>Ga0116231_10000058_pt1 | contig 115131 bp, 79 predicted proteins | sample S1TSphgellanicum_2_FD_89695 | JGI IMG/M metagenome (GOLD analysis project Ga0116231, IMG submission 89695) | Host-associated microbial communities from peat moss isolated from Minnesota, USA - S1T2_Fd - Sphagnum magellanicum MG | ecosystem: Host-associated > Plants > Peat moss > Unclassified...
TCTATTAATTTTTTCATCAACACCCCTTCAACTGCTTTAAGAATTTTTAACATCCTTGCTACTTTCTAAATACCATAACAAGACTAATGTTGTGTTGAACACCGTAAATTTTGGTGTCTACTTCTTCCCCCAACCCTCTAGAGATTTCTCGCCCCTAATTATGCAACAAAGTTTCTAAAACTACGGTTATTAGCCTTTGCTGAAGAAAAGAACTAATCCAACTCCTTAATCACCAATAACGCATTTCGAAAAAGAAAATAGCCCCCTTCGCACGATGCACATTCATCACCCTATGAAGTCGCTAAAAGCCCTTAATAACCTCACCCCATTCAAATAACCCTGATGTAATTGTTAAAAACTGAGACTACCGCACAGGGTTGTGTCGGTATGGCTCACAAAAGGCCATGCATGAATGAAGGTGGATGAATTTCTAGATTGAATCTGTGAAGGTGGGGTTACGGCAATTGACTAGAATCTAATTAGTTGTGGAAAACAACATGATTGGAAGAACAATAATAAATTTACAGTTTATGCATATAGTTGAATAGGAAATATAATCAAATGAAGAAATTGAGATTGTCATACGAATTGTGTGAATATGTGTTGTTTCCCATATCTCTACTCTAGGTTGGGTCTGAAACATTCAAGGTCAATGTTTTGGGTTATATGCAAATGATCCTTCCATGGTGCATATTTCAATACATGGGGCCTGCATAAATTCCAATCCATCAAATATGTTGAAAGTTTCTCCAATATTGTAGGCATAGGAGCTTAGGGGAGTTTGGGAGGCAATTTTCAATCATTTCTATGATTCCCCTTCATACCCATTGTGGTAAAAAATTTCATTCCTATGTCTTTGTTTGTGAAACCTTCATTGTACAATTGTTTTTATGTTCTATCTTCAAATTATTAACTTTGTAAATTTGCATTTGGTGAAGATGCAAATTTTAGAAAAAACATTATAGGAACCCTAGATCGATAATGTTATCTAAACTATTTTTCAAGATGTTGAACAATTTGAAAAAGTCTATGGTAGTAATCAAGAATTTCATCTATTCCCATTGCAATAATATGAAGGATGAATGCCATTATCTACTAGGGGATTGAATTATGCTGCTTAGGTGGTATAACTTATGCACCTAAGAAACCAAGGGGTTTTAGTGAGTTGAACCTCCAATCCCTTTGCCATTTAGATCATGTTAACACTTGAGATCAAATGGAATACAAAGCTCTTAAAAATGTGTCTTAATTAATTTAAGAGGTGCAATGGCATGGTATGTGGTAAGTGTCCTTCATTTGAATGTTTAATTATTGTAGCAACAATATTCACTTTAATATTGTATCATGGGAAGTTCAAAGTACTAGGATTTAACTTGTTCCATTAGAAAATTGAAAATATTCAATAATTGTCATATTTGTAAATTTTGTAGTGCTATGATACGTAGGTTTTGATTTTATGACATTTAAAGGTTATGGTTTTTGTTTATGGTGTGCATTGGTGACCTATGGTGATGGGTTGGGACTTACTTAGACATGATAGTGTCAAGGCAATATGTGGTAACCTTTTACTTCACTATATTATGTTTATGTTTTATCACTTTTTAGCTAGTTATAATGTTTTCAAATACCGTGATATGATGATTAAATCATCATTTTGTATATTGAAATTAGGCACATGATGTACTTTTGCATAATCATCATGATGTTTTCATGGTTCCATTATGTATGTGATGTAGTTTTATGGTCCATATTATTAAAAACATCTTGTGTTGTCAAAAATTATGTATGCCCAAATATTACAAATGATGCACCCCCAACTGCTTTGATGGATTCAATTATGAATCCAAAAGGTGAAAATAGCAGAAGGACAAGGAGTTGGGGCACGCTCCTTAGCTCGCAGCACTTTGGGAGTAGAGGGGTGTGCTGGAGCTCTAGAATGGGGATTAAGAAAAGTGTTTAGCAAGTCAATTACTCACACAAACATACATAAACCAAACAACAAGTTGGTTAGTGCATAATTGCAACACTTTTGGTGCACGGACGAACCACAAGCAAATACGGACTCACAAGACTCACCATGGCCTAGACTTGGGGGAAGCCACCACCTTCCCCCTATAGTATTCTCTATGTCTGGCCATGGGGCCAGCACCTAAATGTCATTTTGTCCCAAGATTCCCAAGTTAGAGTCCTGAAATTCCCGAAATTGGGTCTCCTGTAACTTTGGAGGCCCATAACTTTGTGTGAAAACCTCAGATTGAGGTAAGGTCTGAAGAAAAGTTGTAGCCCTTGTCAAGATCTTTCCAACGGTATGTAACACGCCACCTATACAAAAATAAATCAAGTCGATTGCCAACTTTTAATGGTTGGGAGCCAAATTGCCAATTTGATTATTGGCCCTTCTTTTGGCCATAACTTATGTTTTAAGTATCCAAATGGATCATGCAATCCTATTTTAAACATTTAAGTTCTAAGAGCTTTTCAATGGTATAAGGAACTTTTCAATCTGATGAGTTTTGACCCCTGAAATTGCCTTCTGAATATTCAAGAGTCCATTAGGAGTCCAACTTCCAAAGTGGGAATTCACTTGGGAATGTGGGGGTTCATTCCCTCACACTCTCCTACACTCCTAGGAGCATGAAATGTGACTCCCGGGCTTCATCCTTGGCCCGCACCTTCGCAAACCCTTGTTTTGGTCATGGGCCCAAAGTTAGGGTTGCGACAACAAATATACATGTATGGACTTGAAAATGTGGTATGTCATATCCATTATATAATTTTTACAGCTAAAGTTCATTATGTATATGACCATGTACATGTTATATATGTCCATGTATTACAAATACACATGTAGACCATCTCCATTAGATAGTCCATGCACTTGAAGTTAGACTAATAAACTGATAAATCCTCATTATAATAAAATTGCTCAAACTAATTATCAATTCACTTGGCTTTCAAGCAAAAAATGAATGGCACATTCTTCATATTGTTTGGGTCTAATGTGCTTGCGTGCAACATCTTTTTTATTGGGACCAACTCGTGTTTCGAAAGTCCACCACAAACGAACCTTATTTTTGGTTTCCTTTTCAAGTCCATCAAGTCATTTTTTCCTTTGAAAAAAGGCCCATGGAAACACTCCAAAAATTTGAATAGACCAACGTTGCTCCATGGCACGATGAAGGTTACTTCTTTTGGTACCAATTTTTTGAAATTCCACTCACATTTGATTCATGTGTGTTTATAGTTGCATCCAACAAAACACCTTTGTGTGCCAACAAATTATTTAAGGTACACCTCTTGACTTGACACAATTCGTCTTTGAAATTTTGAATGAAAGCCAATTGTGCCTTTGCATCCTAAGGCTTTGGATAATATTCTGGTAAAAGTGCTATAATTGTTTCATGTTGCAACACTTTCACCAACACAACCTACTTATTATCATGACTTGTAATTTGTCCAAATTCCTTTGCCAACAAATTAACAATTTTCAAAGCAAGCTTATTAACATCCCTAGGGTTTAACTCTTCATGTGGGTTAGACTCACGAATATTGTATAGGTTTTTTTGAGCCCTTTCATTGATTTGCCTCAATCTTACTTTTCAATCTTGTTGGTGAACTCTAACAGCTTCCCTAACATTGGTCACATTGGCAGTTTCTACTTCTGCCAACTTTGCAGCTTTTGTAGTTACTATAGTTGCCTATTGGGCCCTTACAGATGGCCAAGGTCTATGATGGTTGTGTTTTTTTTTAGAATTTCCCATTTTAGCAAATAATTAATCTTGCCAACATCATATCAAAGGTCAAAATGTGATCAACAAAACATGTTAATCATAACCTATGAAGCCCATGCATTTGGCCCTAGTCTTTAACAACCTTCTTTTTGTTTTTGAACCCTGAAATTGCAAATGCAAACCTAGTAGACACATTGAATTGGTGTAAACATACTAGCATATATTGTTTTGTTCCATTGCATGAAATTACAAATAAAGTAATTTTCATTTCTAAGTTTGAAAAATGTCTAGTGTAGAATTATACATATTTTAGCAAACTCAAACATATGATTAATAAATGTTGTGTTGAATGTTCATATAATAAACAACCACCCACTTCATCTATAACAATTCATTAGTTTGTTCACAAAGTTTGCAAGCATCTAGTGATATTGGTGAAACAATAAATGGCCATGATGAATTACCTTAGGCAAACAATCAAAAGCTTTTGCCTTTGCCAATTTTACAACATGTATTGTAATTACATTCCAATCTTGAACAAATTTTTTTTCATGCTTGATCCTTAGAATTACATATACATATTCTAACAAACATTAGTAAATAGTTAGGTGCCTGCTTGGGTACACAATCTATAACATTAACATGTAATAATATATACTTTGAATCTAGAGAGATTATTTGACAATACATAGGGGCATGTATTTAAAGTACAAAGATTATATTGAAATGTACATGCATAGTATAAAGACATGCAAAATGTATAAGGTCATATACCAAATGTATTTGAACTGCACAAATTTATAATTGGAGACAACATTATCATACTTCAACTACAGACATGTATATTTATAGTACATAGACATACACACAACATACCTATTCATTTCAGAAAATGAATTATACCAAGGGATTTCTTAATGGGCCTTTAATTTGTGCATAATTTTTTGTTGATAATTTTCTTCCTGCATTTCAAAGTTGCCCATCTAGAATTAAAAATTGGATAGCAAGGGTTTGAAACTCCAGAACCTTATTTTGTCAAGCCTTGCAAGGAGTGTAATGTTTGCTGTTGCAAATATCATGTGGAGTTGGATTTGTTGAAGCATGGGATAAATAACATGAGAGATGCTTAAAAAGGTTATCATGTTGCCAATATCTGCGAGTGTGATTGTGATGTTTGTAGAGGGTCTAATTTTGACTTACATTGTCAAGCCCATGATAAGATATATTCTAGGGTCACTAGGTTGTGGGAATATTGTCTTTATCCCAAACTAGAATTGTAAGAATGGCATAAGCTAGAATGCCTGATGGGAGATTGTCATGAATGTGGAGCAAGTACCTTACCTATTTGCCCTAACGAAACTTTGCCTACTAATGACTTGTTGGTTTCATAGAAACGTTTTCAATAAGAACTCATTGGGGTAGGTGAAGATGGAATACCTAAGAAGCAGATTAAATAATGCTTCAAGGAGACTTCAACTTCTTCATTCCTCGACTACTTACAACCTAACCTACAAAGGTTTGTGACCCACAATTTCATTGCAAGATGGGAAGATGTGTAGTGTAGGTTGAATATGGATAGTTTGCCTACAAACACAATCTTGTCCCATATTGATTTTGTAGAGAATTACAATTTTGAAATGCAAAATGAAATTTAGTCCATACATTGGCATTCATTTCAAGTTACCATCCTAGTTCACATCACTTTTTTAGTAGACCAGACTACTGGAGAAGGGGATAATGACAAAAAAATCATCAAGGAGACGCACTTCTCTGTTTCATATGACAAGGGCATGACACCTTGTTTATGCAACATTGTTTTCTGATGCATTGGGATTAGTTGTCATCTTGTGGAATCAAACCAACACACCATTGGGTATGGAGTGATGGGTGTGCTAGGCAATTCAAAGGGTGTCAAACAATGTACTTTGTTGTTTGATACCTTGGTCTTACGCATATACTAATGGGTGTAGTATGACTTGGAGTTTCTTTGGGATAGGGCGTGGGAAGGGGAATGAGATGGACCAGGGGCTATGGTGAAGCAAGCTTTAAAGAATGAACAAATTCACAACCCTGAAAGGAGGCTACAAAACATTAAAGAATGTGTACAATTCCTTACCAACATAATGTCTTCTTGTGTGCATTCATCTTATGAAACCTCTCGAGGAACAATTTTTAGGTTCTATTAGGCTTGAGGAGATTGATAAAAGCAATTTTTATGCTTGTGATAACATTCTTGTCTCTAGTAAATTCCATTCTATTTATGTTTTTGTTATCTTTGACCCAACAAGGCTTGTAGTAAGGCCTCTTGCATGTTTTTATGCATTTTGTCTTGAAAGGGATTAGTAGCATTGTTTAAATCAAAGCCATGTTCCTAATTGGAAGCTTGTTAAGATTTTCCCTAAAGACACACAATTTGTGTAGGCCAACATGGAGGAAGTTGAAGAACTGGGTTTGAAAGGCCCAGAAGATGGACAAGAGATGGGAGACCTCATATGGATTGGGGACAATTTTGGTGTTCCAACTGAAGAAGGCAATCAAGAAGATGTGGACTTTTATATTTTGCAATGTCAACGAATAAAACATGTTGTATGATAAGCATTCACCTATGTATGGGGATGTTCATTTGAAGTCGATGATTATGTTGTGGTTGGTACTTACTACCAGAAGTGGGGCCATGGTGATAATTGTTATATGTATTTGGCAAATGCATAGGTGGTTTATATTGGTGTTGATTTAGTCCTAGCATGCAAGTTCTCTATGCTACCTACCCATCATAGAGTGAAAGGAGATGAACCGGTTTATCAACTCTTAGAAGAAACATTGGAAATTATCCAATCAAGCTTGGAAAATGCATAAGTTGAGAGTTTCAATTAAGGCATAATGCACAAAGTTTAGAATTTTCCTTGCTAGAATTATATGTGCATGGCCAAAGGTGATAATCATAGTGATGTTTTTGTTTTTTTTTGTTGCACAAGGTTTAGGGTTTGTACTTGATGCCAACCAAACTCAAGTTGATCATTTTGAATGTTTTTTATAAATTTTGAGTGTAGCTATAGTGTTGCATAATTCAAACCTATTCTTAATTTTTTTGGTTTGCAAGATTTCTAATTTAGCCACATGTAATTTATTGCCGGTTGCCATATCCTTCCAACAATTGAAAGACAAGATCAAATCGCAATTTTTTGAATCAATGGCAAATAAATGGGTTTGATGCAAATATGTCAAAATTTATAATCAATGTGACCCCCAAGGATAGTACAAAATCGACTTCGTGCATGTCGTACAAATTTACATATCAATTTCCATTATAAATTGATCCAAGTTAATGCTTAAATCAATGCCCTCAAAGCAAGTAGTCTAGTGTATAAAACACCTTTAATCAATGTTAGAATCTAAAGCAACAAAAGCTTGCATAATACCAAAAAATGAGTATTCTGGAAAAATATAAATAGGGTTGTTGCCAAAAACCCTATGGTTGGAAGGTAACATAGGGAACTTTACGAACCTAATATGGGAGAGATGCAAAAAAACTATTGGAAACTTCCATAGAAAGACATAACTAGCTTCACATGTGCCCCATTTCTAATAGTACTTCCTTGCCACAATGACATCACTTTCTTTGAAATTTGTCTTCAGCATCCATAAAATCCTTCCTCACAATTTGGATAGCTTGTGTGCAAAACACAATGTAGAAATCTGCATCTTCCTCATTGTTTTTTTCAACATTAACTGTAAAGTTATCACCTACCTCTAAGCAACTGGCCAATTACTCACCGCATCCACCAAATTCATCCCATTCCTCTTCATTTGTACTTGTTTGAATGGCAGAACAGATCTAGGCACAATTATTGGAATTTAATATTTCAATATCCCAAGGCTTATGCTAGATTCCCACAAGCTAAAAAGTTGGAATCCAAACCATGAAAGCAGAAACAAGCTAGATCTTTCTTTAGTAGCTTGTTTACATCATTACTACTGAAAGATTTAGCAGAATGTATTTTTCGATTTCATCTTAATGTTGTCACATGTGTAAATGTTTTGTCAATCAACATCTGCAATTTTTGCAAGCTAAAAAACACGTGCTACTTGCCTCATTTGTCATGTATATGATGTTTCAGGTCATGTGTTCAAATGTTCCCGCATAAATGTCACTGCATCTTTAACATTCTACAATTTGGGGCTAATTGCATCTAATTGTGCTTGTCAGAGATATTTCTTCAAAATAGTTCTAGCACCATCATGAGGCCCTTTGCCATGACTTGTGCCAAAAACTCCACAATAGGCTACATCCTCTATTTGGAAATGGGTAATGACTAAGAAATAACCATGGGGTTTTGCTCTTAAGTTGTGAAGAACAACCATTTAACCAAATGTAATGTTGTTTAAGTTGGAAATTGTTATCCACCATACTTTGCCAATGCAAAAGTAAGCAGTGTTGAATGAAATAACTATCATGGGACTTGTCATCACTTATGTAGAAATACTTCATAAGTACCTATGAACCATCATCATGTGGATCTAGGTTTGGATTCCACTATTAGGTAATGTGCACCAAGATTGTCACTTGGTAATTGTGCTAGTGCATATTTTGCACTTCATTCTAAACCTCAAACTATATTTTTTAGCAAAGTTAATCATTGACACAATTGTGTCATTAAAAAGTGTTTCAGATAGTTCTTAAAATATGTGTCTTGCCATTAAGATACAAAATTGTGGCAGACAAAGTATTGGAGTTTTGGCTTGAAGTATTTTATGAATTCATTAGATGATGTGGACTTGTAAACAAGTGTCAATTTCTTTTAGCTCTTCTTCTAGATCTTCGCCTCCCCTTTCTTGGTTAAAGTGCTTCTAATTAACAAGGTGTCTAGATGACCCTTCCTCCTCTACTAAACAAATTGCAAAGTTTTCAACTCCACAATTATCATTCACCAAGTAAGCATTCTTGAACATGCCATTCTAAAAACTCATCATGGGGGCAAACAATTGATTCCCAAAGTACAATAAGCCCTACATATGTAGTAGAAGTACATGTACATCCATTAAAGCCTTCAATACAAATACATTCACAAATCTCATCATAGTTGTAGTCACACTGTGATTCAAAATGAATACCAAATTTCATTCACATGTAATTCAAACCTTGTTGGAGCTCATCAATCTCCACATGGTAGATGTAGCAACAGATGTTACATTCCTTCATCTTTTTCACAAAAAAAGGACATTGTGCATCAAAGGCCTTCTTTTTAATAATAATCTCTAGATGTTTTTGTTTTAAATGCATGTAAATTCCTTCTACATAGAAATGCATAGTCTAAAATAATGCAACAATGGTTTTCAACAAGTCTAATGTACTCCATGCAGTTAGTTTAGTTTTAGTTTGCAATCTTTATAACATCTTTTAGTCGAGTTGTAGTTAGTCCCTATATTCCTAATTTTCAATAGTTCAATTTTACTCCATAACTCCAAAATAGTCCATACTTAGTTCATTTTCAATCCACCCATAGTTTTTAGTAATTCCAATTTATAGTCCATAGTTTATTTTTACTCCATAGTCAATGCAAAACATCAATTAGTCCACAACAATTCCATAAATACTCCATAACATCACATTATGTCCAAAGTTGCACTACATTACATTGCATTATCACATTAGAGTCACAAAATTTTCCATAACATACTAACAATACTTGAAGTCCCTTCAAAGACCTACTTATCCACTAAGTCCATAAACAATATCTTTTAAGTCCAAGGACATCATCAAATGCCCATAAGTCTCCCCACATTCCAAACTAGTATTTTAAAGTCACAAACAATCCATTGAAAGATAATTAACAAGGCTTCTTCTCCCTTCTAAGGTCCATTGTCCACAACATTAGGATTATTGTCCAAAGTCTACATCTGAATTCCACTTGAAGTCCAACCATACCATCAATTTTAGACAAGGTTCATTGAAACTCACCTTATGAATCCATACAAAACATAGTTGCATTGAGCATGTGCATAATCAAAGTCTATAAAAACTGAAAGAAATGTGACTTCAAAGACATGTACAAAAAGTAAAGAAAATTTATTCCAAATAACAACCTTATACAAATACCACAAAAGACTTATTACATAAAATGAACTTACACAATCATTATGTAAACTTAGTTTAATTGTCCCTATAATTATGTTGTTGGCTAATTAGAGGTATGTAAACACATAGATCTACAAGAAACTAACATACAAATTACATGACAAAGACAACTAGTACACACTACACAAAAGTATCTTGCTACAGCTCACATCAATTTATAATAGATCTAAGTATAAATTTGTCATAAGGACCTACTAAATAATGTAATGTCAAATGATATTACTCACCTAACTTTCCATCAAATATTAGGTTGGCTTCTCATCATGCTAGAAGGGTGATATTTGTTTATGCATGAATTTTGTCTATCAAGACTTATCTTCATCTCAAAAACCCACCAAGCCACCATGATAGCAATTGTCACAACACTCAAAACATTTGATCTTTGTTTCTTTAGTGAGAAAATACATGAGAAAATCCCACTCGGATCAAAATGCTTATGGCATTGTATTGCTAAGGACACATTACGATGATGGACATCTAAAATGTAGGACTTTTGTTTTAGCAATGAATATTTATCAATAGAGCTTATAACGGCTATCAATAAAGCATGTTTAATGGCTAGTTTTACAAATGTATAAGGATTTTTCACTACACCCAAGGAATTCTTCAAACCACTAATGATCTCATTTTGAGTCATAATTAGTGAGGCTTGCTTAGAAGTGGATTTTGGAATAAAACAAATAGCTTAAAAATTTTCCATCACTTTTGGATAACATTCTTCTTGGACACTAGAGGTCTTGGAAGGACATGTAATGCATTAGCAATGTATTGCACAATATCATGTGCAACCTTCCTCACCTCTTAATTTGTCACCACATCCTCCAAAGATTCATGAGCTATAACATGAGCATTTGCAATTTCTTTGAGATCACGTTTTCTAACCCTAAATTGATGTTGTCTCTTTACATTACTCTTTCAACTCCTCTCTAGTTTTGTGGGTTTAGGTTTTACCATTCTTGGGTTTCTATTGTGTTCTCTTTTATCACCCATTAAATCAAGGTGCACCATGCACGTTCAGTGCACTACATAGATGAGTAGGTTTCTCATTTTCAACACCTCCAGTCTTGTGTCCTATTCATTAGACAAGACACACATAACTTATATTAGAGAATCACATGGCCTTAATGCACATTGCAAGTTAATCAATTATCGTGCATGACATAGCAATAGTTCCAATTGTTTAAACAAAAACAACATTGAAAAGGACTTGACATAATTCAAAGTAATAAAAAAAATGCCAATTAAATGCCATTTACAAGCATAACTTGATAATACAAGGAGTTTTTGTGTACCTTACACATAATTGCAATGTACAACCCATTTTAGTATGTCCTCCTTTTAAGTGCCTTAATCAAACTTGTTGACTGCTAATAATTATCACCCATTGATTTAAGTAGCAAAATGTCAAGATGCATATGTAGAATGCCCAATCAAGCAATTTAGGCATAACACAATTAATTAGATGACTTAACATTACTTTCCCATAGAAAACAGGCTCCAAAAACCCATCTTTGTCGACATGTGGCAATCTTCACAAAGCTTCAAACTATTTTTCATTTAGATAAGAATATTGGAATAGTAATGTTGATGTGGAATAGAACATCAATTATATTTTTACTACATCCATATTTAGCCATCTTTGATTAACCCACTTGTTTTGATACATATTGACCATGTAATGCATGTTGACAAAGTTCTGCATCTAGTTTCCAAGGTTTGACAATCAAGGCACAACATTTATTAAATACATTCCATAACTTGCTCTATCAATTACTTCTAAGTGACTTCTTGTGAACACAAGTTCACTGTACATTCTCACACACAAGACATCATCAAGAAACAACACTTGAATTTTCACCTAGGTAGGAAAAGAAGCTTAATTAAACATGTTAGGAAATGTTACCTAGGATTATTGCATGTTCCTGATGCTTCTTCTATTTCTTCATCATCATGGTCAACATGAATACCTGGATTAGTTATTGAATGCTACTGATCCTGCTTCTATTTCTTCATCATTATGGTCACCAAGAGGAGGAATAAGCTTGAATGGGTTTACTACTTCAATGCCACAAGGTTGTGTTATTTCATGGGTGAAATTTGTTTAGACCACAAAAGAAGACAAAGCTTTGAACATTGGAGATAATGAAACTGTCACCTTTGTTTGTTGCTGATCTACAACAATGCAAAATTACATGATAATAACCATTGCCTTTTGGTTGCCAGTTTAAAATGCTTTAATATTAGGCCACAAGTTGGCTTGTAAGCAAATTTGCAACTCAAGCAAACCAATGCTACCATGGAGGCATTGAGAGAAAAATTGGAGGTTAACCTCTTGGCAGGTAGTGACCAGACATAATTTTGATCATGCAAGTTCACTAAAACTTAAACCTTAGCCTACAGAACTATATGTTTTAGACTACTTTGAAAATAATAAGGGGAAATGACATTGCCATAATGTTATCCTTGTAATAGCATTAACCCCAACATGTAGTGTGCCTATAGTTATCAAGTATGAAAATTATGTAAATCAAGGAAAAGAATCTAAAACCTTGCATGATATTCATAACAACATAGGTTCTCAAAATCACAAAGGCACAATGTGAATGTCATCAAGGAAGTGCAAACTATGTGATGACCATCACCTCTGGGTAATTCTGCATTATAATGAGCCATTGCAACTGTAACCATTCTTGAAAAACACACTTGTAGATTTTTAACATAAATTGAGATTCAATATTAGTCATATATTTTATGTGATGTGAGTTTTTATATATTCAATAATAACATATTAAAAATTGAATTTATTCCATAAATATATGATGGTGGAAAAGGACTATTTTAGTGATGTAACCAATCCTGAGGTCTTGAATTTGGCACAAAACTTTGCGGAATTGAACCAAATCTTTTTGGGAAATTTTGCATAATATACAAATTGATCAATTATTACATTATACAAAATTTGGGATCATAATTTGATTTTTTTCTCTTTAATGCAGATTAAACAAGGATTTTACATACATATGAATGTTTTTAAACCAAGAAATTTAGTTTAAAAAACACACATGCTATTTTCCCATGTATTGGATTGACTAAATAGTCATGTATAAATTGAAAAATAGAATTGAAATTAAGTGTTTTGATCGTCATTTTGTGATTGGAATTTGTTATGTTACAATTTGTTATTAAAAGAAAAATAATATTCATGGATGATCTTATTAGGATGAAAAAATAATGATCGTTTCTGTAAAAGGGTTTTGAATTTGTATTAGTGTTAGGCCTTAAGCAAAGTTACATGGTGTTGTTAATGAACTTTAATGACCTTTGTTGTTGCCGAAGGGAATTTGAACAAGGCAAAGCTTCTACATATACATTGAGTGAAAAGGAGCACAAGAGAACTTGACAATGAGTAGGAGAAAATGTAGTGTGTAGCAACAAGTAGGGTAAATGACGGCCATGGAAATTTCTAGGGCTTGTAGCTTGAATGGACGCTATTCAAGAAGGCCAAAGCTCACTCATAGATACATCAATAAGGTTTATAATGCAGTTTGGGCCACTCTGAAGTGAATTGCCACTTCTTTGGAAGAAGAAGATTTTGATTGCGAGTTATTTTACACACTTCCAAAGAGTCCATCAAATCCTATATCTAAAAAACTTGAGGCTTGAATGTTTCAAGAGCATAGCATTTGATGGTCAAAAACCTTGTTAAAGTATGACGAAATAATAGTAAAGCAATGTTGCATTCGTAACATATTCCCTAATGTGTTTCACCAACATTTGCAACAAATTTTGGCCATGGGTCCTCTGGAAGAACCTTTGAAGGAAGACATCTACACTCGAACAAGGTATATAAGCTAAGTTCATCTTGAAGTCGCGATCAAGTCACAGCAAACATCTTGGTTGAAAATGACTTTAGGGATTTTAGGAGGGGAGGTAACAAAGATGGTGGGAGGGAAAGACGTTTTGAAAATAATTATCGATGTTGGTATGAAGAGAAAAAGAAGGTAGATAATTATGAGCAAGTGAAACGTTGGAGGTTGAAAAAAGCTACTCAAGTGGCAGAAAATGAGCTCCACAATCTAGAGGTTGCTACATCCACAAACATGTACCTTCTGTAATTCTTGATTCTTATAAAACCAAGTTCCAAAAGGTCACTATAGAGCTATCAAAGAATATAACTATGTTTGTTGTTGAGCAATTAAAATATTTGGACTGTAATACACAAAAAATTGTCATTGAAAAATTTCTTACTCATCCTCTAGTTAAAAATATGCTTCCAAATTACCTTGTCAACATACATTGTGTGAAGACAAATGAGAAAGTAATCTCCAAGTTGAAAACAAGAATGACAAATCATTTGGTAGGGAACCCAAAGTCACAAATTGTGGTTGCCAAGGATATTGTTTGTATGTTGGCATCTAGCTAGTCAACAAGTAGCCATAGGGGTTTTGCAAAGGTGTTGGGTGTAGATAGGCGGAATATATATAAAGTGATGGATAGGTAAATCCAATTGGATACAACAAAGGATGTTTTTTGGATTTGTTACAGATGAGCAAAACATTTTGATTCATTACCTTAATTTGTTAAAGATCTAGTGACACATTAGTGGACAACAGAAACCACCATTTCCCCTATTGCTAAAGATTTTGTAAGACAACACATTAGTGTCAAGTAAGACACAACACATCCAACCCGTTTTTTGCAAATCTCGTGCAAGTGGGAATCCTTATCTTTGAACTCATTCTATGCATACTTTGATCTTTACTCTTGATGATTTCTTTCATACTATGATGTTTAATAAGTTGGTCATGTTATGTTGTGAATTGCTAGGAATATATTTGCATACCCTTGGGTTATTTTTTGCAAAGATTGCATTGGGTTCAAGACTAGGTCTAATGTTTCTTTGTAAAGTTCTGACCCATTGTCATAGGACCTAGATTCGTGTGAAAAAATTCTTGCAAATCACTGAAATGTGACTCAATGAATCAAATGAACCTCACATTTGGATTTGACATTGTTGGGGTTTACAAATAAATATTGACCAAGGATCCTATTTAATTTGGCTCCCCATTCCAATTCACATTTTGATATGTAGTCTTGACGTTTTTCAAATTGGGGCATTGATGAACTAGTCATATTTTTTGCAAAGATTACATAGGGTTCAAGATTGGGTCCAATGTTTCTTTGCAAATTTTTGACCCATTTTCTTAGGATCTAAATAGATATGTGTGAAAAAATTCTTAGAGATTATTGAAATTTGTCTCAAAGAGTCAAATGAACCTTGTATGTGGATCTGACATTGTTGGGTTTATAATTGAATATTGACCAGTTGGGATCCTATCTAATTTGGCTCCCCATTCCAACTCACATTTTGATATGTACTCTTGATGTTTTTCAAATTGGGGCATTGATGAACTGGTCTTATTTTCTACAAAAAATGACATTGGATTCAAGATTGGGTCCAATGTTTCTTTGCAAATTTTTGACCCATTGTCCTAGGACCTAAGTAGATATGTGTGAAAAAATTCTTATAGATTATTGAAATTTGTCTCAATGAATCAAATGAACCTCATATTTGGATTTGACATTGTTGGGGTTTACAAATAAATATTGGCGAGTTAGGATCCTATCTTTGGCTTGCCATTTTAACTCACACTTTGATATGTACTCTTGATCAAGTCTTTCAAATTTGGGCATTGATGAATTGGTCTTATTTTTGCAAAGATTACACTGGGTTCAAGATTTGGTCTAATGTTTCTTTGCAAATTTTTGACCCATTGTCCTAGGACCTAAGTAGATATGTGCGAAAAAATTCTTATAGATTATTGAAATTTGTCTCAAGAAGTCAAATGAACCTCATATTTGGATCTAACATTGTTGGGTTTATAAATAAATATTGACCAGTTGGGATCCTATATTTGGCTTGCCATTTCAACTCAAACTATAATATGTACTCTTGATCAGGTCTTTCAAATTGGGGCATTCATGAATTGGTCTTATCTTTATAAAAATTTCATTAGGTTCAAGATTGGGTCTAATGTTTTTCGCAAAATTTATGTCCCATTTTCCTAGGACCTAAGTAGATTTGTGTGAAAAAAGTCTTATAGATTATTGACATGTGACTCAATGATTGAAATGAACCTCATATTTGATTTGACATTGTTGGATTTAGACATAAACATTGACAAGCTCCGGGATCCTATCTTTGGCTCACCATTTCAATTCACACTTTGATATATGTACTCTTGAAGTCCTTTCAGATTGGGGCATTGATGAACTAGTTTTGTGTTGTGAATTGTTACCTAAATATTTTCACTTGAAAGTTTCTTTCTTAGCTTGACTACCTCTTTGTGAAGATACTCGATCCACTATTTTTGTTTGGTTTTGAAATACTCATCCAATGCATAGGACCTAAGTAGATGAATGTGAATATAATCAAAGCAAGTCCTTCAAATGTTTAAATTAAGTTCAAATTGTTTAATCAACTTGTTGAAACACTAGTTGTAAAAATGTTTAGTTCACAATATCTCCTTTTTTGTTTGGCAAGAATTAAGCCATGCTTAGCTTGGTAGTGCAAAACTTGAATAAATGATTTGCAACATTGTCAAATGTGTTCTTAGTGATGTTATTGTCAACTAATGTATTAAACTTTTCAAAAGTCTTGGAAATGTGCAATCCTGTAGATGGGTTGTCAGAAGTGGGTGGTTTCTTTTGAAAGCATGAGGACATGGTTGCAATAGTTCCTCATTTGGGCATTTTATGCATTGTACTTTTGGATGTTACTTAGTGTGAGTCTAGACAATGAGGTAAATGACTACTTGTTATCATGTTTATGCCTTTTGTTTTAATGTAAAATATAGTTGCTAGAGTTGTGCATGAATGTTGAAGTTCTTGATTATGTTTTCTTTTCATATCTTCTAAGGTGGTTTAGTCCTTCTATGATCTTTATGTGAATGATTTGATCCTTGTTGGAATGCTTATCAAGTACTTGACTCCTCGTAAATGTTTATTGCAATGTTTTATTCCTTGTTAAATCCTTGGCTTCCTATCCATTGGTTGAGTGCTTAGAAATGTCTATTGAGTTGTTTTACTCCTTGTTAGAGTCCTTGGGGTTCCTATTTAGTACTTGTGTCCTCATACATGTGTCTATAATGATGCTTTATTCCTTGTTGGAGTCCTTGGGTTTTTATCTAGTCATTGAGTCCTTAGAAATCTCTAACGGATTGCTTCACTCTTTATTACAATCCTTGGGGATCCATTCTAGTACTTGAGTCATTGGAAAAAAATCTGTTAGACTACTTTACTCCTTGTTATAGTCCTTGGGGTTCCTTTCTAGTGCTTGTGTCCTCATAAATATTTGTTGTAGTGCTTTATTCCTTGTTAGAATCCTTAGGTTCATATGCAATCTTTAATTCCTTACTATAATAGTTCACTCCTTGTTCTAGAGTCCTTAGGGTTCATATCCAATACTAGAATCTTCACTAATGTCTATTGCCATGCTTTGCTTTTTCATGGAGTGCTTGGGATTGCAATTCCAATAGCTAAGTCCTAAGAAATGTCTAACTTAGTGCCTTACTCCTTTTTGAAGTGCATGTGTCTTGCTTTAAGTAATTCATGAAGTTGTTGTCTAAAGTCTTTATTTGGTTGTAGATTTTTCACTAGGTTCTTATCCAGTCCTCTGGTAGTGCTTATACATTGCTTGAATCTATGTTGGCATGTGATGAATGTTGATGTGCTTTTATCATTTGTAAAGTGCAGCTGAAAGCTAACGTCAAGATGGATAATGTGGTGCAGGGGCTCACAAAAATTCGTACTAGGTTCAAGAGTCATTGTTATAGGGGAATGTATGGGGGTTTGGTACATTACGGGTCAAAGTTCATACAAAAAATGGGAAGAATAAAATTGGGGCTAGTTGTTCTAGGTTGTGGGTAGACTAATTAGTTGGTCCATATTTCACAACTTGAGTTCTTCATAGCCTTCAAGGTTAAACATCTAGAGGTGGAGATTGGGTTTGCATTGTTCCAAGGATTAAAGCCTTGGTTTGTGCATTGATTGAAAATGTGGAACACTTGTTATTGTTATCATACTTCCACTAAGGGAACTTATGAATGGGATCCATGATATGAGAGTGCAAAGGAAGAGTTTTCATGAGGATTGTAACTATAGATGTGGTGAAGTTTGCTATTAGTAGTAGATACCAATGTTGTAGCAACATCTTGGGTAGTAGCAGTTACCATAGACAAATTCAAATATCATGTGCATTACTTCAAAATCTACCTTTACTAGCTTCACACAATTTTGGACATCTGTGGTGTGTGTTAAACTTGACTCCTCCTTCTGGCATGACAAATTGTGCTTAATGGGCAAGTGGCATAATTGTGGTGTTAATACCTTCAAGATCTATCCAATGGAATTGCAATATGAGAAACCAATATCCTAGAGAAGCATTGGATATAGAGTTGTGGGGTTTACAAAAGAAGGGAAAGAAAAGAAGGCCTCCAAGATGGAATATAATGAGACACCACCACATGCCCTTATTCAATACCTGAAGCTTCATTTGAAGGAATTTGTGCTTCACAACTACATCGCAAGGTGGCAAGATGTGCATTTTAAAGAGGCTATGAGTAATGTTTATAATGATATGGTCATTTCTTGCATTGACTTCTCTAATAACTATGCCATGATTCATTGGCATAACTTTTAGATGATCTTGGTTCACATTATTTATTGCCTCAATCTGGAGTACAATCCAACTAAACCAAGCTCCAAAGTCCTAAAAAAAGTTCATTACTATGTTTATGATGATAATAGCCATGACAACCTCTTTGTACAACATGCTTTTGGTTTGCATTGGGATTTTTTACAAGCAAGAGGTTGTTCTCCAAGTCTACACATGGTCTAGAGTGATGGTTGTTCAAGTTAGGTCAAAAGCACTAAAGCTTGGTATTTTGTGTCCCAGTACCCTAACTTGACTATAACACCTCACTTATTGGGAGGTTGTTAGATGGAATGGAATTTCTTTGCTATAGGGCATGGGAAAAGGGAGGTTGATGGTGTAGGTGCTTTGTTGAAATGTGAAATTCGAAAGGAGTAGATCAAGCATGCAAGACAAAAGATCCAAAATGATGTTGAGGTTGTGGCTTATATAAAAGTTGAGTCAAACAACTACCATGTCTTTTCCAAGGTTAGACACCATATCAACGAGTATTTCCATGAGGTAAAAGTAGGGGATGTGGATAGGTCCAAACCATTTGAATGTGAAATAGTGCACGGAAGCCAAAGCGTGCACCAAGTTCGATCAATCTTTAATAAAAACCCTACCCTTTGCCAACGCTGTCAATTATCATGCTTGTGTGTTGGTTGTATTGATCACAACCATGACTACCCTTGTGTTCATCATGAACATGTGGCTAAGTGGACTTTGACTAGATTGAAGCTTCGAAACACAGCTGAAGTTAGAGAAATGATGTACAATGACAATGAAGAAATTGAGGCTGGCTCTAGAGGTGAATGGATTGTTGATAACCTTTGCCCTAGTGATAATATTGCAATACCTATTGATGTTGATGAGCCATTTTGGCTTATGCTTTTGGACAAGGGACCTTACATTGTCCAAGAATCATTCATAGATGATGATGAAAATGCATTGATTGTAGGTGATGTTATTGTGTGAGGTTATTAGTACTAGAGGATTAAAGCGAATAGTTGTTCATATCAACTTAGAGATGATATGCCATTTTCATATGTCTTTTGTCATTTGGTCCTTACTTCCAAGTTTAGTATGCCACCCACACTTCATTTTGTGAAGGGGAAATGTGACTTATGAACTCACCCATGAGGTGGCAGATGTGATTCTAGATGCATTGGAAGTAGTGAACTTGATGGATTGAGGTGGATTTGATGCAATATGTTGTATGCATTATTTTTTATGAAGATATTATATGTATACTAAGGTTTTTCATGAATTGAATTTTGTTATTTTGCTCCATGCTGGAATTGTTTGCTAAACATAATTCATCAATTTTGGGCCTTGGGGAGGTATTATGCTTCAAATCCAAGACCTTTGTTAAACCTAGTAAGTTCCTAGATTTGTATTTGGAGTATGCATTGGTTGTTGTTGCTTGGTTTGGTGATTATATTCCATGTTTATGTTGTTGTCTAGGATATTAATTTATGGGTGTTTTCTTACATGCAAGTTACATGTTAATGTCATGGGAATTCCAATATGTTGTGTTGGTTATTTTTGGTACAATGCTTGACAGATCTGATTGGAAGAACCAATCATATTTCTTTGTAATTGGAGTTTTCTTATCAATATTTGAATATATGATGGTTTGGAGTTTTGGTGACAGCATGCACAAGATCAACTTTTGATTTGTGAGTCCTCTAAATTCTCAACTTCTATGTAGCCCAATCATTTCCATCTAAATATTTTTGAAAACAAAAGTATTGTATTGTCGTATTACTATATCAATTTGTCATTTCCAACATGCCCACAATTTGGTTTCCTTGGATTGAAAAGATCACACATCCACATGTTTGCATATTGAACCTTGCTACAAATCCAAGTGCTAAACTACTACAATATATATGTGTTCAACATCCAATACATGGAAGAGACTACAAGATAGGCTTGGAAATCAGATGTGATTTTTAGCTACTGCCCATGTCTAAACCTTTTTATATTACATTTTGTAGGTTAGACAACCTAGGCCTTTTTCAAAGATAATGAAAGGTGTTTAAACATGAATGATTGAATGCCAACTTTCATTATTTACATGTGGTCAAACATTTGAACTAGATTGTACTTGTTCATGAGTCTTTGAGGCAATTTGAATTATTAACATTATATTTTATTCTATTTACAGGTGTTGATTTCATGTTGCATAAATAGGGTAATGAGCAATTTTAAGGTTTGACTGAGTTATTGAAAAGTTTGTTTTCACAGTCCTTCACCAACAAAATGGTTGAAACTTATAGTTGTTGACATGGAACCTAGTGTTAAGGAAGAAATTTAGGCAAATATAAAGGACACATGTAATTTGTTGGAACAATTTTTTGATGAAAATCCAGTGCTTCCATATTAGTATCATAAGGTCAACAAACCATTATATGTACCTGTTGATTCCTCACATTGTGATGACAAGTCCACATTCATGTACTTAAGCATCTACCATGAATCATGATTTCCCTTTTCCATATTGATCCTTATTAAAGGTCCAGCTCACCTTTAAAATCATTAATAATGTGGACTTTGTTTCCTGGTCCCTTTTTATTCATCTTGTTAATGAAATATCATTGAGCTTTGGAAGCATCAAATGAGCGTATAACATTTGTGCACAAAACAATTTTACTATACAAACTAAGCACCATGAAGGTATAACAATTATGCTTAAAAGATGGATTGTTGAAATATGAAATGATAAGTGTGAAATGCAATAAGGGTTATAACCTGGTTTGCTTTCCATATATGCACATTAAAACCACACAGTAATGTTGTAGGGTGAAAACCCTTTAAGGTGTACCACATAAGACGAAAAGGGCCTAGTCTTTATTATAGTATTTTTAAACCCTATATTTTGATCCCCATAAAAAATAATGAGTCAAAAGTTGACAAAAATTTCAAAAGGACTATATTTTAAACCATTACAATTATAGATTCCATCATAATCATCCATAAATGTGTCTTTACATGGTAAAAAGGACTAGGTAAAAAAGATAGAAAAGGGTGACGTTGTGATAAGATTTTGGTACACCTTAAAGAATTTGGACCCTATAATTTCATTGATTTAATGTGCACCAATATGAAGTGATGAGTTTGTTTTCCATACTGCACATTAAAACCACCCAATGTTGCCTTTTTGATGTATAGACTTTAGACTATTGTTATCGGACCAACATACCTTCCCCTTCATTAAAAATTCATAGATATGAAGGTATATTGTGAATAGATATATGTTCACAAATTCATGAAGATACATTGTGTTGTTCAATATATTTTTGTTGTTCACACTGCCACAAACTAATTAATTTTAGACTTTGCAAATAGCATACATGCAAAATTGAAACTAGATGCTCAATGTGTAAATGGAGAGGATAAAGTCCATGGAGGATTAGTAGCAACTTGTAATCAATTAACAACCAACATTGGAACATAGTAGAAATTTCAAGTTTCAACTTCACTACAACACATATAAGATGTTATTGCATTAAAGTTACAAGCATGTACAAACATCTTTATAAACTTGTACATATCAAGCCTACAAATCCTTGATAAAAGCCTAGTTGGAAAATTCAAAACAAATGCCTCTTCTTTTCCATAATCGGACATAGCTCTTGAACTACATCACTTGGATCATCATTGGACACACATGCAATTAGATGAGCGAAATTGCCACCTTTACACAACCTTAAATGTAAGTACACAATTTGTTGGCAGTCCATAAACAACAACATTAAGATATGTCAGCTTACCACCTTTATACATAGCCTATAACTTACACTTACTACGAGTCATGGTATTCTAGGCTTTGTCTCTTTTAGCTTGCCCTCTCGTGCAAACTTTATTTGTTGCACTAGTGTCTTAAACATTTTTGGAATGTTTGGACTTAGTGGTTTCTTCAGCCCTTCCATTTTTCCTTGGAATATTTGCACTAGGCTCCTCCAAATAAGATCTTCCAAGATGATTACTATCTACACAATTCACATGTAATAATAGTAAGCAAATAAGCAATGATACTAGAAAAGGTGGTACAACAATACATATTACTACTTGTTTGAAACATGTAAAGAACATCAAAGCACATGCTTCAAAGTGCAGTCAAAATAATTTGAAGAAATTCACCTTTAGAGGGTAGGGTTGATAAAGAACCCTTCTTGGTAGGTGGCAAAGGATCTAGAGGTGGAAGTTTCCACTTCATAAAAGAGTATCTAGGTTTAGGAGCTTGATGTCCTAATATGGGTGGCAGAATTTGCTCCAAGGGTGCCACCTTTGCTTGAGATTGTCCATGGGGCACATCTTCATTAATAACTACAAGCTTAGAGTTCTCCATAAGAGTATGCACCATTGCATCAATCACATTCCCTATGTAACAAATCCAATGGTTAGCATTTGAAATAGGTGTACTTACAACACTTCAAAAAAATCAAAAAGGAATTATAATGAGAAGGAAAACCATATGTACCATACCATTAATGTTAGACATCTGAGTAGTAGGTTTGGGATGGTGGTCATCCTTTTTTTCTACATTAAAAATAGGGATAACATGGATCGCTTCCATTGAGGAGTCTTGCACCAAATGCACACGTGGTGATAACCCTTGCTTCACATGCAACATTTCATCCTCAAATTCTTGATTATAGTTGTCCTTGCATGATTTGAAAGGGGATTGAACCTCTTCATTTGGGATTGTTGTTGACCATGATGGGCTTAATCGATCACCTCCAGTGCCAGATAGTAACCCAAGTGGGATAACACTTGTCATGGGTTCCAAACTTAGCCTTTGTAATTGCCCTAGATTTGCAGAATGAGTGGAAGCAAGCTTTGTTGGTTTAGGTGCAAATAATTCAAATGTAAGATAAAACAAAAAAAATGGCATTTGCATATATAATCTATCATAATCAACAACAATATTTATGAATTGTTAATCTAATGTTACAAATGTGATAATTCATGACCTCCTTATAATACAAAAAAACCTAGAATCTGCAAAAGCAAAATTGAGCTCAAGGAACATTACTTATTCCATGATAAGTAGTGGGAAAGGTTTTAGGCATTCCATTTTGGTGTGTCCAAAGGACATATGTGATTTCATGCACAATGTAGTCCTAAACTAGTTACAAGCAACAATCTTTCAATGATAAGCAAGAGCCAAAGTCCTTGAATCAAAGGACCCCAAGCACTACCTAATGTTTTATCTTGTCTCCAAAAGACATATGTGCTTTTAAGCACAATGTAGTCCTAAATTAATTATAGGCAGCACTCATTTAGTGATAAGTAGAAAGAGTCCTTGATCAAAACACCCAAGCACTACTAAGTGTTTTATCATGTCTCCAAAGGACATATGTGCTTTCAAGCATAATGTGGTCCTAACTGTAACACTTTTTCAAGCACAAACATGAGGAGTTTTTGAATCCAAGCACCCAAGAACATTGATAAACACTAGTACTAGACCTAGGTCATTATCATATCTCCAAAGGACACATGTAATTAAAAAAGGACTATGTAATCCTATGCTAAATGAAGGCAACACTCTCTCACCATAAGTAGAATTAGTCCTAAGCAAAGCTTTGAAAGTATTTAAATAATCACCAATAATGCTTACTAATTCTTTGTAGTGTCTCTAGAGGACATGTGTCCTTGATAATCATTATGTAGACTTGTGCTAAGTGAGTGTAGCATATATATAGCCTCAACCATAAGCATAATCAGTCCTTGAAGTCAAACACCTAAGTAATCAAATGATCATTAGCATTGAATACAAGTCTTTTGTAGTGTCTCCAAAGACCATGTGTATTTAATAATAACTATGTAGCCTAAGATGCATGTGGGTAGCACTCTCTTTGAAACCATCAACATTTTGACCAACATTACAAAACATCAACATCTTAAATAATAATCACTAGCTCACATGTTACCTACCATTTAGTGAAGGCCCAATTCATTAAAATCCAAATTTTGAATCTACTTTCCAAAACATAGAAATGAAATAATTTAATAAATTGCACTTGCAAATTATGGGTAGAAGGCAACATCCATAAGTGATTGTTTCATTTAAGCTCATAGCTTGTCCACACACATGTTAGCAACAAGTCTTTTGACATCTTCATCCTCCCCGCAAAACCCCTAGCTTTGCCACCAATTAGGGTGCAAAAGTTATGCACAAACAAAACACTTGTTAATTCTAAGAAGCTTTCCTAAACAAAAAGGATGGAATGTGTGTTTGCATGATGTTATTGCTACAGGGTCCAATTTGTTTAAGGTGTACCAAAAAACTTGTCACAATGTCACCTTTTTGTACTCCTTTTCCATATTCTTTACTAGTCCTTTTTCAAGATGTACATGGACACAAAGTGTGTGATATTAATTTTTTTTTAAAAATGATGGTTTAACATATCATATTTCAAAATATGATTTTTAAAAATTCAATAATGTGTATAGAAATAAAAAATATAAGGCAAAATTAAAGACTACATTAAGGATTGCCTCTACTTCATCCTGCTTAGTACTACTTAAAGAATTTGGACCCTATATCATTGTAGTGGTATCCTTGGTTGCAAAAACCATGTGGCTTGACCAATATGTAGGTTGGGCTATCAGACTTGCCATTCAAAGCATGATGGACAATGGGTTTGGGCCAAAAAGAAGTACCACATTTGTTTTTCATGTCCTCCAATTGCCTACACATTGTTTTTTCCTTGACCTAAAGTGACACTACCTCACAGTTAACATTTGTATATAAGCTTTTCCATCCTTAAACAATCCATATCTATATTCGTAAATGTTGTTTCGCCCTATAAGGCACTTTTTTGCATCTCTTCTGCAAAAAATGTATGCATCTCCAATTGTCATTGTAATGCACCTTTCTTCTCATGGGCATAAGCAAGCTCTGTATTTGTTCTTGCAAGAAGTTCTTCAAAAGCCATTCGGTTTTCAACAGTTTCAGCAGACAAAATTTTCACCTATAGGAACTATGCTTGTGTGTAAAACATATCGACACCCATCATTAGAGCTTAAATTTTATTGAACCAACTTATCAAACAAACTTCTCCTAAACCTAAAATTAATTTGTGGAAAACAAATTGGAGTTTGATCAGTCAAAGCCTTTTGCATATGCACTTGCCCTAATTTCTAAACAACACCAAAACACATTAAATTTTTTTTGATGGAGCTTTGAAACCTTGCAAGCTCAAAACCCAAAAGAAATTTATAGAGGAGCATAACAAAAAAATTGACAAACCTTTTGCACCAGCAATGCACTTCACGGTTTAATGCTTGAAACTCTCATTCACAATTATTTATAAAGTCATATGCTTCTAGTGCTGTTGACTGAAGGTACTCCATATTAAACTTCAATCCGATCAGCTTCTTAAAGAGCTTTGCCTTCTTTGCCTCCAAATGTAATACTTTCAACATGGCACTCTTGTGTACCTGACCCAAAAGGTCATGTAATTCTATGACCTTTGTGATCTCCACTTCTGAAACACTGAAAGGATAGATTGCTTGCACACTTGCAATGATAATTTTTGACTTCATTGCTAGTTGTGAATTCCACACAAAAACACCTTTCACTCCACTAGATGCCTCCCTTGCACTCAACTCAATCAAATTACAAACCCGACATTCTTCATTACTTTCACCTCCTTTCTTTAAGCTTTCTTTCTTATTGTAGAAATTGCCACTTTGGCCTAGTTCATAGCTTCATGTTTTTCTTGCGCAATGTAACCCTTAACAAACCACAACTAAAACTCATTGTTAGTCACATTAGTTGTGCCATACACTTGCCAATAAAGCTTTACAAGGTCTTTATTAGTGTCAGGATGAAGGTATGGATTGGTGGTCTCTAGACCCTCACAACCAGGACCAAAATATTTTGACTATGTCAACCTATGTGACAAGACTAGGAGGAATTTATGTTTTGGGATTCAGTCCCTCATTGTTCAATCTTCTAACAGTCTTGAAATAATGTTATGTTTGACTTTTATAGTCTACATGTTCCCATGGTGGGAATTTAGGCCACATGTTGACCTTTCTAGGTTTCATTTCCTCTTTCACCATCGAGCTACAATGAAAATGATCCCATAATCACTTGGTGTAACAATAATAGAATCACAAATGTTAAACCTTTCAAGCAATACAAATTTGTTACAATAGGTCCTCACAAATTTAGTTGACCTCTCCAACAATATTTCCCACTTTCCAACAAGTTCTCTTGAGTGACCTACACAAGTTCAAGTCTAAAGAATACAATGACAAGCCTCGTCAAGGGCTTTGGTGAATAGACACACAAAGTCCATTAGACCCTGGTTGAGGATGACGACCATCAAGTTCAATTTTGAAAAATCCTGCTAAAATCCCATCAAGTAAGGCCATATAGGTGCTAAACCCCAAACATGTTTGATAGTCATCCAACCTCTGGTCATCTGCCACATCAATCCTTGTTGCCCTATTTAAGACCAAAGCAAAACACATAAGGAGTTGGTTGTGGTTCATTATACCATAGACTCACCCCTCTTGAGCTCTTCTTCCTCCTCTTCCATTTTAGGGTTCAAGTTCCTCCATGTCCTTAATCCTCCTTGTGCACATGTACTTAGAACCATAATATATGAAATTTCAATTCGTTGGAATTAAAAACCCTAAACATGACTTCTTTGTGATGGATTTGCTACAACGCAACCTCGTGTTCAACTATAACACAAGTTCATAGCGACAAGTATGGTGGGGAATACATTTGTGTCCTTCAACAATTTCAAAAGCACCTTCATCACATTAAACCTTAGAATGTTTTCCCCCCTTCTAAAAACCTAAAGCTCTAACATGTATTAGCTTTTCCTAAAGGTGATGTCGCTCAGGCGTTGAAGGCTTAACATCGCTAAAATTTGTTTTACTAATTCCAAATAATTTTTTTTCCATCAATTTTTTTAAAATGTAAAGTTCATTGATTAAAATCCTTTTGCAAAGTTTCAACATAAATCATGATTATATCAGTATGATATGGACTTTTGAAAAAATATAAGTCATGACCTACATTTTGCACCAAGTAAAAGTCCATAGCTTGTGATTCCCTTTGATATGAAACAACACCTTTCAACTTTGTTTTCATTACTACATTTTTCACCTAAAACCAAGTCCATAATAAGGTTGGAACTACATCACCTACTAAACCAAAGTCCATTCATTAAATTGTCACTAGCATTCCACCCCTTGGTTTTCATTTTCAAAAGTCCATGTAGCTTTTATGATTTGATGAATTTTGCATTCTAATCAATTGCAATATGTACATATTGAAGTCTATTATCTAAAAATGGATTCCATTTTATAATTTTAATAATAAATAACGAATATGGCAATTTTAATCACACGTAGGTAGCATAAAAATGGATTGTGTTGTTCTTAAATTGGTCCACCTTACCATGCATTGACCCAATGGCATTTGCCCAATTACAGTGGGCGAGGCATTTTATTAGTTGGTGAATAAGGTTTTTTGCTTACAATTTTGCGGTGTGTTCTCTTCTCACTTTGTTAGTGGGATTTTTAGTGATTCCCATCAAAGTTCCTTGAAAATTCTACTTTTAAAATAGGTTTTGATGTATAACAAGAAGTATTTACAACAAAGTAAATATAATTCTACATATGAATAAGAATTCTAAAACAAAATACATGCACAAATTGCACAAAACATAATTTGTTTAAATGTAGAAGCTTTCTAGTCAAGTTTAAAAGAAAAACAAAACAAAATAAATGTTTTAAGATCCCAAGTCCTTTCTTCTTTCTTTTTGTCCTACTTATATATACATGTTAATTTCAAAATAAATAGTATCATTAGACCATTTAAACAATAACTAGTTAGTATACACAATAATAACCCAAATGTTTTCAAAAACTATTACTTGATAACAATTATTTGTTTTGTTGACCACCTATTTTATCAACTACTTGTCAACTAACTATTTATTCCTTATCACATGTCATCTATTAGGTTTTATCACCAGTTACAAAATCTAGGCAACTAAATTACCCCCATGTTCCATTCATGCAATGAACCGCATTACACTCCCAACCCCACCAATGGACATTTTGAAAAGGAAGACTTGACCAATGAAGGCGAGTTCAAGACAAAAAAATTGTTTTGAATTTGTTTGAACTGATCACCTTTGAAAAGCTCGAAGCTGTCGTCACCACCATCATTGAACAAATGTTTGGCCAAGAAGGATTTGTTGGCATTCAAAAAGATGGTAGATGTTTTGGCATCAAGCAAATCTCAGTTGAACTCCTCCTTGATCAACTTTTTTACTTTTGTACATAGTCTCTCTACACCTACCATCTACAATAGGGTGGAATTGATGCAAACCAAAGTGATTCACAACTTTTGAAATGGGCTAAAGCCTATGCACAATGTAATAAATTTGACCTTTACAAAGGTTGATATAGAACGAAGGGGAATTGCAAAACTTGCAAGTGAAGGATGAATTCGAAGGTCCAAGAATGATTTGTCCTTTTGTTAGGAACTAGGTTAATTCTCCAACCCATGTAGTTTCATTATGAGCATTGAAACAGATGAAGTAATCGATTTGCACACAACGCAAGTGACCCAAATAGTGAACCTTCTTAAAGCTAAAACCAAAACTATTTTTGATGTTGGTTGTGATGACCTTGGACCAAGCATGGCCATCATACCTTATGTCCATGCCTTGCATCTATGATGAGGAAGGATTACTTGGGGATAACAAAGGCATTGTGAACAATATGTCTCCATTGAATGTTGTGGGTAGAAAGGAGATAATTTGAATTGCAATCTTTTCGTAGTCTAAGTTACACAACTCATTAAAGGCATGTCTTGATATTGACATTGTGAAGAGACAATCAAAAATTAAGTGAACTAACGCGATCAATGTGAAAGGTTCTAATGTTAGTTGAGAAAGCACAGGTTTCAAAGGAACAAACAAACCATGGGCATGTTGTGCTTTTAAACCTTGCACTAGGGATGGCACATCCTCTCTAGATGCTGAACTAGACATGTCAATGAACATGGACGAAAGAGTAATGTCAGAATGTTGGAGATCGATATCAGGATTGTTAATGTCTTACGTTATGTTTCCTCTTGTAATCATAGTTTTTTTACCACAAATGTAGTAGCTCTTGGTGTCAAAATGGTTTCCTGGGAATGAATAAAGACATTGTCATCCACAACCTTGTAACATTTAGAACTCACCACCCATTCTTGTCCTTGAGTTGTGGTAGTTGACATCTAATACACCGAACTAGAGACATTGTTATTCGCATCATATGTAACATTCTTGGACATATGCAAGGATCTTAGCTGAAAACTAAACATAGCACACAAGCATTTTTTCAGATACCATAGTTGTATTAGTATCATCTATTAAAATGGTCAGTTTAAGCCAACATTCACACTACTAGAAAACATGTGGTTAGACCATTGTGCAAACCACTCATTTTGTAGTGGTACCATTATAACTTGGGTTTCTAGTACAAGTTTAGTGGTTTATGGTAGTGGTTGGTCCCTAGTGAAATAAGGAAACCACTAAATAGATGATTGGGTGGTTTGGTTCAATTTTTCTTATTTTTTAGGGCACTCGAACAACATGCATATAATTAGTGGTTTTATGGGGGTTTTTTGCAATGGTCATTAGGATGATTGGTCAAACATAATTTTGGTTAGTCAAATGCCATGTGACATTTAAACATTGGCCACTCAAGCTAGGCCACATGGCATCTACACATTGGCCACCCAAATTCTGCCATGTGGCATTTAGACATTGGCCACCCAAGTTTTGCCACATGGCATTTACACATTAGCCACCCAAGTTTTGCCACGTCGCATTTAGACATTGGCCACCCAAGTTTTGCCACATGGCATTTAGACATTGACCACCCAAGTTCTACCATGTGGCATTTAAAGATTGGTCTAATGGCCTAACTTTAGGTGCAACCTAGGAAAAGACATAATGTAAATTCCTAAGGTAGGCTTAGGTTACTTAAACATGTTTTAGGTGTTTAAACCTAGGGATAGTTGCTTAAGCTTTAAATTTTAAATTCCTAAACCTAGGTTTATGTGCCTAGGTTAAAATGTTAAGTAGGCCTATATATAAGCCATTTATATAGGTAGGTAGGTAAGTAGGATCCTATTTATTTTTGGTGACAAGTTTTTTTAATTGGCTCCACAAGTAATATTTGCACTATGAGTATATTTAGTGCATGTATTGTGTGTCAAGTCATATTTTTTCATATAATTATATAGTTTACAAAGTTCAATTTGTTAACAAAGGATACATGGGATAAATTTACAACATTACCTTACATCATCCTTTGTCCCATACAAAAGTACCCAAATTTTGACCATTATTAATTTTTCATACTTTGTCCAAATGAAAATAAATAAATTTCATTTTAAAAGATTTTTCCAAGATCTACACATTTATAAAAAATTAAAACCAAAATATCAAGTAATTTGATAGAAAATGCATTTGAATCTTCACTATTTCATACATTTGGACAACAATGATATCTGGAAGATTTATTTTTTTTCATAAAAATATTTGTAAATAAAAATATTTAAATTCAACATGGTTTTTTGGGTATTATATATATATATATATATATATATATATAATTTTCCACCTTTAAAAAATATAATGAATCAATAAAAATTGTATATATGTTCTGTTGTATTTATTTATAATTATATTTTAAAAATAAAATAAAATAATTTATCCATGCAACATACAATATTATTTACAAAACTTTTAAATCTTATACAAAGTATTTACATTATTTAAATGTCATAATTATTAATTTATACATATAAATTAATTTCATATTTTTATCAAATTTTATTATGAGTAGTAAATTTCAATATTATTTTCAATATTATTTTTAATTCATTAAATGTGATTTGGTATAAACCATTAAAAATTTGCAAGTTGTATCACCAAATACTTTGATAAATGTATAAAGATCAATTTTTATAATTTTTTGCTACCCATCACATGGAAACATGAAAAACAATGCCATTTTGGAGCATTTGGATTTCTTTTGGATATCATTAGTAAGAATATATTTCATGATTTAATGTTAAAAAATTGAAAAAATATATTCATTTAAATAAAATTATGAGCAAGAATCCCAATTTGAATGTTTTAATTATGTTTTAAGCATCAATTTTTTATTTAATTTTATGGTTTCAAAAACTTTGGCAATTTATTTTCCATTTTTTGGGATTTTTTCAAAAATGAAAAAAAATTCCCAATTTGTTGTTTAGCCACAATCTAGAAATTCACATTAAATAATTCATGACTTTGAGGCAAAAGTTCTATAAATAATAAGGTATTAGTTATTTATTTGTAATGTATGTCTACCTTCTAATTCTTTTCCCTTTTAATTCACAAGTTTTTAATGTTTCAAATTATATACTATTAAATAATCATATGGTGTTCATGAAGAAGATTTTAAATCACGTAGTTGTTTCCATAAATATTTTTAGTCACACTACACCAATTTTTTGACAAATATGACTAATGACCATTTCTAGTCATATAGTCATATATGCCATGTTTTTGTGCCTAGTCGTGTTTTTGTAACCATGGATATGACTGCATGATTAAAAGTCTTCATGGATAAGAATAATATGTGATTAAAAATCTTCTTCATGAACACCATATAATTATTTAATAATATAAAATTTCAAACATTAAAATCAAGTAAAAGGGAAAAAAACTAGAAGGTAGACATATGCACCTAGAAGCATATTATAAGCTTGTAGATGATCAAACACATAATTATTGCACAAGTAAATAACTAATACCTTATAACTTTTAGAACTTTGCCTTAGAATCACTAATTATTTAATGTGAATTTCTAGATAGTGGCTAAAACAAAATTTAGGGAATGTTTTTCATTTACAAACAAATTACCAAAAATGGAAAAAATTGCCAAAGTTTCTTGAAACATTTATTAATTCATTATCTTTTTAAAAGGTGGGAAAATATTATATATATATTCATACCCTACTCATAATTGTACCTACCTATATATAGGTAGGTAGGTAGGACTCATATATGTACATACCAAAAAACCATGTTGATTTTAAATATGTTTATTTACAAGTTCTTTTATGAAAAACAAAATTTAAAAAAATTTCAAGACATCATTCTTGTTCAAATGTTTGAAATAGTGAAGATTCAAATGCGTTTTTAGTCAAATTACTTGATATTTGTGTTAAATTTCTTTTATAGATATGTAGATCTTGGGAAAATCTTTAAGAATGAAATTTATTTCTTTTCATTTGGACAAAATATGAAATAGATAATAATGGTCGAAGTTGGATACTTTTCTATGCGACAAAGGATGATGTGAAAAAATGTTGTAAATTTATCCCATATTCTTTGTCAACAAGTTCAACTTTGGAAACTACATAACTAGGTGAAAAAGTAATGGTCTACACACAATATATGCACCAAATATATTCAAAGTGTAAATATTACTTGTGATGAGCCAATAAAAAGGCATGTTGCCAAAAAAAAAAGGGGATCTTACTTACCTATTCCTACCTACGTACCAAATGGTTGAATTGAATTGACATTAATAACATATAAATATATAATATTCAATGGCATATACGATTAGACACAAAAGCATGGCATATATGACTACATGACTAGAAAATGGTCACTAATTATATTTGTCCTAGTCATAAATGTCAAGTTTTGGTGTAGTGGTATATGTAGAGTATAGGCCATGTAGAGGTATTTAAGGAATGTAGCTTATATGTAAGGTTAAATACATGTATAAAGTAGGTATGTAGAAGTTATGTCATATAAATTAAACACATATAGCCTAAGTATGTATAGACCAAATATGTATAAACTAGGCTATAGGGTGCAAACGAGATATCATGAGCCACACTCGCCCTCTTGGGTGACTGCTTATTGGGTGTTTATTTTAGAATATTCTTGAAATATTTTGAACAATTTTTTTTACAAATTTTCATCACATTATTACATTATGGTTTACATCAAAAATTTGTTAGAAATATGTCATGTCAAAAAAATTCAAGTCCATTTACAAGTCCATTTATTGCTTAAAAACATTGGTTACACTGTTTTAAAAATGCTTTTGGGTATTTTTCATTATTTAGATTGATTTCAAACTTTTAGAATATATATACCAATACATTTGAAAATGACATTATGTGAAAGCAATTTCATTTGGAGTTCTTTATTTTTTTTCTAAAATGTTATACACACAAAACCAAACACTAGTTATAATTGCTTGTGTATGCGTTAATGTGACTGCACCTTATACCTAGGCTAATTACATGTAATTAAGTAGGCCTAACCTACCTTAAACATAAGTATAAATCATTATATACCTAGGTAGGTACATAAAAAAAATTATACTAGTACTTAGCCTCAATACATAGGCTATGATATATTTAGCCTATGTATAAATTACAATATACCTAACCTAGCTATAGGCTACAATAAACAACTCTAAGTACATATTTTATTTTTCTTATCCTAAGTATAAATTGATTACTTTAGCCTATGTATAATTTAATTATATTTAACTAGGTCATGAACCTATGTTAGGTTAACGAAACATGACCTAAGTATACTTAATTTAGCTTAGGTATATTTCTATTTATACTTACCTAGTATTCATTTCTATGTTACCTATAGACGTAGCTAGTGGCTACATCAAACTTTAAGTACAAACATGTGGCATTTAACTTACATGGTGGCTACCTACCTACCTTGTATATAAGGTGGTTAACCTTATGCAAAATACTTGGAATGACCAATAGGAAAATCCACCAAAGTGGTTTGAAAAGTGGAATGAAAAATTTTCAACTATGCCTAAAGGCATTTTGAACAACAAATTCTTAAACCACCATTGCTTCCCACTACATGACCACTTTGGTGAGTTTTTAATGGGATTTGGCCACTCAACACAATCATGAGTGGTTTGTGCCATGTGAAGACCACCCAAAGTCGAATTAGGTGGTAAGTTGTAATGGTTTGTCCATGCATTTTCTAATAGTGTGAAGACAAAAAGTGACCACACTAAAGACAAATTCGATGCAAAATGATTTAAAACAATGCAAAAAAATAAAATGAAAAGAAAACAAGATGTTGGAAAAAGACAACTTGGAAAGTGGTACAACTTGTTGTGAGGGAATGGGTTGGCATGACATGATGGAGCAAAAGTAAAAAAAAGGAATCTCCACCAAAAATCAATTACAGGGTACTGACCAATTCCAACAAAAGCTTCCAAAGAATTATGGAGAACCCTTCAAAAGGACATTTAATGGGGACCTATTAAAAGGAAAAACACAAATCAATTAAATGCACACCATAATGTGGGCTATTGAAGGCCATGATGAAAGAACTACCACTTAACGATATGATAGTTCACTAATACAAAATATGGGTGGAGTTCACTAGTCCCTATTCACTAGACTAGTGAATTCATTGTTTCCCCACTAAGTCCAGTTCATTATAACCAATGAATTCACTCATAATCCAATGAAATCAATTGGTGTACAAGACACCTTTTATTGTAATGGTTGTTTAGCTAGTGGGAAATAATACTTTCGAAAGAAACACAAGAAATAAAGGATATTAGGAGATGTGTAAGAAAACCTACACAACACAAAGGATGTACATGCTTTTATAACAATAATGGACAAAGGACAATAATATATGTTGTAAGCAATTGGTGGAAACCAATATCTGATTTTCAACAATTATTTCATATCAAAATTTTAAAAACCTAAAAGTGAAGGTAACATAGGAATTCATTGCAAGTTTCAAGTACAAAAGTTGAGCGTGCATAAATGTAGCACATGAGGTGAGATAGAATCCAACGATCAAATCTATTACAAGGAATCTAACAAAGATAGAATTGATCCCAATATAGATAGTTAGTTAGGGTCGAAAAATAGATTGTGTATTTTTATATATTTTTTGGCACGTGTTGCAATAATTGCCCAGTAATGATGGCAAGAAAATGCTAACAAGAAATTTATAACTTGAAAAGGAAGTAATTTGTTTACAAAACTAGATGGTGTATAACATTGGGGAGAACCTAGGGTTGTAAATTCACTAGATTATTAGTGAATCAAAAATTTGTAATTACTTTTTGATTGATATGGACATACCCCTGGGGGAGGGTACATTATAGAGTCTATGTAGTGACAAGACAACGCTTAATATGCAAGATGGTGTAATCACCATTGTGAGATTGCACCGAATTATATTATGATCATTCCTATCCAAATAAATAATGCCTCATAGTTTGTCCAAAGCTGGTAAAAGATTTAATGAATCATTGAAAAACCACAGGGACCAAAGGTAATGAACTCACGTATATGAATGAACAAAACGTGTTGAAAAATGTTGTGCTATTAGCATGCATCCCACCAACTAAACATGAAAAGATGTTTTGAAATTTTTTCATTACCTTTTTAACAAAATCTCATGGAGTTGCAATAGGGTTGAACATCATAGTGGATTATGAGTTGTTGGGCACTCATTCATTGGGTCATGATTGAAATTGTAAACAATATTAAATATTAGGTTTAATGTGTGCAAAAGGATGGAGATAGGATGAAATGTAAACAATGATGTTACTAAAAAACATCAAGATAAGAAATTGCAATAGTTAAAGTCAGCCAACACAAAGGGGCTTCAATCATTAAGAATAGATAATGAAATTCTACATAAGAGTTTGTTAAGTCAAAAGGAATAAATAATCCAACAATTCAGTGGAACAAAGTAAATTTTAATTATGACTTCTAGCCTGATGAATTCAGACCATTGAAGGAGGTCATGATGCGATGGCTAATCAAATATTATTTAATATGAATATGGTGGGGCTATTAAATGATGAAAAATGAAGACAATTTTGACAATGTGTCATTTCAAAAGATAGCCCATAACACAACACCAAAAGAGATGTCATTTCAACAATAAACCTTAGGATACACCCAAGAGCAATTGAATCTTAAAATATATAAATATCTAAGAGATAGAAGAACACATTATTTGTGAGATGCTGAAACTAATAGAGAATGCAAAGAAAGAGTTCTAGAGAAAAAAAAGAAGTGAACATGGACATATTTGGATGCCAACAAAAGTAATGAAACGCCGCAGCACAATGGCACCAAAGAAGAGTCAAGGAATCCCTCTGAAGGTTTGTAGGCAACAAGTGAAAACCCTTTTGCAATGTCAGATTTCTTTAGAGGAATTCATAGATGTAGAATATAATATGTGTTAATATATCGAAGGGTCCAAATTCATTAAGGTGTACTAAATTGTGACATAACATCACCTTTTTTTGTATTTTCTACCTAGTCATTTTCTACCATGTAAAGACACATTTATTATGGTTATTAGATGATTATTATGGAATCTAGAATTGTAATGGTTTAAAATATGGTACTTGTGAAACATTTGACTTTTTTTTACCCATTAATTTTGATGAGAATCAAAATATAGGGGAGAAAAGGATTGTAGTAAGGACTAAGCCCTTTTCGTCCTTGGTTACACCTTAAAATATTTTCACCCCCGAAACTTTTCTATTTGTGAAGGAAATTGAGGAGTTGGAAGGGAGATGACAAAGTGATTTCTCCCAAGAAATGGAAAAGACCAAGGAGGTATGGTGAAATCAATTCTAGGGGCAAACAAGGCTCAATTTTGTCAAAGTCATGTGGAATATGCTATAGGACTTGAATTTTTGAGGTAAACGATTGTTTTCCACCTTAGAAATTCGAACAAAAGAACTTCGAAAAGGACCGTGGCGAGAACACAAAGTGGTTGAGCCTTGAATTCTCAATATGATGGACAAAGAATTAGGGGTTTTTTTTAGAAGGTTTTCTATGTGAAAGGATATATAAGTAGTGTTGTTCGTAAAGGGTAAAGTCTTTTGTATCTTGTTTTGTGGAAGAGGAGGAAGAAAGGGAGGAAAGCTCAAAGTTCTTAGACTCTAACCAAGAGGAAACTTACAAGCTCAAGGTATGTTTCATTCTCTCTTTCTTGTTTGTTTGTTTCATTTTTATTTTCTTTATTTTTTTCTTCCTTTTTGTTTTTCCTTGGGCATTTTAGAAGATCCAAGCTTGAGCTCAAATTTTTAAGAGAAAAAAATGGCTAAGATTGAATTTGACAGTGCAAAAATTGTGGGCCAAATTCAAGCCCAACCATTTTTTGCCATTGCCAAGTTACTCTTAGTGTCGAAAGTTGTTTGGTGAAAGTGAAAAAAACTTGAACTGCAATTTGGGTTTTTGCATTTTGGGCCATCAACAAGTAACTCTTGGCATTGAGAGTTGTTCGGCAACGGCTTGAAAAAAAACCCAAGTTGCAACTCCTTTTTTGGCTTTCTAGGCCATTACCAAACAACTTTTGGCACTGAAAGATGTTTGGTGATGGTCAAAAAATTTGAACTATTGTTTAGGTTCAAAATTAGTACCCCAATAACAGAGATCATGTGGTTTTTTTTTACAAAACTAAACAATTTTCAAAGTCAAGAATTGTTCAATGATGGAAGAATAAACCTGAACAACAATTCAAGTTTATACTTTTCTTGCAAAACTAAATGACTTTTGATGCAAAGAGTTGTTTAGCAATGGAAGAAAAACCCAAACTCCTACTCCTATCTTAAATTGGATCCAAACAGGAGCTCAAGTTTTCATTTTTTTCCCTCAAACCAAGCAATTTTCAACACTAAGAGTTGCTTGATGTTGGACAAAAATTCCAAGCTACAACTCAAGTTTTTAATATTTTTTCCAAAACCAAATAACTCTTAACATCAAAGGTTATTCGGAGATGGACAAAAAAACTTGGGCAACTTAGATTTTTTTCTTTTTCCCAAAGCTAAACAACTCTTGGCATCGAGAGTTATTTGTGTATGTACTATTTCTTGATTCCAAGTTGGAGCTTATGTCCACTTTTAGTCCCAGGTTGAAGCTCAGAACTTTTTTAATCATTGAAACCTTGGCTTATATGAATTAAAATGTTTTTTTGCACAAGACCCTTACGAAGCTCAACTACCAATCATGGATGTTATATAGGTATAAGTTAAATGGAGTTGAGTTATTTCAATTTGAATTTTTTTCCTCCTTAACTAAATTCTTTTTTTTCCTTTGGGATCCACAAGTTTCAAGTAATCTATGCACTATAGACTCCTTGTCTTTTGATAAGACAATCCAAGTTATCCAAAATAACAAGATCAATATGATTAAGATTCTAGAAAAAACATAAGATGTTGAAGTGCAAGGCTCGAATCAACATTCTTCTCTACAAGATGATCTCGATGCTTGTAGTCTGCCCTTCCTTCAAAATAAATGTTTTGAAAATAAAATAGGCATTTCATTCTAACTAAAGTGACGGTGACAAGGTGTTCTATAGTTCTCTTCTTAATTGGAAAGGAGAAGAGGAGCTTATGGATGCACATGAAGTCAAATGGAATGTTCATTGGTGTTTTGAGAACCAAAGGTTTGAGGACATTTTTTTTAGGAGACTTTGATTTCAAACCCCACTCCAGATGGATGTGTTTTGTTTGGGATGGAAATCACATGCTATAGGCCAAGATACCATATATTTGTCATGTGCACAATGATGAGCCTTCATGGCATATCTTCGTGGATTCCATATTATTGGACACCTCCCATGGTTTTGTTGAATTTCTAACACCCATGATAGACTTGAACAAGTGATTTTTTCACTTTTTTCATTCATGTCATTGCTTTCACTATCCTTCTATTTTTCTTTTCTTTCAAAATGAAAAACATCCATAGTGCTCATTAGTGGTTGTTTCAATTTCATTTTTTGTTGCAAAGTCAAGGATTAAACCATGTTTGACCCAACCTCATCCATGAATCCTTTTGGATCTAGTCCATTAGTATCATACCTTTGGAGTAGTTCCAAAATGTTTTCCCGATGGATGTGTATAAGAGATGGCAAAGTAAATCCCAAAAGACTTGGCATTCCTTCACATACTTGGCATTCTTCGAATACATGTACAAGGTGTGCATAATTCAACCCATTTCTCATTTCATTTCTATATGTTTTGTTATTTGCTCTTGGCTTATTACATTGTTCATATGCCTTTGTTTTCCAATTGCTTTTCACATGCAATGTGAGATTTCCATTATTAAAGATGTTGCTATCAAACACAAAAATATATATATGTCTTTTTGTTTATGAGGAATTCTTTGAAGGGGATGAGTGCTCTCCAATCAAGCTCAAAGAACATATGAAAAAGGCAATGGAACAAGTCAAGAAGGACATTACTTTGCATTCTATAATAGTAGAAGAAATCAAAAGTTTTTACAATTGGTTTCTACGACTAGTTTTTAGTTACAAATGATATTTGTGACTATATTTCCTTTAATTGTGTTGCACAAGTCACAAATGAAATTAGTCGCAAAATAACAACCATTCATGGATGGAAATAATTAATTAATTAACTAGTTAGTTAGTTAGTCACTTACCTATTGAATTATACAATTTAATTAGCTATTAATTAATTAACTGACTAACTACCTAATTAAATAATTAAAAAAATTAATAATAAACTAATTACATATGTTAGTAATATAATAAATTAATATTTAAAATGAATAATGAATATTTATTATTATAATAATAATAATGTAACTAGTGACTACCCTAGACTAGCTACATTATTATAAATATTTTGACTATTTTTTCATTTGGTATAAGAGAAATTAAATATAATAATAATTAACCAACAATAATATTAATCATTATATTGTAACCTAGGTTAAGTATTTTATTATTATTCACATGATTATTCACTTGTTATAACTATTTTTGAGCTACTATAGGGTGAAAACACACTACACCCTCCAAAAATTATTGTCACAAAAACAAAAAATTTGCATTTGGTTTTTTTTGGGTACATTGGACATCAGATTTTGGATTATTTCTATTCATTTCAAGTATATTTCATTAGCTTTAGAAACACCAACAAAAATTTACAAACTTGCACATATAAAATGTATTTGTGTTGAAAAAAAAATGTCATAGAGTATGAAAAATTGTAAATATACTTCAAAATTAAGGTTATAGGAGGAGTTTTGTAATGAATTTTTTGGTGGTGAATGATATTGATGTACATCAACTAAATTTAAAGACCATTTAAAAGTTTAAAATTTTTGGTTGAAGATCAATTCAAAAAATGTGTTTTATTGCACTTTTTGAGCAATAAATACAAAATAAACTCTTATTTTTGGGAAAAACCCATTACCTTAAATAAAAGGAAAAAAATTTATAGGTGGGCATTGTATTTTTTTTCATGTTTTTTTGGTTTAGTAATGTGTTATGAACCACAAACATGAGGCTTTATGGCCGTTGAAAACAAGTACATTATATATTTTATGCACATTCATTTTATTCAATTCTCTTCATCTAACCATTGAATCAAGCTTAACTTTGATTCAAAATAAGCTTTGAGTTCCAAAATGTTGTCATGCACATTTTAAAGTTATTTTTTTAAGGTTTTCAAAAAATGTCATCAAGATTTTAGTTTATTACACATCTATTATATTTGTTATACATCACTTTTTTGGGTGAAAAGTGGTGAAAAATGGTTCACCCGTAGTGTGTTTTCACCCTATAATAAACATTTAATATTATATATACATATTAACTAATATTAACTATTGAAATTACTATAAACTAAATTTTTTGTCACTTAATATCAATACTGAGTATAAAATTTTGAGTTGTAATGATAATTACTAACTATAAATAAGTAATTGTAAATAATAAATACAATAATCTATAGAATTACATTAATTAGTTGTACTATTTACAAAAACATTATTCAAAAACATTATGATGTTAAAAAATTTATTTATTTTATATAAGTAATTATAAAATGAATACGTTAATTTATTGTATTATAATCCCTGGAAATACATTAATTACATTAATTAATTAAATTACAGTAGAATTACTATATTGAAATGATATCAAATTTGTTGTGAATGGGTTTTAGGTATCCACATTACTATTTGTCGATTGATGGTATATATATCCACAACGGAGATGTTTTGTGCACACTATCCATGAGCTTCAAAATGAAAAGATTTCACATTTTTGTATGGTGCAAAAAGGATTTTAAAAAGGTGTTGAAAGATGTTTCAAATTTGTACTTCAATCAAGGTTTGCAATCAAAACCATTTAAATAGTGGGATTTATATATATTTGTTAGATATCATGATCAATTGTGCGGTGTTTTTTTTTCCAAATTCCTTAAGTAGGTGCACTAGCTACGATCTTCAACATTAATTAACAGTAAATGGCAACTGTCCTAGTGGATTAGTAGATCTTTTTGGAATCCTGCCTAGTTCTAGTGACCTGTAGGAACACACTATCTAAATTTAACCACTTTTATTTTTTTTTAAATTTCAAAAATCCCTTTATTGGATTCACCAGCTCCTTTTTTCATCATCAGGTTGCAATAATTCACTAAAAAAACACTAATTGTGTGATATTACACAATTTGATAATTGAAATGAGAATGATTGTAATATGGAATCTTTATTTTAAGTAGGAACTAGGGTACAATTGGAAAAAAAATTAACATTTTGAAGCCTACAAGACTAGCATTCAAAAGCTAAAAAATTTGCAAGTTCATTACAACCTAAAGAATGATTTGATTGAAGACTTGTGACTACAAAAAAAATTCAAAACAATTTCAAAAAACCTTCAATGTTCATTGAAAAATTATCATTCACTCAAATTCAAGCCCAATTGATTGTTTACACCTTCATTGTTTATGTTTCAATGTGTATGTTGTTCATCATGTATAATTGGAAATGTGTGTGTTGAAATTCGTGTTGCAAATTTAAATGTTCATCATATTTTAATGATTATAACCAATATTGTAGATGGGTTGCCAAATGCAAATTCATGAGTTGTTTTTCATGTTTAGGGTGTCTTGGTTGTGCATGTTTCTTCATGTTCAAGGTGTATCATGTCAAGGGGTGTCTTTTCACTATTGTTTTAGCATGAAATTGCTTTAAACTTCTTTGGCAATAATCACAATTTTTGAAAGCTCCTATTTCCTCAAGTGCACATATTTTTTAACTTTGTTCAATTTGATTTATTCTTTAGGTAACATGAACTAGTCAATGTTGCTTCCTTGACATGCATGACTTTAAATTTGTTGAAGGTGGTAACAACCATATCTTTGGTTGCTTTAATTTGTGCTATGATAGTTGAGTCCTTCAATTTTGAATATTTTTGTTGTTCTTTTGTTGTTTGACTACCTTGAGGTCACTTATGCATCTTGATACCACTAAATTTTGCTACTTCAACATGGGCCATGTTGAAATTTGTTGTGTTGGGAACTTCCTCTTCATTCAATTCCATGCAATCAAATTTTCTTATTAAAGGTGATGATAACTTGGTGCCTTTCTCTTCATGGGTGCAAGATTTATTTCACTTTCCAACTCCTTCAAATATGACCACTTGGGCACGTCTTTTAATACCAACCAATAATGGATAAATAAAAATGAAGAATTTTTTGGATGTTTCACCTTAAATAAATCTAGTACCTTTTGAAGAATATCTTCAAGAAATTTTCCCTTCTCATTCAAACAAAAAATAGAATTGTAAACTCCAACAAATTTTGCTACAACAAGTTTATTCAAACTCCATTTTGTTAAGAGGTCTTGCCTCTTCATATTTTAGCTTATGTGAGTTGTGTGAAGATATGCATTACCAAAATACAATATTCTTTTACCTATTTCATGTAATGGGATTTTGAGAAACATAAAGGAAGCTCCTACAAAGTCGTTGATTTTCATTGGCAACAAGGTTTTGACCAATCTTTGTTATCATAATTCTTTTTTCTTCAATTGCATTATGGAAAAAAAGGTGTTTTGCAACTTAGTTTTTGAGTTGCAATGACCACTTGCAATTAACTATATTTTTACATTGTGAATGTTATTAGACAAGTCGCACGAGTTGCAAAAGTTGCAATTCATTGCATTTCTACGTTGTGAGTGCTATTGGACAAGTCACATGAGTTGCAAGAATTGCATTTCACCATATATATGGTGCAATTGAATGCAAATTCATTGCAATTCTATAAAAAACAACTCATTTTCAACTACTATGCAACTCTATTACAACTACAACCATAATGTCATGTTGATGTTATTAATTTTCATCCATGTATTAAAATTTGACACATGGCACTATGAGGATTTTTGGATTTTAAAATTACTTTTAAAAAAAAGTATTGATCTCCATCATTTATTATGATTATTAATGATGGTTCGAGATTATGACATGTGGCAAAATAAAAAAATTGCCACATGGCATGTTAATTGAAATTTGAGTAAAAATAAAAATAAAAATCTATTTTAATAGTTAGGTAGGTCGGTACATAGCCATAGGTAGGTGGGAAAGTAGAAGATTATGTGAATTAAAGAATAATCATGTAAATATTTTTTATTTTATTTCATGTTTTGCTTTTCGGGTTAAGTTTTTTTTAGTTTGTCCCAAAATGACACGTGTATTTTTATGTGAGAGCATAAAAGAAAACACCTTCTTTATATTATTTGTGACATGGGATTCAAAAACAAAGCATTTGAAATAAATCCTTTAGTTGTTTTTTAGTTGCAAATTGAGTTACAACTGAAGAAAGATTTTCTCACATACTTCGTGTTCGTTTTTCATTATATAAGTCATTCAATTAAATTAGTAATTTTTTGATATTTATATATGTGAATTAATTAATTTAGTTTAGAAAATTAGTTATTGAAATAATTTATTTAATTTTATCTAGAATAATTGTTAGAAAATTAAAAATTTTGAACTACATATCTAATCAAAATAATTCATTTAATTTTTAAATAAATTACCTCATATAATTAATTATTTTAATTAATTAAAAACTAATAATTTGAATAAATTTTTTTATAATTCATGTTAATAGTAAATTATTCAATTTAAATAATTGGTTCAGAATAATTAAGTAAAATATATATAAATAATAAATTATTGAAAATAATTCATTATTAAATATTAAAAATTAAATATGGATTTGGGTAAAAACATCAAAATATATATAGGCATATATCCATATGTACACCAAATTGAATTTTTAATATTATATATACATTGCTTTTAATTTCACATTTAAATTAATTATATGTATCAAGATAATTAGTTTTTTAGTTAATTTAGATAATTAATGATATAGTAATTATTGATGAGATAATAATTATTTTAATTGATAGGTTTAATTTATTATTAAGTATCTTGAACTCAAATAAATTTTTTATTTAATTACTATTTGATGAATAATTATTCTTCCTATACATCCATATTATTCAATCTAATTAACATAATTGGTTAATTGAAAACTAATTATATGAATTACACTTATTTATGCAAAGTAATAGTGAATTATTTAGTATAATCAATAAATTCATAATAATCAAGTGTATTAAGCATAATTAATATTTAATAGTCAAATGATTGAAACAATAATTCTTTATAAAATATTGGATATGAATTTAAATCCTTATTAAATTATATGTTGTTGCACAATAGTCACAACATAGTTGAACACTAGTAGTTCAATGATGGCACACTAATGGCCCTATTAGTTGTATCAATGGGAATCATAGTAGAAAGCTAGTTACAAATGTATCCCATAATGGGTAGTGGAAATGTGAACACATGGCATGATTGCATGTATGTACATCGTACAATAGTTACAACATAGTTGTTGTCTCAAAAGCACATTTACAACAAATGTAAAATAATTGTTACATATAATTACAATTCAACTCTTTGAAAAATCAAATATGATTGATTATAAATGTATGTAGGATACGTACAAATTATTGTATAAAAGACCCATTTGCAACTATAATACATCTAATTGATTTTGTAACTTGGTAATTTATTTATTAATTTCCTATATTTTCAAGGGGATAGTTGCATAGTAGTTGTAATACCAAGGGATAGTTGCACAATAGTTGTATACGAGTTGTTTTTTGAGCTTTAATTGCAAGGCAATGTGGTTTCGATGGATGCAATTACTAATATTGTTGTTTCTACCATCATCATAGTTCCAAGCTAGATCTAGGTAAGTCAAATGTTTTGATCTTGATCAAAGCTCATGATCATTTTGTACAAAAGCACATGCAATGTTTGGCATGTTATACATATTTGTTGTAGTTGGAAGAACTTTTCGCCAATTTTTTCACCAAGTTGTTATTGTGTTTCCATTGGGGGTTATTTGATGACCTAAAGGTTACCATAATCATTACTAGTTCATGTAAAAACACCTAGGACATGTTTTGAATGGGATTTTTTATTGTAATTTGTAATATGACTTTTTAATATGAAATGGAGGGTGCTTGTCATGTTAATTTTTCCATTGTGTACATGTTGTGATGTGTGTTTTGCAAATCAATGTGGGGGCAATGGAGTTTGCATGATCGATTAAATGTCAATAAATCATAAAAGTGTGTAAGTTTCATGGGCACAATCATTGTATGTTATAAGCATTAGTGGAACCACTAGTGTGCTACCAAGATTTGTAGGGGCTATTCCATTTGTGTTTAATGCTTTGAGTGGTTGTGTTGAGTTTAATGAATATCATATGTAGATGAACTTACACCTTATGTTAAATAATGGGTTCAATAATAGTAGCACTAGAGCACTACTAATTACAATTGAGTTTGAATATGGTAGTGAATTGAAATTGGGGCCTTCAATGTCTCTATATTTGCATATAGTGGGGATAGAGTGTTTAGAAGTAAGGGCCCACAATAGTGATTTGATAATGCTTGTGTGTGCAAAAAACGCTCCAAGTGTTAAACATGTGGTAAAAGCATTGCATGGTTCTTGCACCCGTCTCTTTGTTACACGACCACTTCAATACATTTTGATAATATATGAAGCAAAGCTTAAATGTTACATCCAGTTTGCATGTATTGTAATGTACCAAACATCCAATAGACAGGCAATGTTTAATCTCATGTTTTGAATTGTGTTTGCAATCCTAGGCTTACAACTACTAGCCATACAACTTGCCAAACATGAAACATTTTTAGTTAATGCAACAATCTAAGGTTATTGCAAGATGATAATACATTTATGTGTTGATTTTCAAGATCTCTAGTGTCATGTAAATAATATCATGTCATTACATTATTTACATTAGAAATAGGGCAAGAGATGTACAATAGTTCTATTATACTTGGTATATTTCCCCATCTCTGATTGCATATCCAATCTAGCTAATATTATAGTCCTACTTTTTTTCCAAACTTCTCATGCAACAAACTTTTCTCCTCTTCATAAGCAAAATATTCCACTTATTATGTCAATAGACTACAAATATCATCACCTTGCCAAAAGAAAAAAAAAACCAGAATGTACTCTTACTGCACTAGATGTTCCAAACTACCATAAAATGCAAACTCCTCATTGATACCAAATCCAATCCTCACAACAAAAGAATCAAACCTTGAAATAGGTCTAAGTTGACTTGGAGCATTATAGTCTTCCTTTACAACTTGCAAGGAACATGATTAGGGAGCATGATCGAGAACAGAGTGTGCAATGAGCTTGGAGGTTGTTTCTAGGAATGTTGCAAATAGGGATATACGGACAGTAAGAAATACGCATCAGGTAGAGGGCCATAGGCAGAAGAGAGGAGGATGTAAAAAATGGATGATCCTTAGGGATTTTCGTTTTCAAGAAGAGAAACAAAAAACTTATGTAACTCTTGTACAGAGTAGAAGAAGTTGAATAGTGTTGATGAACCAACAGCCTTTGGCACTCATGGTTGGGTGGTGAATTTGTGCACTTGCACAGGATGTAAAAATTCTGCAGATAAATGTTGGAAATGACATTTGATTTGAAGTTTTGGGTATGATTGGTTTTGTGGCCTGGGTTATGACAATTTTGCTCAATTATTTGGACTTATTGCTGAAGAAGTGTGTAAAAGCAATGATTAGAGGAAAGGGAAAAAAGGAGGAAGGCAAAGCCTAAGGTTCATTGTAAAGAAGGTCAAGGAAACAGAGAATTTCAAAGTCTCTGGAATTGTAATGCTTTGAAGGGAGAAGCGATTCTTGGCTATTAAAGTGGCTTTAAAAAAAATAGGTCACCTAGTTGTAAGAAGCCCCAAAAGTGGCCTGAAACCACCTTTTGGTAGTAACTTTCCACTGAGCTGTTGAACCCAGCAGGTAGGGATTGTATTTGGTTTGTTTTATTATTGTTATTTTGTTTACCGAGAGACTGGGTGCCAAGTGACATAGGAGTGTTAGACAGAGTAAAGTGCATTTGGAGGCGTTTGGGGAGTTATATTTGGAGAGACTAAAGGAAAACATGCGAACAATCTGTAGCAGATTGTCACCTCTGCTATGGTTGAGATATCTATTATCTGATGATGATTGCTGTTGGAAGAATGATGATCTTTGTAAACTCACATGAATTGAGCTTGAGTAGTTTTCTATTTCGGACTTGAAAAAGAATTCCTCCCCAGAATTTGCACAAAACTGTCGGATGGGATGTGGGGCCCGTTTCCAGACTTGATCATTAACTTGATGCAAATTAATCATTTGATCATGGGAAGGTCTGCTGCAAGGATGGGCTGGCCTCCCTGTCATATGCCTCTGTTGCTCGTGTATTTTGTGTATGATCCTCTGGTGACCTAACTTCAACATCGTGATTGTCGTGAAGCCAACCAAGGACTCAATCCCAAGCGAGTTTTCATGTATCCAATATTTCAAGGCTGTCTGAAGTCCTCTTACTGAGAAGATGGCTCTCCTGATCCTAATTGTCATTCAAATCTTTGTACCACTGTGTTGTGAACTCCATTTTCTGGACATAAACTCAATGAAGCATGCCTGCACTATGGCTAAATTGAATGCGGTGGAGTTGAGATTGTTCACGGAGTCTTCTTCTCATTGTTTCGAACTTCTTGCTCTGCTGCTGCTTCTCTCCTGTTTCAATTACAACCGTGCTACATGTTAGCATTTTTTAGACATTTTGCGTGCGTTTGTGAATCGGTTGGTGGTGTTTTAGAAAGGCCGCATCAAATAGGCAATGGCCAGTATTGAGGAAGATGAAGTGTTCAAACTCTGGGTGCTTGCACAAAACCATCCCAACACTCAAGGTTTATTTCTCCTGATAACACACACACAGGGACAGACACCGTGAGAGTTTTCCCGCACATCTCTGTAAGAAACAAGCACCTGCAGAGATCTGAATTAATCTTTGCTGTGCACCATCATCAACTGGTTTCAGTGACATTCGTGGGTTTGCTCAGGGATTTTGATTCTGTTGCTTAAACCCTGATTTTTTTGTTGTTGGTGGATGATTTCAACACAGTTGAAGAGTTAGCTTACGCTGGGAATATGACAGACAAAGCAAGATGAATTTCTGTGGCAATATGAAGGTTTGGCAGTGCAGGAGTTCTGCCAAGTAGATGTCAACACGATTGTGTTTGTTGCAGATCCTATCATGGATATGTGATTGATTGTCTTCTTCTCTGTCCTCTCTTGCAGACAATTGTGTTGTTGTATCACATAACCACCATCAGTTGCTATGTCTCTAGCGACTTCTCTCTACTTACTTTTGAGAGTTTTTAAAAACTGCAATTTTGAATGTCAGGAGCATAATAGGTTTAGAAACTTGAGTAGCCCATGGAGTATGGGATTTCTGTTTGTTTTTGCAGGCAACATTCTGAACTTCAATGTTGGAGCTGGTGCGGGTCTTAGCATTCCCTGAAGGAGAACTGATCATGACTAGCTGGCAAATATGGCAACTTGTTCTATTGGCAAGAAAAGGTATGCACATTTTTTTTGCAGAAAAATAATATTCATCATCCCTTTACCTTCTCTTATATTTCATTTTCAGCTATGGATCCTGAAGTTTGATATGTGAGCATCCGAAGTTCACAAATGATCACACTAGTACGAGGACCTGGAAATTATCAGATTTTCATTGTGTAAATTGCACAACTACAGTAATGGTATATTATGTTTCGCTCCATGGAGGTTCTTGCTTTGATATGCTTTTACTCAGAATGCAGAGTCCTTGTGACTGATACCTTGTATGTTATCATCTGATGAGAATCATTGTTATTTTGAGTAGGGTGAAGATGCATTGATCAAGGTGGCAGTTTCTGCAATTGGCACTTGTTTGAGAGAGCTAACTGGTCCACATGCCTGCTCAGAAATCCAGTAGACATTTTGGCTATGTTTGCATTTTCAGTGAAGACAAAAAGTGTGTAAGTTTGCATCAAGAGATTTCTGTAATGCTTGTTTAGTGAGATAATTCTGCAGAAAGAGAGGATTGCATTGCAACAGTTTTTACAAGTGTGCAAATTCACTTACAGTAAGAAATCAAGCAGAGAGATGTACTGAAGTTTATATGTGAGACAAGACTGGGGGCTGTAGCGATCAAATTTCTCATCTGCCAAAGGGAATTGTTGAAATGTCTTTCTTTCTGTAAGTCTGCAACCATGTGGTATAGGTCAAGAATGGGAGTAGGTCACACGAGCTCTGCTGAGAGAAGTTGTAATGCTTGTATGAGAAGTCTGCAGCTATTGATGGAAAACTTAGTCTGCACCGCCTCTCAATTATTTCTTTGAGAATGTAGATATATCTGTGCAAAACATGTTTATCAAAAGCATGCGGCAGTGTTGGAAGAGAAGATAACCAGAGACACACTAGAAAGAAAAGCATCTGCTTGTTATAATATCTCCACTTCCACATGTTTCAAACAAATAGATCTTGCTATGATCTGACACACAAATATCTAGGGTACTGCAACAGAATGTTCAGCCTTTCTGTATGCAGATCCCTGCACACGCAAAGGTGGCAGCTACCAATACGAACAGAGAGTCAAGCCAATTTCATAATGTGTTCACAGAATTGAAACTGTGAGCTGCAATACAAGTTCCACAAGGTGTTCAAAAGCTTGGCCTGTGCAGACTTGATTTCATTGGGTTTGTGTTGTGAACAGTACAAGTCAAGCAATTCAACCAGCTCTAATCAGAAATGCTCAAGGAATTGACTGTCATACCTGAGCAGTGTTGATGTTTTGGATTGTCTCCTTAATTTTCTCCCCCATCCACTCAAGCTCCCTCTCCACAAACTCTACTTGCACATACCTGCAGGCACACATTCCCATCAGATCAGATCTTGCATTGTGAAAGATGATGATTAACTCAGATACAACAATAGTTTTGGTTCAGAGCCCATCATGTTGTCTGTTGTCTAATCATTTATCTTTGTATTATCTTCACCCTTTGGCAGACAGGAACCTCTTTGTGTGTGAAACATTGTTGACAGAATGGTGCTCATCAAGACCAAATAGCCGTCATGTCTAATGTTTGAAAGGAAAAAGTCCAAGAATCTTTTCAGCAGGAGTACAAAAACATTTCACAAACTATGAATCATAGTCAGAACAACCACACAAAAAGGATTCTCTCATACATCATATCACAAGTTGCTGCTGCCTCATCCTCTACAAGACTCAGCTGCTCATCTCTGTAGATTCTCTCAGCTTCATCCTCCATGCTTTCCAAAGACTTCTCAATCTGGCAAGTCAAGACACATAGAAAACTCAAGTAAGACATCTCTCCTCTGAAAACTGATTCATGAACTTCAAAGCACCACACAAGGAGACAAGAGAATCCTTAACAAATTGGGACAATAACCTCTTCTTGATGGGTGTTACGGCACTTTACTTCTGGGATGCACCCAAAAGAGCTACCATCAAAGACACATCTATGGGTCATCAACCTGTAGCAGGTTAGTTATTTAAAATATAAACCATTATAGATGGGTTATGCCTCTCTTAAATTGTAAAAATTGATGCTCCAAATGGGCTGATTACCTGTTCAACAGTCTTGTCTATGACTTCTGAAGGGAACTTTGGTGTTTTTGCTGCTGTGGTTGTAAGAGCTCCTGTCGTTCTGCAAGAAAAAAATAGTAACACAGAACAGCTCACGAATCAAAAATCTTGTCCAGTTATATGAAAAATAGCATTGTGAGCACTACCGCCTGGTCCCCTGCCTCCTGAGATCAACATGTGAACAGTGCCTCTTTTGCAGACCCGATGGCATCACAAATGGTAGACAACAAGAGAGAAGCATTCTCCCAACTAATGTGCTCACCAGTGGATAGTGCTGATGTAGCAGGTGTTGAAGGAGCAATTAGTCTTTGCAGGAATCGAGGAGCTAGGGCGACCTTTTCTGTGCAAAGGGTTTCCTAAAAAAATTTCTCAGTGTTTCCTCAGCCTCATTGCTCTGCAGAAGCTATTGTTTGTTTTTCCGTTCCATTCTTGTTCGGGAAGGGTAGCTGCATGCGTTCCAAAATGGAGAATACGAATGAAAGCAGGGCAACGATCTGAAACATTAGAATGGACATCACTAAACCATCAAGCATTTATGTAACTGCGCCTCCTCTCACCAACAGAGGGCTGTTTGGCCCCGAGTTGCTAATAAGTTCTCGCCTGCGAACAGTAGGCGAGAGGCGAAGCCACATAGATGCCAACAAACCTCTTGGTCATTTATGGCCAATACGAAAAGAGGGTCGACTAATAGGTCACTTTTTATGACTTATAGAGAAGAAAAAAGAAAGGACCTAAGTCTAAACAAAAGAGAACACCTGAAAGCTCGAAATGCACAATGCAAAATGCACAATGGGGAGAGGTCACATTACTTTTGAAGGAAGCGAGGATGATGTGACCTACAATACTTTATTATTGGAAGAAAAAAGGGCTTGGGGACAAAAAAGTGTGGAGGAACTATTTAACCACACAGAAAAGGGAAATGACACCTAGGATTATATGGACGCCCTTACGTTGTTAACTGGCATTGCCAACGTGTGAATGCAGAATTAAGTAACAGCCGGATAGTATCCAAAAATCTGCACATTCTTCGGACGCGGTTTGGGCCGCTAAATGTTGGAAACAGAAGGCGGTGGCTCCCCGATGGCCGTCAGATTGGATCCTTCATAGGTCGTTGACCATGCAATTTAGTGAGGGAATCCTGGGAAATAAAGAGAGAAAAGAATCCTCCAGAAAACGGCTGTCAGGTTTTGGACCGGTTTTGTTTTGTCCATGTTTGATTTGCAGGTGGTTGGGAGTGTTGGGATCCTACGACAGTTTTACATCAGCAGAAAGTTCCAAGCTTGATCAATCAATTGGCCAATGAACCAGTCTTCCCACCCAATGCATCCAGCTTTTGCTTTTCATTAAGAACAAAGATTATGTGAACCTGTGAGCCTTTATTCCAGAACAATGGGTGGGGAAACCTTGACGCCAATGGTGTATTTTGAGGGGGGTTTACCTCCATTTGTTAGTTTATTTTTCGTGTGGTTGTTGTGGTGACAAGTTAGTTTTCATTTTTCACATGACATGAAGTGTTGACAAAATTTTGACCTTTCACACAAAAATGTCAATATCAAAGCATATGAAATTAACAAAAGCAAGAAAAAGCTCAAACTTTTTACAATTAATTTAAACTAATTTCAAGAAATCATTGTATGACCATTGATATTTCTCAATTCTTTCATGAAAATTGTCAACTTTTTTAATTAAGAAATAGTTAGAACTTGTGGTTCTTTGATTTTGAAATAATTAAAATTGATGGTTCTCTAATTTTAGAATAACCAAAACCAATGATTCTTTGATTAAAGAGAACTTTAAAGAATCAAAATTACTACTTATTAAAAAATTGGAATAACCACACGACATTGGTAAAAGCCAATGTTGTGTGCAAGTGTCAATAGTCATATATACAGTGTGTAAATCCTATGTAAGTGTAAATTAAGCATGTAAATGTAAATCATTTACATTTATCCATTGTGAAGATCATGTAATCTGTGTAAATGAACTAAGTTTAGGGTTTATGTTTTTGAAAATTTTGTTTATAGTTCCTTGTGTTTATGCTTTGCACCACATCCATTGCAAGCTCATAACTCACCATCATCATATTTAGCAAGTTCTTCAAATGAGCAAGAGTACACCTTTCCCTCTATCATGGTCTTATGATTACCCATTATGTTCCTCATGGTATCTTGTTCCCTTCATGGGGTTTTGTGTGTTTGATGTGGTTGTCATGTTGTCACAATGTTCTCCTTTAATGGGATTTGGTGTTCCTATTCTGGTTTTCTTATTGTTTTATTCCTTTTACACAAGATTATAGCATGCAAGGAAACATTAACAAAAAATGCCAAGTTCTTACAACTTGAAATTTTCATCAAATTGGACTTCTTTCTAGGTGAACATGTTCACCTTGCGACCTTCATTGTTTTTTCTTCTTGTGCATGCACTACTATTTGAGGTTCATGTGTGTCTTGGTTTGGGTCATCATTTTGTCAAGTTGTCTTACTGCCGCTTCATAAGGTTTTGGTGTCAAGGAACAAAGTAGCAAGGAGCTTCATGTTAAACTTTTAAAAATCTCAAGGTCATCATCTTCAAGGTCTTCTTAAAATTCAAATGAACATATTCACCTTGATACTTGTAATTTTCATTGCCTTCTTTTGGTCATGCAAATGTGTTGTCATTCCTAGTTTTTATCGGTCATTGTCATCTTGGTGTGTGGGGAAGGAGCAATGAAGTGCATAGCTCCTACAACCTGCAATCATCATCACCACCATATTCTTTTCAAAAGAACGTGCTCACCTTGTGACTTGTTACCTTCATCACCTTTTTTTGGTCATGCATATGCACTACCATTCGTGATTTTCATTGGTTGTTGTCATCTTGGTATCTTGTTCCCCCTTTGTGGGATCCTAGTGCGCAAGGAAAGGGCAATGAAAGTACATGAAGCTTTTACAACTTGTGATCATTATCATCATTGTCTTCTTTTTATGTGAACACACTCACCTTTTGTCACCTTCTATTTTGCAAGTGTGTTGGCATTCATACTTTTCCTTGGCCTTTGTCATATCGGTGTTAATATTACAAAACCATGGTTTTTACACTAATAACATCATGTTTTAAATGACTATATAGTTAGTATCTATAATACACTAATGTACATGTGATTTAAATTTCATATTAAAAATAGTAAAAAAGCCTAAATTTATAAAATTAAAGTAAAATTCATTGTTATTACAAAAACATTGTAACATTGAATTCAATTTTCTTACATTTATTACAAATTTGATATATGATTGAAAAAATAAAACTTTTAATAAAATATTTTCACAATTGAGTTTGTCTTGTTATGATGTTTTTAAATATATATATATATTTGATAAATATATGGCATAAATCAAGACATGTAAATTAATGTAATCTCTAGAAATTTGGATTTAAAATATTACAAAAATTAATTCAATGATGAAAGTAAGAAAACGAAATGTATTTAAATAGTTATATGTGAAATTTGTAGCCCAAGCAAAAAAAAAAAAAAAAACATTGCCCAAATTTTTTAAGCAATTTTTTTTTGTTCATGTTTTGAAATTGAAAATAATCATAAAGTTCCATGTGATTATGATAATAAATTAGTTTCACCTAAATAATTATAGATTATAACCCAATCAAAAATTTAAATAACTATATATGAATTTTGGAATTGAGTGATTAAATTTTTTTTCACATTTTGAAACTATTTTTTCTTAGAATTCAATATAATTATGAAATTAAATATTTTATTTAAATAATTATATTTCAAGCATTACATATGAAATTCTAAAATAAAATTTTAAAACCATGTTAATTGCTATGTCATGCCCGTACATGGCCTCATACATGATGGCTAGTTACGAACATGCCCATCATGCCTTTTAGGGTTAATGTACACTTTTAGGGTAAGTGTACGTTCTTAGGTGACTGTGCGCTATTAAGTGCTTAATATTTCACCTTGTTGGTGGTTGTATAAAAGGCCAAGCCCTTCCTTTCTTTTTAAAGTTTTTCTAGAATTTTTTTATTAGGAGAGTTTCCTCCATAATCAGATTGGATTTCTAGATGTTAACGATGGTTATTACATGGCCACCGTCTACATACACTACATGTTCATTCCTTCTTTGCAATTCAATTCTAAAAAAACTTTACTCTTTGTTGCTTAATGTTGAAAGCGGCAAATTTCTTTTACCTTTGAGTTTTTGAGTTTTTGTTATTGGTGTTACTATTGGTGTTATTGCTACTATTACTGCTAGTGTTGCCAGAGGGTGCTTGCATTGCTACATGAGGGAGCTTGTGCTTGTGTTGTTACATTTCTGCCAACAAAGTTGGGATCCTGGAGTAGGTTTCGAAGTTTTTTTTTTTTTTTTCTCTTTCTTGTTCTCTTTTTCTTTCTCTCTTTTAAGCACTGAGACGCGCGTTCTTGTGGCAGTTAAAGACTCTTGAAATTGCCGAGTAAAAAATTTAAAAAATAAAAAATTTCTGCCATCGTTGCTCTACAATGTAGCACCAGGTGCCATCGTTGTCGAGCAACATTGCCACAATTTGCAGCAACGCGAATTGTAGCGCCACCGCTACTTGTAATGATGTGAATTCTTGCAACCGTGAGTTTTTGTAGTTGTAAACTCTTGCAATCACGAACAACAACATTGTCGCAACTTGCAGTGACATGAATTACAGCGCTGCCACCACTTGCAGCGACACAAGTTGCAGCACTACTACGAGTTCTTGCAACCGCGCTATGAGTTGCAACTTTTGCAGTTACGCGAGCTTGCAATGCCGCATTGCCATCGGCCATCGTCGCGAAGCTCAAGGGCGCTCTGCGGCCTTATGACCTTCAACCTCACATCACCAATTTTCCTTCATCCACGGACTTTTGTCTGTCCAAGGATGTCCGTTGGACCTTCGTTCGTCCAAGGACGTCCATTAGATTTCCGTTCGACATTTGTCGGACTTTCGTTTGATTACCGTCCTATGTCTTGTTGTCCTACGTTTTGCCATCCTGCTCTTATGTATTAACGTCCAATGTCCTACGTTTTACTGTCTTGCATCTTCCGCTTTGCCATCCTACCTTTTCATATGATGTCCGTCTAATTTTCGTCCAACCTTCATTCGACCTTCATTCAACATCCATTTACCTTCGTTTGAAGTCCATTTGTCGCCGGTCATTCTTGACAACGCACCATATTTTTCAAACTATATGTTATGTTAAAACTTTGTAATTAGTGTTTTGTATTATCACAAAATCTTGGGGCATGGGACAACACCATGTCTTAGATGATGAAAGCACTATCGCTCAACTAGAGCCTAGGTATTAGCTACGAAGTAACACATAATACTTTGAGTCGATTTTTTTAAACTCATGATTTTCACGATGGTATCATCAAACATTTAGAACACCACCGTCATCCAATACAACTGCTACTAGGAATTTAGGTTCAGGTTACATTACATCAACAGTATATCAGAGTCCATTTGCAGGGGCTCATTAGTGGGGTATGCCTGTTGCCACATCTGCTTTCGCACCATCACCGTATATTCCACTACAAGCCGTTACCTTTACACCCATATACACCATGGAGGTCAGAAGTTCCTCTAGGAAAATTGAAAAGTTCAATGGAAGGTTAGGTACTATTTTTTTGAGGGAGTTCAAAACAATTTTTTCAACTATGGTATGTGAATTGGAACTCAAGTATGGCGCTAATTACACCGAGGCGTTCGCATTCAAAAACTAGCCCGTTATGTGCACTATGAGGCATTAGATGTTTATGAATAACATTCTCCAAAGATTTTCGGTGTCACCTAGATCCCCAATCCAGCTTATGCCATAGCAATTGTCATCGCTTCTCAAACTACACTGCAAGCTACCATTTCACATCGTGGGACTGTGCCCAATAATCCAGATTCGATACCTACTTCAATAAACCTTTCTCTTCAACAACTCATTGTTACTACTACAAACATTTCTCCCACCATCAATGCACAAGCTTTTACTAATCCAGTGGGGGAATTCATACGAGTTTTTGAACTAGAATTTCCGATTAAGAGCTCTGAAAAAATTCTACAGCTTGCCACTTTCTTTCGGCAAAAGGATGCAACCCTCGAGATGTTTTACAGGAGGTTTCTTAAGCTTAAAGAGGATACTCAGCACATGATAGACCTAGAAGCTGCCCATCGATATCTTCATTCATTAGAAGGTACTCTGACACTCCATGTGTAGGTTTTGCAATGGGTTTTTATACAATTTGGAGACTCGTACACTTTGTTAAATGCATACAACATTTTTGAAAAGCTGGAATTGGCTCATGCACACTATGAAGCTTATACTATGAGGCCTCCTTCACGTTTAAGGCCTCAACTGTCACCAACTATGCCAACCAAATCATCACATTCTTCTTCAAGGGCTAAAGCAGTGCATTCGGCTACACCCATCCTACCTTCTTGCAACTATTGTGGCAATCTTACCCACAAAGCAAATGAATGCAACATTCCTTCTGAGGATCTCTTTTGTGATTATTGTGGGAAAGAGGGACATCATAAAGTTGTTTGTTTTGCCAAGTTCCCGGAAAGGAAACAACTCCGATTACCACGACAAAATCTGCTAACATCTTCTGTTGCCCTTCAACCAAAAGCCAAGGCACTTTAGCCTTCCACTCAAGCTTTCCCCACTAAGGGTAATTCTAGTAAGAATGCTAAGAAGAAGGAGCACAATGCTGACAAGAGGGAGGTGCTTCAAGCCCATGCCATTCAAATTCAAACTCTGCAAAATGAATTCGAATCATTGAAGGCCCAACTTGCTAATCTAAAAGGCAAGTCTTCCCAACCAACTAGTCATGCCCAACATATACAAGGTTCAAGATCATGGGAGGGACCTCGTAGGTCGTTCTATGGCCTCCCACATGATGCCATTGTTGGGGAGTATGTTCTTTCCAATGCACATAATTGTAGTTTCACACCAAAATTTACTACTTCTTTTTGCCCTTCCTATGTCGCGGCACAAGAGGTTAATGTGGCACCTAGAGTTTCTGCCACTAGGCAAGTAATTCAGATTGATGGACTCGCATATGGTTCAAGTCCTATTACCAGGGCTAGAGGAGTTTGAGCAATCATGCCACAATCTTTTCGTCCTCTCAACACAGAAGAAAAACGCACCTTGTTGGCGAGGGAGGAGGAGACTACTACACCACAAGTTGTTAGGGCATCAAATTTTTGTGTCCTAGGAGTACATTTACATTAGGAAAACACACAATTTTTCCACTAATCAGCTTATGGAATGCCAACTTCAAATGTGTGAAGTGGCGCAAAAACTTATGAGTACACCGTTGTTTAGTTTTCAAGATTTGAAGCTAAGCACCAGGGACATGATTGTAATACTAGAAGATACCCTGAACACTACATCAAGTCCTTTACCAATCCCTGATCCACATGCTATAGAAGTCCCATCCGACACCTTGGAAAGACACTTGATTAGCTCACATGTTGAAGATGGTGCTCATAATCTAGTCATTAGTTCTAGCATGGCTAAACTAGTGGGTTTTCCTACTTTTGATTTTACATTCACATATCAGAAAGGAGTTAAAAACACTTCACTTAGGGATTTTTTATTCAACAAAGGTGTTGTGGATAACCATTCTCTCCATAAAGTCTCTCACTCATTTTCGAAGGTGGTGCCTAGTGAGAGAACTTCCATCGCCACCAGAGTTGCCATTGTTAACAATATTGGGTCAGTAATCCAAGTGGGAGGACATACACCCAGAGTGGTACTTCTTGATACAAGTGCCCAACTAGTGATTCTTGGAGTTTAATTCGCTAAAAAGATGAGCATGTTTGACTCCAAACTACGGAAATCTACGTGGCAAATTCACATCGTTAGTGGTAGCGTAGAGGAGGTACTTGGGGAAAGTTTGGATTTGATTACATTTAACTTCAATGAAGGTACAAATTAGGAGTTTTGCTTACAGGTCAGATGTTTAATCACCAATGCCACCAGTTATGATGTGTTCATTAGGCAAGAAGCCCTGTTTCCACCAGGTTTCACAATTGACAACTAGTTCGAACATGCGTACTACCAAGTGGATTGGGAGACTGATGACCACCACTTGGGATACATACCCCTTGATTTACATGGGAACCATAATCCTATGGTTCACCATTGTATGTTCAAGGAAACACACACTATTTTTTACATTCAACAAGCTAACCACAAGTGGATAGAGGGAGATGAAAAGGAAACAACTTACGCCCAAGCTATTGAAAGCTTGAGGGTGGTTCCTACTAACATTCAACATGGACCAGAGGTTTTATAGAAGTTCAAAGCAACCCATGAGCCCTTGGCTAAAGTTCTGTCTAGTTTTGAAAACATGAGAGCCATGGCGAAGGTTGCAACCCTACTTAGAAGGAGTGTGAGGATGAAATTCACACTCTCAAAATTGAGACTTGGGAGTCCTCCGGGATTCTCAAAAACTCAGAGCTCGATTGCAAGGGTCAAAACACCTCACCTTGAAGTGTTTTTTATATCATTAGAAAGCTATTGAAGTGTAGATGTCGAAAATGGGCTTGCATGGGCCATTTGGACATTTGCAGCACAAGTTATGGCAAAAAGAAAGGTCGGGAGTCAAATTGGCAATTTGACTCCCAACCACTAAAAGTTAGGGATCGACCCGACCCCGATGCGTGTAAGTGAAACACAACACACCATTCAAAAGTTCTTGAGGAGAGCTACAAGTTTGCTTTAGACTTCATCCCAATCAAAGGTTTGAGCAAAGAGTTATGATCGCTTAAAGTTTTGGGAGTCCTCCTTGGGAATCCCAGGACAAAAAGCCATTCGGATGTGGGTGCCGTGGAGAGGCACAAAATATACTATATGGAGGAAGGTGGTGGCTTCCCCCGAATCTGAGCCGTGGTGAGTCAAGTGAGTCCTGAGTTGCCCGTGGCTTGTCCTAGCACCAAGGGTGTTCTAGAAAGTGATCTAACCAACTTGTTGGTTGGTTTGATGTAGGTTCGAGTAAGCTTCAACATGCCCTTCTACCCCTTCTAGTGCTAAGAGCTGGGAACGTGCCCTAAGTTCCTCACAATTCCGTTGTGAGAGTAAGTTAGACCCAATTTGGGTCTAATTAGGGACTTGGGAGCGCGTCAGCGAATCGATTAAGCTAATACTTCATTAGTTAATTACTTGGACACCACCTAAGGAGGGGATTACATTACTAGAATTTTTTGGTGGTATTGGTACAGGTCTCGAAACCCTACTACAGTCAGGGATGGTGGTTCGGAGGTATTTCTATGTAAACATTAATCCTATTACAAAGCAAATGGCGGCATCGAGAATGATGGAGCTCACAACTAAATTTCCAGAATAGTTTTCAACCACTGCATGGAAGGTTAGTTTCACTTTCTTGCCTTCTTACATACAACTAATATAGAATAAACATATGGAATTACTTGGCCCCATGGACCTCATCATATTAGGTTGGGAGTGTCAAGGATTTTCAGGGTTTGGATTTGGAGAAGGCTTTAATGACATAAGATCCGGTCTCTTCACGGACATGGTACGATTAATCACCTAGGTTCAATCCATTTCTCCTATGTTTGGTTATGTAATTGAAAACACCCCTTCTTTGCTTGACCAAAGGGAGAAAATCTAGGAGCACTACATGCCGGTCAAGCATTACCTTGGAGAGCCCCTCCTACTCGATGCGGCACAATTCGGTTCCTATGCACATCGACTGCGCAACTGGTGGACCAACCTGGCACCATTCTCATTTCTATAGCTAGCTCTAAGATACACCATTAGAGACCCCAACCTACAGGTTTCTCACATATTGGATGATCAGAGCTTTTGCCAACCAGTTACAAGGCAAGAGAAACCTCCTTGGTTTCCTACGAACACAATAGGAAAACCAAGAGGTGTTTGGCCCACCTTTGTCTCCTTCCTAGGAGCACAAGCCTTTCAAGGAGATGGACCAAGCTTAGTGTATCGTCATGCTTTAGCCACTTGGGATGAACTAAGCCTAGAAGAAAAAGAAAGGGCTATGGGGTTCCAAGTTGGCACTATTAGTCACACTAAGGTGATTAGATTGGAATGTAACGCTTTATTGGGGAGAGGCATGGACTTGAACTCCCTTACATGGTTGTTGCTAACCTGTGTACTTTTTCAAATGTACACAACACCAACACTGATTCAAGTAGCTTGTAGTTATGGCAATGTGATCACATGGCACCTCGACCAAATACACTTGCCTATCTTCAACACTCTACATTTCACTCTTAATGTTGGGGGGGAGGAGATACCATGTAATTTGATTCAAGTTGTGTTTAATACACCTAGAGGCACATTAGCTTCTAGAGAAATAATTACAACCTTCTATGAATCTGCGCAGTTGGATAGTGGAAAACCCAATACACTGGGTTTTTCAAACACACTTTCCAATTCCATTCCATGTGTTTCCAACTACCCTTTCATTATGGGGAACCAACTCACCAAGAACAAGAAAGACCAGGTCACAGACTTGCTAATTAAGTACGAGACTATGTTCACATTTTCAATGAAAGACTTAGGTAGGTGTAAGACCATGCAATTCTCTATAAACCTTATAGATGAAACACCCGTCTATCGGAGGAGGCATAGGTTGAGCAAGTATGAGTGGGAACTAGTAGATGAAAGATGTAAAGAGCTCCATGAGGTTGGTCTCATCAGCCATCAAGTTCTGATTTTGCAGTTGCTACAGTAATGCCAGCAAAGAAGGATTTAACTGGAGTATGGACTGAGAAAAGGATGTGTAGGGATTATAGGCATTTGAACCTAGTTACACCTCAAGACATGTACCCCATGCCCATCCTTAAAGAATTGTTTGATACCATTGGAGACTCAAACATCTTCACAATTGTGGATATGAGGCAAGGCTTCAACTAGATTGTGTTCACTGTGAAGGATCACAAGAAAACGATATTCCATGGAAGCAACAAGTTGTGGGAATGGCTTGTGATGCCTTTTGGATTGAAGAATGCACCTATTTCCTTTCAACGAGTCATGGACCAGGTTCTCGAAGGGGTAGATTTTTTGAAATGCTACATAGATGACGTCCTAGTGCATAGTAAGGGATTCTTACAACACTTGGCTCATCTTGAGTTATTCAAAAGGCTCCATGAAGTTAATATGAAGATCCATCCTAAAAAGTTTGAGTTTACTGTCACCTTAGAAATCTACCTTGGACACAAAATTTTGCCAAATAGTATTATGGCTCATTAGGCCAAAGTAATAGCCATTTTGGAGATGCCCAATCCCATTAATGTTCACACGTTGAGGAGCTTCATCAAATTATGTAATTATTATAGAATTTATGTCCAAGACTTCAATATTATTACTCATCCTCTTTATGCATTGTTAAAGAAGGATGTTACTTGGACATGGAGTGATGAGGCTAAGGAAGCTTTTAACACACTCAAGGAAAAGCTTTCAAAGTTACCCATTCTGAGAAAACCTAATTTCAACAAGGTCTTCATTTTCCACACTAACTGGAGTGCTTTTGGTATTGGAGCTATTCTTGGCCAATTTAATGAGGAAGGGAAGGAATATGTTATCGCCTATGCATCTTAAAGTAACAACAAGGTTGAGAGCAACTATTTTTCATACAAGTGGGAATGCCTTGCTGTTGTATGGGTTGTCATACATTTCAGGCCCTATATTTATGGCACTAATTTCACTTTGTATACTGACCACTAGCCTATCAAGTGGTTGATGACCAACAATAAGCTTACTGGTAAGTTAGCTCATTGGGCGCTTATACTTCAGGAGTATGAGTTCAAGGTTATTCACCGACCTTGTATTACAAATCAGAACACGAATACCATGTCGCGGAAACCCCTCACTACCTCTGAAGATTTCTTAGAAACCAAGCAAGATTTCGACCAAATTCCAGTAATACATGTATCTGATGCATTTAGTTATCTTGCACTACTACAATGTAACCTGGTTGAGCATCCCATTGTGGATATATGGGAGGACTTAAACACTTTGAGGTTTCTTCAGCATGGGGAATACCCTCCCCAAGTTACATCAAGTCATCGGGATCGCGTACAAGAATAGTCTAAACGCTATTCATGGAGGGACAATCACTTCATTTGATGTTTACCACAAGGCGACACAGTGGTTCCTCCATCACATGAATGACATGGTCTTATTCAAAATGTACACTTGGAGCTTGGACACTTTGGAATTAAGCATACTTATAGTCTTCTCACTCCTCATTACCATTGGAGAGGTATGTATGCTTAAGTCCGATACATCATTGTTAGGTGTGAACAATGTGATAGGGTGAGAACTTCTTTCTCCTCTCGACAGCTCACGCTTTCTCCACTTCCTATTCAGGGCATGTTCTATCATTGGTCATGTGATCTAACTAGAGAGTTACCATAGATTTCCAAGGGTAATGTCTACATCATGATTATGATTGAGCATTTTTCAAAGTGGGTCGAGCTTGTTACACTACCAAACAAGTCATCACACAGCACCAGCTAGGTTTTTTTACAATAGGTCCTAAGTAGGTTTGGGGCTTGGGCTAAGTGCCTTACTGATCAAGGATTAGAATTTAGGGGAGAATTCTAAGACCTACTTGACCATGCTCTCATTGACCATCGTCGGACTTCAAGAGATCATCCCCAAGCTGATGGCTTTGAAGAGAGGATGGTTCAAACATGCAAGAAGGGACTTCAGAAGATTTGCCTCACCAGGAACAAAGAGGATTGGGACTTGGCCCTCCCTTACATCGCCATGGGTTACAGGATGTCCAAACACGCCTCTTTGTCTCATTTCTTTCCTTACTTTCTACTTTTTGGGAGACATCCCGTTCCACCTTTTTCCATTGCTGCTCAAATGGACCAGGTTGTGGACTTAAACTCCCCAGCCACTTGGGCTAGGGTCATTGCAGAAAGGGATGCTCTATTTAGGAGGGTTATACCCATGGCCATGGAGAACTTGTGCATTGCATAGCATCGAGACACCTTACGGTATGCACACACACAAAGTGGTAGTTACAAACCTAAAGTGAGACAATTTGATGTTAGTGATTTTGTATATCTCTAATGACAACCCAATGATACTCTATACACTTCTTCTGGTCACACTATCTTGAGGATTAAAGCGATCATGCCTTTAGGTGTGTTGGAGTTGCAAGGAGCTAATAGACGCATAATCCGAGATCATTCCAAAAATTGTGCGCCATGCCACCTGCCGAACTTGGATCCTACCATCATCACGTCGACTTGGATTCCTCCATTTGATTATCCATGTCAAGTATGTTAGAGGACAGATGATGTTGATCAAATGATGTTTTGCGATAACTATAATGGTGGATACCATCTTTTCTACTTCAAGCCAGAGTTCATTCAAGTTCTTGTTGACAATTGGTATTGTTCATGATGTTCTCTTACAGCACCTTGATTTCTATTCAAACCATGCCACATTTTTCCTAACTTAGGTTTAGTGGGGGGATACATGAGAATTTCATCTGAGCCTCTTCTTGTGCATTGTATATATATGTGTGCATGCATCTTTTTTTGGTTGATTAGTTTATACCTTTGACTAGCGTTAGTCTTTTTGTTTAGTGGAATTTACTATGGATTTACACCCTTACGACACCATACGTCACGATAGTTGTCATGCATGTACATGGCTTCATACATGATGGTTAGTTATGGGCATGCCCATCATGCCTTTTAGGGTTAATGTATGCTTTTAGGGTAAGTGTACGTTCTTAAGTGATTGTATGCTATTAAGTGCTTAAGGTTTCAACTTGTTGGTGGTTGTATAAAAGGCCAAGCCCTTCCCTTCTCTTTTTAGTTTTTCTAGAATTCCTTTGTCAAGAGAGTTTCCTCCATAATCAAATTGGATTTCTAGATGCTCACAATGGTTATTGCACAACCACTGCCTACATACACTACATGTTCATTCCTTCTTTGCAATTCAATATATATGAGAATTTCATTTCAGCCTCTTCTTGTGCTTTATATATATATTGGCTTTAGTCTTTTTGTTCAGTAGAGTTTACTATGGATTTACACCCTTACAACACCATATGTCATGACACTACACGTCATGACAGTTATACATTTTGAAATCGAAAAAAATCACAAAGTTCCACATAGTTATGAAAATAAAATAATTACATGTACTTAAATAATATAGTTTGAATATATATAATTCAATTAAAATTTTCAATTTTTTTTTGAATTTGTTAATTAATGAGTATTTAAAACAATTACAATTTACACATATTTTTAAACTAAAAAAATTACAAAATTCAATGTAATAATTAACTTACCAAATCAATAAGATCAAACAATGATATAAAAAATATGCATTTTTTTGTTCATAATACATTTGTATATTTTTTGCAATGTCATTTCTTGTCATTGCATGAAGTGATGGCTTGGTGGTTAAGGCTTTGGAGTGTGGTCGAAAAGGTTGTGGGTTTAAACCTTATTTTGAGCATTCATCATTAAAAAAAATCTTGAGTTTGGGGATTCATTATTTCGAAATGTTGACTAACAATCTACCAATAATGTCAACCAAAAATAAATAAATTTTAAATCTAGTGGTCAAAGGTGGCAACATTTTGGATTCATCTATAGTTTTTAAAAACATAATGATTCATAATGTCATTATATATTCATATAAATAATTTAATTTTTGATTTGAAAATAAATTTAATAATGCCACATCAACTAATAGCATTAGTCATTTAAATCATTCAAACAACCATGTTAGTTATTTTAGATTTTCTTTATTCATATTAATGATATAATTTTAATCACATTTGTGTCAAAAACAACTGAAGTGTTTTGATTACATCCAATTTTTTCCATTTTCTAATGTGACTAAAAATATGATTAAATTCAATTAGAGAGACCAACTTAAAAACACATATTTGTAATAATGTGTTTTGTCCCCCCTTCATGGGATTTTTGTGTGTAGGGAAGGAGCAATGACAAGTGTGAAACTCTTATAGTTCAAGGTCATCATCGCCATGCTTTTGTTTTTAGGTGAACATGTTCACTTTCTAATATTTGTTGCCTTCTACTTGCATTGTTATTTGTGGTGTGTGTTTTAATCTTGGTCATCATTGTCTAAGGACAAGACAACAAGGAGCATAACAACTCCTACAAAGTTGAAGTGATCATCAAGTTTTTCAAGTGAACATGTTCACCTTATGAACTTCATCACCTTCTTCTAGTTATGTATGCAATGCAATTTGTGGTTCATGTGCATCTTAGTCTTGGTTGTCATCATCCTAATGACTTGTTCCTCCTTCTTGGGATTTTAGTGTGTAGGGACAAATTTAGCAACTAGATAGGAAAATAACAACAACAATTAGAAAACAACATCAATAATTGGAAAGTAACAACATGAGTAGTTTGAAAGCCTTAGCAAGCAAATAAAAAACAAGACTTACTCTCACCTCATTTCCAACAAATGAAGAGCAATATAGTTCTTTTAGCAAGCTACAACAATGTCTCTAACAAGTAATAGATGCTAGAAAACAACTCCAACAACCACAAGTTGTTTCAAATGAAAAAACAATTCATTATTCAATTGGTTTTTTTGTGTTAAATCAATTATAAGATTGTGATCCCATCCCATTTGCAATGTGTAGGCTATCATGGCAACTAGGAAAATTTCAAGTTCATTTTTAAACGAAGATTCCTTTCATCTCCTAACAAGAAATGATGTGCATTTGTCCTAACCTCTACATATTAAACCTACAATTAGGGGAAATCAGACCATGTCTTCATTAACTAAAGTTAACACAAATAACATGAATGAACCTAATTCTACTTCTAAAAATCAAGTAGAAAATTTAGTGACTTTACAAAAGTATGCCAAATTTTGAGCTATCTGGAGTCATAGGTTTGTTCCATGGGCATTTTTTGTTGTGAATAATGGAAACCTCCCAAATTATGATGAAGCGCAACAATGGAGAGGTAACATTTTTTTCACACATTAACTCTCCTACATTGATTGAAAAGAAAACAATAGGGCAAAAAAGAGTTGTTACATAACATGGTTGGACCCATTAAAATGTTATAACAAATAATAAATAATTTCACTCATTGAAAAATGAAATATATATTAATTAATGACTCAATATAAACTTTTATTCAAGATTGAAATAATGGTTTAATAAATCAAAAGTAATTTTAATTGAAGTATTTCGATTACAAGTCAACATGATGACTATATAATGATTCATGTTTCATTCAAAATGAAATGAAAACAAGGGTGTGGTGATTTGGTTCACTTTTAAGGCATGTACTAAATTGGGTTAATGAAATAGACCCATCTTTTGTAATAATGCATGGCCTACAATTATTTTGTTAACCCATGACTTGTAGTGTCATTGGCCTCAAAAAGGGCTATTGTAACATGATGAGGCTTTCAATTTGTGAATAAAAAGATTATAACAATAACAAACGTGTCATGCAAGCCCTACTCATTCACAAATCAAAGGTAACCATAAATGTAGGTTGGAAGTATTTTTTTGTTGTCTATATTTACAAACCCTTTAGCCATGAACAACACCAAGTCATCCAAAAACAAATTTTGAACCTTATATTGTTTCTTGTAAGGAGTTTTGTTTCAAAAACCCAAAAATTACACTTCGTGCTACTTTAAGGTGTTTCTTGGTTGGCCATAAAAGTTGATTGCTTCTATCATTTTTTCTTGAAACACCATCAATAGTAGTATGTGGAATATGTATATTCATATATATACCTTATGCATGTGTGTAAATGTATAATACATAGGTGGGTTGAGGATAGGTAGGTAGGAGGCCATGGTGGGTAGGTAGGTCATGGGTGGATGGGTAGGTAAGTACTTACTATTTATTAATTAAATTTTTATATTTAAAGATTAATGAACTATTTTTTCAATTTAGTATTTTTGGCTGCCCAATTTTTTGTCTAATTTGACTAGTCAAAAATAACATCTTATGGTTAATCAAAAAAACCATTAGTCAAGTTGGACATGTTCAAATCAACTTGTGTAGTATGACTAAATGGTCAAATTGATCAAATGTCAAAATAACTAGTTTTTTGTTTAGTTTTCTAATCAAATAAATCATGATTTCTTGTAATGTGTGTGGGCCTTATGTTGTTTAACAAGCAACCATTGCCATATACCTTGGCAAGGAGGGGTGAAATCTTTATGAGTGTTTGAATTTTAGATCATCATATTACGTTTGCACTTGGTGCTGAATTTCAATTGTAACTTTGAAAGTGGAGTCCAATCCTATTCTTAAAATACCCTAATTAGACTAATTAACACTATTATTTTTGTGTTTTTTCAATGGAAGGAAGGTGGAATGTGTGGAGTCCATGGTCTTTGATGCTAAAGGACAAGCCAACGAAGGATGTGAGTTTTGTGGCAATTTCATTTCATACCACAAAGATAGAATGTTCTTCCATTTGGACTATTGATATGATGGCAATGGGTGAGCTAGAATTACAATGTGTTCAAGGACACATCCATGGGTGAAAACCCTATTTGTCCAATGTGGTAGACTTGTCCCTCCACCACTAAATGATATAAAAGTACTAGCCCATTTTTTAAATGAGTAAACAAAAGACATTGCTATTGAAATGCTAAATCCTTAAGTGGAAGGAGAATCTATTTTGACATTTCAAATGGAAGGGGCTCAAATTTGCACCCCACTTGTAAATAGCATAGAGGGTCCTAATATATCCATAAATAACAACTTTCGAACCTTTGGACAAGTTTTATTGCTAAAAGTTTTGAATTCAACTAGAAAACAAAAATTGGATAAGAAGTGGGCAATTTTCTTTTATGAAGCAAACATCCCTTTTAATGTTGTGCGACACCTAACATTTTTAAAAGTTGTGAAAGTAACCTTCGAATTTGAAACCTACTACAAACCACCATCATACCATGGATTGCACACAAATTTGTTAAAGCAATCCAAGGTTGATGTGTCTAAACAAGTAACCGAAAGGACATGGAATTCAATTCACAAATATGGAAAAACCATTTGTTTTAATAATTGGGACAACATTGCATAACATCAATTATTAAATGTAGTGTTTGTTTGTCCAAGTGGCAATGTATTCATAAGTTATATTGACACAACTAAGGAGCGGAAGGATGCCCATTACATATGTGGGTAAAAACACTCTAGGGGGTCTCATTTCTAGTAGCTAGTTACCTTCCTTATAAATCCATGTAAAAAACATTTGAAGCCCAGTCAACTAGATAGAAGATTTGAATCATTAAATTTTGACAAGTTTAGCCCATAGATGAAAGTTTTTTATTGTGTACAACCTACATACACATGTGCAATGACATCAAGAAAAGGTGGGCTCTATTTTGAAATTTAGAGATGTGACTAGCTTAGAGAGAAACAAGGTTTATCCTACAAATTTTGCAATGGAATAAGTTTTGCACTTGGTTTTTCATTTACATCAAGTAACTCCAAGACATCTATAGCTCATGTTCTAACTAATTTTGTACAACACTTGAATGTGCAAACAATTTCTTGATTATGAAAGGTTTGTAAAGGGTAATAATAAAATTTATATATAATTCTTATATGTTTTCACCTCTTGCACTTCTTCCATTTCTTCCACTTTTTAGGTCTAGCAATTTTAAAAAGAAAATCAAATTAAAGTATGACCAACCTGTTTATTTTAGGTTAGTTCAAATTAAAAAGAATATCATTTTGACAACCTCATGAACTCAAGGCTTGATGGATGGTCAAATGAATAATGTGAAGGTAGCAAAGGAAATGTTTGACATACAAAAATCACAATTGGAAAACATGGATGTCAATGATGAGGGTGATTGTAATGACTTGTTGCAGAAGATTGCCTTCCAAAAGAACTTGTAGACAAAGGGATGGTGGAGTATGAAAAAGTGTGCAAAGACTATGAACTCTTGGGTGCTAGGTTATTTAGTGAAAAGCAGAAGGTCATTGTTGGTAAAAAAAATCAAGATGCTATAAGATCCTTGTTGTCCATGTTCCAAAGAGGTGTAGATTGTCAAAGCATTTGTATACCATTACTTCCAATTTTAGTTGAAAGGAATGATGTTGGTTTTGAAAAATGTTTCATGGTTAGTGTTGTCCATTTTGTGGGCTTGGATTTGCACCTTTGTGGGCAAGAAAAATAACTTCCTACAAGCATGTATATATCATTGTTGGTGTGTAAATATTCACTTTAGCACTTCATATAAGTGCATCCAACCAAGTTGCAAGGAGGATATGCATGAAGTATGGTGGAAATCTTCAGAAATCAACAAACCTAACACTCTTGTAATTTTAGACCATGCTCTTCCCAAAGATTTTGGTTCAAGACCAAAATTCCTACCCTTTCATACACCAATAGTTAAAAGTACAACAAATTCAATCTTGTTTTCAAATTTTGTTGTCATTGAATTTTGTTAGATAAACTAAGTTTTCATTTCATCTCCATTCTATAAAGGAAATTCAAACTTGCAAATATCATTCTCTTGTTGAATTATGCTCTATGGAATTCCTAGTTGTTGAATTCTTGAAAACAATGGGTATTTTCAGTTGTCAGATGTTTGCCACATTAGTCCATTCTATTGAAATTTCATTTCAGATTAAATCCATTATGTAAAAAAAACTTAAACTTTCTTGAATGTTACTTTGTTGTTGAATTATAACCTATTGAATTGTTGGGTTTTGAGTTTTTGAAAGTAGTAGGCAATTACATTTGTTAAATGCACTACTAGAATTTTTGGTTTTTCAAATCGGAAATTTTGGTTAAAAAAACCAAATTTTGGCAAGGGCCAAAAGGACACCTTTCCATTTTGGACAAATCGATTTTAACATGTCTAATGTGACTAAGGTGGTATTTTTTACTAGTAGAACAAAGACTATTTGACTTGTCTTTTTGACTAGTGAATTGTGGACCATTTGACTGGTCAAATTATTTAAATAATTTATTTTTAAAATTATTATTCATTTTTTAAAAAAAGCTAGTAGGTAGGTAGGTCATGCCTACCCTATCCTACCTATTTCACCTAACTTAATATAACCTATTTAACTTAGCCTAGCCTGCCTACCTTAGCCCCTTAAGCATGTACATAGGTTGGAACTATTAGAAATTGAACCTTTAGCCTCCCCAACGATAAACCAAATCTTTAACCAATGGACGACACCATCAAAAGGTGTTCAACTTTTCTCAAGAAATTTATTTCACATGTTTATTTCGACACATCATTACAAGACTATGAAATACATAGGTAGGTGGGTGGGTAGGTAGGTAGTTAGTAGGTGGGTGTTTAGGTAGGTTGTAGTAGGTAATTAATTAGTATGTGGGTGGATGGGTGGGTAGATAGGTAAGTAAGTAGGTAATAATTAATAGGTAGGTGGGTAGGTAAGTTGTAATAGGTAGGTAGGTGGGTGGATGGGTAGGTAGGTAGGTTGTAGTAGGTAGTTAGTAGGCGGGTGTTTAGGTAGGTTGTAGTAGGTAATTAATTAGTATGTGGGTGGGTGGGTGGGTGGGTAGATAGGTAAGTAAGTAGGTAATAATTAATAGGTAGGTGGGTAGGTGGGTAGGTAAGTAGGTACATTGTAATAAGTAGGTAGGTGGGTGGATGCGTAGGTAGGTAAGTTGTAGTAGGTAGGTAGGTAGGTATGTATGTAGTAATAACATTGGCCATCTTGACTAAATGTCTTACTTGACTAAAATTCCATTGAACATTTTGACTAAAGATGTCATGTGTTTTTTTCCAACTTGACTCTAGATACTCCATTTGATTAAGTGTCATCGGTAATTTTGACCAAGGCTGTCAATTTGTTTTCCAATTTGACTATATGTCCAAGTTAACAAATAATCAAATAGGTCATTTCAACCATGTTGATTGGTCAAAAGGTACACATGTCATTCAAGCCCCTAGGCTCTAATTAAAATGTACAAGTCCACTAGTCAAGAAAGACCAATCAATCAATTTAGATAGTGTGAAAAACCAATAATTCTAGTAGTGATATTTGCCACAATAGTCCATGGATTGAAAATTCGTGGTGCAAGTGTTGTTTCTATCCTTCTTAGTTCTTGTTATTCTTTAATCTTGGTCACATGCTTCCATTATGTACACTTGAAAGATTTGTGTAGTCAAATTTATGTTCTAACAATTTTTTTTTCATTCCATGTAGGACCTAGGTATATTTTGTTATACACTTGTCCATGTGAGCCCATGGATGCAATAGACTTGGTTAAGATTTTCACTCACTTTGTTCCAATACTATGGTCCGTTGTAAGTTTGTATTCCATATTCCTTCAAATTGTCTTTACTAGTCCAAATGAATCCCTAAGGTATGTCTTATTTGTCGCAATAGTCCATTTGGGTATCTTTTAATTGTTTTGACAAGTCCATGTGAATCGTTAAGGTTTGTCTTAAGCATCCATGAATGGTTCCCTACAATACATCAAATTTTAGAATTTCAAGGGGTTTTCAGAGTGGTTTGAATGCAAATTTTCAAATGTAGTTGCAAACTTGCTACAATGGTGTGATGTCATTTATCCACAAAAGGGACAAGGTGCATTGGACCACAAAGGTGGCAAACTTGTGGCAGAAAATTTCACAATGGGCCAAATTTTTGAAGAGTTTTTCAAAAAAGAAGGTGAGACTAACATCATGGATGGAAGGTATTCAAAACTTCTAGCCCAAATTGGAAGTCATGGTGTGTTATGGATTCCAAGCATAACAAATGTGCTTCTATTGTTGGGTGGAGATAATTAGGGTGGTTATGGCATGGTGTGTAAGGTGCGAATTGAAAGATTCGATCGCATCCCAAATACAATTGACTTGGTAGGGAAAACACTTTAAATGGATAATAAATGAAAATTGCATAAGCAACGACCAATGGAAGCTTTGGCATGCCCATTTGAACATCCAAGTGTCGTCAAATTCCTTGCCATCCATGCAAAGACCATGGAGGCTTACACATTGTGGTGGAATGGGAAAATTCTTCAAAAAATGTTGGGTTACAACACAAAGTACTCCCCCATTATGGATAATTGAACCTTATTATGACAAGGGGGGCTGGATATGGAAGGGCAAACATGACTTGTTGCTTTTAAAATAAATTGTGTGAAGTTGGCATGGGAATTCATAAACATTATGGATATAATACACCAATTTGGAATTTTGCACAACGACTTGTCCAAGGACAACATTATGTTGCATTTTCTATTAAACAAACTAGATGTGTACATAGGTGTTTGCAATTGGGATGAAACCGGGTGCTTGCAAGAGGTGACACCATCATTGTATGGGTTTGCCAAGTAGCAAGATGCCACCAACAAAAATAAAGTACGTTGATGGGTGGCCCCATAATTGTTTTTTTACTTACAATGAATTAGAAACTACAAATTCCCTTCAATGAATGGCCAAGCAACTTGCCACAACTTTGAAGTTTGAAGCATATTTGGTGGGCAAATTAACAAATGTCATATGGGGTGAAGACTGGAATGCAAAATATTTTGTGAACAATTTAACCAAGATGTCATTTGGGAAAGTGATTCATGACATGTATGAGCCAAATCCAGAAACATGTAGAACTATTCAACATGTTGTGCACACATTAATGGGGCTTCTTTACAACTAGACTACACCTAATGAATGTTATCAAAAGTAGCCATAGATAGTTTGTAATTACTACATATGGAATTTGGTGTAATTTGCATGATTTTCAAAAATGACATGTTTTGAACTTGCGGATTTTATAAAACCCAATTTTGTGAACGAATCATGTTGTCATGTGTAATCAAATTTGATAGTTGTGAATCCATCCTCTTTACACCATTGAAATTTGTGAATTTATGTTATATAATGATAATATCTTTCTTGTAAACATAAGACAGAATGATCATTTATAGTTTTACACAAGTACTACCCATTTGTTTTATAATTTTGAATTATGGATGATTAAACTTTCCATTGATAATATGCTTCGATAAACATTCTCATATGATTAATAGACATCAAGTAATGAAAAAGAATGAATAGAAATTCATTTGAAGCAATATTTCTTAATGCAAATACAAGCCATTCACTTTGTAGATTTTTGTTTTGGTTTTCATTCTTTTTTGGGCATTGCCTACCAAGGCAAAGATATTGTGTTTAGATTCATTGTAGAGTAGCTTAAGGGATTTTGACCCCTAGGTAGTAGGTCTATTTTTATATGAGGATTTTTGAAAGATGATATTTTAACTTATGTTGAAACTTGAGGTTAATTATAATGTTGTGATATCTTGAAGGATTTTGGTTTCTTTCAAAGGATTTTTTTTGAAGATTACATTTTTGCATGGTGAAATATTTGAATTTCCATAATTCTCCTTTTGCTTTAAAATACTTTTGAATGTAAATGATAAGGCCATAATGTGACACACCCCTTGCTTTCAATTGTGGGGACTTATATTATACCCAAATTACATTATATATTTTTCTATTGAAATTGGTTTTGAAAGTTAAAAAAATATTTTAATTCTCCAATTAGAGATAGTCAAAAAATATTGCATGAAAACATTTGGACAATCCTTGTTGTGATGAAGCCTTACTAAACCCTTCTTGTCCATTGCCAAAAGGGTCATTGTCCACCGACCAATCATGTTGGTGATTGAAGAGAATGTTGACCCAAAATGGTTGTTAGCAATTGAAAAGTTGGCGACCAAAAACATGGCCATTGAAAACTATGGCAACCAAAAGCTATGGTGACTAAAACATGTGGGAACCAGAATTTATGATGACCAAATTCTTGTGGTGATCGAAATTTATGGCAACTAAATTCCTATGGTGATCGAAAATGTGTAGTGATCAAAATTTGTGGTGATTGAATTCATGTGGTGACCAAAATCATGTGGCAATCAAAATCTTGTGGAGACATGAATTGTGTGGTGATCAAATTCTTGTGGTGACCACATATGGTGATTGAAAATGTTTAGTGAACAAAATTTGTGGCAATTGAATTTTTATGGTGATTGAAGTTTTGGCAACCAAATTTTTGGGGCAATCAAAAGGCACTTTGTCGCCATAGGGTTTACAACAATTGAAATGGGTCTAATTCTAATTACTCATGAACTTGCCTAAGGTAACTTGAAAGTGCCTTTGACCTAAGTTGACCCTAGGTTTGACCTATGTTGACCTTATACTAACATGACATAGGGGTGTCTCTATGTCCAAATGTGTTTGTCACAATGTGATGGATGCATGGACATGATGACAACCTTGGTTTAAGTATGATAGCTTGTACATAAGGTGGCTCATATTAAATTATAGTTATTAAACATTTATTTAGTATTATAATTATTTTAATAATTAGTAAAAATATGTTACAAAAATAAAATAATAATAATAATCATTAAATCATTGTTATAACTAGCTAATGATTAGTTTAGGTTAGTTATTTTTGTATTATTATTATTATCATCTCATTACTTTTAACTCTTATTAACTCTAATAATTAGTATTTAAAAAATAATAATTTCATTAAATGGGTGTATGCAATTTAAGATGGTTCATTTTCAATAGATGTTCCACTCCTTAAAAGTCCATATAGTAGTGTTAAAATGACAGTCTATTTTTATTAATTTAGTGGGAATTACACGTTGGTTAATGAATTAAAAAATCCATATGAAGAATAATCATTCTAAACAATTCTTTGATGTATATGTTAAGAAAATAAAAATTGAAATCCACCCAAAAATGATTATGATATGGATTTATGAAAATATGGTTCATGTTAAGCCATTCAAAAGTCCATAACTTCTTTTTGTTTAATTTTTTTCTAGCAAGTTTTTTGCACATATGTTATTTTAAAAAAACATATCATATATTGAAACCCTATAATATATCCCAAATAAAATTCATACGCAAAATTGCATGTATATAGAGGCACAAACAACAAACTAGTCCATATTTTTTAGCTTCAAAGGTCCATTATTGTATATTTGGTATATATATCTTACATTATTTAAAAATAAATGCCTTCTTTTTCAAGTTGAAAATCTAAATATAGTCACAAATTTGGAAAATTATTGTTTTTATGTCATGTTAATAGCATGTAAATGCACACCACTTTGCAAAAAATTGGATTATGACACAAAAAATGAACCACCCTACCTTGCAACCACCCAAGTTTAAAACATTTTGATAAGTTTTGCAATAGTTTCACATGGGTCCTATTGAAGATGCCATCCATTGGTTCAAGTAAGGACCTTAAGGTTATAATATTATAATATTAAAGTCCTTCAATCTAATCTAGTTTTTGTGATCCTTATGTGGGTATTGCATTTGAAGAGGAAAAATCCAATATATATTTTATCAACACTATGTAGGTATTGCAATTTGAATACCTTTGATCCACTTTAGTTTTTGTGACCCCGATGCAAGTATTACTTCTTTTGTGTTAGTGGTTTTTTGTGTCTATGGAATTATTGTGGAGTCATTTTTAATTTGCATATGTATAGTGAAAATTAGTGGATTAAGGTATTGCATCAAAAAATATGGTGACAAAAAATGTGAAAAAAAGTTTCATGGAGAATGGTAAAATAGAAAATATATTAATGACATCATTGTGTCCAAAATATTTAGAGGGTTACAAAAATGCAAAAAAATTCATATTCATTTAACTCAAAGACCAACATTATTAAAGGTACAACTTGGTGGTAAGCCTCTACCACCTCCACTGGCTTTATTGCATGATGTTGCATGTGCATTTGGCAGTGTTCTATGGTGAGACGAACTACATCCACCACAACTTGATCCTTCATGGTTCCACACAATTTAAATCATAATTACAAAATTAATTATGACTAGTTTCAATCTTGAAACAATTAAACTTTAATTAATGGAAGGATTTGAAAATACATACCATCCATGGATCATCTTTAATGCATGGAATTCAAAAATTGCCTACATTTTTTTGACTCAAATGGGCTTGTTAGACTCTTGCTTCCTTGAGGTAACATTCCATGCAACCTTTGCCCTCTCAACATAGGATAATTTGCATTGAGTGATGGTGTCAACAAAAAATTCACCCTTCTCAATTTGTGAAAAGGTATTTCCAAGGATGCATTTTATGCCCCACCTTAAAATGCTCATAATTTGTAACAAATGTTTAGAAGTAAGTTTGATCAAAGGTGATTTTTTCACAACTTGGTGTTTTTTTGCAATTTTTTCAAAGCAATCCCATTCCATTGTCGCCTTTGTTCATGCACGAACAACTTCCTTTTGTTCATTTCGTTACAAAATAAATTGGGCATCACTCAAAATGAAAACATTCAATATTTGTGGTTTTAACATCGGGGGGCCCCTTCATGAATTGAAGGGTGCCTGAAATAGCTCTTCTCAATGATGAGTTGATGCACTTTCTTTAGGTGGGTAGTTAGTTACCATTTTGCAATTTCATTGCAATACTCACCAACTTCACAAGACCGTTTGGAGCCTTCATTGACCCATTTGATGCCTTTCCTTGCAATTTGAGGATAGTGAAGGGTCTTTAAAAATAATATAGTAGGAGTTATTAGAAGGACTTTTTCATCATGGGCTTCATCTCTAACATTAGCCCTTCCCTCAATGGATTCAAAAGTTGAAAAAATTGTAAATGTGAAAAGAAAAAAAGTTTCAATTTAAAAACTATTTTGGTTTTGCAAAGGGAAAAAGACATAGAAATCTCACCTTCCTTTTTTCACATATGTGATAGGAGGGTGGGGTTGAGATGATATTGAAACATAACAAATATAATCTAACGAAAAATACTTTGTATTTCATAAACAGGTTCAAACCCAATTTGGGTTAAATTTGATATATAAGAACAATCGTAACTACATTGAGATACCGGTTTTTAGTTACATTCTCCAATTTTCACATGATGCAAAATAGGAAGTATCATGATTTTCAACATTTGTAGGAATTTACAAAGCTTCTTCTAGAGCTTTGTGTTCCTTGCTAAACACCTCATGGGTCACCCTTTCTTTTAAAACAGTGTGCTTGTGAATTGTTTTTGCATCAACTTCTACATTTGGCATTACTACCCCATTTGGGGCAACTTATTGCTTTTCACCCATGAAGATGGAAGGTTTGGGTTGACCTTGCAACAATGTTGTGGTTGCAACAAACATTGGTTGCAGCAATGTTGTGTTTGCAAACACACAAAAGAATGTGTTTGCAATTTTGTTGACCACACAATGTTCTTTTGTGTGTTTGCAAGGTGTTGCAATATCCTTGAACAAAAGAAAAAAAAGATGAAAAAAAAGATGATTAATGCTGGAACAAAAGAATATAAACAAAATGGTGTTTTGATAACACACATTCTTGGGTGCATGTTTTTTTGGTTCTAGTTGCCACACAAAGCTTTCTAGTTTTAGGTAAATTTCTTTAGTTTTTGGTCACACCCAGGGTAAAATTTTCTAGTTCTGGATAAGTTTTTTTGGTTTTGGTCACAAACCGAGCTTTTCTAGTTTAGGGTTTGCAGGGTAAGCTTTTTTGGTTTTGGTTTCCACACAAAACTTTTTGGTTTCTGGGTAAGTTTTTTTAGTTCTAATTTCCACACAAAGCTTTTTTGTTTGGTCAAGTTCTTTTGGTTTTTGGTCACATACAAAGCTTTTTTGGTTCAGGGTTATCAGGGTATGTTTTTCTGGTTCTAGTTCTCAGGGTAAGTGGTTTTGATTTTGGTTTCCAAGGTATGGTTCTGGTTTTCACATGCAAGCATTTCTAGTTTTGGTTTCTAGGGTAAATGGTTTTGGTTTCCAAGGTAAGCATGCAATACACACAAACATGAAATAAGAAGATGACAATGGCCCTTGGTTGGAGAACTAACAACCCTTGTGCAAAGAAAGAAGAAGAAAAAGAATAAATATGTGACAATAAGGGGGGGAGGTGGGTGTGTAGTTTTTTCAAATTGGGGGACAAGGTGGGATAGCAAAAGGAAAAGATCCAGAATGGTCGTTTTGGTCTGCATTCATCCCAAAATGGCTTGAACAGCCTCATCCATAACCCTATGCATTGGTGGGTGCTAGGTCACAACGGCCAGAATGCCCCCACCATTGGGCTTTACATGATAGGTAATGCCTTGGTAGCAGGGCATTACACCCTGCGAACCAAAGGCAGAGCTCTGGGACCAAGACATTGCGCCCAAAGGAATGCCCTGCTACCAAGGCATTAACTAATATAATAAACAAGGCGACGGGCCCTCCCACTGTACAGTGGACCCTCCTGTTATAGAGAGGCATTGCAATACAACCAGAGGACATTTCAATACCATGAGAGAGCATTCCAAAAACTGAAACACCCTCTGAACAATGGAAGGCCTACATATGGAGGAAGGAGCCCCTTTGATGTATTTGAGAGCCTGGCCAAGGGCAATAGCCAGAGGTTGGGCTGGAGAACTAGGAAGACCCTCGTGGTGTTCCTCGGGTCCTTCCCTACCCTAAAGAGCCTTCAAATTTAGGAATCTTAAAACAGTGTAATGTACCTTTTTTCTGAAATGAAGATTCAGAAAAAATTGAAATCCTGATAGTTTCAAGATTCCTGAAATTGAATCAGAAAAAATTGAAATCCCGATAGTTTCAAGATTCCTGAAATTGAAACTGGTAAATTCTGCCAGGGAAGGCGCTTTCAAATACAAAGACTGAATTTGAAAAGTTCTTTACATTATTTGAACATAACGCTTTGTCTTGGGGGAGACGAGCTGCAGCTCTCATCCCATTGGAAGAGACATTGATAGGATGACCCTTGGAACAGAATGATTGGGCACAGCCTCCCACTCAAACCAGTTACCCACCCTGTTCTTTTGACAAAAATGACGACTCGGCCTTCTGAGCATCTTTGTTAAGCAGAACCAGCGTCCAGGGTGCAGGAGAAAAAGAAATAAAACCCCCTATGGGATGGGGACGAAATCTTTAGCATTCTTATTATACTCAGGCAGCACAGACGCTGCGGCAACGCCGTCCTGCAAGGCAGGTTTCATAAATGCTCCAAGGATTGCACAAAGCTTCTTGTATGCTTTGCATGCCCATTTTGGGCCTTGTCATTGCTCACTCAACAGGAGAGAAAACAGTACGTTAACGAACAGGATTCTGGTGAGAACGTGAGTGGATACTTTCTCTTATTTGTCCCAATATGTCAATTTAGTATTGATCTGCCCACAAGTTGGCTAGAACTGCTAGATCCAATAGTGCCATATCCCTGGGTCTTGAAGAAACCAGAAGTTAAATGAGAAAATCAGCTGTCAAATCTGAAATTGGAGGATCCATGCCAGTGATATTTTTTTCAATTTTCTGATGTTACATCATAAATGGTGACAGGTTTTTAGAACCTGTCTACAAAGCAGAAACACTGGGTTAAATGCTACCAAATTATAAACAGAGTCGGAATGTGATGAATTATTAGTTTTTAAAAATGTGGTGATTTCTCTTCAGAAAAATGGGGAATATTGTGACAGAATATTCTCTTAAAATTTTTATTTTTCTCATTTTCACAAAATTTCGCACAAAATAAGGCGTTGGTCCATACAGTGCGATACCTTTGTTTTGTGAGTGGGGATAGTGGTTTTAGGTTACCAGATGTGACTGACAGGACATTCAACCACCTGCCCCCCTACAAACTTTGTGGGTGTTCCTTGCTGCACATGTGGCAACAAGTGCAACACTTGGAGGATATTCTGCAATATTCTGATTGATGTTAGTGCAATAATCCAGTTCTTCTCCTGAGAGGTTGCAAGTTCAAAGCTGGTGAGAAATGGCATTACATGCAGAACAACAAATATTGTCCTGCACTTGGCAGGACAAGTATTGACCATGGAGTATATGAACTGAGTGATGTGCAGAACCATGAATTCCCACCTGCAAAGTTTGTGAGATGTTGTTTGACGTCCCCTGACCATAACCAATCCAGAGTCTTCGGTGACAACTTTTCCCCTACAGTATACCGCTGAGCTTGGTGGCTTCAGAATTGGTCCCTTCAATTCATGGCCTCTGCTAGCTACTGGGAACTTTTCCCCTAGAGTATACTGCTCAGCTTGGTGGCTCTCAGAATTGGTCCCTTCAATTCATGGCCTCTGCTAGCTACTGGGAACGAGGTTTTATGATAGGCTCACCAAATTAGCTTTTTAAACTATTCATCAATGCATTGGCACAGACACTGAAAAATTGAGTAGTCTTGAGGGGCCGACATCTTTCACAAGGTAGAGGTTCCAAACAGCCTAGGAGGTAGTCATTTATATTCCGCTAACGCAGGCCACATAGATGATCATTGATGGGTGAACAACAATTTGTGAATTACTTAGCATTTTCAAACTCTGCACATGGACATTCGTAATACTCTATACAACAAGTATTGCCAAGAAATTTATTGTTATGTTTTGAAACTTTCACTCATGCTATTTATCATTGTGTCCTTTCACTGGAAGTAAATATACCAGTTAAATTAGTGATGTTTCTTATCATGAAATGGAACAGAATCTTTGTGCGCCATTTACTCCAATCTCGGTATCCCTGTTTGCCATCTAACATGACTCCTTGACTTTTGGCCGCCTTTGACTGCAGTCCCATTCGTCCACTGCAGAGTCTGTCCACTTGTTTGGTCTACCAATCAAAAAGATTATGGCCAATAATTTATTTTCCATGTTTGTCAAATGGAATAATTTAACAAGCTTTCTTTGGTTATATGGTAGTGCATCCACAAACATACTCTGTAACATGGAGACTTTTGGTTGGTGTCTGCCCACCAAATGCACTCAACGCTATTCGTAATATTTTATTTTATTCAGGGAAGAAAGAATTGTTGTCATATGCAAATGTCAATGCTCGTCATGATTTTGCAACACAAGTGTACACTCATGTTGGGAGTTTTACCCTTATCCCCTATTTTGAGGCTTCTATTTGCCTTGTACTTCCGGTGGATGGGTTACTATCCCTGCTTTTGTGATAGAGGGTTTTCTTCTATTTTGAGGAATACATATATCCTTTGAACAGAGTGTTTTCATCATCATCATGGACTCTTCGTAAGTATTATTGAGCCACTAAACATTCCACTCCCTTTATGGGATATCAACCTACTCCTTTGTAAATTTCCAAACAGCTCCAAAGTCAATTAAAGGAGATAGTATCAAAACAAAAAGTTTCTAAGACTGGGCCATTTGTTAAAGAGCCTGGGGAAAACCTAGAATATGTAGTTTGCGTGTTGAAAAGGAGGAGAGATTCAGTGGAAATGTTCCTGAAATTTGTTAAGATGTGGTGGAACAGCCCTGCCTTTGTGCACTGAAAATCTTACAGATTAATAACAGAATTAATATCTTTCTCTAGCCCCTTGGAGCCCAAGTTTAAGCTTCTTTCATGCCAAAAAGATCAGTCTGGGTTAGGCCTTTCACCTAACCAGACTCCTTTCCTTCCATGGAGTTATATTGTTTGTTAAACTATTTGTTGTACTCAAATTCTTACACCATTACAGAACCTGTCTTCAAACCACTATGCAATTCCATTCAAATCAAGCTAAGTGGAATGGATTCAATCAAAACCACTCAAATTCCACCTCATTGTGGGCATATCGGATTTTTATCACTAAGCCTTCATATTTAGTAAAACATGTTCACATAAATCCCATCTCATTATGTGCATAGTGGATTCTTAAATTGCATCACCCCTAAAGTCTATTTCCCCTCCATTGTTTATGGTCATAATTGATTTAAAGTATTTACATGGTTAATATTTCCACAAGCTTGAGTGGAATTCACCCATGGGGAAAATTGTCCCACTTGCCCAAATAGAGTTCACAAGTTAAATATGTTATGTTAGTACTAGGATCAAGGTCCAACCTTATACACATTAGAAAAGGAGAGAAGAAATAAAAGTTCTTAATTAATGACAATCTAAAGATGAGAAAAAGGCAACATGCCAACAATCAAACATGTAGTTACATCACAAAGCATGTGTGAAGAGCTTTGCCAAGTTAACAGTCTACACATGTCATAACTTTTTAGAGTGTAAGGTCCTTGCTCATATGACAAATTCTCTAATATTATCATAAGCAAATTTAAAGCCTTTGCAAACAACCATTCTAGCTCCAACCAAATCACGCATTCCCTAATATCAATCTAGTAATCCCACATCCTCCACAAAAGCCAAGCCTATAACATTGGCGTTATGTTGCACTTTTGTTCCCACTTTGTTCACCCAACACACTAGCAAACAATGTTACACATGGGAACCCAACTCTTACCTCTTCAAAATTAACCCACAACATGACCAACATGTACAATATTTAGTACACTTGGTGCTCAAAGATAAAATAGAATCCACACAAAAATCTACCACATGAGTTATACAAATTCATTTTTTTTTCTATATTGCCAATAGCCAAAATCCATGAGTTGTTCAACATGATTCATATTACTATTGATTTATGTTACTACTGATTCAACATGTTCATATGGTTCATATTACTATTGTCTTCATAAACTAGAGATTGAACATGATTTACACATGAAAATCCTTTATCTAAAGCGTTAAACTACAATAATTAGTCTCTCATTACAATGACACAAATTTGTTTAGCATTAGGTTTTCCCATCATGCATGAAACCCTAACATATGTTATTGTTGCAAAAATCACATTAATTCATTATCAACGCCAACAAAACTTGAAACATCCAACACATGATACATCAAAGTGAATTACACTAAAAATCAAACATGTCCAAAGGTGACGTGGATGGAAGATGGGTGAAAGATGGGTGGAAGATGCATAAAAGATCCAAGTGGAAAATAAATCCATGGTGGAAGATGGGTGGAATGTTCTGACTTTGCAAACAAATATAAAACGTGATCATTATAACATACCAATGCATGTTTCCCACAAAGGTCCATATGAATCCCATTCTCTTTCAATGATCTCCTCATGAACAATACATTTGGCCTCTTCAAACACAACTATGTTAACACATACACGAACAACATTCCCATAAAAATTACAGAGTTTAACCACACACCTTTTTGTTGCATTTGTAGTTATAATATTTTTTGCTTTTGCCCAACTCATTTCATTTGTTCTAGACTATCATGTTGGTTTAAATCATTACATTTTGAAACATTGGCATCTTGTTGAACAATATCTAAGCATGCACCATGCTTCCACATTTTGCATACATGTCAACCAAGACGTTGTCCCCAAAAAAGTGAAATTTAAATCCCATTCATTTTCAAATGTTCCACTCATGAATATACACTTACCCACTTCAAGTATAATGACATCACCAACAAATGCATATACAAACCCCACAAAACAAAAGATTTGGTTACACACCTTCTTATTACATAACAATCAATAATTTTATAACCACAACATTGAGATAATACACAATAACACTTAATCAATAACATTAGTAAAGAAGTACCAACAGCAATATGGTAACAACAAAACAATAGTAGCATCGACATAAAAAAACGACACAACAACATTAATAACACAACAACAGGTCTTTGCATGATATGGTGGTCCTAAATGTAATCAAAATTGGATGTATAAAAACTATTAAAAAATCACAACTTTAAATTCATTTACTTTGAAATTTTTAGAGATTACATTTAGTTGATTTAAGCCTTTTTTAAAAAACAAACAATTAATACAATTTTGAATATCAAATTGCTTCATGTTTGTCTCTTTTGAGTAAATGTACACCAATTACATTATAAAACTTGTTTAAAACATCGTATATGGTAGTCTCATACCATTTTTTACTAATTAAAAAACTCTATTTAAATTTTGTGGATAAATAAAAACAACACTTAAAACATCTATATCTTCAATAAAAGAACAATTTATAGTGTACAAACATCATAATCATCATCATTATTATAACATAATGTCCCATTAAAGGTTTATATTTAATTCAAATAAAAAATTCATGATTTTAAGTCAATTAAAAATAATTTTGATGGAAGATTGTTCTTTGTACAAATATACATTGATTTGCAATTTTTATTGACAATTTTTAACTAAAGAAATATTTTTTATTCTTTTTGTTAAAATAATGAGTTTGTGACAAAAAATTGCATGTTACAAGTTATATATTCCAAAGGACTACTTCATCATTATTATTTGCATCAATTTCACAACATAATGATAGGGGTGAAAACATGAATAGGTGGTCAATTTGGACTATCACATTTGTAATTATTTTGGATTACATACAAACATAAAATTTAAAACCATATTCAAAATCAACATTGTCATTTTTTTTATTATTCATGGTGTGATAGACTTTAATGGGAATCTTCATATAAAATTTGGATGAATTTTAAGAAGATTATGGACTTGTAATGGACTTTTGAAATGACAACACTACATCTATCACATTAAAAAAATGAAAAATTTGTGACTCAAAAAAAGGTCAAAATAGTGTCAAGATAAAAAATAAAGCATCATCAAATGAAGATTTTATTAGTGAAGTCCATTGAAACTTTCTTAATATAGATTTTTTTAATTCTAAAATTTTTAAATGATGTGATTGTTGTAAATTTTTATCCTTGAAAGTCCAATTCACATTTTAAAACTTAGTCTTTTGCATGGATTTTTTTATCAATCACATGTTTAGGGATATTCACAATTTGGGTTATTAATATTTATGATTAAAAACATAGGGGATAATTATAGGATTTATGGTTTGATAATTGTTAAAACTACAAAAACAAATTACAATGTTAAATTATGGACTTTTAAACGCCACTTTTGAGCCACCCAACCATGCTTTTGCCCATAGATTAAGATGTGAACCACCCTTAATCACACATTTTCACTACTAAACCTTTTCCAATTATGTCCCCATATTTTGAAATTTTGTTTCTACTAAAAATTACAAGATTGTGACAACTTTTTGGGTCCATTGTACCATGCAAACACCCCAACAACAACAACAACAACAACAATACAACAATGTACAACAAAAAACAACATATTAAAAGTAATAACATGAGAACAATATCACTTGAAGGGTGAATGCACATTAAAGTAGTTCACTTTTTGAATCACAATGCCCATTTTTGTAGAGTGCCCTTCTTTGGACACCTATAATGAATAATAAAACTTATCAAATTGAGAATTAAAAATTGATTATGGGTCCAAATTCTTTTTGTGCCACTCAAGACAAAAATGATCTAATTTTTAATGGAGTCTTTTTTGTCCTATATTTTGATCCCCATCAATATTAGTGAGTCAAAATGTGTTAAATTTTTTATAAGTACCATATTTTAAACCACTACAATTGTAAATTCCATCAATCTCATCCATTTTATGTTTTTATATGGTCAAATAAGGATTATGTAAAGGAGTATAGGAAAGGGTGTCATTATGACAATATTTTTGTATTCCTTTTAAGAATTTGAACCTTTATACATTAACAACTTGATTATGAAAGTACCTATGTAATTATTTTTCAATAAAAGTACACCCACTTTTCACAATGAACTTTTAAAGTACAAAAATATAAATTGGTTAATAGGTTGGAATGGTAGAAAATAAAAAGGTTCATATTGAATTCCAGTCCAAATTATCTATAGGGAGTTAATATATGGTGTAACATCAAATAATAAAATTTTATGTGAAATTATTCCTTCAAAAATCATAATCAAACTTTAATTAAGGACTTTTGGTCAAAATTGAACCATATTTTCATAAGTCCATAACATAGTTGTTTTTTTTCACAAATTTCAAATTTCTTTTCTAGAGGTGTACATATTTGGAATATGTACATGGGCTTATATTTATATGAACTTTATTGTTTTTCATACATAGAATTCATTACCATTGAACCCATGGTATCAAAAAGTTTCAAAATTTTAACACATAGAATGGACTTTTGTGGACTTTTGTTTTTTTTAAAAAATGAACCACCTTAAAATACATACACCCAAAAAAAAAAGACACAAGAACATAAACTAACTTAAGTTTTAAGAAAATCAATTGCTTCATCACCAATCCCATTTTAGGAACCAATTTGAATGAATAGGTGTACACATGAGCTTAGGGTTTCATATTCAAAGATGAAATAGTAGATGAAAATGGTCAATGTCACATTCATTTTTGATTTGAAATTATTCAATTTGAATTTTCTTGCCCATTTATTGGACAAATTCTTTTCACACATTTTTGTCATGAAAAGTGGTGGATGTAAACCATTAAGTTAAGGTTTTAAATCATAAAGACACAAAAAAATGACAAGGAATGAAGGTAGCATATTGTGATTAACTATTTTTTTTGGTGTATGAAGAATTGACCACATGATTGCTCGATGGGAATGGATAAAATGGAACTTGATGCATATGGTTGTAAATTTGAGAGGTAAGAAACCAACAAAAAGTGTAATTTTTTTAATCATGTTCAATAAAACTCCACCATATGACATAAATCATAAATCAAAACTTTCTTACATATGTTTTAGTTTTGAATCTTGATGTTGATGGATTTTTTTGTCATGTATTAAGCTTGTAACCTTTGGTAGATTAAATCAGCCTTCACATTTATTCAATTAATATATACATGTCATGTTTTGTAGCACAATGGTTGTATCAAGCTTTGGGGTGAAATTCATTATTCAACCTTGTGAGGTTTTGGTGTGAGATTTTAGTGTGTAATTCCCATGCATTACTTCTAAGATCAAAAGAAAGCTTACATCAGATTTCATGGATAATGCATGTAGGTGTGTAACTCATGACGTATTTGTGATTGCATTTTATCAAGATTTTTTTTTGGTTGCTGATTTGTGTGGTTGACAGAAGGCATAAAACTTAGTTATGTGAGGTGAAGTTTGGTGATTTATTTAAGATGTTGAAAGAATGATCTAAGGGTGTTGTTGAATATTATGGTGGAGATTGAAGGGGAGAGTGCAAAACATATAAGCATGAATTTGAAATTCATATAACACAAGCAATGGCCAAAAAATTCTACAAATAGTTAGTATTGTTATTCAAATCTATTGGTTGCAATAGATCTATGGGTTATCCTTGATTGACCACATTTCATCAACATTATGTAAACAAGTAATGTCTTTTGAACTTCAAATACAGTGGCATATTCTAGGTCAACAAATTAGTTCTTGACTATTAGTTATTCATCTTTTGTGTGCATTATGTGCCACACTTAGGTGTAAAAGTTCATCATTTAAAGGGAATAATTTGGTGATGATTAATGTGATCATGGTTGCTAAAAACCATGACAACACTGGCCTGAAGGATATTGGTTGATTCTTTTTTGAATTACAATCAAAGTCATGTACAATTGAATTGTAAACAAATAAAATGATTCAAAGGTGAATGTAATTTAATCATAATGTCTCATTTATATTACATTGTTGCTATTGTTGATCAAATTATCCCCAATCAATATCTAGGGGATTAAATATTTTACACATTAAAAGGATTTACTAATGTCCACATCCCCTACTAGTGTACACCAAATTTTCACTAAAGTTCACTAAAGTGACCCATTAATGTCCATTGAAATCCACATATCCTATAAATGGGCGAAAACACAGTCAAAGGAGCTAAGGGGGCCAAGGTAAAAGTTATTTTCCAAGGATTGCACATGACATGTGTCATTTTGTGTTGGTTTACAACTTAAGTTTTTATATTTTGGATACCTAGTTTAGCATTGCATGTTAGATAAAAATATGTTTTGATTCAAAATTGATTTTATATCATATATGTGATGCATTCATGCATTCTATCACATAAATATGAACAACTTTGTTAATGCTACATTTTCAAAATCCATAATTTTTAAGGTCAAAAACATGTTTGAACCAAATGAGTTCAAATCGATTATAAAAATAATTGTCATTAGTTCAAGTCCTTTTGCCTTACTAATCATCAATGTTAAAATCCTCTTTAATTTTCAAAAAGAATGGTGTACATTTGATAGAAAAAAAGATGTTTGAAAAAATTAAGGATTGTCCATTCTCGAGGTTTGAATGCTTTGAACATGCAAAAATATTTTTTATTTGTGTTAAGATTTGAACATATAAACTTTGCAATTAATTGAAAATATCCCCCAAAAAAATGTCAATTTAAATTATTATGCTTTTGTCATGATCTTTCAAATATACAAAAATGCAGTTTTATGGAGTGTCCATTCGCTTAGGTGACTCCTTTGACTATGTTTTTATCCAAATGTCTATTGGATTTTTACTAAAAGTTCATTACAATCCACATTTATTACTAATGTCCATTTGATTTACACTAAATCCACTAATTGTTTTTAGATTTCTAATAAAATCCACAAGCAGCCAAATAAATACATGAATTTTACAATAAATTTATATATATATTGGTGTCCACCCTCAAATGTACATTATTGGAGTTTAATGGACATTGTGTGGTGCATGGTGGAACTCTAGTGGATACCTTACCAGGCGTTCCAATTCATTAAGATTTTCATTGAAAATGTTTAAAATCCAGTAGAGTGGAGATCCCATTCCTCCTAGAAGATGGGTGGAATGTGCGATGGTTGGGGGATAGGTTCTCTTGTAGTGCTGTGGCTTTCACTGTAGAGAAGTCTCCTACTTCTAGAAACTTCCCAAGATGAAACTGCACTAACTAGTTAACACTCAATCATTTGAAGGCCCCTATGACCATAGGGTCATGCAGCTATAATTGTTCACATAGGGTTCATGTCCTTATGAAGAAAACAAAATAATTAATTTAAAATATAAGATTAAGCCCTAGGTGTGATGGTTCAGTGGTACAATCTTTGTGTGTATGACAAGTGCCCCAGTTCAAACCCACTGGTGAGTAGGTAAAAGTCCCATAGTATCCACTGCCCCTTGACTTCAGTGTCACCAACTTGTCATTCAGGCCTATTGTGTCCCTTAAAAAAGTATAAATGGTTCGGTCCTTAGACATTTTCCAAATATCTTTTAAGAATTCCTTCGTACCTGCGGCGGTGTCACATAACAGAAAACAAGCTAGAACTTAGCTAAAGGCTCAGGATTAGGCTTGGCTCTGAAGGCTCCACAACAAACGCTTTTGATGACAGTTTACTGGTGTAGATCCAAGACATACAAGAGAACTATCCCGCTCAGTCAGAGGAAAGTTTAAAGGTTTACTGCAAGAAGCCTTTTAACTGAGGGGCAGTCTACTTCATTACCTATCAGTGCTGACTGTGCCTGTTGACACAGCGTGCAAGAGAATGTGACAAGGAGAGGAGATTGCCAATGGGCTTGTTCACCAGTGACCATTTTTGGCCTTGGGTAGCAGACTGGTACCATGGTGAAAACCCCAAAATTCATCTAAATATTACAAATATGCCATGGTTAGACTAAATCGAGTCTCAGAGTCCAAATATAACAGTGGCAGGGTTTCATCAAACATAACATTTCTTGGGTTTTAATTTGGCTACGAAGATGCCTCCCTCAAGTAGGTAAAAGGAACCAGTGTGGGTACTGGTTCACCCTGGCCCATTTTTGGGCTGCTTGGTTTCTCTTCAATGGATACTTTTGCAAAGCACCTTTCTGTGCAAAGATACTAGGTCCCACCCTCACCAGGTGGACACGGCCACAACTTCTCGTTAGAGTAAATAGTTCACAGTAAACAAACACCATTTCAGACGGCACTTCTCCTGTTTCCTTTCAACAGGCCTGCCATTCCTTCCCAGCTACAGAAAAGATGTAGAAAAAAGATGATTGGAGCCGGCGGACATGGTGTCCGCCCACATTTGACCTATTGGGGGAGAAGCACGTACAGATGGTGCTTTGCTCCAAGGTTTCAATGCGTGGGCTAAGCTAATACCCACAAATTGTCTCTCATGATTTACCTCAAGCTAACATGATGCCTCCTTTCAGTCAATCTCGACATTTGTGCATAAATATCAGTGGTTTAGGATTGATTGTCACCAAAGTTTCCAATTAGTATGGAAGTTGGTTGACTAAGCACCCACAAAGAGACGAAAAAGGTTCATAATACATATATCCTCCACACCACATGTGACAAATAACCATTTAGTGTTTTATGTGAGATCTATTGGATTGAGGAGACAAGAGTCAAATTGCTGCCTACTTCTAGGGGCATTGACTGGGATAGATGGAGGTGGCAAATGATCTATTGTATTCTAAGTTCTAACCCTCAGGGGGAAGGGTGTAGCCCATAACACCAGTTAGTTGCTACCAGTGTTGGGTGGGTACTTGTGGGTACAAACTGCTGATTCTGGTTAGCTAGAACTGGATCCGAACTAGAACTGTTTTTCAGAACTGGAACCCAAATTTTTATTTTTGAGAATCAGACTTGTAACCGAATCCCCAATTTCATTTCTATGTGAAACTAGAGCCAACAAACATTTTTGGAATCTTAAAAAGGACTAAAACTAGTGATTCACTGGCAGTTAACCACTGATAACGGTCCTGGTTAGTAAGAACTGGATCTGAATGGGGACTGATTTTCAAAACCATCAGAATTTCTTTTGAAGAATGGATGGAACCGGATACCTGATTCTATTTATGTGTGGAACCAGAATCGAGACAATTCCAATTTGGAACTGCAATGGGAGGTTCTGCTGAAAGTCAAGAACTGCCCAACACTGGTTGTTAGTTGATACCATTTTTATGGGAATAAAAATCCATACTAGGATTTCGGCTGGTGAAAATCGTGTTGCAGTAGCATTCCACTAGTCCTGTGGAATCTTTTCATTTTTCTTCTAAAACAAAGTGCGGCTTATTTTCCTTCAAAAAGAAAAAAAAGAAACTAGAGAAAACTAAAGCAATGCCATGTCAGTTTCCAGGCAATGATTTGTCCAAGTCTTTGTTGCAATGTGCCCAGGCAAAGAATGGCGCATATGCGTTGCCTGACCAAAGTAAATGAGGTAGGGGGACTTCCTTCTCCTTTCAAAAGGTTAAAAAACTGACTGTCGTTTTTATCAAACTTATGATGGTAAAATGCCATGTGAAGAAGGCAGAAAATCTACTAAGATTTAATTGTATAAAAAAATTGTCAATATTTTCTGATTTAAGCTACTAGAAGAAAAAATAGATGGGACATAGTGTGATTCATATTAATTAGTTCATGTGTGTGCCCACACATTTTTTCTTTTTGGAAGGTGCCGTATTGATTGGGCCATCACCAATTTTTTTCTGGAACATTGGGCACTCTCCAATAGAAGCACCTCTTTGGACCCCAAGTCACAAAATACAAACAAATGTTCTCCCCTATGGCCAACCTTTTCAGTTTATATACATGGGAGTTGAACGTTGGGCAAATTATAGGGGATGAAATCCAGGTGCTATTGGGAACATCTTGGGGAATAACTTGATAACTCAAAGAAACCTTTGAGAACCCCATGGGAACATAATGGGAACACATTGGGAATAAGGGAAAAAACAAAAAATCCCTTTCCCGCACCTCTCCAGCCCTCCCAAAAGAAAAAAACTGGACTCCTCCTGAGTGCATGCTGAACCTTCTCATTGGCTGGATGAAGCTGTTTGTTACCATTTTTGGCATGGGCTAATGGTATTGGCGCAAACGGTGGGATATAGTGTTGCATGAAGTCCGGTGGCAGGCCCCCTTGTCTTTCAGGGGGAAGGATGACTGTCACACTGCCTTCCATAGTGGAGGATTTGACCAAGACTTAGCCTCCAATTTCATAAGGTAGGGTGAGACAAGGTCACTTCATGTGTGTGTACTCTGTGTGTTTGCTTTTGTTTGTCACATTGACAGGGCCTCCGGTTGTGTTCTTGTATAGTTGGAAAGCCCTCAATGAGGAGGATTTAACAGAGGTGATTTCATAATTAACAGATTTAAGTTGTGAGAGCTATTGAATTTTGAGTAGCTTTTGTCATTGGAAGTTCAATTAAATTACAAAAACTGGTTTTGAAAGGAAAAACTGGATCCACACTTGAGCAAACAGCACATGCCTCGCTAGTTGTAACTAGAGAAACTTTACTTTAAGTGCCCTTCTCTTTGAAAGATTCATTGGGTAATCAGTCTTCCAATTTGAAAATTTTACTGTGAATTTGAGGTTTAGAGTTTATGACCCCTTTGAAGGACAATAAGGTTTCAATATTAAATCTTGTCACCTGCTTGAAGTTGTTTCCCAGGCAAGTGTTAAACAGGCGCAACAAATTAAATATGGTGCGGTTTTTGATTGCTCTGACCACCAGGTTTCTAGATTTCGATGCCCCCACCCAGAGCCCCTACCCTTGGTTAACCACCCCCACCTGGTTAACTAAACACCCTCGATAACCCGGCCCAGCAACCCCCACAGCCTAGCCCCCAATCCAGAATCCCTAACCCCATTTTTTTTGGGGCCCTTGCCCCTTGTTGCCCACCACCTCTCGAGACTTTCACATCAAACCCAGGGAAACAAGCCCCTCCTCGGGCCCTGTCCCCCTCCCCTCACTTGTTACCCCTATATTGCCCAGGGAACTCATTCTCATCTCCCCCACAATGTTGCATCCAATCCCCAGGGACATCATTCTCAGGACCGCAACACATCCTCAACCGTAGCCTCACTCCTCCCTTGGGGACATATTTCCAAGGGGAGAGTTCTCTTCCCAAGGAACCACCTTTCTCCTGCCGAGAAGTTCCTTCTGCTCCTCAAGGACCACCCTTGCTTGGGAACACCCCTTCTCCCCATCAAGAAGTTCTTTCTGCTCCCCAGGAACCCCTCCTCGGGAAAGGCCCCTTCTCCTCACCAAGATGTCCCTTTCACTCCCCTAGGGGGGCGCATTTCCTTGCCAAGACATCCCCCAGGGAACGCTAATGCATCTTGGGTCTACAGAACCCTCCAGGTGGAAGGATGCCCACTATGGAGTTGAATGCATGAGTGTTCCCCAAGGTTCTCCATGTCTCCCGAGGGTATTTGTACTTCCTAATATTGAACTGAAGAGATTTAAGACAACTAGATTTATGATTCCCCAAAAATGGAAATAAAAGAAGATTTTTGAATTTGTGGCAGGAAGAAAAAAAAACAAATTGTCGTCATTCTATCATTGCTTACCCATATTTCAAGGGGCAAGATGACACCATATCCTGGCCATTGATTTGTGAATTGTACCTTTTGACGGAAACCTTTGAACTTCCTAACATATTCCATAAGTAATTCAATGTATGATGGATCACTCGTCTACTAATGATCATTATTTTTTCTTGGCTACCCAAATTCATTCATTCCAACGGTTAGTTTAGGGTTTAGGGTTTAGACTTTTAAATCAATGGCCAAAATATGCATATGGTGGAAAGTAGCCCAAAAAAATGCCTTTTATAATTAATATTGAGGTTCCCAAGGTTTTGTCATAACTCCCAAGGCACGTCTTTTCATTCCCAAGGTAACATTGTCTCGGGGATGTTGTCTTATTCTAAAAGCCTCATTTGCAAATCTCTTCATCATCATTGTTGTAGCTTGTTTGCAATTTCATCATATTTTTTATCGTTGTTATTCACACATTTCCTTTCTAGTGTAAAAAAACTTCTAACTTAGTAGTTGGGTTTTTACACAATCACATTGTTTTGTGAATGTTTACTGAAGCATTGTCTTCTTGGCATTGTGTTCCCTTATCATTTTGGTTAAAAAAATTTCATTTCAATTTTATAGATGATTTTTTTTTGTTTTGTAATCCTTTTAGTTTTGATGGCATCATTTAAAATGCATTTTTCAAGCATGTCAGAGGAAAGCCTCGAAAGCTAGGCATGTTGCACTTCTAGCACATGGAGTGGGGAAAGGAAAAAAACAAGACTATGTTTCTTAGCAATATGTTCTTTTAGTACATGTTAGAAAAGTGGCAACATAAGGTTGTTGAGATTGACATGAAACTAAAGGAAATAGTCGAAACACACAATGGCAAAAAAAATCAAAATATAGATGGCCATGTTGTGATAAATTGTGGGGAACCAAAGTGAAACTCAATCATCAATGGTTACACACATCTTGTAATGGTGCGATAACAATTGAAGATCGCAAGCCTTGGCCAATAATTGCAACCATCGTCAAAAAAAATCATAGTAAAGTGTGTAGGGTTTAGGAAGTGTAATTGCAATAAGCAACACATTGGTAGTAAGGAGTGTGTTGGCCACACAAAACAACCAAGCATTGGTTGTTGTCTCACCAAATTCCTAAGGAGTGACCTTGACCTCAAGAAGCACAAAGACTCAAGAAACTTGGCAATGTTGAAAAACTCAACAAACCAAAGAAACCCAATAGCCCCAAAGAGGTAAACAACCATTCTAATGAGTGCTCTCACCTAGTAAAAACTTGCAACCTTGGCTAAATCGTACAGCAAGCACCATATTTAGGACTGAACAGTTAAGTGGAGTTGAGCATTCAAACATTGGCCTTGGCCAGCATAGTCATGTTGGAGTTGAATTTTCAAAAATTAGGGCTACCAAATTGAATGGGGAGGCCTAGCATTTTTACATTCATGAATACACAAATCGCAATCTCGTCTTGTGCAATCAACTACATCTGTTCCTTCACCTAGGCAAGTGCAATTTGGGCTTCCTCTACCACCTGCATGCTTGTTGCCACCAACAATAGTTGTAATAATTATAAGGTGACCCTAATTCCATAAGAGTGCAACAAAAGGATGTTTGAACACCGACAACAATGATGATGTCAAGCCATCACATCCTTGTCAAATCAAATATTGTTTTGACTATTCAATTATGTTTGGAACAATGTTTTTGCCAAATACCTTTCAATATGATCCATCACTGGTTGTGGCAAATTGGCATGGACAAATGGGAGTGTAGCCAAGGAAGTTGATTATAATGGTGGATTGAGGTTTTGGCTACAAATAACTCTAGACATATTCGGGAATGTATAATGTTTTTTCTAAAATCTAGTTGCAGACATTCATTAATCTCTCAACCACCAAATTTGAAAGGGAAGATTTTGACAATAGTTCTAGCTCATGGATGGTAAGTTCATGCCAAAAACCTCACCTTGCCTTGTCAATTTTTATTTGTTCGATTGTTGGGTTCTTGGAAGATGTTTTTAGAGTTTTGTTCAAGTATTTTCCATGAGAACAATAACGAACTAAACTAGTAGGGAGATGCAACATCTCCCCCAAGACATTGATTCTTTAGGGAGAGATTACTCTCCTTGGGCTCCCTAGGGAAAATGAATCCCCTAATGTCCGTGGCACCTTGGGGAGATCGTAAAATCATTGGATCCCTTTGTCTCATAAAACAAAACAATCTCTTTGTCTCTCAAGGGGAGCCACTACTTATAATTCATATCCCCAGGGATTTGACTCCCCAAGGAGATGTGGGTGTCTCCTTGGGGAGATGTGGGTTTTTCTAATGGGGAGAACTATGGAATTCTCCCCAAGGAAACACCCACATCTCCTTAAGGAAATGTCCCTATGAACTTTATTCTCGGGGAGATCAAATCATGGAGGCAATGTGGGTGTATCCTTAGAGAGATGTGGGTTTCTCCCATGAGGAGTTGTGGGATTCTCCTTGAGGAGACACCCACATCTCCTCGAAGAAATGTCCTTGTGAACTTTATTCCTAAGGAAATGAAGTCATGGAGGAAATGTGGGTTTTTCCTAGAGGGAGTTGTGGGATTCTCCCCAAGGGGACACCCACATCTCCCTGAAGAGATGTCCCTGTGAACTTTATTCCCAGGGAGATGAAATCATGAAGCTCTCTCCCTAGGGCTTGTTCTTCCCCTAAATAGTTCTCAAGGAGATCAATTTATGGATTTTTTAATTGTTTAATTCATTTCAATGTGAAAACGTGTTATTTTTTCGCAAAGGGCTTTTGTAACAACTAGGTCCGGTGAAGAGGTTGTGGTGGCTTTTGAAACGTGGGACAAATGGCATACTTTTGTGGGTCTCCAAGAGGAAATGGATAGATGTGTCACCTACTTCAAAAACAATTGGGCCGAGAGTTGCTTGAACATGGCATTTGTTTTTCTACTTGGTGGCCTCCACCTCCCATGTCGAAAGTGTGTGGAATGGCATTCTATATTATGCAAAGAAAAAAAGATGACTAGGTGAATCCATTTTTGGCAATGGGAAACCAGTTTTGGGGGACAAAATAGTGAATTAACAGACAATGCTAGAATATGCATATAGGTGCCTGTGGAAGAACTTCATTGCAATGTCATTTCTAAATAGTTGTCCTACATTAAAGTGCATTTTGAAACAATTAGGGCCAGAATAATTGACTAATCCTTGGGATGGGCTAACTAGTCTTGGCATTCAACGATATGGGGCCATGATGCACGACATGATTGAATTGTTGTGTGCTAAATTTCCTTGTAATTTTGGTGGCTGGAAGGACTTCGTAGCATTCCATAATGAATTCAAATGGTTTGGCCAGATCATTAAAATGAACACATATTTGCGCAAGAACCTTGAAATGATGATTGGCTTTGTTGAATCAATGCAAGTATGAGCACTCTAAAAGTGGGCTAGAACAAATGTGGCACATATTATGGTGAGGAAGCTCATTTGGGGACTAAACCTTAGTAAAAAAACTATTGAAGTAGGTGATGATGGTTTGGGAAAACCTTGATTTGTGGCACATGTCTATAATGTTCTATAAAGTCCCTAATATTCCTTCTCTTATTCGTGATTCTTTGTGTTTGGCTTGTTGTCCCTAGGGAAACAAACTTCTTACCCATAGTTAGATATACATCCTCCCTGAAGGAGAAAGATTCCCTCCCTAGGGAGAGGTTGTTCCCAAGTACATGTTGATCATGATATAAGTGAATTCATTATCCTTGCAAACATCTCATGCTAGAGTATATGTTTTCCTCAACAGCATCTCCTTGCTTAAGGAGTTATGGAAATGGAGATGTGCTCCCTGGCAAGCTCTCCTATGGGTTAGAATTGAATGGGTTGAAAAATTAAACTAGGTGTTTAAAATGCACAAATTACAATGCAACTTGTGACCTTGTATTGTGGGAGTGCATGAATGTTGTTATGGTAGCCATGATAGCATTATCAGACTGTCATCTTGAAATGGCTTTTGCTCCCCCTCAAAATGCAACATTCATGTTTAAAAACCAGCTTGGGTAATAACTAGTGACATGTGGGCCCAAGAGTCTTGATGAGTACAATTTGTTAGAAGCAAACTCGAGGAGTTGGATGGTTGGGGAATCTAGAAGTGACATAAAAGCCCAGGGGTTGTGGACTCTTAACATAACCTGAATAGAATACAAGTTGATATGGGTCAGGAAGGTAGTGGTTTTCATCCAACTTCACCTACCCTAGCCATGCAAGACCACGAAATGAACACCATCACGACAAATGTTGAATAGGGACTAGGTGTAGAGGTTTTGTCGAGGGAGGTTGTGGATTAATGGTTGGACATGATGGAAATGACATGCAGGGCCAAGTCAAATTCTTGTACACAAGACAATGCCCTTGACATCGAAATGGACTACATCAACCATGAAGGTGTTATCAAAACGATTTTCATTGAAGACAACATTGCTTCTGTTGTTGAGGTTGGGAGGAGTGTAATTGTTGAGGCTACTGATAAATGCTCGCCTTCAAGCTCATTTAAAGAGGCAAAAATTTTCCATTTGAATATGTCACCCTTACATGTTGACACCAAAACAATTTTTGCGGAAGGGGAGATGGTTGGGGAGAAGGAAAAGGCCTCACAGTTGCGTAGGGAGATGGAGAGGGCCAAGGAGCCAAATTGGGTCAAAGAAAGATTGAAAGGTGAGAAGGCTAAGGAGGTGGTGATTCTTAAAGACATGGGTTGGGTCGGGGAGAAGGCTGAGGAGGTTAAGAAAGTCAAGGAGGATGTTAAGGAGGTAGAGTAGAAGGAGCAAATTGTGGACAAGGTTGTCACTGGGCAGAAGACCCACAAGGCCCCAGGTGGGGAGAAAGTGGTTGCTATTAAGGCTTCTTTTGGTATAACCAAGGGAGTTAACCAAACTTGTCACCTCCTTGGGGACCTTATATTAGTGTTTCCTTGAAGAGTTAAAATGTTCAGATCCCTGGGGACGTCACCCAAACAACTCCCTAAGATTTAGGTACCTAAGGAGGCTAAGTCATTTCATTGTTGGGAAAATGAACTCGTTACCTTCCCAAGGACCTAATCCTAGCATTGCCTCAGAGAGTTACAATGTTTAGCTCCCCAAGGACCTTAGTTTTTGGAAACATTCCATTGTGTTTTTATGGCCCAAGATGGATTGTGCATCATTCTACGATATATTTCCATGGCTCTTTGTTTTGATTGCGGGTACTTGCTTTCTATCCAAGGTGATTCCGAAGTGGAAAAACATTGCCAAAAATTGCAAGGGTGAGGACTAAAGGTCAAATGTTAAAATTACATTTGGCCATGACAAAATTATGATTGATCTCAACGACATTAGATGCATGCTAAAAGGTAGTGATGCCATAGACAATATTGTGAACATTTTCTTTTACCACATTTTGAAGGGAATCCCAGAAGATACTTAGATTGCGTTGATGCAACTAATAAACACATTATGGGCAATTGATGTGAAATAATGGTTGGAAAGGATTGGTGAGTTTATGGAGTGGTCGGATTGGAAATTGACAAAGGAAAAGTCCCATCACATCTTCCCCTTTGTGTACGACATAGTGCATGATTATCTTAACTGTGGTTGGTTAGTTCCATAAGTAGCCCCTAAGCAATCAATGGGATTTTTTGGACATTGGAGCCTTTTTTACCATGAACCTAACAAATATGTGCACTTGAATTTGTGGGAATTGTTGCACATGAAACAAGAGTTGGCCCTTTTCTTCAAAAGACTTGAAGTCAACCTCGTGGAGGCATGGGATGATGAAGGCAACGCCATTATTCATAGCCTACCATGGAAGAAGCCTTCAATCCCCCAACAAAGGGAGTACATAGTGCACATACTTCATAACATTGAATGTCTTTTAGTACCTCAAGGTTCAATGAAAAGGCCCCAAGGCAATTCTTGACTTTAGCAAGTGGTTCAACCCAAAAGAAATGAAAGAACTACAAGATGCAATTTACAAGATAATTAAAGATGCAGTGACAACAAAGTGGAGGAAGGAATTCCTAGATAGAAATGAAATAACATATTAGAGATAAGGTTGAAGGTACAAAACTTCTTTGCATGTAAACAATGTACATTTATTTTAATTTAATCAAGATCTTGTCATCTATACTACACTTATGGTTCTTGCCCTTTGTAGTCCCTAAGGTAGTGAATTTTACTATCGGGGAACATATGTAAGTCCTTGGGGAATTTTAATTAAGTAGTTCCTTAGGAAGTTAAAATGCAAAAGTTTCCCAAGAACATATGTCATGCATTACCCTTGGAAGGTGAAATTTGGAAACTCCATGGGGACTTTATAAAATTACATCCTTCAAGGAGCTTAGATACTAAAAATTCCTAGGGAGCTACCTCATGTAGATTGTTGAGCAGTTCAATGACATAGATCCCCAAGGTACTATTTTATTCATTTCCTTGGGGAAAGTATTTTCACTTCCCCAAGGAGATGAGTCATGTGGATCTGTGAGAAGTTAAAATCTTAGACCTTTCTAGGTAGTTGATTGTCTTGTTGGTTCCTTGGGGAACTAACTTCCATATTGTTATCAGTGAGAGGCCTACCCAAGTACAATTGTCTACTCATGGATTAATTAGCTTGTCATTGGATTCACATTGTCCCAAGGACAAGGTTAGTAAGTAGTATTGGATTTCCTTCGTCCTTGGTATTGGATGGCATTTGAATGGAAAGGTGGCATTAGATTCCCTTGGTCTGAGGGAAAACTTGAAACTAATTTGCAACAAATGAATCTTTCGGAGGAACAGGCACCTGCAACTTCAAATAATCAGAAGAACTATTTGGATTTCTCCTCCAAAATTGGTAATACAAATTTTTTAAATAGTAAGACAATTAGAGCATCTCATTTGAATTGGGAACTTGTCTCAAATCTTTCTGCTCGGCAAAGAACTTTTTATTTTAATCATTTGGAAAAGGAAAGAGTGCACATAAATTTAAACAACCATGAACTTTTCATCACATTTTTTGAATTTTTACACTATTGGTGTCCTTTTGCCATCTGTAAATGTCATTTTTTTGTGACACCAAACAACATTGTGCTTGCTTGCTATAGATGATTGCCTTTTTCCTGTCATATTCATCATGTGATTTCAAGCTATTACATTTCAAGTAATGGTTTTTGAGGTGTAATGATATATGACGCATGAAACATGACGCACCCCCAAACTATTTGATAGATTCAACTTTGAGTCCAAATGTGAAAACAATGGAAGGGTAAGGAGTTGGGGTATGTTCCCTAGCTCGCAGCATTTTGGGGGTAGAGGGGCGTGCTAGAACTTCAGGATGGGAACTAAGATGAACGACAAATGGATTAATTATTCACGCGGACCTACACAATCCAAACAACAAGTTGGTTAGTGCATAGTTGGAACACTTTTGATGCATGGATGAGCCACGGGAAAACACGGACTCACAAGATTCATCACGACCCGGATTTGGGGGAAGCCACCACTTTCTCCCTTATAGTATTCTTTGTGCCTAGCCATGGGGCCTAAACCCAAATGTCATTTTGTCTCGAGAATCTCAAGTTGGGAGTCCCAAAATTCTCAAAATTGGGACTCTTGCAACTTTGGAAGCTCATAACTTCTTATGCAAACCTCTTATTGAAGTGAAGTTTAAAACAAAGTTGTAGCCCTCGTTGAGAGCTTTTCAATGGTATGTAGCACGCCACTTGCACACAAGTACATCAAGGCAATTCCTGACTTTTAGTGGTCGGGAGTCAAATTAGTAGTTTGACTCCTGGTTCTTCTTTTGGCCATAACTTATGTTTTAAGTACCTAAATGGGTAATGCGATCCCATTTTAGACATTTATGTTTCAAGAGCTCTCTAACGATATAAGGAACTTTTTAATCCAATGAGTTTTGATCCTTGTAATCACCTTTTGAATATTTGGGAGTCCATCAGGACTCCAATTCTCAAAATGGGAGCTCTGTTGGGAGTGTGGGGGTTCATTTTTCACACTTTCCTACACTCCCGAAAGCACAAAATGTGACTCCGGGCTTCACTCTTGGCTCACACCTTTGCAAACCCTTGTTTTGGTTGCGAGTCCAAAATTAGGGTTGTGATAAAATAATTGTTACATAGGCGAATGATAACTCTTTAGCAATTTGTGTCGCATAATGACTGGGTTTCAAAGCAAAGGTGTTATTTGAATAATATGTATCATTGTATAGAAATTTTTAACTTTTTGAAATAACATGTGTAGGGGTAGGTTTTTGGTGTCAAAATATGGTTTGGGGAAGGCAACAAAATTTCTTCAATGGGGGAGAATATGTGTTCCCCAAGGGAGGAAGTCCCTGAGAGCAAGCTTGGAACTTCATGTTGAGGAGAAAGTTGCATTCCTTGAGGAGGTTATCCCTAGGGCCCGAGGAGAATCATCACCCTAGGAGAGTCTTCCCTGTCATTGTTCAAGGAAAGTCATCCCTAAGGAGAGTCTTTGAGTCTTCTTTGGGGAGACACGTCCTTGAGGAAGACTTTCCTCAGGTGAATCCAACAATATAGCTCTTGTTGGGGAGACGTTGTGCTCCCAAGAATGATGTCATTGGGGAATGGATGCTACAACCTAGGAAGACAAGAATGAATGTTTATATTTTCCAAACTATATATTTCACTCTATGGTGAAGGAAAGGTGGCTCATAATATCTTCAAACTAGTTCACAACTATCTTGTAAACATAAGAATTTTGTTCCAATTGGAATTAGACAACTTTGAAGTATGATGATTTTTTATGCTCTTAGAGTTGTTTGATTCCACTTGGGGTAAAGTTCTTAGTTAATAGAGATGTATAGATGTTTGTAGACGTTTAAAGTAAAAGTTTAATGTTTTAGGTCTTTTGCTACTAAAACTTGATGAAATCAACATGTGTACATGGGGACCCAACATATATTATTCATTAGCAAAAAATTACATCGTAGGTTACAAGTTAGTTAATAACATTATTATTTGCTAATACCTTGTGATAGGGACAAATGTGGTTCCAATTTTAGATGCTATTGAACTCCTTAGGACCCTACTATTTTTAGTCTCGGGGAAGAGGTCCTTTACTTTATATGATTGGGTTTCCAAGGATAATTGTTTATCAAATTCATCCATCAAGCTAACCTTGATCCATGATGATATTTTCACATTGTAGGTGACTAATTCTTGGTCTCACTTAGGCTTGTAGAATTAAACTTAATATAATCAATAAAGTCAAGTTTTCTTTTCAAGTTAAGGTTATTGCCATTTGCTATAATAGCAATAACATTGCCAATGGGTTGACACAACTTGGCCTCCAACTAGACCTTTAGAGATTCTATTTTCCCTTGAATAGACTTGAACTTTGCCAAAATTTGGGACTGCAAGTAGTCATTTTGCCCCGCAACGTCAAAAAGAATAATAATCACTTGTAAGATTTCACCCACAAGCAACTATGAAAGAGATGAAGGTATTGACAAAGCATATGGTTACAATCTATTTAGCATTGGTGTCCTACTTGATCCAAAGGTCGACAAACAAGTTGTTGTAGCCTTTACGTTCGAGGGAGGGGAAGGTAGGTCATTCAATGCTCCAAGTCCACCTATTGCTATTTCGAGATGCACCCTACAAGATGAAACAATAGTCCCAAGGGGAAGGTTCGACCATAACTTCATGAGCACAACAATCTGGTGCTTGCATAGGTTGCCTTTCTACACCCATGGGCAATCACAAGATGGCCACTCCAACTCAAGATTGTTAATTATATATTATACACCATGGTGCGACTACAACATGACCGTTACTGGATCTATGGTTTTTTGCTTTGGGAGGTGGATGTGTGAATGTGGAATTTCCTATGCCAACCACCATGCATTTGACAAATACTTTTTCACCCAATGGTTCCATAGGAAACCTTTGCCCTTCAACACACCAATATAATAGTAATGGGTGGTGATTTTTTTTTGACTAATTGGTGAATCAACCAATCTAATCTCCCCCCCTCCAACATGCACTTCATACTTTTGAACCATTCTTTCAAAATCCTGTGGTATGCTTCTATAGTGACATTCATATCTTGGTTTGAATGTGGTATGTTTCATGCACCAATGCACCACATGTCGATCTTTGTCACCTAGTATGCATTGAGGTAATCAAAGAATGACTTCACCAATGTGTACGTTATCTAGATGTTAGAAAGTTGAATCAAAGCCTCTTTCTCAGTTGCGACCTATGGCGACAAGCGTGGTGAAACCCTTTAGACGTACACGATATTTCCCATTGCTTTGAAAACATGGGAGCAAACCAAGGGGTCTGAAATTTTCTTGAAATAATGTTTGAACCATGTTCGATGAACATGCTAAAGATAGAAGAACATGGCATATTCACGAAACAAGCCTTGAACATGGGAACAAGAAAAAAACAAAATTCAACTTATGAATATTAAAATGCACCAAAAGCAGGTAAAAAGATTGTTATACTAATTCATGTTTTCCTAGGGAAACATTTTTCTAGGGAAGCTTGGAAGTGTTTTTTTGAGAATCTCGATAAGTGTCTTCCTTAAGAAGCCTAGAAGCTTCTTTATAGGGAAGCCGGGTAGTGTCTTCCTTGGGAAACAGGAAAATGTGTTTTCAAGGAAGTGTCATTATAATGAAATATGCTTTTCAGAGAAATGTCATTATAATGAAATATGCTTCTCAGAGAAATGTCATTTTGGGGAAATTATTTCCTTGGGAGTCGTCTCCCCAATATGTTCCCTTAGGAATTCCACCCTCGATATTCTCACAAAGGGACCTTACAATTTGTTCACCTCAGGGTTCTTATTTTGAGATGTTAGTGAACCCATTTTCTCCCCCAAGGAATCAACCAACCCCTATCATCCTTGGGAAAACCATTATCGTGGGAATTCTTCAGGGGAATAACATGTGCCACAAGCTTCCTAAATTGGTTCTCTTGGGAAGTTTACCATACCTGTGTAACATTCACAGAGAGGTTAACCATGAACTCCACTTACTTGATCGTGTTGATTTTCGCATCAACATCGTCAACTATGCAAGCATTTGGATTCCATTCAAGGAAATCATGCTTGAACATGTCCTTCGGCATAGTCAATCATGTTTGGACATCCGTGCTCTTGTTTCAAACTAATACAATCCAAGATATAGGAATTCCATTTTGCCATTCATCGAATACCATCAATGTGTACAACAAGAATTGTGAGAAACAAAGATCTTATAATATAGATGTCCTCTGAAGACATTGCATGTTTGAGGTGCAAGAATAGGATAAAGATCTCATAGTACCTTCTTGTCATTTGTTTCGAATGTTATTTCACACGCAACGGCCTTTTGATGGCTGAGATCTACCATTAGTTTTTTCTAGGAAATAGTTTGAATTTTGATAGGAAATTTCAACCCAATTAACGTTGAAGCTATTATTTCTTGTTGAAAGATGAACACTTTGCCAGGATTTGCATCAACCCATAGTCTAACATTGATTGCCACGACCCAATTGCATTTGTACTCCAAACTAGCATGCATATCCATGGCATTACATATGTTGTGGGGGAGGACAAAATAACTACGTGTCCATGATTCTCCAAAGGGTTCCTATTCATAATATTGTTGCTCATGTTTTGCCATGATTTACACAGTTGATAGCTCAAGCCTAACATTGTCCATAATCCAATCTTTCATTGTTTTACCCAAAATGCAATGCAAATTTTAAACGTGTGCCCTTGAATTGTACTAAGTATTGCCCATGACAAAGATATCCTAGGTTGTCCACATGTTCCATACAATAATAATGGATTAATGTAAGATCAAGTGCGACATAGCTTTAGCCAACTCTAAACCCACATTGGCATCATGTCTTGATGGAGTCATTGTGAAATCACTTTGTTCTCCTAGGGCCTAACTACCCAAGTCCTTTGTTGCCTTACACTTTGTCTACAATAGGATCCTCCAACCTCCCATCCTTGAGACCAAATGCAAAATGATATGTCAACATGGAAGGCAATTATTGATTCAAGGTGCTTTGAACCAACTAAATGGAATTGACGTACATCTCTTCTACACAAAATGTGTTTTTCACTGGGTTGTTGGCACTTGCCATCTAAAAAATCAAGTACTCTAGACCATGGAATGACTGCAAATGCACAAACCTTACAAAAACAATGACCACTTGCTTAGCTATCAACCCATTGAAAATCATGACAATTGAATGTACCTTTTAGAAATTGCTGCAATTCAAAGTACAAACATGCATAATTGATTTTTAGCATATCAACTGAACTAGTGGACTTTCTCAGACATGCTAAGTCAACTTTGTATTCTGCCATTGTTTGAGTCTCACACTAAATGCAAAATGCACGAAGGGCAAGACTATGCACAAATTGCAAGAATGTAAGATATGAAGAAAACAAGTTTGGCATATTTGTAGTGTGCGAAAATTGCAACATGATTGAATTGTGATTAATTGAGCATTCCCATTCAAGCACAATCATGGAGAATGCGATTTGATGGTGTTGTAAAAATTTGGAACATTCATAATAATGACAATATTGTGTCGCTAGTACGATTTCAATTCTTATGAAACTTATGGATGGATGTGTCCCTAGCAGAAGTTTACTAAGGATACATATATCCTTGGTAAACATTGAATAGGATGGGGAGATTGGGGATGAAAACAATTCAGAGTGATTTGGATGGTCCAAATAGTTCCACTTCATCCTTGGGAACATTGCCTATTGAAATAATTCTTGCTTCAAATATGTTGATGTTTTGCCTTGGGGAGGTGGCCCCTGGGAGGTGGTAAAATCTCTTTGGTGGCAATTCCTTGGGGGATGAAAGGGACATCTTGATGGGGAGAAGGAGTATTCCCCAATAAGGGGATCCCCTAAGGAGTGGAAGGAACTTTTCGGTAGGGAGAAGGGGTGTTCCTTGAGAAAGGTAGTCCCTAGGGAATGGAAGGTTCTTAGCATGTAGAAGGGGCGCTCCTCGAGAAAGGAAGTCTCCCCTAGGGAGATATGTCCCCGGGGGAAGGGTGAAGATGTAGTTAGAAATGTGTTACATTCTTGGGAATGATGTCCTTGGATATTAGATGTAACACCACAGGGAGAAGAGAATGGGGGTTTTTGTGCAATATAGGTAACCCATGAAGGGAGGGGGACGTGGGCTCGAAAAGGGCTTGTTTCCTTGGGTTTGATGTGGAAGTTGCCAAGAGGTGGTGGGCATCGAGGGGTAGGGGCGAAAAAAAAATTGTTTAGGGGTTTTGGCTCAAGGGCCAAGTTGTGGGGGTTAATGGGCTAGGTGATCAAGGGGGTTTAGTTAACCAGGTGGGGGTGGTTAACCAGGGGTAAGGGCTTTAGGTGGGGGCATTGAAATCCGAAAACTTGGTGGTTAGAATTTGTCAAAAATCGCATTTAATTCGTTGAACATATTTGATGTTTGATTATTTCCCTTAAGTCTTTGTAGTACATTCATTACTAGTATGTAGTATTAAAGCCATGCCTACATTTTTGTCACAAAATTATATTAAATGATGAATCCACTATATTCTAGCACTTAGGACAAAATTCTAACAACAATTCCCCATGTTTTAAAGCTGATGTTAAATTTCAATGGGTCTAAATATAAATTTTTTGAATTTTCACCACTTGCAACAAAATATTTTTGAAATTATGGACATTTTCTATTTCTATTGTAAATTTGACTAAATTTGCTAAAATTGTGAAAAAAAAACATAAAAAATTAGAAACCACAAATTGAGAAAAGAAACATTGGCCACCACCAACATTGGTACCTTCACATTCTATATTTAAAGCATCTACCCACACACACACACACACACACACACAATTATTTCGGTGTGGATTTGACAAGATGTTAAATATACTTTAACAAGCTTTGTCCAATGCATTTAAGGGCTTTTTTTTTTGCACCTTGCATGGTTCTATGCAAAATTGGGCTACATGATTCTTTTTGTTTTATTATCTCACATTGACTTTGAACTCAACACCTTTCAATAGACAATGTGATATCAATCATTAGCATAGATTTAGGCATTAAAAGAAAATAGTTGATTATTTATTTAAACTATTAAGAGGATCAACCAATCAAACCCTATGGTAGAACCATGTAGCTTTAATAGTGCTAAGCTTTATCAACCACTTTTTGCATTGGACACAACTCATTAGAGAGCATTTAACATCTTTTGTGTATTTTGTGTTTCCCCAATCCAACATATAGTGTTAATTATTCTCCTTTCGTCACCAATAAACATCAAAATGTTAGTCTTTGAGCAAGTTACAGGGCCAACTCAAAAAATAGCAAAAGTTTCAAGTTGGTTTTCACACTAAAAATCACCATTTTTCACATCCAAATGATAACCAGGATTGTTTATAACCTAAATTTTTCATGGTAATGAAAACCATCATGCTTTCAAGTATCATGTGTACGTAGTTTGATAATTGTTTGGGGTTTAAATTAGGTAATACCTTGGATGTTATTATGCACGGGGGTTATGGGGGTTTTAGGGTTTGGGGAGGTTGCATTAAGGTTTAGGGTGGTTACATTAAGGTAAGAAGTTAGGGCAAATTGTGGATTGCAACGATGTGGCAAAATTTTATTGACCTTTGACTTGCATAAAAACCCAATGTTAATCTTTAGGCCCACATTTTTTTGTCATGTTCTTATAATTTGATGTGCTTTTGTTCTTAGTGTCCTTCAACATTGTTACTACATTTCTCAAATGTTGTTGTTCTTCAACATTGGTGTTTTTTTGGTTTGGCATTGGTGTTATTGTTTTGAAACTATTGTTCCTTCTTGATGCTATTGATGGTATTCCTTTCCCTCTTGTTTGGTTTTCAAGCCACAAATTGAAGGTTGAACATCTTGGGAAAATGGAATCTATTGAAAATGAATTAAATATGCCCATAGTTAATGAAAGCATGGTTATTGCAAAGTATGAAGGGGGGAAATGATGGATTAAAAATGCTTCCAAGTATGTAGGCAAAAAACAATAATCCAATAAGATAAAAAAACATATAATTCTTGTAAAATTACAAGTTCAAAGGAACAATTGGAGACTTCATTATAGGAATGCCTTGAGTTGGGTTTTTTATTGTGTCAATGACAACTATAAAGTGGATATAGACATCAATTTAATGTGATGTATATGTAATTTGTCATAAATGGAAAATAAATTATTATAATCTGAAAATGAAACAAAGAAATGGATTAATGTCATACTTTAAAACCAATGGTATAATAGCTATTACAAAACAATGAAACATTAAATACCTCCCATCAAACTACATTTGACATGCAAAGTAAGTACCTAGTTATTCTACACAGTTAATTGTTGTTTTGAAAAAATGAAAAAGAATGATTATAAAAATGTGTTCCACTAAAAACCTAGAAAGTAAGCTAATGGTGGGTATTTCCAATGGTTTCCATGGAGTCCTTAGTTCAAATCCTAAGGGTGGCAATAAAACATGTGAATTCCATTAAATGTCTTGTCATAGAGGTTTTAATTTTTCAAGGGGAAAGGGGCAAACTACACAAAACAGTTTAGAACCATGATGCCCCAGAAATATGCCCACTCTTTGCATTAAAAAAAGTTTGATGTGGGGGGTGTTTAATGTCTATTGGCAAAACAAGGGGATATAAAGCATGCTAGGAAAATTGCAAAGAAATTTGAAAAAATAGAAAACATGTTGAGAGGGTCATTGGAGAAGGAACCAAACAAAATAGGCCTATTGTTTTTGCAAGTTTAATTTAAATTTTTTTTTGCTATTATACAACCTTTTTGCTAAACAATTATATGCCCTCCTAATTTTAGCATAATGTTCTTCTACCATTGTACATTCTACCATTGCAAGATGTTGAAAGGAGTTCATAATATATTTTGCCCTTGTCAATTCAAGCATGTCACCATAGGATTATTTCACACATTCAAAATATTAGCTTTGGTGAATATTTTGAAATAATTACTAGATTAATAAGGGTTGAGGAACAAAATAATTGCATATGTAAGATATGAGTGGGCAAACTTGAATTTTGTGACTATAACGCTATGAGACATGAAATCAAAGTTTTGGAGGAAAGTTTCCAAGATGCTTGTTATGGGCAGGTATTTTCAAAACCATTCCAATTTGCTAAGGTGGAAAAATACTATGCAAAGGATTAAAATATAATTCCATGCAATCTATAGAGACATAAATTTTGTAAAAATGTATCATTTGGCCAAAAAATGTTTTTGGGAAGGCAAGCAAGAATGGAGGGTACTACAAATTGAGGGTACTTATTTTGCTTCATACTATTTAGTTGGAGATGCCTCACCAATCCAATGTTTCTTTTTTGCAATGAACCAATTTGCTTGGCTCGTCAGAAAAAAAAGTTGAAACTATAAATGTTCCCCAAAATAGAAAATTCTATGGAGAGATGGAGTGCCTCCCCCTTTGGCCCACCAATATAGGTGAGAAGGGAAGGGCTTTGGGCAAAACATATGGGATTAAAACGAGGTGCTATTGGGAACACCCTTGGGGGAACACATTGGGAACCTAAAAAACATTGGGAATCTATTGGGAACCCATTGGGAACTTGAAAGGAACATGTTGGGAAGAAAGGAAAAAAGGAAAAAAGTCCTCCCCCACCCAAAACTTAAAAGAAAAAAAATCAAGGCATTTTGAGTGCATGTTGAGCCTTCCCATTGGTTGCATGAAACTATTTGTCACCATTTTTGGCATGGGCTAATACCCCCATTATAAACTAGGGGTACTTATTAAATCAAGGTTGTATAAATTTTAAAATGCCCTTAAAAATATTGAATATTCAAATCAAAGCAAGGTATGAAATTATCCTTGGGAAGTCAATGTGTTAAATTTTCCAACTATGTGTGTCAAAGGAAATATTGTTTGGGGGCTATAATACTATGTGAAGGAGATTTAATTTCTCTTTATTATTATCCAAAATTCTAATATCAACATATTTGAACCACTTTAAATTTAATTAAAATTTACATTTGCATTGATTTTCAATAGCCTATATTTTCTTGAATTTTAAATTAAAGTTGAAGGCGTGAAAAGTGATGAAAGAAGTAAGGTATTATGCATGACTAAAGAAGCATCATGCATGCAATGTTCAAATTGAGTTTAAAAACACATCAACAAAAATTTCAATACCAAATCACATTTCAAGTGATGAAGAACATGTATGGCAACTACAAAGTCATTACAAACAACAAACATTTGTTTTATTGAACCATGGGAAAAATTATATAAAGAAAAAAATGATGTTTTTGGTTTCTAGAATCAAAGTAAACAAGGTCTTCATTGCAATCCAAGTAAGTGAACCATCAAGTTGCGACATCCAAGCCTTCATTAAAAATTACATTACAACATTTCCATCCAACTAATTGAACCCATTTATAACAATTAATACCTATTATAAATATCTTGTAAATATAGTTTTATTTTCTTAAAATTTTATAATTAAAAAAAATACCATATATTAGTTATATTTAGGTTTTGAAAATTAAAATAACCTTATTATAGAACTAATTGAGTTACAATTTTTACTTGGCAACAAATATATGATTAGACCCCATATTTTTACTAGTGAAGTTTTTAAAACAAAGAATGATATTGCCCCCCTCCCTAAACTTTTGTAAGTTTTATGATGTGCATGTCAAAAAAATGTTAAATATTTAATTGTACTTGAAATGTTTTGCAAATTTGTGAATTAAATGATTATGTTCATGGAGGCTATTATTTTATGTTATAGCAAGCATACTACTTTTGGGATTTTTGAATGTGTACTTCCTTGTCTCACATGGCATAATTATCAAATGTTTATAGATTGTTTGATTCTTATTATGTTATTGTGTCTTAAATTAATCTTGTCCATTGGTTGTTTTAAATGATGCCTTGCATTATGCCATATTAGTAAGTCTATAGTTGAAATAAAAAGTAAATAACCCATCCTTGGTTGAAAATGTGAATGAAGATCTAATAATTAATTTAGAGTTGGGACTTTTTATTTCTAACATCAAGAATGAAGTTTGTTCTTGTTACACTCCCATTCAAATGAAAGGGAAGGTATGTGAACATCCAAGAGATTCACTTCCAAAATTCCTAACATCAAATCCCAATTTGGGAATTGGAATCTTTAAGTGACTTCTTAGATGTTCAAAGTAAAGACTTTTCAAGGATGAAACCTCATTGACATTTAAATTGAATGATTTTCTTTGGGTCATTTGACTCCTGTTGAAAAGGGTTACAATAAAATGAGTTCACATGCCCAAGATGAAATCATTCTAGAAAGTTTTGAAGAATCATGACAAAAGTGTCTTTGATGTTTGCAAATATCCATATAAGTGTCTAACACATTTAAAGTGTAATTTTGAAGGCCCAATCATAATTGAATTGAAATTTCAAAAAGTTCTTGACAAGGGTTATAAGGAAATAAGATAGCATGCCCAATTTGATTAAGTTTTTGAAATTATGGTAGTTTGAAGTTCAAAAGATCATGTCCCAAAATTGGGAATTTGTCATGCATGTAGGTTTTATTGAAAGTTGTATAATAATATAATACAGGGAAAATAATCATCCTAAAGTGGTATGCTATGGTGAAGATTGTATGAATATGTGATGAATATGTGATTCAATTTTGATTGTAATTGCATTTAATGCCTTCTTATGACATTTTGTGTAATTATTTTTTTGTGGTTGTTCATGAAATGTGTTAACTCATCATAATTCACTAGAAGAAAAATTGTTTTTGTAACTGGTTAACTTGCAACTACACGTAATTGGTTTCATTTGTGATTATATTTGGGTAAAATCATAGTAAAAGAAACCACCCAAATATGTGGACACTCCTTAAAATTACATTTTTGTATGTTTGGAAAATCACAAGGGAAGTTCATAATAATTTGGATTGTCATAATTCTTTTGAAATACTTTCCATTGATTACAAAGTTTACATGTTCAAAGTTTGACACAAATCAAAAATGTTTTTGCATGTTCAAAACATTCAAACTTCAAGAGTGGACAATCCTTATTTTTTCCAAACATCATTTTTTTCTACCAAATGTGCACCATTCCTTTTGAAAATTGGAAAGGATTTTAACATTGATGATTAGAAGGGCAAAAGGATTTGAGCTAATGATTTTTTTTTTTAATAACCCATTTGAGCAAATTTGGCTCAAAAGTGCTTTTGACCTTTAAAAAATTATGGATTTTGAAAATGTGGTTTTAAAAAAAATTGTTCATATATATGTGATAGATGGCATGAATGCATAATATACATGATGTAAAATCAATTTTTAATCAGAATATATTTATTTATGAAATGTAGTGTTAAATGGGGTATCCAATTTTTAAAAAAAAAGTTATACACCAATGTAAAAATGACACGTGTCATGTGCAATCCTTGTGAAAAAGACTTTTACCTTGGTGCTCTTGGCTCCTTGTGATTTCACCCATTTGATCATTTTTGTAATTACAAATTTTGCCATGTCATCTTTTTTGCTAAAATTATGTATGGTGATAGGTAAGTTGGGGTTGGTAATAGGTAATTAATATGTATGTATATAAATTGGGGTGTGATAAAATGTAGATTGGTAGGTAGCTAATAAATATGTAGGTAGACTTTATAAGTTGGTAGATGGTTAATATTTTGTTTGAATTTATTGTAAGAATGTAATAGATGGGAGTAAAAACATGGTTAGGTGATTCATTTTTGACATTTTCAAGACTCCACATTTTTAATTAATTACAATTCTTGAAATTATAATAATTATCATACTACAAATATTATAATTATCCCCTATGATTTTGATCAAAATTATTAGTACATTACCCTTTAGATATCACTAAACATGTGAATAGTTCAGAAATTCATGTGAAAGTTTGAATATTTCAATGTGAAATTGACTATAAACAAAAATTCATGAAATCATGGTATTTAAAAATTGGGAGTCATGGGGAAAATGTCATTTCAATGTAAGATTTGCAATGATGAACTACAAAAAATTATAGGGGAAAAGGCGACATTGCCCAAATTCAAGCCATGGTGAATCTTATTAGTTCATGTGTGCTTGTGGCTAGTTCATGAATCAAAATTGGCTCCAATAGCATTAATGAACTATCTTCATTACTTCATTTGTGTAGCTTGATGTGACCAAGACATGAACAAAGCAATTATTTTTGGTTGTATTCCAAAATTCTAATGTCACTTTTTTAATTTTGGTGCAAGGTTTGCACACCCAAGGTTCAAAAGTCTTTTGTAACACATTTTAGCATATAATTTACCCTTTACCTTGTGCCAAGTCTTTGGGGGCACATTCCCCAAATGATGGTTTGACGGAATCAGAGTTGTTTTGATAGTTTTTATTTTGACCCTTCAAATGGTCCTAAATTATGTGGTAGAGGTTTGTTTTAAGAATGTGGACCCATTATCTTGTAATATTGAACAATATCTTTCCAATAAGTTGAAGATCATGTGATTTGAAAAAAAATGATCATAATCTTAACTTAAGGCTCATAATCAAGGCCAAAGTGGGAAAAAAAAAAAAAAAAAAAAAAAAAAAACAAAAAAAGGGGGAGAAAAA
>Ga0116231_10000059_pt1 | contig 114108 bp, 92 predicted proteins | sample S1TSphgellanicum_2_FD_89695 | JGI IMG/M metagenome (GOLD analysis project Ga0116231, IMG submission 89695) | Host-associated microbial communities from peat moss isolated from Minnesota, USA - S1T2_Fd - Sphagnum magellanicum MG | ecosystem: Host-associated > Plants > Peat moss > Unclassified...
GATGGACAACGCCCAAATGGTCGATCACATCGTGGAGTTGGTCGAGGCCCGGGCCAAACAGATCCAGGCGGACGAGGCCAAAACCCTCGCAAACGCCGCCTCGCCCGTCACGGCGGCCGCCGAGTGAGCTCGGGCCGCACCATGACCATGGCGGCTCCGCCGGACGTTGCGGGGGCGCTTTCGCGCGCCGCGGCGGCTGTGGAGTTGGTGCTTGAGCGGGTGTTGCCTGAACCGCACGGGCGCCATGCGCGGGTGCTCGAGGCCATGCGCTACGCCACCTTCGCCGGCGGCAAACGCCTCAGGCCCTATCTCACCCTCGCAGGCGCTCGGCTGTTTGGCGTTCCAGAAGCCCGGGCGCTTCGGGCCGCCGCCGCCATCGAGGTTCTTCATACCTATTCGCTTGTGCATGACGATCTACCCTGCATGGACGACGACGACTTTCGCCGCGGCAGGCCCACCACGCACCGAAGGTTCGACGAAGCCACAGCTGTGTTGGCGGGCGACGCCCTGCTGACAATCGCCTTTGAGATCCTCGCCGATCCGGCCACCCATCCCTCTGGCGAGGTCCGGGCGCGTCTGATCAGCCGGCTCGCCAAGGCCGCGGGCGCTGAAGGCATGATCGGCGGCCAGATGATGGATATGCGCAGCAGCGCGCATGACTACAGCAAAGACGAGATCATCCTGCTTCAGCGGATGAAGACCGGCGCTCTCTTTGAATTTTCCGCCGAAGCCGGCGCCATTCTGGCCGAGGCCGGCGATGACCATCAGGCCCGACTGCGCAGCTTCGCCCGCGATTTCGGTCTGGCTTTTCAGATCGCAGATGACCTCATCGACCTCACCGGGGCGGCCGAAACCGCGGGAAAGGCGGTGGGGAAGGACCAGGCCCAAGGCAAGGCGACCTTGGTCTCGATCTGGGGCGTCGAGGGCGCGCGGGCAGAATCGCGCCGGTTAGCCGACAGCGCCGCTGAGGTGGTGTCGCCTTATGGCGCCGACGCGGACGAACTGAGGGCGCTGCCGTATTTTCTTCTGGATCGCACCGCCTGAAGCGGCGGGCCTGATAACAATAAGGACTAGGTTCTTGGGGACTGCGTTGAACTATAGTGAAAAGGGCGCTTCGGCGACGCCGCTGCTCGACCGGATCAAGACCCCGGCCGACCTGCGCCGCCTTAACCGGAGCGATCTGCGCCAGGTCGCCGATGAGCTGCGCGCCGAGACCATCGCCGCCGTCTCGCAGACCGGCGGGCATTTGGGCGCTGGGCTCGGCGTGGTCGAGCTGACCACCGCTCTGCATTATGTGTTTTCAACCCCTGACGACCGGGTGATCTGGGACGTCGGCCATCAGGCCTATCCACACAAGATCCTGACCGGTCGACGTGACCGTATCCGCACCCTGCGCAAGGGCGGCGGCCTGTCCGGATTCACCAAGAGGTCCGAAAGCGTCTACGACCCGTTCGGCGCCGCCCACTCCTCGACCTCCATTTCCGCCGGATTTGGCATGGCCAAGGCGCGTGACCTCAAGGGCGGGTCGAACCATGTGATCGCCGTGATCGGCGACGGCGCCATCACCGCGGGCATGGCCTATGAGGCGATGAACAACGCGGGCGCATCCGGCAGCCGGATCCTGGTGATCCTCAACGACAACGACATGTCGATCGCTCCGCCGGTGGGCGCGCTCAGCGCCTATCTCACCAAACTCAACCACGCCGACGCCTACGAGCCGCTTCGCGCGCCTCCGGGGCGCGATGGTCGTCTCGGCGAAGCCAGTGAGCGGGCGCGGGCCGTGGCGAATGGCCGTGCGCCGGCCGTCACCCTCTTTGAGACCCTGGGCTTCCTCTACCTCGGTCCTGTCGACGGCCATGACCTTGAGGTTCTGGTTCCTCTGCTTGAAGCTATTCGAGACGACAACCGGCACGGCCCTGTGCTGCTGCACGTGCGAACACAAAAGGGCTATGGCTACAAGCCTGCCGAACGGTCGGCCGATCGCTTGCATGCGGTCAGCAAATTCGACGTCGCTTCAGGGCTTCAGGTCAAGGCGAATGCGGGCGCGCCGACCTATACCCGGGTCTTCGCAGACGCCCTGATCCAGGAAGCGACAGCCGATGGCCGGGTTGTGGCGATCACCGCCGCCATGCCTTCCGGCACGGGCGTTGATCTGTTCGAAAAAGCCTTTCCTGAGCGAACCTTTGATGTCGGCATCGCCGAGCAGCATGCGGTGACCTTCGCTGCAGGCCTCGCCGCCGAGGGCCTCAAGCCCTTCTGCGCCATCTACTCCACCTTCCTGCAGCGCGCTTACGATCAGCTCGTGCATGACGTGGCGATCCAGAACCTTCCTGTGCGCTTCGCCATGGACCGGGCAGGGCTCGTCGGCGCGGATGGAGCGACCCACGCCGGAAGTTTCGACATCGCCTATATGACCTGCCTGCCCAACATGGTCGTCATGGCTCCGTCCGATGAGGCGGAGCTCGTGCATATGGTGGCGACCGCGGCGGCTTATGACAACGGGCCGATCGCCTTTCGTTACCCCCGCGGTGAAGGGACGGGCGTCGCCTTGCCCAAGCGCGGAGAGGTGCTGGCGATCGGCAAAGGCAGGGTGGTGCGCGAGGGCGCCGACGTCGCTATTCTGAGCTTCGGCGCACGGCTCGCCGCCGCCCTGGCGGCCGCGGACTATCTTGGCGCGCGCGGCATAAGCTGCACCATAGCCGACGCCCGCTTCGCTAAGCCGATGGATGAGGAACTGTTGCGCCGGCTCGTGCGCCAGCACGACATGCTGATCACCCTCGAAGAAGGATCAAGCGGCGGCTTCGGCAGCCTGGTCGCGACCTATCTGGCGAATAATGATTTGATCCGACCAGGGTTTCGCCTGCGGACCCTCACGCTTCCAGATCTGTTCCAGGAACATGATGATCAGTTCAAGCAATACGACGCCGCCGGATTGAACGCCGCCGATATCGCCCATGTGATCGAATCGAGCCTGCTGCAGACGGCCTGACCCCGTGATGAAGCCCCCCTTGCTCTTGCTGCTCTGCGCCGCAATCGCCGCCCCGCCTGCCTTGGCGATCGCCCAGGGCGCCGATCCGGCCATCGCCACCATCGACGCGCTGGACAGCGCCCTTTTGGACTCGATGAAGGCGGGAAAGGCCAGCGCGGAGGTTCGCTATACGAGGCTGATGACGCCCGTGGAACGGGCCTTTGATCTTCCCACCATGACCAAGTTTGCGGTCGGCGAGGCCTGGAGCACCTATACGCCTGGCGAGCAGGCGGCTCTGGTCAGGGCGTTTGCTCGGCTGACCGCGGCCAATCTGGCGCACAACTTCGCCAGCTACGGGGGCGAGCAATTCAGGATCAACCCTTCGGTCCAGACGCGAGGGATCGATAAGCTGGTCCGCTCCGAGATCGAGCCCAGGAGCGGCAGCCCGACGGAGCTTAACTACCGGATGCGACAGGCCGGCGGGATCTGGAAGGTGATCGATGTCTACTTCGGTTCGATCAGCCAGCTCACAGCCCAGCGCTCCGACTTCGCAGCGTCTGCTGTTCCGGGCGGTGCAGCCGAGCTGGTCAAGAAGATCAACGCCAAGGCCGACGAACTTCTGAGGAATTAGACCTGAACGGAGGAAGAGCCCGCCCCGATTGCCGGTCTACTCAGGAAAATTCTCGGGCCAGTGTCGGGCGCTATGGAGACGCGACGTTTCTCACGGCGTTGTCGAGGATGCGGCAGGCCATCGGCGACGGTGTCCAAGCGTCGCGGTTTGCCAAGAGCCGGTTCAACCGCGGCGGCACGCTGTTTGGGACGATGCGCGTCGACGTCTTCTTGGGGAACCTCTGGCCGAGACCCTTCGAGCGCTTCACCAACCCTCGCCTTTACGGCGTGTCGTGGGTCTAGGGGTCGGTCGTGACGTCCATCGCATCACCGGCCGCTGGCCTCGGATCGCCGCGTCGTCTGACATCTATAGGCGTGCTGCGGCGCTGACCTTGTGGGTCGAAACAGCGGCTGAACGCCACCTGAGGGGTGCTGCAATCCTAGCCTAGGTCTTCGCCGCCAAGGCGGCGTGAAAGCGCGACCAAGGCCGACCGATCGCCACCGATTTTTATGCCGCCTTTATGTCTGTCCGTTCAAGCCGGCACAGACTTTTGATGCCGGCGGCCCCTAAACCCTCGATCAAGGAAACGGACCAGGCCGGCTGTGCGCCCAGACCCGGCGCCAAGCCGTCCTCGGAGCCTGGATAGCCTACGCGCGCCGGTCGCCCCGTTGCTTGAGAAGAACCATCAGTGCGCGTCAGGCGCCGGGCCGGGAGGGTTTTGTTTTGCGGTGTGGAAAGCTTGCCATCGCGGCCGCTGCTATGGTGTCGCTCACGGCGCCTCTCGCCCGTGCGCGTGCGCAGGACAGCGTCATAGCGACTGCGCCCTCGTCGGTCCCGGCCCAGGCCCCGGCGGCGGCGGTCGCTCCGCCAAGCCAATCGTTTTTCTCCCGGCTTTTCGCTTACTACGCCGGGGAGATGGGCAAGACGGGTCCACAGAGCGACCCCGACGCGCCGCCGGCCCGGCGCGCGGATTTCCCCCCATCGCCCGCGCCGCAACCGCCTTATCCCTTTACTGAATGGCCCTATGGCGCGGCGACCAGTCTTGGCGTCACTCGGCCGAACTCTGTCGATAGCCCGCTCATGGCCGCCTTGGGGCCCACAAGCCTTGGAAAAGCGCTCAGCGATGCGCACATCCAGGTCTATGGATGGGTCGATGCGGGGGGCAACCTCAGCACCAACCACGTCGAAGGCGGCAACGCGCCTGCGGCCTACGACTACAACCCCAACCGGATCCAGCTCGACCAAGCGGTGCTCTACATCGAGCGCACCCCCGATACGGTCCAGCAGGATCACATCGACTGGGGTTTTCGGGTCTCCGCCATCTACGGCGTCGACTACCGTTACACCACGTCCTACGGCCTCGCGAGCTATCAGCTTCTGAAGTACAATGATAGCAACGGATATGATTTTCCGATGCTATATGGCGAATTATACATCCCAAAAGTTCTAAGCGGACTTTTGATCAGGGTGGGGCGCTATATATCAATTCCTGATATTGAGGCGCAGTTGGCGCCCAATAATTACATGTATTCACACTCGCTGACCTATACGTTCGACAACTACACGAACACAGGCGTTGTGGCCACGCTGGCGGTCACCAAAAACCTGTTTGTCCAGGCCGGTGTCGTGGACGGGACGGAGTCGGCGCTCGGCAACCTCGGTCAGAGGTTCGTCAACCTCGATCCGAACCCACTTTATCCGAATGCGACCTTCCGTAAGGACCCCGGCGCGCAGCCGAGCTTTGTCGGCTGCGTTCGCTATCAGTCCTCAAGCGGACGCGATGACCTCTACATCTGTGTCGACGGGATCAACGACGGGCGCTGGGGCTACAACAATCTACAATGGTACGGCTTTACTTATTATCACAAGTTTACCGACAAATTTCACCTCGCCTTTGAGACCTACAATCTTCACGAATCTAGCGTTCCCAACGCCAACAATCCCGTCGCAGCGGCGGCGTACGCCAATGGCGGCACGCCGTTCTCGCCGCAATTTGTTCCCTACAACGCACCTGGTCTCGCCCAGTGCAAGGACGCTCACACCCTAAGCTGCACCGCGACAGCGCAAGGGGTGGTGGCCTATTGGAACTATCAGTTCAGCCCCCTCGACAACCTGTCCCTCAGAACCGAGTACTTCAACGATCCTGAGGGCCAGCGCACCGGCGTCGCCACGAGTTACGAGGACCTCGCGCTCGGCGTTCAGCACTGGCTGTCGCCTCAAGTCGAGTTCCGGCCCGAGATCGCCTGGTACAGGGCGAACGACGCCAAGGCCTTCGATGGAAACAGCAACCACGATGTACTGCCCAACCGGCAACAGGCCGTCATTCTGTCCGCCGACGCAATCTTACACTTCTGACCCCCCGTGCCGATCAAGCCGCGCATCCTGGTGGTGGACGCCGACCTGACCTCGCAGGATCTGCTGGCCATCGCCCTCAAGGATGCTGGCTATCTGGTCGAACGCGCCGAGGCCGGCGGCGCAGCTCTGCAAAAGCTGCGCGAAGCGCCGCCTGACGCCCTGATTTTGGACCTTGAGCTTCCCGATATGGAGGGCCGCGGGGTTATCGAGCAGGCGCGCAGCTTCTTCGAGCGCCCGATCCTGATCGTATCCAAGCGCAGTGATCCGATGGTCAAGGTGCAGGCCCTCGACCTCGGCGCAGACGACTATGTTCAAAAGCCTTTCGATCCCGAGGAGCTTCTCGCACGCCTGCGCGCTGCGACCCGCAATAAACTGACCCGCGAGGGCGCCGCCCTGACCTTTTGCGCCGGCGAGGTGGAGATCGATCTTCGGTTTCGGACCGTGCGGCGCAAGGGGGCTGAGATCCGGCTTTCGACCCGCGAATACAAACTTTTGGCGGAGCTCGCGAGAGGCGCCGGCAAGGTGCTGACCCATCGCCAGCTCTTGAATGCGGTCTGGGGACCAGAACGGCTCGAGCGGGTCGAGTATCTTCGTGTGTTCGTGCAGCAGCTTCGCCATAAGCTGGAGCAAGATCCGTCTGCGCCGCGGCTGATTCTGACGGAAACCGGAGTCGGCTATCGCCTCGGCAGTTAGCCTGTGACAAAGGCCCGAGCGGGACCTGCGATGATGGGTGCGAACCCTCGACACGCAGCCCAGCTACGCGAACCATCTGCTCAGGGGGGCAGACCGATGACAATCAGACGATGGCTTAAGGGCTTTGTGGGCGTTTGGCTCCTCTCCGCCTCATCCCACGCCGCCGGTCTGGCGCCTCCGGTCGCCCGCAAGGTGGACGAGCTGTTTCAAAGTTGGAGCAAGCCCGGTTCGCCGGGGTGCGCCCTTGGCGTCTACGAAAACGGTCATATCGTCTACGCGCGCGGTTACGGGATGGCGGATCTCAACGCGGGCGCACCGATCGCCCCAGACACGGTGTTCCACGTCGCTTCGATGTCGAAGCAATTCACGGCAGCTTCGATCATCCTTCTTGCCGAGGACGGCAAGCTCTCCCTTAAGGACGATATACATAAGTACATCCCAGAGCTTCCAGACTTCGGCGAGCCCATAACCCTCAATGACCTGATGCATCACACGAGCGGGCTCCGCGACCAGTGGGCGCTGCTCGATCTGGCGGGTTGGCGATACTCGGAGGACCTGATCACGGACGATGACGTCATGTCGGTTGTGACCCGACAACGGCAGTTGAATTTCAAGCCGGGCGACAAGTTCCTTTACAGCAACACCGGCTTCACCCTTCTCGGCATCGTCGTAAAGCGGGTTAGCGGCCTCTCCTTGAGGGCGTTCACGTCCAAGCGCATTTTTGAGCCCCTGGGTATGACGAGGACCCACTTTCGCGATGATCACGCTGAGATCATCAAGAACGATGCGGTCGGCTACACGCGTGCAGATCCGCAAAAGCCGTTCAGAATCAGCATCACCAACTTCGACACTGTGGGCGCCACCAGTTTGCACACAACGGTAGAAGACCTGCAGAAATGGGATGAAAACTTCTACCACACCAAAGTCGGGGGCCCGGGCTTTGTTCACGCGATGCTCGAACAGGCGAAACTCAACACGGGCGAGACCATAGACTACGCCTCCGGTCTTTTCATCGGCGCCTATCGGGGCTTGCCGACGGTTGACCACAGCGGCGCCGATGCGGGCTATCGCTCCGATATGCGCCGGTTTCCCAATCAGCATTTCAGCGCCGCCGTTCTTTGTAATCTCGCGGAAGCCAATCCCAACCGGCTGGTGCGGCAGGTCGCGGATATCGTCCTCGCCAAAGCGCTGGCCCCGGAGGCTGGACCCAGTGGCTCCCAAGCCGCGCTCAGGGATATGCCTGCGACGCCGGACCAGCGCGCCAGCCTCCCGGGTCTATACTGGGATCCAATCGGCAAGCGCTTCGCCCGTCTGACGGCAAAGAGCGACACGCTGGAGATTGAGCTCGGGGCAGATCCCCCCCGCCGGCTGTTTTCAGGCGATGGACGCCGCCTCAAATTCGTGTTCACGCCTGGCGGCGAGCCTGTGGATCTTGAGCCGCTTGCGGCTGCGCCAGGAAAACCGCGCAGCCTTGTTATGACGGCCCCGGGCGGGCCGCCGACGCGCTTTGAAGAGGCGACGCCCTCCAAACCGACCCCAAGCGATCTGGCCGAACTTGCCGGCCCTTATGTGAGCGATGAAATCGATCCGGTCTATCGTGTGGTTCTGACGTCGGGGACGCTCACTCTGGTCAGGCTGAAGCACGCGCCCGATAAACTGACGCCAATGACCAAGGATGTGTTTGTCGGCGAGATCGGGACCGTGCGTTTCCTTCGCGATGGGAGCCAGCACGTCACAGGCTTTGTGCTAGACGCCGGGCGCATAGAAAACGTCGAGTTCAGACGCCAGAAGGCCTAAACTAGGCGCGCGCCGGCGTTGCTCAGGGGACCGTTCGCTCGCCGCCGCTTCGCAGCGGCGGCTTTAAGCCGGACGCGGCCGGCCGCTCTGCAGCCCGCCCGGCCCCGGATTAGAACTTATAGGTCAGATCGACCCCGGCCGTAAGCGGTTGGTTGGTGACGACCCGGTTGAAGGTGGAGGTGGCTTCCAGCTCTTGGAACAGGTTTTCGAGCTGCGCGTGCTTATTGGTCAGGTTGTTGACAAAGAAGGTGGCGGTCCATCCGTCACGGCTCTCTATCCCGGCTCTGAGGTTTATAATATCGTATCCCGGTAGCTTGCCGTATTCGCCGTTGGTCTCGAACCCATTCGGGAATTCTAGTGAATAGTGAGATCCGGTATAGGAGTTCTCAATTTTCGCCTTGAAGGTAAACTTGTCATTCAGCTCTTTCGAATAGCTGAGGATGATGTCTCCGTTGAAAGGAGTCACTTCGGGAAGCACGTGGCTAGGCACGATTTGCCAGTGCGGACCGGGATTCAGATATTCATTCAGATAGCTGGCGGTGACCTCAAGGTTGAAGCCTGCGCCAAGGACAGCCAGGGTGTCGATCTCAGCGCCCCAGATCGAGGCGTCCTTGCCGTTGATGTTCAGGGCCCAGACGTTCGGGTAGGCCTCGAGCTGAATCTTGGTCCAGTCTTCGTGATAGATGCTCGTGTTCACCGTCAGGCGGCGATCGAACAGCCGGGCCTTTTCGCCGATCTCATAGCTCCAGACATAGTCCGGCTTGTAGGTCGTGGGCCACTTGCCATTGGTATAGTCATAGGCGGCGAAGGCGGGTCCCCAAATTGCGCCGACCGTTGGATAGACCGCGTCCCCGCCTCCAGGGCGTGAGCCGTTGGACACGGTGGCGTAGACCATAAGATTCCGGTCGAACGTATAGGAGAGATTGAATTTAGGATTGGCGGCGTAAGTGGTCATCTTGATCAGGCCGGAGCAAGACGGCGTGGCGGCTCCAAGGCCCGATCCCCACCCGCTAATGCAGGCGGAAAACTTGTAGTCATAATCGGTCACGCGCACACCGATGTCCGCCTTGAGCTTGTCGGTCAGAGCGTAGGTGGCGTCGCCAAAAGCTGCATACTGGACCATGGTGGTCGGCTCGACCGCGTCGAACCAGTTGGGCGTCGTTGCGGGCGCAAACGTGCCGAGATCCATAAACGCCGAGTAGTTGGGCGTCGTCCCGTTGAATGTCCAAAGGGAATAAAAGTTGCTGTAGTAAAGGCCTGCGACCCAGGTTAGGGGACCATTGCCTCGCGAGGTGAAGCGCAGTTCTTCGCTGAACTGCCGTGAGGGGTCGTTCTCGAAACCATAAGCCTCGCCGGTCCCGTTCGGTCCATAGTACCCGGGCTGGGGCCCGGCGAGGTTTGTGTTGGCGGCGTAGGTCGCAGCCGTGGTCGGATTGTTGAACTCCTCGCTAGCGTCCTGAGTCTGTGTCGAGCGTCTCCACCATTGCGCTGTGCTTGAGGTTACATCAAAGGCGTCAAAGCTGTAATTGACGTTGAGGCTGAAGATCATAATCTTGTCTGTCAGCGGCTCAGCGATGTCGAAGACTTGATAGTGATTGTTGGTGATGCCAGGAACGCTGTCGTACGCACTGGCGCCGTCTTGTTTGCTGGATTCGTAAAAGAATGACGGCGTGATCGTCAGCTTGGGCGTCGGCTGCCAAAGCAAGCTGGCGCGAGCGCTATAGGTTTGGCTGGCGTTAGACCCTGGATACTCTTTTTCGACCGGCGCGCTCAGAACATCTCCGCGCATGGAGATCCCGGTTGCGGGATTGTAATTTGTTCCGGGAAAGGGGTCGAGGACGATCCGGTTGATCCAGCCGCTGATGGCGTTTTCGGTTCCTACGATACGCAGGGCGAGCTTATCTTCGACGAGGGGAAGATTGACCATGAAGCTGTCATCATGATTGAAGTCGCCCCCTTCGGTGCCGGAGAGGATGCTCTGGGCGGACCCCTGAAACTTCTCAAGATTCGGCGCGTTGGTGATCAGCTTGACCGTCCCGCCCATTGAACTCGCGCCGTAAAGCGTCCCTTGCGGGCCTTGCAGGACCTCGACCCGATTAAGGTCATAAAGGGTGGGGTCGATCACGACGTGGCCGTTCTGCGCGCCGGCCGGCCCGGTCAGAGGAACATCGTCGATGTAAAATCCGACGGTCGCCGAATTGCCGCCGCTCGAGGTCATGCCGCGCATCTCGATTTCGGTCTGGCTCGGACCTTCGCTCTTCAAGGACACGCCGGGCGTCGCTGTCGCAAGGTTGGCGAAGGAGGTGATCCCGCGCGCTTTCAGATCATCGCCCGTGGTGGCCATGATTGTGGCCGCTGTCGTTTGCACAGTCGCATTGCGCTTCTGAGCGGTGACAACAATCTCGACCGATCCGCCCTGGCCCGATGCGGGGGGCGGCGGTTGGCTATCTGGCGGCGCGAGCGCCTGAGCGTGAAGCCCCAACGGCGTGGCCAGCGCAGTGCTGCTCAACAGCGCCGCGAGGGCGCATCGTCCGGCTAAATTCATCCCCTCGTCCCCCGACAATGAAGCCGGTCCTGCCTGCAGAGGGCCGGGAAGGCGCGATCAAAACGCTCCGACTGCAGCGGCTCAGGGAGGAACAGCCAAGGCTTTAATTGTTAGGGAGGGTGGACATAAGGAGTCCGTCGCCAATCGCCGCCTTCGCTATCAGCGAAACATTAGGATTAGAACGGGAGGGCATAAAGAAGTATAAAGACTCAAGGTCGCCGTCATCCCGAACCGAGCCGCTGCTGATCAGTAGAAATGGACCTGGCTTGAATGCCAGATCGACGATGCCGCCCCTGGACTGGTCAAGTTATAATCATTTCGGCGCTAATATGCAATGTTATTGCGCATGTCGCGCCGTCGGAGCTGCCCGGGATGCAGGCGACCTTACCCGATCTCGGTCGCGTCAGGGTTCATCTTGGCCGTCCATGTCCGTCTTACCTGGCCTCTCCCTCAGAATTTATAGGTAAGATCAACGCCGGCGGTTAGCGGCTGGTTCGTGACAATCCGGTTAAACGCTGCGCTGCCAAGATTTTCTGTGTAAAGGCTCTCGAGCTGAGCATGCTTGTTGAACACGTTGTCGACAAACACGGTCGCGGTCCAGGCGTCACGATATTTGACGCCCGCGCGGATATTGGTCAGATCATATCCCGCCATCGGAACGTAGGCGCCGTAGGGCGTATAGGGTTCGGGGAAGGCCAGAGAGTAGCGCCGGCCCGTGTAACTATTCTCCAATTTTGCAGTTAAGGTGAGAGAGCTGCTCAAGGGACGCGAATAGGTGAGGACAGCCGAGCCGCTCACTGGCGCCACCTCGGGCAAGGTGTGCAAGGGCACGATGTCCCAGTGCGGACCGCCGTCCAACCTTGATCCGACGTAGCCGCCAGAGATTTGCAGATCAAAGCCCATCCCGAGCCGCGCTAAGACGTCGACCTCCGCCCCGTAGATGGTGGCGAAATTCCCATTGATGTTCAGAGCCCAGTCGTCAGGATAGGCCTCAAGCTGAATGTCGTGCCAATGCTCGTAGTAAATGCTGGCGTTCACGGTCAGGCGGCGCTCGAAAAACCGCGCTTTTTCGCCGATCTCGTAACTCCACACCGAGTCCGGTTTATAGGTGCTCGGAAACTTGCCGCTGGTGTAATTCATCTCCGCGAAGGCCGCCCCCCAGACGAGGCCGGTGGTGGGATAAAGAGCGTTGCCGCCCCCCGGGCGATAGCCGCTCGCTACAGAGGCATAGGCCATCAAATCGCGGCTAAAGGTATAGGACAAGGTGAACTTCGGATTGAAGCTGCCGCTCGACAGTTTGATCAAGCCGGTGCACGACGGCGTCGCGGCGCCCTGAGCCGAGCCCCAGCCTGTGATGCAGGACGAGAAGCGGTAATCGTCCTCACTAAGACGGCCTCCAATGTCGAGCTTCAACGCGTCGGTAAGGGCGTAGGTTACATCGCCAAAGACCGCCAGCTGCGAATTGGTGGTTGGCTCATAGGCGTCAAACCAGTTGGGCGTCGTTGCGGGCGCGGGTGTATTGCCCGGCAGCAAGGAGCCGAGGTCGGTGTAGGCCGAGAAATTAGGTGTCGTGCCGTTGAAGGTCCAGGTCGAGTGAAAGTGGCTGTAATAGACCCCGGCGACCCAGGTCAGGCTTCCGCCGCTCTTTGAGGTCAACCGCAATTCCTCGCTGAATTGGCTCGAAGGATCCTTTTCATGGCCATACTCTGGGCCAGATCCGTTTGGGCCATAATATCCCTGACCGCTGGCGTTGATCCCGTTGGCGTAGTTGGTCACGCCGGTGTCCGGATTGTTGAACGCCTCGCTGGCCTCCTCGGTCTGCTTAGATTCCCGTGACCAATAGGCGGTGCTGGATGTCAGATCGGCCCAGGGCGCCTGATAGTTCAGGTTTAGGCTGTAGGCTGACAATTCATCGGTCAAGGGCTCGGCGATGTCGAAGGGTTGGTAGTGCGCGAGGCCGCCGCCCGGGGCGCTGTTCGTGGCGCTCACGCTGTCGTAGGCGCTGGGCCCGTTCTGTTTGCTGGTCTCGTAAAAGAATGAGGGCGTAACCGAAAGGTTCGGGGCCGCCTGCCAGAGCAGACTGACCCTCGTGGCGTAGAGCTGATAAGCGTTCGAGCCCGGATAGGTTTTCTCGACGGGGGCTGCGGTCACATCGCCCCTGACGGCGCCATTGGAGGTCACGGTCGGGAATGGGGACGCCAGGATGCGGTCGATCCAGCCGCTGGTGTAATTCTCAGTGCCCACAATCCTTAGGGCCAACTTGTCCTGGATCAGGGGAAGGTTCAGCATGACATTGTCATTGTGATTGAAGCTGCCGCCTTCGGTGCCCGAAAGGGTGCTCTCGCCGGACGCATGATAGCCGGATGGGTCGGGCTGATTGGTGATCAACCTTACGGTCCCGCCCATCGAGCCGGATCCGAACAGGGTGCCTTGAGGCCCGCGTAGAATCTCGATGCGATTGAGGTCATAGAGGTCCGGATCAATCACGACGTGACCGTTCTGGGCGTTTGCGGGTCCGCTTAGAGGAATGTCGTCGAGGTAGAACCCGACCGTCGCGGAGTTGCCGCCGCTCGAGGTCATGCCGCGCATCTCGATCTCCGTCTGACTTGGCCCTTCGCTTTTCAGGGAGACGCCGGGCGTCCCCTGAGCCAGGGTGGCCAGACTGGTGATGCCGCGCGCCTGCAGCTCGGCGCCGCTGACGGCGTCGATGCTGGCTGCCGTGGTCTGGACCGTAGACGAGCGTCTCAGGGCCGTGACGACGACCTCAGTTTGAGGCGCCTGAAATTGGGGCGCCGGGGATTGGGGCGCCGGGGATTGGGGCGTTTGAGATTGCGGCGCCTCAGAGGTCGATGTCAGGGACGGAGCCGCTAGATCTGCAGCGCTGGGGAGGCGCACCTGAGCCTGGAGGCGAAGGGGAAGGGCGATCGCCGTGCTGCCCAAGAGCGCCGCGAGGGCAAACCTGCCTGCCAATTTCATATCCGTACCCCAAAGCCATCAGAAGGCGTCTCCTCGGCGCGAGACATGGCGAAGGGCGCGGCCAGGGGCGCGAACTTCGGCGTCTCGGGGAGGAGCAACCAATGTTTGACTGTTTAGAGGGGCCGCTCGTCAGAAGTCCGTAGCGCCTTCAGCCGATCGATATCAGAGGTTCAACTCGATTGTGGCGCTATAGCATAAGGTTGCATAAAGATTTCGGACACTCAAAATTCAGATGAAAACTATCCCTGCTCGAGGAAATAGGGCCAATAAATCAAAGAAAAAACAAGAGTATGGAGTCCACCAGCGCTGGGGCCTTGAAGAATAGATCGAGACGATGCGGCAATGTTTCTAAAGCCCCGCGCCGCCGTTAGCGAGGGCTGGACGCTGAGCGCTGCGGGCCGAGGAGGGCGGGTTCGAAAATCAGAGCGCAGATGAGGGTCCAGACCAGGGAAATCATCAGGATCTTTCCCATGCTGGCGGTGCCGGGATGGCTAGACAGCATCAGAGCGCCGAAGGCGGCGCCAGTGGTCATGGCGCTGAAGAACACCGCCCGCGCGAGGCTAGACTGCAAAAGGTCGCGCGCGCCGTCGCGCCAGGCCATGACGAAGTAGATATGGAAGGCCACGCCGACACCGAACAGAAGGGGGAAGGCGATGATGTTGGCGAAGTTGATCGGCTGACCAATGGCGGCGCAGGTCCCGAGGGTCAGGAAGATCGACAGGATGATGGGCGCAAGGGTGAAGGCGGTCTCGCGCACGCTCCGCAGAACTGCAAGGAGCAGAAGCGTGATCGCGACGACGGACAAGACCCCCGCCTCGATAAAGGCGCCCGAGATGGTGTTGCCCGCCTCCTGGATCGAGATCGGGCCGCCAGACGCATTCGGCGCGAGCGCGCGCACGGCTTTGGAGAACCGCACCAGACTGGCGTTGTCATTGGCGGGCCCCTTCGGGAACACCTCAACGCGCGACTGACCGCCGCCGGACACCCAGTCCGCCTTAAGGTCAGGCGGAAGGGTGTCCAACGCGACGGGCTCAGCCTCGAGAAGGCTGCGAATCTGATCCAAGAGGGTGTGCAAAGGCGCGATTAGCGCATCGCTGGCTTTGGCGCGGAGCGCCGGCGGCCCGTTGGCGAGCGTCGTGAGGCGGCTCGCCAGGCGGCGGGCGTCGACGCTCCCCGGGTCATCATTCTTCGCTGCCCCCTCAAGGGCGCTCGCCGTCTGGCGCAGGCTGGTCACGACATCGCCATCGCCTGGCGTCGGCTCGGGAAAGAATGGGTTCAGGGTCGGGTCGAGCAGGGTGCGCGCGTCCTTGATCAGCGCCAGTTTCGGCGCCTGGTCCTCAGGGACGAAGCTTAAGAGGGTCAGGGCCTGGGACACCTCGGGCAGCGCCGAGAGCCGCCTGGCCAGGGCGTCGGCCGCGCCGAGCGAAGGGGTCAAGACGTCGATGGTGTTTGGCGACTGGTCAGGGTCGCGCATCAGGGCGTTGAGCGTCGACATGGCCTCGCCGTGGGGGTTTTTGAGGTGAAGCGGGTTGAAGTCGAACCGGACCCAGGCCAGGGAGCCAAGGCTGGCGATCATCGCCAGGGCGAAGGCCCAAAGCACCCATTTGCGCTGGCTCACCAGGAGATGGTCGAGGGGCGCCAGTCTGGGATTGCCGACCTCCACAGTCTGCGGCGCCGGGTGGAGGAGCACCAGAACGGCGGGGAGGACGGTCAAGGCCAGCGCCAGGGCGATGATCATGCCGAGGCCGGCGATCACGCCGAGCTCGGATACCCCGATGTATTTGGTGGGCAGGAAGGTGAAGAAGCCCAGGGTGATCGCCGCCGCCGCGAGCAGTAGCGCCCCTCCGATCCCCCTAGCCGCTGCGATCAAGGCCTCGGGAATGTCAGGTTGGGTAAGCCGCTCGGCGCGGAAGCGGACGGTGATCTGGATGCCGAAGTCGACGCCGAGGCCGACAAACAAAGGGATAAAGGCCACTGAGATCAGGTTGAAGCGGTGTACGGCGAGGAGGCCGACCGCGGCGGTGATTACAAGACCGCTGAGGGTGGCCGCGAGGATGGCCGCCATGATCTTCACCGATCGCACCGCAAGCCATAGCATGACCAGCATGGCCAAAAGCATGGTTCCGCCGACCAGCCAGGCCTTATCCGATAAGGAGGCGAACTCCTCGTCAGACAAGGGGACTGAGCCAGTGAGGCGCACCGTGACGCCGTGCGCCTGATCGAGCAGAAGACCGGCGGCGGCTTTGCGAATGGCGGCGCTGGCGTCCGCGCCAGGCTCGAGGTCTCCATAGCTCAGCTTGGGCTGCACCAGGACAAAACGGCGGAGGGGGGCCTTGAGGCCCTGTCCCGCGCCTTCAGGGTTTGCGGCGATCATGGTCTGCCAAGAGAAGAAGGTCGGCTTTGCAGCCTCAATATCCCCAAGGGCGTCGCCCAGGGACCGGATCGGACGATCGAGGGCCTGAAAGCGGGTCTGGCCGGCGGTGACGCCAGAGGCCATGGCCTGAAGACTGGTCATAACGCCCTTCAGGCTCGGGTCGGCGGCCAAAGGTCCCAAAAATGGCTGGGCTTTGAGCAGCTGTTCAGTGGTGGACTTGACCTCCGCTTGAGTCTCAAAAAGCAGCCCCTCCTTGGCGAAGAAGGGGCCGCCGTCCGGGCGCTCGACATGTTTGAAATGGGACGTGTCGTCTTCCAGAACCGCCGACAGACGCGCAGCGGCGCTCTCGGCCAACTCTGGCGTAGCGCCGTCGATCACAACGAGGGTGGTGTCAGTATTCTGGGGAAAGGCGGCGTCCATAGCCGCCTCGTTGCGACGCCAGTCGACCGTGGGCGAGATCAACGCCTCTGTGTCGGTCGTCATCGCGAAGTTCTGGCTCGCATAGATGAGCGCGAGAATGCAGATCAAGAGGCCGGCGCCGAGCACGGCGAGGGGGCGGCGGCAGCTGAACGCCACGATCCTGGCGACCGATACAAAGCGCGTGTCCAAGCGGCCCCCAGGTTGCGGCGATCCCCGACAGCGGCCGGTGTACGCCGGCCTTACCCGGCCTGACAAATCCTTGTGACCTGCTGGCGCAGGATGGATTTCACAAGAGCCGCACGCTCGCCGTCAAAATCGTTCCACCCCATCGCGCGGAGCATGCTTTCGCGCTTCATATGCAAGGCGGGTCCCACGCTGAAGATCAGGAGGGCGTGGAGCGGCGCTGTCGGTTCATCGCGCGGCAGGGCGAGGGCCTGGGCCGCGAGGTCGGTCGACAGGATGCGCAGCGGCGTCGTCAACCCTGTCTCCATCATGGAGAAGGCCGGGCCTGAGGTCTCGGTCTGGCATTGGCCCATGAACCGGCTCCAGCCCTCAGTCTCGCGATCGGTCATGGCCAGACCTGCGATGGCCTCGACCAGTCCGCAGAGGGCTTCGACGGCGGCGGGCCTCGATCCGCTGGCGAGGGCTCGGCGGGCCTCATCGATGGCGGGGCCAAGATCTTGCATCACGCGGTCGATGGCGGCCTGGCCGCAGGCCAGGTGCAGGCCTTCTTTGCTGTGGAAGTAGTATTGAAGAGCCGGAGGATTGACCCCGGCCTCTGCGGCGATCCGGCGTGTCGAGGCGCCGGCGTAGCCCTCCTCCGAGAAAATGAGGAAGGCCGCTTCGATGATTCGCTCGCGCGTCTCTTCCCCACGCGCATAGCCGCCTTCGAGCGGGCGTCGGCGCGGGGCCGACGCATCTGATCCGTCCATAACCGCTCCTCCTTCGACCATTGTATGCCGGTCGTTAAAAATATTCCATATGAACAACATATTCCGTTTGACAAACATATTCCAACTGGACGAAATCGCGTCCGTCGGCGCTCCCCCGCCGGCGTCGGAACCCTCCCATGGCGGACGTCACCTCCACGCCGAACGGCGCGCGCACGGGCCAGAGCGTGGCTGAAGCCCGGCCCTCGCCGTTTCGCAATCCGATGGTGCGACTGGTCCTGATCGGCGCCGGCGTTCTCATGCTCATGGTGGCGTTGACCTTGGGGTTCGGCTGGTGGACGCACGGTCGTTTCCTCCAAGCCACAAACGACGCCTATGTCCAGGCTGACCAGGTGACCATCTCGTCCAAGGTGTCTGGCTATGTCGAGCAGGTTTACGTTGCCGACAACCAACCCGTAGCGGCGGGCGCGCCGCTCGTGAAGATCGACGCGGCCGCCTATGATGCGACCCTTGCCAATCAGCGCGCTGCAGTGGCGGCGCGCCAGGCGGATCTCGACGCGGCCCGACGTCAGATCGCTCAACAGCAGGCGATGATCGATCAGGCGAGCGCGCAGCTCAAGGGCGCTGAAGCGACCGCCGCTTACCAGGCCGGCGAAGCCGAGCGCTATCGGCTGCTAAGCGCCCAGGGCGTTGAGACCCAGCAACGTTACGCGGAGGCGGTCAGTCAGAAACTGCAGTCCAATGCGACGGTTCTCGCCGACAGGGCGGCCCTGGTCGCGGCCAAGCGGCAAACCTCGACCCTGAGCGCTCAGGTCGCGCAGGCTGAAGCTCAGCTTCTGGGGGCGCAGGCGCAGGTGAAGTCCGCTGAGATCAATATCGGCGATACGGTTCTGCGCGCCAGCATCGCTGGCAGGATCGGGGACAAGACGGTTCGGGTGGGCCAGCTGGTGCAGCCGGGAACGCGCCTGATGTCGGTGGTGCCGGTCCAGGACATCTATCTCGTCGCCAATTTCAAGGAGACCCAAATCGGCCGTATGCGCATCGGCCAGGGCGCCTCGGTGAAGCTTGACGCCTTCCCGGGGCTGAACATCGCGGCGGTGCTCGACAGCTTCGCTCCTGGAACCGGCGCTCAGTTCGCGCTCTTGCCGCCGGAGAACGCCACCGGCAACTTTACCAAGATCGTCCAGCGCGTCCCTGTGCGGTTTCGTCTGCGTCCGCCCGCCGACCTGAAGGATCGCATTTTGCCTGGCCTCTCCGCTTCAGTGACGGTGGACACCACAACATCGCCGGGCGGCTCGCCGGGGTCCGCCCCGTGACCGACATCGCCGCCGCCGGCGTCCGGCAGTCGGCGGCCGAGCCCAAGGCAGCGCTTCAGGACTGGATCGCGGTGATCGCCGGGGCCCTTGGCGCCCTGATCGCCTCGCTCGACATCTCCATCGTCAATTCAGCCCTACCGCAGATCCAGGGCGAGATCGGCGCCAGCGGCACGGAAGGCACCTGGATCTCCACAGGCTATCTTGTGAGCGAGGTGGTCATGATTCCCCTCGCAGCCTTTCTGACCCGGGTCTTGGGGCTAAGAACGCTCCTGCTCGTCTGCGCCAGCCTGTTCACCCTTTTCTCTATGGTCTGCGGCGTCGCCCACGATCTGCCGACGATGATCATCGGCCGGGTCGGGCAAGGTTTTTTCGGCGGGGCCCTGATCCCGACCGCTCAGACAATCGTAAGAACCCGGCTGCCGGCGCGGCAAATGCCGATCGGGATGACCATTTTCGGTCTGATCGTTTTGCTGGGTCCCTTGGTGGGGCCCGTTTTAGGCGGCTGGCTTACGGAAAACGCCAGCTGGCGATGGTGTTTCTTTCTCAATGTACCGATCGCCGCCGGCCTGATCGCCCTTTTGTTGCTGGGCCTGCCGCACCAGAAAACCCGGCTCGATCAACTGATCAGCGCCGACTGGCTCGGGATCATCGGGATGACCGCAGGTTTGTCGTGTCTCACGGTGGTGCTCGAAGAGGGGCAGAGGGACCGATGGTTCGAGTCGGGCTTCATAACGCTTTTGACCGCCATCTCGATAATCGGCTTTATCCTGCTTGCGATCGCCCAGGCCACCAGCCGACAGCCTGTGATCAAACTCAGGCTGATGTTGAACCGCTCCTACGCCAGCGTGATCCTCATCATCGTGGTCATCGGCATGGTGCTCTATGGAATCCTCTACGTCCTTCCGCAGTTTCTAGGCCTCGTGGCCGGCGAAACTTCAGAGCAGTCGGGCCGCATTCTCGCGGTCTCAGGGATCCCGGCCTTCCTGATGATGCCGATTTTGCCCCTGCTGCTCGGCAAGGCGCCCCTGAAGCTGACGGTCTTTATCGGCCTTGTCTGTTTCGCGACGAGCTGTTTTGCCGATATTGGGCTGACCGCACAAACCTCCGGGGACCAGTTCGTCGTCTCCCAGTTGCTCCGCGGGGTCGGGCAGATCCTTGCCTTCATGCCCCTGAACCAGGCCTCCGTCGGCGCGGTCGGTCCGGAGGATGCGGCGGACGCAGCGGGTCTCTACAATATGGCGCGCAACCTCGGCGGTTCTCTGGGCCTCGCGCTGCTCGGGGTGTTCATCGATCGTCGTGTCGAGGCCCATGCGGATTATATCGGCCAGAGGGTCACGGAGAACTCACCCCTGGCGCAGTCCCGCCTCGCCGCCCAGGCGGCGGGTTTCTCCCAAACCAATGGCGGCGACCCGTCGCTCGCCCAGTCCCAGGCGATGGCGTCTCTTGCAGGGACGATCCATCAGCAGGCGCTGATTATCACGTATTCTGAGTGCTTTTGGGTGCTCGGGATCGCCTTGATCCTTCTTATGCCCCTCGTCCTCCTGCTGCGGGCTCCGCCCCGGGGCGCCAACTCCGCGGAGATGGGACATTGACCTTTTGGTTCGCCGCCCGCCCCCTCAGGACCGCAGCGCCCCTCAGCGCCGCGCTTTTGCTGTGCGGCTGCATGGTCGGTCCTAACTACAAGGGTCCGCCCGTGGCCGCCCCGATCGAAGCGCAGGCGTCCCAATTTCATCGGGCGGGCGATCTCTTCTCGTCCGCGGCGCCGGCCGGACGCTGGTGGACGTCGCTGAACGACGCGGAGCTCGACCGGCTCATGGAAGCCGCCCTTAAGGCCAGTCCTGACCTGGCCGAGGCGCGCGCCCGTATCGTTCAGGCGCGCGCGGGCCTGAAGCACGCAAAGGCTGAGCAGCTTCCGACCACCGGCAGCTCGGCCGTCTATCTGCGCTCCAAGGGCCTGACCAGCCTTTTGGGCGGCCAGACGGCTGCTGTGTCGGATGCGGAGACCTTCCAGATCTACACCGCCGATTTCGATGCGACGTGGGAGATCGATCTCTTTGGCGCAAAAGCGCGGGCGGTCGAGGGCGTCCGGGCCCAAGCCGACGCTGTCTTGGCGGGCCTAGACGGCGCTAAGGTCAGCCTCGAGGCCGAGGTCGCTCAGGCCTATGTAACTCTGCGACAGCTGCAACACCGGCTCGCCCTATCGCGGCACGACGCGGAGATCGAATCGCGGATGTTGACTCTGGTTCGCCAGCGCCGGGCTGGCGGCGCTGCGTCCGACCTCGACGTGGAGCAGCTGAACACGCAGCTGCAAACGACCGAGGCCAGTCTGACGCCCATAAGCGCTCAGATCGCCGAGCAGCTCGACCGGCTCGCCGTTCTCACAGGTCGAGAGCCTGGAGCCCTGGACGGCGAGCTCTCGGGGATCGGCCCCGTGCCGGCTCCGCCCACAGCGGTCTCGGTCGGCGACCCGGCCGCTCTGCTTCGGCGGCGGCCCGACATCCGCCAGGCCGAGCGAAAACTCGCGCAGTCCAGCGCTTCGATCGGCCAGCACACGGCGGACTTATTTCCAAAGGTGACGCTCTTGGGAACGGTCGGCTACACGGCGCCCAGCCTGTCGCACCTCTTTGACAGCGCCAATTCCTCCTACACCGTCGCGCCCTTCTTGCAGTGGACGCCGTTCGACTTCGGACGTGTCAGAGCCCAAATCGCCGAGGCCCGCGGCGCCTATGACGAGTCCCTGGCCGAATACCGCAAGACCGTCCTTGGCGCGCTTCAGGACGCAGAGACCTCCCTCGCCCGGTTTGGCCGTGAGCGCGATAGCGTGGTGAGCCAGCTCAGGGTTCAGGCCTCGGCTGAGCGCGCTTCAGCGCTCCAGGATCTTAGAGAGAAGGGGGGAACCGCCAGTATCCTTGAGGTGCTGAGTACCGAGCGACAGCGTGTTCAGGCGGAACTCGGCGTCCTCGACTCCCAAGCTCAGCTGACCAACGATTATATTGCCCTGCAAAAGAGCCTTGGCCTCGGCTGGAGCGATATCTGAGGCGGCTAAGCCGTTTGGAAGTGCGATGGGCAGACGGCTCCATTCGCCGTCGACATCTTGGGCGCTTCCCTAAGGGTGTCAGCACAATCTTTGAAAAGCCCATCAGCCCTAAACCTCTCGTCAGCGGGCAAGGCTAAAATGCACGGTAGGACCTAGGGCAATGATAAAGCCGGTTGGGCCGCGCGCTGGAGGCTGTCGGCATGTCCCAGCCCTACTGCGGTGAATGAGCGAGCGGCGGCGCGACTTTGGAAAGGCGCTCGGGCTCCTTCAGGGGAAAGCCAAGTTCGCTGATCGTCGCCGGATCGTCGCGCAGTTTGATGTAAAGGTGTCCGGAGGCGGGGTGCGGCACGCGCAGGGTATCGCCGGTGAAGCCAACCGGCACTGTGATCGGATGTTCAAAGCCCGCGCTTGGAGAAAGGGAATCGATCAGGAATAGCCCAGAGCCTGAGAGTTCGCATATCGACCCGCGCCCTGGCGGGCACTTCATCTCCCGCAGCGTTGGCAGACGCACGAGGGTGCTTAGCGGCTGCCATTCGCTCGCGTCGTCGCCTCGCACGAGCCGAAAGCGCAGGGGGCCAAAGGTCGACGCCGGTAGGCCTGCACCCGTATCCAGGGTGGCCAGCAGCACCTCTGAATCCTCGAGCTCCAGGCCCTGGCGTGAGTCGAGCGTAGCGAGAACAGCATCTTGGGCGTCATCCCCGGCTCTGGCGATTTCAATCTTCTCATCTCCGGCGAACCTCAGGGGGGCCTTTGCGCGTATTGAGAAGACAAGCTTGTCACCGCGCTGAATTTCACCGGCGCCGATGAGCTGGACGGCGCCCTGCGCCAGAACAGCGCCGGGCTGCACGGTCTTGCTGATCAGCTCCACGCCAGGTCGCGCCGGCGCAACGGCGACTCTCAGCCTAAGGGTCTTGCCCGTCTTCATCGTCACCTTCGCGAGGATGACCTGACCGGCGGCGATCCGGCGGGTGGAGTCCGGATTGACGGCGCTTAGGGTCAGGGCGTCATGCTCGCCTGATCTCACGCCTTGCGGTGTAAAGACGGCGTCCGCGAGACTGAGCTTCGCCACGTCCTCAAGCCGTGCGCCCTTTAGGACCCCTGCAAGATCGCCGGCATGATAGACGAAGCTGTCGAGACGCCCTGCCTGAAGCGCCGCCTGCAGGTCCACACCGCTCGTGTCATTGCTGCCATATTGACGGATAAGCAGTTTCACCGGTCCGGGCACGGCGTCCTTCAGGGCGACGCTGGCCACGACCTGTCCAGGCTCGCCCGCCTTCCAGGTCGCCTTCTCCGTCTCGCCTGACGCGGTTTGTATGGTCATGGTTTCGATGCAGGCTGTGCGCGGCGACTGCAGATGCAGGGTGTTGTCGCGTCCGATCACCAGGGTGGTCTGGTCATCGGCCACGACCCACGGCTCGGTATTGGCGAGCTCAAGGTGGAACTTCGGGCCGTCGAAGCCTGAGAAGCCCCACGCGCCGACCAGGATAGCCTCGCGACTGTCATCAAGATCCGCAACGTCGATCTTGGAGAGATCGGCGACAAAGCCCCCCTGTTCGGCATCGGCCCTCACCGGTGCATAGAGCGGCGCGCCGCCGCCCTTGCGGGCCATGCGCAGTTTCATGTCGTGGGCGTAGGCGGTTGAGAAGGCGAGGGGCGCGCCCTCGACCGGCAGAACCAGATTCGGTGCGGCGGCGCAGAAGCGGGCTGCGGCGTCGACAGGCCGCAGGGGCGGCGGCTGCGGCGGTTCGATCGGGGGCAGGGCTGTGACGATAACCGACATGGGATTGTGGAAAGAGGGGGCGGTGTTCAACACCAGCGATAGCTGCGCTCCGATTGCGACCGTCAGGGCGGGGATATATTGAAACTGCGCGGTCTGGAACGAGTCCATCAGCCGGGCGATGTCCATCACCGCGCCCACGTAAGGACTATAGTAGCCATAGCCCGCTTTGGGGCTCACACTCAGCTGTTGGATAAGGTCCGCCGGAACGCCGGACGTCAGCGTCTGCACCATGGACGCGCTGTGGCCATCGCTCAGCACCAGGCTTTCGCGGCTCTCCATAAGGCAGGGCGCTTGGAGCTCTGGCGCCCGGTTCAGGCAGTCCGGGTTAAGCTTGATGGCGAGGCTTCGGGCCAGAAGCGGCGAGATGATCTTAAGGTGATCAGGATCGGGCGAGTCGCTGCGCCGGATCGCGGCCAGGAAAGCGTCGAGCCGCGAGCGGTCGAGGGAGGCCTGGTTCAGGTCCTGAGACGCCCGCATAAAGGCGCCCGGCCTTCCGCGCACGGCGCTTATGATGGTCGAAAAGTCGCCGCCCGTCTGGGGCGCTAAGAACACCAACACCTGCTGGGCGCCTTTGGGCGCGGTTACCTTGAGGCCTTCCGAGCCCTTCCGCGTCCACGTCTCGGAGCGGAAGAACCAGTCGTCGGGCGGTGGGTTGGTGGCGCCGCGCAGAAAGGCCGCCACGAGCAGGTAATGGACCGACTGCCCGGGCGGCAGGTCGGCCTTGATCGAGAGGGCGTCGCCTTCCGAGAGGTTCGGGGTCTGGGCGATCGGGAGGGTGACGCCAGCGTGGGTGACGTTCACGGTCAGTTTAGGCCCGACCAGGTCGAACGGCGCGGTCTGCGCCGCCGCAGCGCAGGGCGCGGCGAACAAAACAAGGAGGCCCAAGAGGCGCGTGACGAAGGTCATTCCCCAATCTTGCCGGAAAGGTCTGACGAAACCCCAAAGGGATCGCGACGATCGCCAGCCCCTCACAGGACGATCTACCGGGCTTTTATGTCAACAAGACGCCTAAGCTTAGGCGGTTTATGCGCCGAGCCGCTGCTTCAGTTGAGCCGGCTCTGGGGTTCGTTCGCGTCTCCCCTCAGAACTTCAATCAGCGCCACGAGGGCCGCCTCGGCGGCCTCCTCGCCTTCCCTGATCGCGCACTTGATGAGATGGGTGTCCATCCGCAGCAGAATGTCCCTGTCCGATGCTGTCACGTCCGAACCATCTGGGGTCGAGGAGCCGATGGCCAGGAGCAGCATCCGATAGCGCCACGAGGGACGCTCTGTCGCTTCCGCGCTCAAGGCCAGCGCAGCCGCCTCATCGGGATAGCGCCGATCGACCGTTTCGGGAAAGGCGTCACGGCCGCGCCGGAATCTCGACATCTCTTTTGACTCGCTTTGAGATTTGATCGCAGCGGCGTTTGGGCCGCCGCAGGGTTCAGGCCGCCCGCTGGTCGCCGAACCGATGGATCAGCTGCGGGTCGACCAGGGGATCGAGCAGGCGACCGCCGACCCGTCCGACGTGACGCTCCACGACAGCGTCGCCTTCGTCCGTGCCCGCCATCAGGACGGCGAATGAGGGTTCTTTGTCCCCCGGAAAGGTGGTGGGAGAGCCGATGATCTCGACCTGGCCGCCTGCGCGGATCCAAGGCTGCATGCTTCTTACATAGGCGACGCAGAGCACCTTGTTCCACCCGTGCTTGCGATAGAGCTCAAATTGAGAAAGCCTCAGGTCCTTCAAGGCTTCGCGCCGGACCTCCTCAGGCATCTCGTGGTCCACACAAAGGCGGGACACTTCGATGATGTCCTCTGCGCGCGGCAGGGGCTTGTCGATCTGCGCCTGGAGCACATTGCAGGTGACGTTGGGCTCGAGGGAGGGGGTCAGGCGCGAGCACCCGGCGACCCGGCCGTCCGGCGCGAAGGTCACAAGGTGTAAGCAGGCGCCGGCGTCGAAATCATCGGCTTCGTGCACGCCATCATCTCCCGGAATGCGCCAGCCAAGACGCTCGACGAAGACGCGGCGACGAAGCCTGTGCATCTCTCCCAAGAGGGAGTGAAACCGGTCGCGATGTTGTGGGCGGATGACCAGGGCCATGGGAGCTCCTCCTGATGGACAGTGTCCGCAGGCGTCCGTCCACCGCAATCCTCCCCCGTTGGGGAGGGGTTGGCTGTTTGTGGCCGTTTTGCCGCCGAGGGCTCAGGCCCCATCGGTGTTCTGAGCGCCCTGCCTTAAAGGGTGACCGCGCGGTCTCGCTTAGACCTCCTCATGTTTTGGATCGACAAAGGCCTCGCTGTCCTTATGGGCGTTAGGGGATCAAGCCCCGCAAGCGACGGAGCCCGGCGCATCGAGGGCGGGCGCGAGCATCGCTCGCGCGGGCCGAGGGGGCTGCTAGCCTCAGAGGGCGATCTGGCCGCTCCAAAGGCCGAGGGCGACAGCGCTCGCCCGGTCGGAGGCGCTGAGCTTGCGGCGGATATCCTTCCAATAGGTATGGACCGTGAAGTGGGTGACGCCGATCGCCAGGGCGATCTGCTTGTCCGACCGTCCAAGGGCGGCGTGATTGAGGACCTCCGCCTCCCGCATCGACAGTTTTCGCACTTCCGGGGACAGCTGCACTTCGCGCAGGTGGAGCACCCGCGACATCAAGGTGTTGCAGATGAGGTTGACCACGCTCTGCTCAAGGTCGGTCCAGTGCATGTCCTGTCCGGCGACAAATACGGCGGTCTTCAGTTCTCCGGGCATCTGTCGGACCACAGCAAACCCATCGGCCAGTCCAACCTCGCGGGCATCGCTCATCAGCGCCCGACCGGCGATGTCGGTCGGGGCTGGGAGATCACGCCAGTAGAAGCCTTCGCCCTTCAGACTGGCGCAGAGCACAGGATCGAATGTGAAGGCGCGCACTCCACGGTAGAAGGCGATCCATTCCTCAGGATAGTTGGAGACGACGGCGTCATCGAGGCGCCCGCGCACGGGATTGCCGAGAGCGGTCGTGCGATAAAGATTGACCCCGAAGGGCTCGATCGCCGTTTGGAACAGATCGATGGCGCGCGCGATGGTCGGCGCACGCGAAAGGTCGCCGATCAGGGTTAAGGCGAACGTGGTCCTATCCATTGCGCAGCTCTTAGACATACCCCAGCTCGCCAAAGGCGCCCACGGAATCTGAGCCCGGCGCAGCGCCGCGTCCAGAACCAACCCAATCTGGCACAGGACCTAGAGCGATTTGTCGCGCCTTTCGACCACCTGAAGCCCTCTGGCCGCGCCGGCTCGTTAATCGAGGTTCAGCATGGAGCGGGCCAGATTGAGGAGAACGCGTCGCTCTGCGTCCGTCTTCAGTCGCTCGAAGATCAAGGCAAGCTCGCGGGCGCCGGCGCTGAGATCGCCGCCCGGAGCCTCGCCCATGAGATCGGCTACAGAACAGGACAAGGCTTCAGCGGCGCGGGCCATCATCGAGGCTGAGATCCGATTGACCCCGCGTTCGTACTTCTGCACCTGCTGAAACGTCACGCCGAGGGCGCGACCAAGGGTCTCCTGACTCATGCTCGTGACACGCCGACGATCGCGAATCCGCTGACCAACGGCGATATCGATTGGATCTGGCATTGGATCTCTGGTCTCCCGCACGCTTAGGACACCCTAAAACTTCCCAAACGCAGCTCAGCCAAATTCTCCTCCACTCGGGGTTGTCTGTCCATAGGTGAAGATGTCGCTTCGATGGGTCGATCGGACCTGAAAATCGCCGCAAGGCGCTTGTCTGTCGTAGGGGCGCCCGGTCAGACTGGTCCCTTGAGACCTCAGCCAGGCCTCAGGCGCCAATAAACGGGACGGGAGAGGCGGGCTTGATGAGAAACCGGCTAGCCATCGCCCTGATAGGGCTGATCGCCCTTGCCGGTTGCGCAACCGCCGACCTGCCCTGGTCCACGCTCGAAGCCAAGTACACCAGCCCGGCCTCGCGCTTCATGGATCTGCCGGGAGGGCTGCACGTCCACTATCGCGACCAGGGCGATCCGGCCGCGCCGCACACGGTGGTGCTTGTCCATGGCTTCGCCGCCTCTTTGCAGGCCTGGGAGCCCTGGGTGGCGAGAATGACCCCGGGATATCGGGTGATCAGCCTGGACCTGCCCGGCCATGGACTGACCCGGGCGCCCGCAGGCTACAAGGCGTCGCTCGATGAGGACGTCGCCCTGATCGACGCGCTGACCCGTCGTCTCGGCGCGTCCAAGTTTGTCATCGCGGGCAATTCAATGGGCGGCGCCATCGCGTGGAGCTACGCCCTGGCTCACCCAGAGCGACTGGACGGGCTCATCCTGGTCGATGCGGCGGGCTGGCCGCATAAGGCCAAGCCGGGCGCGGGGGGCATTCTGGTCTTCAGCTTGCTCGGCAATCCTGCAGGCCGATGGGTCTTGGAGCACATCGATCCCACCCCGTTGGCGAAGCAAGGCCTCAAACAGGCTTATGTCGATCCTGCGCTGGTGACCCCGGACCTGGTTCACCGTTACGTGGACCTGGCCCGCGCCCCCGGCCACAGGGCTATTCTTCTGACCCAGAACAGCGGGCCGCATCCGGTGATCACCCCTGCGCGCTTCGCGGATATTCACACGCCGACCCTTGTTATGGTGGGCGCCGTCGACAAGGTGATCCCGCCCGAGGACAGCGAGGGTCTGGCCGGCGCCATTCCGGGCGCACGACTGCTGGTTTACCCCGGCGTCGGCCATGTGCCGATGGAACAGGTCCCGGATCAGTCCGCCGCCGACGCCAAGGCCTTTATCGACGCCCTGCCGAGCGAGCCGCCGGCGCACACGCCGACCTGAAATCTCATCTGGAAGATCGAGGAGCAAGCGCATGAAGGTCGCCGCAGTTAAGTCGCCAGGCGGACTTGATAAGATTCTGATCGAGGACAGGCCGACCCCTGAGCCCAAGGCCGGCGAGGCGCTGGTGCGCGTCAGGGCGAGCTCGCTTAACTTCCACGACTTCGCCGTGGCGGCCGGGATGATCCGGACGGCCGATGGCCGCATTCCCATGTCGGACGGGGCGGGGGAGGTCGTCGCAGTGGGCCCGGACGTCTCCCAATGGAAGGTAGGCGAGCGGGTCCTGTCGCTGTTTTTCCCCAACTGGCGCGCAGGAGAGCCCGCCCTATCGCGCTTGCTCGGCGTTCCGGGCGATCAGGCGGATGGTTTCGCCGCTGAGTACGTCGCCGTCCCCGCAAGCGCCCTCACGCGCCTCCCGGAAGGCTGGTCGTTCGAGGAAGCTGCGACCCTGCCGTGCGCGGCCCTTACGGCCTGGCGCGCGCTTTTCGTCGAAGCCCGGATCAAACCTGGCGACGTTGTGCTGACCCAGGGCTCAGGCGGCGTCTCAATCTTCGCGGTTCAGTTCGCCAAGGCGGCGGGCGCCACCGTCATTTCTACGTCGTCTTCGTCCGCCAAGCTCGAGCGGCTGAAGGCCCTCGGCGCCGACCACCTGATCAACTACAAGGACGAAGCGGACTGGGGGCGCGCGGCGGCGGCGTTTACGGGGGGACGCGGTGTCGACGCGGTGGTTGAGATCGGCGGCGCCGGCGCCTTGACCCAGTCGATCCATGCCTGCCGCATAGGCGGCCATATCTCGCTGATAGGGGTTCTGTCGGGGGTCGCCGGGGACGTGCCGACGGCCTTGGTGATGTCCAAGAACGTCAGGATCCAAGGGATCACGGTCGGCTCCGCCCAGGACCAGCTCGACATGATCGCCGCGCTGGAAGCCAATGGCATTCGGCCTGTGATCGATTCCACCTATCCTCTCGACGCCATCGCCGAGGCCTTCGCCTATCAGATATCCCAGGCCCACTTCGGCAAGATCTGCCTTGCGATCTGAACCTGAACGCGCCGGCCGCCCTGACGCTTGCGCTTGAGCCTCGCTTCAAGCCGGGCGCCAAGGTTCATGGGCGTTTAAGCCCCGGGACGAAAAAAACTCATCGGCTTGATCATCCCTCTGGCGGCGGCGCCGTAACTCCACTGTACCCCGCCATCGGGGATGGAAGCTGGAACCATCGCATGTCTATTTTGAATAACCGCGCCTTCGCGGCGTCCGCGCTCGCCCTCAGTCTTGCCATGGGCGGCGCTTCGTTGGCCCACGCTCAAATGCCGATGGACGACCCCATGGTCGGCGGCGCCGCCATGTATCCGTCCAAAAACATCGTTGAAAACGCCGTCAATTCCGCAGATCACACGACCCTGGTCGCTGCGGTCAAGGCGGCGGGCTTGGTCGAAACCCTATCCGGTCCTGGCCCCTTCACGGTCTTCGCGCCGACCAATGAAGCCTTCGCCAAACTGCCGGCCGGCACGGTCGACACCCTGGTCAAGCCTGAGAACAAGGACACGCTGACCAAAATCTTGACCTACCATGTTGTCGCCGGCCGCTTGTCGGCTGCCGATCTCATCAAGATGGCGAAGAACGGTCAGACCCTCACGACGGTCGAAGGCGAGCCCCTGACAGTCTCAGTCAAGCATCACCACGTGATCCTGACCGACGCAAAAGGCGGCATGTCGACGGTGACCATAGCCAATGTCTATCAGTCCAACGGCGTGATCCACGTCGTCGACACGGTGCTGATGCCCTGATCCTCGTCAGCCCCGGACGGCGCAGGCCGTCCGGGGCGCGTGAGGCGTTTTTGCCCTGGCCGGCCCTCGATCCGCCAGGCCGCGCCCATCTGAGGGCGGTCCTGCGAGGGTTGAACGCGAGGTTTGCGGCCTCGCCAGCCGCGCCGTGATCGTCACGCGGATCAGGGTCGCCCGCCGCCGCGTAGGCGTTCGCTCGCCCCCGGGGCGATCTTCACGATGGCCCAAGATCAAGGGCGATGGCGCCGTTGGCATCTGCGGTGCAAGCTGACATTGATCATCGCGGAGGGCCCATGGTTCAGATCGACCGGCGCTGGGTTGTGAGTACAGGCGTCTTCGCCGCCCTAGCCCCGCCGGCGGCCAGCGCAGGCGCCCTTGCGCTTTACCCGTTGATGGAGCCCGGAGTCGCTCACGATCTCGCCGTCCTGCGCTCGGGCTCCTTGTCGGGTGTGAGTTACGCGCTCAGTCTTGATCTCACCCAACGCGATCGCGCCGGCGGCGTCGTCGGCATCGAGGTAAGTCGCCATCCATCGGCGGGCGATCTGATCTTGGATTTCCGCGGGCTGGGTTTGGAAGAGGTCGTCGCTAACGCAAGGCCGGTTGAGGATTGCGTCTGGCGTAACGGACATCTGCGCATTCCTGAGCGCTATCTGAGATCAGGCGTCAATCAGATCAGGGCGCGCTTCACCACGCCGATTACGCCGAGCGGATCTGCGATCATCCGGTTCGACGACACGAGCGATGGGGCGAGCTACCTCTACACCCTTTTGGTGCCGAGCGATGCAAACCTCTTGTTTCCCTGTTTCGACCAGCCAGACCTGAAGGCGCGTTTCCGCTGGCGGCTCAAGGTCCCGGGGGGCTGGAGCGTGCTTGCCAACGCCCGCGTGGAGGCGCGCGATCAGCAAGACGATTGGGTAAAGTGGCGCTTTGCGCCGACCGAACCCATCCCGACCTATTTGGCCGCCTTCGCCGCTGGACCCTTTGCCGAATGGGCCTCGGCGCCGCCTGGAGAGCGGCCGATCACGCTCTATGCCCGCGCCTCGCGCCGCAAGGAGGTGGATGCGCAGATGATCATCGACGCCAACCGCGCCGCGGCCCGCTGGCTGGAAAACTGGTTCGGGATTGCGTTCCCGTTCAGCAAACTTGATGCGCTCCTCGCCCCCGCCTTCCCGTTCGGCGGCATGGAGCATGTCGGAGAGATCTTCTATAACGAGAATAGCTTCATCTTCCGAGAGCCGCCGACCCTGTCGCAGCGCCTCGGTCGAGATTCCACGATCTATCACGAAGTCAGCCACCAGTGGTTCGGCGACCTTGTCACCATGACATGGTTCGACGACCTCTGGCTCAAGGAGGGTTTCGCGACCTACATGGGCGCGCGGGTGCAGGCCGAGCTCAATCCCACGAGCGAGGCCTGGAAGACCTTCTACCTGCGCAACAAGCCCGTGGCCTATGCTGCGGATGCCACGCGGGGAACCAACTCGGTGTGGCAGCCGCTGGCCAACCTCGAGGGGGCGAAAAGCAATTACGGGCCGATCGTCTACAACAAGGCGCCATCGATCATAAAACAGCTGGGCTTTCTCGTGGGCGACCAGGCCTTCCGCGCGGGGCTGCACAGGTTTCTGAAGGCGCACGCCTACGCCAACGCTACCTGGCGCGATCTTCTTTCAGCGGTCGAGGCGGAAGCGGGTGTTTCTTTGACCTCGTTTGGAGCGCAATACATCCTTCGCGCTGGGATGGCGCGGGTGGAGACCTCGCTTAGCATCGAGGATGGCAAGGTCGGCCGGCTGGTTCTGACCCAGCGGCCTGAGCGGGTCCTGCCGGGCGATCCCGGTGGGTTTTGGCCGATCAAGGTGAAGGTGCGTTTGGGCTATGCCGACAAGCCCGACCGGGTGTTGACGGTTCGGTTTGAGGCGGCCGAGGTCCTGGTCGCCGAGGCGCAAGGCCTTCCGGCCCCGGATTATGTCTGGGCTAACGACGGCGACTACGGCTATGGACTATTTCTACCCGACGCGCGCAGCGCCGCCTGGATCGCGGCGCATGTGGCGTCGGTGAAGGATGGGCTTCTGCGCGCCATGATGTGGGGCGCCCTTTGGGACCTCGTGCGTGAAACCCGCTTGGCTCCCGCCGGCTTCGTGGAGATAGCCGTTGACGCCCTACCAAAGGAGACCGATGAGCAGATTGCCAACGTGATCCTCGATCATGCCGCCACAGCCTTGGTCCGATTCGTTTCGGCGAGCGATGCGGAGCGGCTGTTTCCCGTTTGGGAGGATCTCCTGATCCGCAGAGCCCAGAATCCGGCTCTGGAGTACGGCCTGCGCAAGGATAGTCTCGACAGCTTGATCGCCACAGGGCGGAGCCCCGCCGCGCGCAAGTATCTCGCCGACTATCTATCCGGCGCCCTGTTGTTCGATGGAGCGCCGGTAAAACAGGTCACCCGCTGGCGCATCGTCACTCGCCTTCTGGCTTTGGGCGATCCGGACGCCGAGGCGCTTTACACGGCGGAGGTGACGCACGACCAGACGCCCGAGGCCGGGCGAAGTGCTTACATCGCCCGCGCCGCGACCCCTATTCCGGCGATCAAAACCGCCTACTTCGGGCGCTATCTCCAAGACGCCAGGCTGAACGAGGAATGGGTCTCCGCCAGCCTTGGCCCCTTCAACACGCCGGACCAGGCAAGCCTGACCCAGGCGTTTATCGCGCCGGCTCTGGCGCAGCTCGACTGGATCCGTGAGCATAGACGTATTTTCTTCCTTCCGGCCTGGATCAACGCTTTCATCGGCGGCCAGGAAAGTCAGTCCGCCCTGGAGGAGGTCGATGGTTTTCTCGCCGTCCATCCGGCTCTGCCGGTCGACATTCGGCGCAAGGTGCTTGAGGCGCGCGACGAACTTGAGCGGACGGTTTTGGTCCGCCGAAAGGCCGGCGCGGCCGTCTAAGGGGGCATTCCGACAAGGATTGGGATGGTCAGCGCCCATTACGTCGGCGATTTTCTGCTGATGACCTCACACCCCGGCGATTCAAGGGCGCGCGTCGATGGTCGCCCCGCTAGGATGACGGCGGGCGCCAGTCATCCTTCGAACCCTGAGCTGTCGCGCGGCGCCAGGCTTGCACCTTGGCCGCGCGAAATGGCTGCAATCTCGGATGGGCGCGGTCCTCGCCCAGGCTTGAGGGATTGCTGGGACGTAGACCTGGTCCGGGCCCTGAACGCGACCATCAAAGCCATCACGCGCTGGCTCTGACGGCATGGGTTAGAATAGAAAGTGCAAGGTATGCGGGTGGCTATAATCGGCGCCGGGCCAGCGGGCCTCACGGCAGGGTACGCGCTACAGCAGTCCGGGATTGACGTTGAGATCTTCGAAGCGTCGCCCCATATCGGCGGGCTCGCGAGAAGCATTGATCTATGGGGCCACACGGTTGATTTGGGCCCGCATCGGTTCTTCAGCCAGAACGCCCAGGTTAACGATTTCTGGCACGATATGGCAGAGCGCGAATATCATTCTGTAAACAGGCGAACGCGCATATATTACCGCAAGCGCTTCTTTGAATACCCGCTCGAGATCGGCAATATTATCAAAAATATGCCCGTTGTCGACCTCGTGGCGTCAACGTTCAGCTGGTTGAAAGTGCAGTATCGTAAGCATCCTCAGGCGTCCGATGGCGTGTCCTTCGAAACCTGGATCGTCAGCCGCTTCGGTCGACGCCTTTATGAAATGTTCTTCAGATCCTACACTGAAAAGCTCTGGGGCATTCCTTGCTCAGAACTCGATGCCGACTTTGCGGCTCAGCGGATCAAGAGTTTCTCACTGGGAGGCGCCATCCTGCAGGCCCTATCGATCGGTAAGGGTCGGCATCGGACCTTGGTTGATCGCTTTGATTATCCGACCAGGGGCTGTGGGGCTATCTATGAAACCATGGCCCGCCGGATTAGGGAAAACGGCGGCAAAATTCACGTGAATCGCGCCGTCAAGCGCGTGGTCGCGACGGACTGCACGGTCACCGGACTGGAATTGATGGATGGCGTGGTTTTGCCGTTCGCCCACGTCGTCTCGACCATGCCGCTGACGCTCATGGCGGAACAGTTGCCATCGATCCCGGCCCCAGTCCTTCAAGGCATTCGAAAGCTGAGGTATCGCAACACCATCCTGGTTTATCTTAAGGTTGAATCCAGCGCGCTTTTTCCGGACCAGTGGATTTACGTCCACGAACCTGATGTCGCGGTCGGGCGGGTGACGAATTTTCGAAACTGGGTTCCGGAGCTTTATGGGGATCTTGGCTCGAGTGTGCTCGCGCTGGAATTCTGGTGCGACGCAGGAGATGAGATCTGGAGTTCGCCCGACCAGGCTCTGATTGACCGGGGCGAATCTGAGCTGCGCCGTATCGGGCTCCTTGGCGACGCGCCGGTGACGGCCGGGCATGTGATCCGCGTTGCAAGGTCTTATCCCGTCTATTCCGCAGGCTATCGCAACGACCTTGAGCCGGTCATCACGTTTCTTAAATCATTCAATAACTTATGGCCGATCGGCCGATACGGGGCGTTCAAGTATAACAATCAGGATCATAGTATTTTCATGGGATTGCTGGCCGCGGAGAACATCGCGAAGGGGGCTTCTCACGATCTATGGGCGGTAAATAGCGACTATGACAAATATCAGGAGGGGCCGCCGGAGAGCCCGTCAGACCCAGGCGCTCGGGCCTGAGGCGTCCCTTATCAAGGACGGTGCATCATCGACCATGGCGATCGGTTCCACGGCTTAATGTGCAGGGAGGGTCCTAACCCCCGCGTCGCGGCGGTAAAGATCATAGTTCTCGTCGGGCGTGCGCGCGCCGATGAACCTCGATACCCTATCAAATCCATAATGGCTCAAGGCCTGCGGATCGATCGGACTTAGAACGCTTACAATCAAGGTTTCTCGCGGCCCCAGCGCCGCAGCGTTTTGCAGGAATTTATTGGTGTCGACGGGTTCGCGACGACGCTGATCCCAGAAGGTGAACGAGCCCCAGCGCTGAGCGTTGCCATAATACATCCGATCCACACCGAGATAACCGGCGATTGGCGACATAACTTTATCCGGAAAGCCGATAATGGGCTCGTTGGCCCAGCCGTGGTCCCGGATATATCGCGCCACCGCGCGGCCGTTTGACAGGGGGTGGAGCATGTCCGCCCTGACCGCCTGAAGGCCGTACAGAGCTTGTAGGGCAAGAACGATCCAAACTATGAAAGTCGGGATGAGTTGCTTGTGCGCCGCGCCTGTAACGGAGGGGATCGCCTCAGTTCGGGAGAGCCAGATCGTTACGACGAACGCCATGAAGAGTGTTCCATGTAACCATATTTCATCTGGCAGCTTTACATAAAATAACGTCAGCATTCCCCCGGCCGAGAGCAGATAGAACAGAGCAGCTTGCGGTGCGGCCTTCCATCTTAACGCGATCATCAAAAGGATAAGTATTGAGGAAAAGATCGCTAAAAAAGAGGAATACGGGGTGAGCAGCGCCCCGAACACATCCAGTGTCTTATGAATTCGGTCAGTGCTGATAGAAAAATACCAGTTGGGGCTGAATCCAGTGTCCGGCGGTGGTCTGATGGTCAGAGCCGCCATCATCCAGCCGGCCAGAAGCACGCCTGCGGCGAGGAGATTGGCGCGCCAGCCGGCACGAGGTTGTTCAGCGTAAGGGCCCATTCCCGAGCGCGGATCGAGGGCCAAAGCGCAAGCCGCACTGATAGACAAGACGAGAAGCAGGAGATGAACATTGGCGAGCAAGGCAAGAACGAAGGCCATCAGAACCGGATATTTCCGGCGCCTTGGCCAAGTCACGCAGAGCAGCATCAAGAGCAGGAAGCCAAGCGCGTAGCTTCGGCTCTTCACACCGTATTCGTAGAGCGTGAAGTATCCGAAAGGAAATAGCGCCCGTTCGATCCGCGATAGGGGGGCGCGCCATAGTACAAGTGCGACGGCGGCGCCTGCGAACACCAGATTTAGCGCCTGCATCGTGACCGGGTTGCGGCTTAGGTGCGTCAGCGGCATCAGCACCAGATACCAGAGCGCCGGATGTCCCTCGTAGCGCAGGGTGTGCAGGAGGGCCGACGCCGAGGGACTGTCGCGTGCGATGAGCCAAGCCTGTGTTTCATCACGCCACATGGCGTGCGTGTAAATCGCCGCGCCAGCCAGAACCAGGTAGGCAAGTAGGAGGCTCAGCCGCATCCCATTGCGCTTAATATCTAACAACCATCCTTTGGTCTTGACACAGGCCCACTCCCTTCATGTCGTCACGAGGATACGATGTGGGTCGATCAAAACAATCAACCTCAGCTTTTTCGATCGTCAAGCGCCAGGAACGGTCGGCGTATCAAGACCCGTCCAACCGGACGTTGGACAACACTCTATTTCAGGCGCGTCATCGCAGGCGATTTAAGCATGCGCAGGCTTTGTGATTGGACGCAGCGCAAGGACAAGCCGGTTTGCGCGCGGGGTCTCTACGCAGAGGGGCGCCTTCGCAATCGGCATACTCGATGGCGTCAGCGACCGGGAACGGCGCCTGGATCCTGAGGGTTACGCCGCAGCCTCGACGGCGCCGTCGGTCTGGGTTTCCAGAACGCGTTGAACTGTGGAGAAGAGGACCTCCGCCTGGATCGGCTTGGAGACACAGTCGTCCATCTCTGCCGCCTGATACTCTAGAAGCTGATGGCTCATCGCGTTGGCGGTGAGAGCGATAATGGGCGTTCGCGCGCGACCCTCCTCGCGTTCGCGGGCGCGAATAGCCCGAGACGCCTGCACTCCATCCATGATCGGCATCTGCACGTCCATCAGGATCAGATCCCAGACGCCGTCAGCCCAGGCGGCGACGGCTTCAGCGCCATTCTCCACAAGGACCGGTGTGATTCCGGCCTGTTCGAGCAGGGTCTTTAGCACCAGGCGATTGACGGCGTTGTCCTCCGCCGCCAACACCCGCAGGGGCGTCTCGTTATCCATGGCGGGCGCGGGCGCATGGGGTTGGGCTTCGGTCAGGAGGGCCCGGTCCGAAAGCCGCTCGAGCCGAAGGGTCGCGGTAAAGGTGGATCCGGCTCCAAGGACGCTTTCGGCGACGATGGTCCCGCCCATCATTTCGGCGATCTGGCGCGAGATCGCCAGGCCAAGCCCAGTTCCGCCATAGCGCCGGGTTGTCGACGCGTCGAGCTGGGAGAACTTACCGAACAAATGCTCCAGCCGATCGGATGGAATGCCGATGCCCGTGTCCGACACGGTAAGGCGCAAAGCGCCGTCCAACCCTTGATCGACCGTGAGGCTTACCTCGCCCGCCTCGGTAAACTTGAGGGCGTTAGACAGGAGGTTCACGAGGATCTGGCGGATCCGAGCCTGATCGCCGCGATAAACGCCAGCGGCGGCGGGCGAAACAGTAGTCCGTAAGCCAATTCCCTTGCCCTTGGCGAGGGTCGAGAAGGCGGCCTCAACACCGCCCAGGAGTTCGCCAAGGTCGAATGGCGCAGCTTCGTACTCAAGCTTTCCCGCCTCGATCTTCGCAAGATCGAGCACATCGTTTAGGAGGGTCAGCAGGGTTTCGCCCGACTGGCGCACCACGCTGAGCCGCTCGCGCTGGACGGGGGAAAGCGCGTCGCTGGCCATCACTTGCGCCATGCCTATCACCCCGTTCAGCGGCGTGCGGATCTCGTGGCTCATGGTGGCCAGAAATTCGCTCTTCGCGGCGTTGGCCGCCTGGGCCTCGAGGGCGCTGTCTTCGGCGGCCTCACGCGCCGCGGCGAGGGCGCGCTCGACGGACTGACGCTGTCGGGCGTGGCCGACCACATAGGCGAAGAGGCAGGTGTAAGCGGTGAGGGCGACCGACAGCGACCATAAGGATTCGGCCCTCAGAGAGACAACAATGGCGACCAGGGTCGAGAGAAAAAGCGCGCTCAGCGCGCTTGTTCCGACCGCAGTCGATATGACGAACTCGCTTGTGCAGCTGAGGGCGATCGCTGCGAACATGGTCATAGCCGCAATGGCTGCGCCGTGGCTGCCCTGAATCAGAAGCGCCACCGGGAGCGTGGTGTAGACAGCGGTTGTGAAAAAAGTGCTGGCGGCCAGTACGCCCAAGGATGGCAATCTGGAGCCGGGCCTGAACGTCGCACGCCGGTATATGATCTGTCCGCCGGCAATGAAGATGAGGTTGGCCGCGAGCCAGATTGATACGATGCGCGGGGCAAGCCAAGCCGCCGAACCCGCGCCGGCGATGAGGGTGAACGGAAGCACCATAAGAACGTCGCGGCGACGAAATCTTACAAGGAGCTCAACAGACGAAAGCATCTTGGTCCACACGCTGACTGCGACAGAGCTTACGCCGGTGAGCTTAAGATGCGATCAACAGCTGGCGTTGCGGCTGCAACACTCGGGGCCTCCCGTCCACGCCCTTGCCCCGCAGTTCTGTCTCAAGGATCGGTCGCAGGTTCAAACCGGCAGGAACCTACCCTCCGGCTTGGCCGTTGACCCTCTGGCGTTGGCTGAGCGAGGCTGATTTGGACAGCAGACATCCTTTGCGCAGCTGGCTTTTTCCGCGGGCTGCGCTCCGTTTAACGCTATCTTGGCGCTAGGGTCGGGCATGGGACTCCGGAGCGATAGAGTAAAGGCGTCAGCGCCGGGCCGTCATGTCTCTGCGTCCTGGCGCTCGATCGATGCGGGCCCTATGCGGACCCCGGCGAGGAGCCGGGTCGTCGCGGCAAAAGGCCCTGAGCGGCACGCGTGAACCTTCCCACGCCCGACGAGCGCGCCGAGCTTCTGAAAGAGCGCCAGCGGCGCAAAATGGCCCGCTCGGCCCAGACCTATGTGCGTGGGGCCACAGTTCGATTTTACGACTGGCTTAGCCAGGACGCTCGGCAGCTGCCCGAGGGACCGCCGATCTGGATCTGCGGCGATTGCCACTATGGAAACCTCGGACCGGTCGCCAACGCCAAGGGCGAGGTGGCCATTCAGATCCGCGACCTTGACCAGACCGTCATCGGCAACCCGGCCCATGATCTGATCCGCCTGGCGTTTTCGCTGGCGAGCGCCGCGCGAGGGTTCGACCTTCCCGGCGTCACCACCGCCCGGCTGGTTGAGCAGGCGGTCGAGGGCTACGTCGCTGCGCTGGCGGCGGAGCCGGGCGAGTCGTTTGACCAGCCGCCCCTGATCAAAGGCCTGCTCCGCGCATCCAAACAGCGCAGCTGGCGTCACCTGGCGCGCGAGCGGATCGGCGACCTTGAGCCTTCGATCCCGCTCGGCAAGCGGTTTTGGCCCCTTAGCAAGGACGAGCGCGGAGCCCTGGACGCTCTGATCGCCGACACCCACATCCGCGAGCTGATTACGAGCCTGCATTCGCGCCCAAGCGATGCGGAGATCAAGATGGTCGACGCCGCCTATTGGGTGAAGGGCTGCAGCTCCCTGGGCCTCTTGCGTTTTGCAGTTCTCGTCGAGATCAGCGGCGGCAAGACCGGGGAACTCTGTCTTGTTGATGTGAAGGAGGCGACAAAGGCCCGTGCGCCCTGCTCAGGCGACCGGCCGACGCCGCGAAATAACGGCGAACGGGTGGTGGAAGGCGCCATGCATCTGGCGCCCTATCTGGGTCAGCGCATGCGCGCCGGCAGGATGCTGGACCGCTCGGTGTTCGTGCGCGAACTCCTGCCTCAGGATCTGAAGCTCGAGCTCGACGCCCTCGAACCTGATGAGGCCGTCACCGTCTCCGGCTTTCTCGCGGGTGTCGTGGGACGGGCCCATGGCCGGCAGATGTCGGCGCAAGACCGAACGGCCTGGTCGAGGACCATGGCCGAGGGCCGCTCAAAGACCCTTGACGCCCCGTCCTGGCTCTGGCGCAGCGTTGTCGACCTCATGGGCAGCCATGAGGCCGCCTACCTCGACCATTGCCGCCAATTCGCCTGAGCCCCGATCAAGCTCCATCAGCCTAGGCAGTTCTGGCGCGCCTGGCCTGAAATGCGCGACCCCTGCGGGGATGGCCTGACGGCCTATACCTATCGCGCCCCGTCGAAGAGGAGATAGGCGAGGGGGGGGTTAGCTTACTGGCCGGACTTCAACACGCGGGCGACAACAGCAGCGAGGCGGCCCGCGATGATCTTGACCCCCTCAGCATTGGGGTGAAGCCCATCGGACTGTTTCAGAGCGATCCTGTCCTCAATCCCCTCAAGGAGATGTCCGGCGAGGGCGACGTGTTCCTGGCGGGCGACCGCTGGAAAGACCGCGTCGAACGCTCGGCCATACGCTCCCGAGCTCGAGCGGGGCGCGTCGCTCGCAGTCAGAACGACCCTTATGTGACGCGCCTTCAGCCTGCGCACAATGGACAGGAGGTTGGACTGCACCCTCCTTGGGTCGACCGACTGCAGATAGTCGTTGGCGCCGAGCTCGACGACGCAGACGTTTGTGTCGGCCTGCACGCTGAAATCGACCCGCGCCAGACCCCCGGCTGTGGTGTCGCCCGAGACGCCGGCGCCGCGAACAACAGCCTTGATCCCGCGCGCCTTCAGCGCCGCCTGCAGTTGGGCCGGCGCCGCCTGGTCTTCCGGCAGGCCAAGACCCGCAGTGATCGAATCGCCGAGGACGGTGATGACAGGCAGAGCGCTCGGCGGGGGCGGACCGGCCGGGGCGGGCCGGGCGGCGAGAAGAGCGGCTGTGAGTATAAGCGTTCGGACCATGATCTCCTATGTATGGCCGAGCGACCCTTGCGCCATAAGGCTCCTGCATGACCGATCCTTCCGTGTTGGACCTTTGCGCCGTCGGCCTTGTCCTCCCCTCGTCCGCCGGCCCGGTGTCGATCCTCAGCGGCGCGGATCTCACGGTTTATCCGGGAGAGCTGGTGTCGATCGTTGGGCCGTCCGGATCTGGCAAGTCCTCACTGATCGCAGTGGCCGCGGGGCTGGAGCAACCCACGTCTGGTTCGGTCCATCTTTTCGGTGAAGACCTCTTGGCCCTCGGCGAGGACGCGCGCGCGCGCCTGCGCAGGGGCCGGGCGGCGCTGGTGTTTCAGTCTTTCCATCTCTTGCCGAACATGACGGCCCTTGAGAACGTGTCCGCCCCGCTCGAGATTGCACACCGGCCGAAGGCGGCCTCAATCGCTCGCGACTGGCTGGCCAGGGTCGGCCTGTCGCATCGGTTCGATCACTACCCCCACCAGCTCTCGGGCGGAGAGCAGCAGCGGGTGGCTCTTGCGCGGGCCCTGGCGATTGAGCCGAGATTGTTGTTCGCCGATGAGCCCACCGGAAATCTTGACCAGGGCACCGGCGTTCAGGTGGCCGACTTGATGTTCGACCTTTTGGCCGAAACCCGTGCGGCCATGGTGCTGGTCACTCACGATGAGAGCCTGGCGGCGCGCACCCGGCGTAGACTTGTGATGTCGAACGGCAGGCTGAACCCGGCATGAGCCTCGCCTTGGTTTTCGCTCGGCGCGAGTTGCGCTCCGGCGTCAGCGGCTTTCGCATCTTCCTCGCCTGCCTGGCCCTCGGCGTCGCTGCGCTGGCGGCGGCGGGCTCGACGGCTGAAGCCTTCCGACAGGGGCTGGCGTCTCAGTCGCGCACGATCCTTGGCGGCGACGTCGCCGTTTCGGTGCAGGGGCGGCGTTTCACACCGGCCGAGCAGGCGGCTTTTGACCGCCTCGGGCGCACGACCCTGACCGTTGGGGTCCGCGCCATGGCCGACGCCCCCCAGGGCCGGCGCCTGGCGGAGGTGCGCGGGGTGGATGACGCCTTCCCGCTGGCCGGCGTGGTCGAGCTTAAGGGCGCGGCGAGCATCCAGGCGGCGACGCGGACCCTCGATGGCGCGCCCGGCGCGGCTGTCGAGCCGGAGCTTTTGGACCGGCTCAGCCTTCACCTCGGTCAAAGGCTGATGATCGGCGACCAGCCTTTCGTCGTTCGCGCCGTCCTGGTCAGCGAACCAGACCGGCTTGGGCGCGGATTTTCCCTGGGTCCTGGCGTTATGGTGTCGCGACGCGTCCTTGAGGCGTCGGGTCTTTTGGCCGCTGACTCCCTCTTCGGCGAGACCGTGCGCATCGCTTTGCCGCCGAACGCCGATCCGGCGGCGGTCGCTCGCGCCCTAACCGCCGCCTTCCCCGACAGCGGCCTGCGCATCCGCGGCCGCAACGAAGCCGCGGCGGGCCTGGATCGGCTGATCGACCAGCTTGAGTTCTTCCTGGGGTTCATCGGCCTCGCGGCGCTCCTGGCCGGCGGCCTTGGCGTATCAAGCGCGGTCTCGACCTACCTTGAGGCCCGCAAGCCCAGCATCGCGGTGCTGAAGGCCCTCGGCGCAGATGGCGTACTGATCCGCAACCTTTATCTTATTCAGATCAGCGTCCTTGCGGCCCTCGGGATCGGTATCGGCCTTGGCGTCGGCGCCGCGTCGCCTTTTCTTCTGGGCTGGATCGCCCGGAACCGGCTCCCCGTACCGGTGCTGTTCGCGGTGTATCCTCTGCCACTGGTCAAGGCCGGCGTGTTCGGCGTGCTGGCCGCCGCGGCGTTCAGCCTGCTGCCGCTCGCGCGGGCGCGCGCAACGCCGCCGTCATCACTGTTTCGTCGCGACCTGGCGGGCCGGATCAGCTTTGGAAGCGAGGCCGTGGGCCTGGGCGTCGCAGTCGCTGGTCTGGTCGGCCTCGCCCTGATCACGGCCCCCAGCCCGCTCGTGGCCGGCGCCATGATCGGCGGGGTTCTATTCGGGTTCGGGCTGCTGTGGCTGATCGGACAGGGCGCGAGCGCCCTCGCAGCGCGGTTACGAAGGTTCACTCACGGCGCCATCCGGATCGGCCTCGCCAATTTGTCGGGGCCCGGATCGGCCGCGCGCACGGCCTCTCCGTCGATCGGCTTTGGTGTGGCGCTCCTCACTGCTGTTGTGCTGATCCAGTCGAGCCTCCTGGCCGAGGTGACCCAGTCGGCGCCGCGGACTGCGCCGTCGATGGTGTTCACGCAGATCCCGTTCGAACAGACGGCGGCGTTCGACAACGACATGCAGGCGGTGATGGGGCCGCTGACGTCGGATCGCTATCGCCGCTATCCCTTCGCCACCGGCCGGATCACCCGGATTGGCGGCGCACGGGTCGATACCTCCAAGATCGACCGCGGCCATCGTTGGGCCTTTGACCAGGACATTACGGTTTCCTCGATCGGCCCTGCGCCGTCGGACGCCAATCTCACCGCAGGCCGCTGGTGGCCCGCCGACTACGCCGGGCCGCCGGAGGTGGTGCTCGACGCCGACATCGCCCGCGCTGCGAGCCTCTCGGTTGGCGATGCGATGACGGTTTCGGTCCTCGGCCGCGCACTCGACGTTCGCATCGCGGGCCTCCGCAAGGTCGAGTTCAGCCAGTTCGGGGCCAGCTTTCCGATCATTCTCGATCCCGCGGCCCTGCAAGGCGCCAATCTCCGCCATATCGCCATCGCCCGCACGACACCGGCGCAGGACGCACAGATCCTGGCGCGGCTCGGTCGCGACTTCCCCAGCGTGAATGTGATCAGCGTTCGCGAGCAGCTCGAGGCCGCGACCAAAATCTTCGGCCAGCTGGCCTGGGCGGTGCGCGGCGCCGCGGCCGTGGCGGCGCTCGCGGGCTTGCTCGTCCTGATCGGCGCGGTCGCCTCCACCGCTCAGGCCCGCGCCCGCGAAGCTGCGATCTTGAAGGTGCTAGGGTCCGGTCGATTGCAGATCCTGGCCGCCTACAGCGTCGAGTACGGGGTGGTCGGGCTGATCGCTGGTTTCGCTGGCGTCGCCTTGGGCGCCGCGGCGGCCTGGCCGATTGTCGCAGGGGTGTTCCAGACCCATTTGGCCGTGGACTGGACCGGCATCGTCGGCGTTCTCGCCCTGGTCAGCGTCGTGGGCGCCGTCGCGGGCGGCGTCGCCGCCTTCATCGCCCTGGCCCGCCGACCGGCGCCGGTGCTGAGGGCTGGATAGGGATTGGCTTGCGCCGCGCGGGCCAGGGCGCCACCCTGGGAGGCTTCAAGGGGAAGGCGCAATGATCACGTCCATCCTGGCTCTGGCCCTCGTCGCGGCGCCCGCCGCCGCACCGACGTCGCCGCCGCAAACCCCGTTCGCGACGTCGCCCGCGCTTAATCCCTTTGCCGTGCAGTTCGATCTGGCTTCTGCCATCACCGGGCGAACCTACCGAATCTATGTGACCAAGCCTCTGGGGCCGACGCCCAAGGCGGGCTGGCCGGTGGTCTATGTGCTCGACGCCGATGTCACCTTCGCCAGCCTCTCGGGCCAGATGATGATGCGCACCGTCGGCGGCGAGAACGGCGCCATTCTGGTGGGCGTGGCCTACCCGAACGCCCTGGCGACTATGACCCTCAGAACGCGCGACCTCACGCCGTCGCAACCGTCGGCGGAGGCGGTGGCCAACGGCGATTTCGACAAGCCCAAGACCGAGGACTTCGGCGGAGCAGAAGCCTTTCACCGCTTCATGATGGAGGAGCTCCGGCCACGGATCGCAGCCGCCTATCAGATCGATCCCATAGACCAGACGCTGATGGGCTATTCGCTCGGCGGCTTGTTCACTCTTGGCGTGCTATTCCACCATCCAGAGGCCTACCGCACCTATGTCGCCGGCAGCCCGTCGATCTGGTGGAACAGCCGCGAGGTGCTGAAGGACGAAGCCGGTTTCGCCGCCGCCGTGCGCGCCGGAAAGGTTGCGCCGCGCATCCTGATCACTTCGGACGCCTGGGAGCAGGATCCGCCCGCGTCGGCTCTGCCGCCGCCCGGCCCCAACCGCGACGCCGAGGTGAAGGCGCTGGCCGCGGCCCGGATGGTCGATAACGCCCGCGACCTGGCTGGCCGACTGACGGCCCTCACGGGCCAGAGGGGCTACAAGGTGCAGTATGTGCTGTTTCCCGAGGAGACGCATGAGACAGGCATCCCGGCTTCGGCCAGCCGGGGACTGGTGTTCGCGCTGACGCCATAGACCAACCGGGCGCGTCCCCTTTCGGGCGCCTCGCCTCGGTTCCGGAAAACGACCGTCTCTGAGAGGGTATGCGACGGCGGCTGGCTCTTAGGGCATTATTCGGGAGTGACGGTGTTCCGCAGCCATTCTGTCAGCCGCCCGAAAGTGAACGTGCCCGCCTCATGCAAGCCGATGATGAAGGCATGAGTCTCAAGGGCGTCTGCCATTATGAGGCCGCCATTGATGGCGAGGAAGGTATATGTGACGGCGAAGGCCGTGCGCTTATTGCCGTCGATGAAGGGATGGTTCTGCGCCAGGCTTTCCCAAAGCGCAGCCGCCTCCTCAATCAGGTCTGCGTAATAGCCCGTCTGCGGCCGATATAGGGCCGCTTCCAGCAGACCGAGATCCCGCGCGCCGGCAGAGCCCCCATAGCGGGCGATTTGGTCCTCATGAATGGCAAGAACCTCCGTAACGGTGAGGTATTCCGTCATTCAGCCAGTTTTTTGTAAAGCGGCCCGAATTTCTCGTGGCTTGCCTGATAGGCGGCCATGACGTTGGCGCGGGGCTTGTTCAGTTTTCGCTTCTCGATCAAATCGGCCAGCGCCTCATCGACAAGCGCCTGGAGTTGCCGCCCCTCGCTTCGCGCGAGGTTGCGGACATGCGTCAGAATCTCGGAATTAACTTGGGTCGCAAACTTCTCGCGGGCCTGGGTCGCCATGGCGCACCTCCATTCTCTGGTTTCAGTCTGTCATGATGCGTCATGAAACATCAAGACATAGGAAGATGGAGCATTCGCAAGAACGTCCGTTTTCGGTAACGCGAAAATCCGCCACGACGCCAAGACTCTGTTACTATAGAGGCTTCTCAGAACGCTCTTCTGGAATTCAATGGATCGGGACGCATCCCCCTGAACCCGACGGATGCGGAGATCCGGCCGTTCACGACGCTCGATTTGATCGAGGGCTTCTCCCGATCGGAAGGGGCCGTCCACGACGCCTTGCGCGGCGGTCTCGTCAACGAAGCCTCCCACGAGAAGCTCTGTGGTGCAGTGGTTATGGTTACCAGCGACCAGGCCTTCATGTGGTGAGGTCCGATCCTGCCGGCCAGCCTTGGCCAGACGCACGCCGGCTACCTTTTTCTTCGCCGACGCCGCCAGGCGAGTGAATGTGGCCGAGCGGCTCGTTATAGGTCGCCGCGCGCATGCCTCCCACGTAACCTTCGAAGTGCAGAGCGGGGCGCCCAACACCTTGATCCTCACGGGCGTGACCGTCGACTTCGCCTATAGCGTGCTTTAGATCCAGAGGCCGGAATCGTAGGGTTAAAGCCCCGAAAGCCGATCGCTGTCGGGCCAGAACCGATCGCCGTCCACTGACGTCAGTTGGAGCCTCCTCTTCGGATCAGGTGGGTTCAAACGGATCTGAAGCGGCTCTAGACCCTGCGTGTTTCATCGCCGTAGGACTAGCGCCGGTCCAGCGCCTGAAGGCGCGTGAGAAGGTGGCGGGGTCCGAAAAGCCCACGAGGTAGGCGATTTCCTTGATTGAGACCTTCCGTCCGCCGAGATAGCTCATGGCCAGATTTCTGCGCAGCTGATCCAGAACTTCCGCAAAGGTTACGCCCTCGGCCTTGAGGCGTCGAAAAAGGGTCGGCCTACTGACGCCAAGGGCCTTGGCGACCGCTTGCATACTCACCTCGCCCTTATGCAGGATCGGCATCAACAGGCGCTCGACCTGGCCGCGGGTCGAGCTTGGGTCATCCAGCGCCAACAAAAGCGCGTCGGCCCGGGCGGCGAGGACCCCAAACACATAGCGCGGCAGAAGGCCGATCTTCATGGTCAAAAGGATGGGCTCGACCTTCAAGGCGTTGCGCGGCTGTCCGAACAGGACCGGCGCTGCGAAGGTCTCGTCGTACTCGGCGCGATAGGGCGGCTCATCATGGGTGAAATGAACCGCCTTCAGGGCGCCGCCAACGCCTTGGCGACGCATCGGCGACACGAGCTGTGAGAAGGCAGATTCTCCGAGTTCGGGAAACGCATTGGGTCGGCGCCGGGTGTCGACAATCCAAAGCGCGTCATGATCTCGCTCGAGGCGGAAGCGGTCCTGGTGTTCGGTCTCAACGTCCACCACGAGCCGCACATACCGATTGAGCTGGACGAAGGCCTCGACCATGGTCTCGGAGGCCTGGCCGATCAGACCCACGATGGACACCTGTGAGATGTCCACCGCGCCGTAGTGGAGGGCAAGGCCCATGTCGCCGCTCAGGCGCTTTGCAGCCTGCATCAGCGCCTTGTACCGGGCGAAGGGGATGCGGTTGTCGACGTCGTCGAGGTCGCGCGACGTGATCCCAGCCTGGGCCAGCATGCCCTTGCGATCGGCGCCGCGGGCGGCAGCCAGGTCGACCAGGCCCCGGGCGAATCCCGCCGATACCGACTCAGCCATTGCTATTGAGATCCGCGATCATGAGATTGATCCCCAGCGTCATGGCCAACTGAGCTAGTGAAGCGCTACACCAACTTCTATCCCGCGCGGCGCGCAGGACAAGAGCCGGGCGCACCCGGCGAACATCAGACGCGAGACAAGCGCCATGCACCGACTCTATTGCTGTTTTTTGGGGCTGGCGCTGATCGCGGGACCCGCGGCGACGGCGCCCTACGCGCCCCCTCGAACGACGTTCGGCGCGCCGGACCTGCAGGGGATCTGGACCAACACCGCGCTGACCATGCTGGAGCGGCCGCCCATGTTCAAAGCCCTCATCGCCACCGACGCAGAGGCGAAAACCTTCGAGACCATGTTCACCAAGATGCTCGGGAATGTCGACAAGCCGGTCGCTCCGGATACGCCGGCGCCGCCGGTGGGAGACAAGGTCGAGAACTCGGAGTGGGTGGAGATGAGCCTTCATCTCGGCCGCATCGGAGGCCAGATGCGATCATCCTGGATCGTCGATCCGCCGGACGGCAAGTTGCCGTATACAGACGCGGGAAAGAAGGCCAACGCGGCTGCGGATGAAGAGAACTTCGACAATCCTGAAGGGCGTCCTTTGGCCGAGCGTTGCCTGATCGGGATCGGAACTCCGGATGGTCCGCCGATGATGAATACCGGCTACAATGGCCACTATCAGATCGTGCAGACCCGAGACTATGTCGCCATCGAGATCGAGATGATCCATGAGGTGCGCATCATCCGGATGCTGGATCGCCAGCACGGTCCCGCCGCGATAAAGCCCTGGCTCGGCGACTCTGTCGGCTGGTATGAGGGCGACACGCTGGTGGTGGAGACCACCCACTTCAACCCCAAGATCCATATCGACAGTTTTATGAGCGACGGGTTCACCTATTCGCCTCAGGCGCGGTTGATCGAACGCTTCACCCGAACCGGCCCCAACGCCATGCTCTATCGGTTCGAAGTCGATGATCCGGTCAACTTCACCCACGCCTGGCGGGGTGAGATGCCCTGGCGCACGGACAAGGGCCCGATTTATGAGTACGCCTGCCACGAGGGGAACTACTCCTTGCCCTTGGCCCTGTCTGGGGCGCGGGCGCAGGAAGCGCGTGCACGTTTGAAGGCGAAGTGAGGCTGTCTAGCTTGCGACCCTCCGGCCGACTTGCGCCCAGTGACCAGGGTTTATGGTAAGCGCGCCGCCCGCGTCAAAGCGCAGGGTCAAAGGATAGCGGCCTGGCGCTGTGAAGGCGCTGTCGGAGACGGCGAAAAGCTCAACCGGCGCAGCGCGCACAATAGCGTAGGCGTCGCGCTGACCGACCGCCTGGGCGAACAACCGCCCGTCCTTCTGCGTCACCCGAACCCGAACCCAGGGGCTGAAGACGTAGTCGCCGGTGAACCGGTTTAGGGAGGCGGGCATGGGCGGCGAGCCTGCGAAGGGGGCTGTGGGGGCCACGGGCTGCGGCGGCGCCGACGCCAGAATGGCGTCCCACATGGTCTCTCCTGCGATCACGCCGAGATCTACCGGCGCTAGGGGCGGATCTCCCGAGGACGGGTCGAGTTCCTCGGTCGACACCGCATAGAGAACGTCGCCGTCGTCGACGGTGGCGAAGGGCTGAATCGCCCGGCCCATGGACGCGTGGACCTGGATCGCCAGCCGCTGCAGCGCCTCCCAGGTCATCTTTTGGTTCACAACCACAAGGCTGATCGTCGTGTTTCGCCCGCTGTGGACCTGGCCGGCCAAGGGCGCGCTCCAACCGCCTTGCCGGCTCTGCGGCGTTTGGGCGAGAAGGTCGGTGGTCTTGACGCCCTTGGGCCAGGCGGGATCCGGATAACAGGCGGCGATACGGCCTTCGCGGTCGGTGACGACGCCGAGGGCGTTGACCACAACAAAGGCGGCGATCTTTACCGCTCCGACCTGGTGAAAGGCGCCGCCCTGACCCGAATGTGCGCCGCACCCAAAGTAGGCGCCCGTCATGGCGAAGCGGCCCGCGCCTTCACTGCCCAAAGCGAAGACTCCGGGCCGGGCCGCGCGCAGGGCCGCCTGAGCCAGGGCCTTGTCCGGATAGATCTCGTTCAGGCGCCGGCCGCCGAGGTCGTAAATGATCGCCCCGACAGCCAGAGCGATATTGTTGAAGGCGCCGCCGGTTTCACCATCGTCCTTCAGGGCGGTGGCGACGGCCGTCGTGGCTTCAAGGCCGTACCATGAGCCGCCGGCGAAGACGACGGCGTTAAGTTCCGGCGTATTGTAGCCGAGGCGCAGATAGTCGGTGTTGACCGTACCCGGCGCCCCTCCGCGGACATCGACAGCGGCAAGGGCCGGTTTGGCGAAGTGGAATACGGTGACGCCGGTCGGGCCCTCAGAATACTCGCCCGTCCCAATGCTGAAGGCGGGCCAATTGAAAAGGAGCCACCGATCGCCTGCATTCAGGAGGGGTTTGAGCGGCGCCTGCGCGGGCGCCGAAAAGGCGGCGAAGAGCAGGCTCGCCAAGCTGACCGCGATCGTCCAACCCTTCGACGCCATGGGCGATCCTCCCGATCCAGCCGGACCTTTGGGAGCCTATATCGCCGATCCTCGTGCGCTAAGCTTCACGACGGCGGTTCAAAGCGCGTTCGGATCGGCGCCTGACTAGGGAGCCATCACGGCTGAAAAGCGCCTTCTCAAGAGGCGGATCTTGATAAGGCGGACGGCGGGGATCTAAAGCGGCTCCGCGCCGGTGCACCTCGACGCCAAGCTTCACGTCTCTCAGCAGTTCACCGCGCGCGCCGCGGACTCGGAAGGCGAAATGACCAGCCAAGCGACATCGGAAACAGCAGGGACGCCAGGATGGGCCGCTGCAGTCTCCTATTTTGCCCCGCTTTTGCTGCTGGCCGGCTCTGTGGCCCCGGAAAACCCGTTCGTGGATATCGCCACGAGCTTCATGCTGAAAAACCAGCTCCACGCGCCTGCGGGGTTCATCGCCAACTTTAGATTCGTCACCGCCATCCCGATTTACCTGTCGTTTGTGTTCGGGGTCGTTCGAGACCAGTGGTCGCCTTTTGGTCTTCGCGACCGCGGCTATCTTCTGGTTTTCGCGCTGGCGGCGGGGCTGGTGTTTCTCGCTCTGGCCCTGCTGCCCCTCTCGGCCATGGGTCTCTACGTGGGCCTGCTGTCGGCGATGGTCTTGTTTCGGTTCATCTCCGCCGCCCTCCAGGGACTGATGGCCTTGATCGGTCAGGAGAAGCAGATGTCGGGCCTCCTTTCCGCTGTGTCGCAGGTCATCGTCAATGTCGTCAGCCTGACCGGCGGCTTCGCCGGCGGCTATGTCGCGCAGGCCTGGGCCCCCTCCGCCGTCTTCGGCATCCTGGCCCTCATCGCCTTATCGGTGGCGGCGTTCGGCGTCCTGAAACCTGCGGCGATCTTCCGCCGCGCCTACGAAGAGCCGCAGGCCCTGCACGCCAATCTTTGGAGCGATGTCCGCCGCCTGGTCCGCCACCGGCCGATCTATCCGGCCATATTGATCGCCATGATGTGGAACTTCGCGCCGGGCTTGGCGACGCCCCTTCAGTTTTACCTGTCCAACACCTTGCACACGCCGGACGCCGTATTCGGCGACTTTTTCGGCATCTATTACGCCGCTTACATTCCCACCATCCTGCTCTACGGCTGGCTGTGCCGGCGTTTTGCCCTGAAAACGCTGATCTGGTGGGCAATGGTGCTGACGGTGCCTCAGATGATCCCGCTCACTCTGATCCACTCGGGCGCCGAGGCGCTGGTTCTTGCGGTTCCCATGGGCCTGCTGGGCGGACTGGGGTTAGCCGCCCTGTTCGATCTGGCGATTCGGTCGTGCCCGCCCGGGCTTCAGGGCACACTGATGATGCTGGTCTACGGCGTATACACGCTTTCGCTTCGCGGCAGCGATGTGATCGGCTCGATCCTCTATGAGCTAAACCCGAGGGTCGGCTTTCAGATGTGCGTCGCCCTGACCACCCTGGTTTATGCGGCCATTTTGCCGGTAATCCTCTTGATCCCGCGCGAAATTATCGCGACGCGCGACGGCCAAGCCCGCTAAAGCTTCTGGGGCGCCCTCGAGGGCCGCGGCACGAGCCTTGTCCGGCTGTTCGCCGATAGCCCGCATGCCGAGGTCGGCCAAAAGCGCACGGTCCTTGTCCTCACCGGGCAGGGGCGTGGTCAAAAGCTTCCCGCCTATGAAGATCGAATTGGCCCCGGCGAGCAGACACATCGCCTGAAGCTCTCGGCTCATGCCCTCGCGACCGGCGGCGAGGCGCACAACCGATTGTGGACAAAGGATCCGGGCGACGGCGATCGTGCGGACGAACTCCAGCCCGTCGAGCGGCGGGCTTTGGCCAAGAGGCGTGCCGGGGATCGGCACCAGAGCGTTGATCGGCAGGCTCTCGGGATGCACCGGCAGACAGGCCAGGGCGTGAAGTAGGCCCGCGCGATGCGCACGGGTCTCGCCCATGCCGACGATGCCGCCGCAGCAAACCTTCATACCCGCCGCCCGCACATGCGCGAGGGTCTCCAGGCGCTCTTCGTAGGTGCGGGTCGACACGATTCTGGAGTAGTCTTCGGGTGCGGTGTCGAGGTTGTGGTTGTAGAAGTCGAGACCAGCCGCTTTCAGCGCGCTCGCCTGTTCGGGGGTAATCATGCCGAGGGTGGCGCAGGTCTCCAATCCGAGGCTCTTGACCCCAAGGATCATCCGGGCCAGCTCCGGCAGGTCGCGGTCCTTCAGCTCCCGCCAAGCGGCGCCCATGCAGAAGCGCTGAGCCCCATGCGCCTTCGCCCTCGCGGCGTCAGCGATCACGGCGTCGGCGGCCATCAGCTTGGACGCAGTGAGGCCGGTCTTGAAATGAGCTGACTGGCTGCAATAGCCGCAATCCTCGACGCAGCCGCCGGTCTTGACGGATAAAAGCTGCGACAGCTGCACCTCGCTGGGGTCGAATGTCTCGCGGTGCGCCGCCATGGCGCGAAACATAAGGACGGGAAGGGGCAGCTCGAACAGGGCCTCGACCTCCTCGCGGGTCCAGTCATGACGCAGGGGCGCGCAAGGGGCGGAAGGGAAGGACGACGCCATAAGCTCTACCTCAAACGATAAAGCGGCCCGCCTAGCAGATGCCCGCCAGGCCTGGAAAGGGCCGCCTGAGCGCCAACCATGATCCTTACGCCTTGTGGAGCGCCGGTCTACCTCGCCGGCGGTTGGACTGAGCGACGACGATGAGATCCAAGCCTAGCTGGGCCCCGCCAAAACCCGCCGCCCGCTAGCCTGAAAGCGCTGTTCTCTGTTTGCGGGTAAGGCTTGAGCTGACGAGGTCGTAAGACATGTCTAGAAGCCGCAGGGTTTCGTCGAGCGGCACATCGGCGTCCAGGCTGATGTTGATCCAGCTGCGCCGGTCAAGGTGATAGCGATGGCCGACGCCTTGATAGTGTTCACGCAGGATTTCTGCGAGGTGCGGGTCGCATTTTAAGCTGAGGTTGGGATCAGCGCGCTCGGACAGGATCGCGAATATCTTGCCCATGACCTTGTAGAGCTCAACGTGCTTAACCCGCGCAGCCTCGACCTGGGCGCCTGGCTTTGACAACAGACGGCTCTTAGCGGCAGCGATCACTTCGGCTGTGTTCACGCCTTATCCTAACGCAAGATCAGGCGCGAGTAAGGGGGTCGGCGGAGCGGACGGTTTTCGCGCCGGCGCATGGTTTTGAGCATCAAAAAGCCTCCCTGGTCGGGTTTTTGCCCTCGAACGCGTCCGAGGATGACGCTTTTTCGCCCCGTGATTGACTCGCGGGCTGCGCCGAACACCATGCGCCGCAGCATCAAGGGGTGAGGCATGGACAGGTTCGGCCATCTGATGGCGTTGGCGTTTGGGGTTTTGGCGCTGGCGGCCCTTAAGCCAGCCCAGGCCGAGGCCCCTCTCGCCGCGCCGAGCTACCACGCGCCGCCAGCGCCGATCCCCGCCATGCTTGACGCGCCGCCGACCCCCTCGGTGCTGCCCAGCCGCGGCGGCAAGACCCTGGCGGTGTTTGGCCGCGAAAACCTGCCTTCGGTGGCGGCCCTGGCCCGGCCTATTCTGCGCCTCGGCGGTTACCGGATCGATCCGCGCACCAATGGACCCGCGGAGATCCGTGTGAACTGGCTGACCTCGCTGGAGTTCGAGGACATAGCCACCGGAAAGACCATGCCCGTGGCGCTTCCTAAGGGTATCCGGTTCGCCGAGCCGCAATGGTCGCCCGATGGGCGCCGCCTTGCCTTCCTGGTCCGTCAGCCGGCTGGCCTTGAGCTTTGGGTCGCCGGGCCGGGCGTCGCAGCGAAGGCGCTGACCCCGCCTCTGGTCAACGCCGCCTTCGGCCTTGCCGACGCCTACACCTGGGCCCCGGACAGCGCGGGTCTCATCCTGTCCCGCACGGTGGTCGGCCGCGGCGCGCCCCCGCCGGCGCCCACAGTCCCGCTCGGCCCGACGATACAGGAAAGTTCTGGCAAGCCGTCAGCGATCCGCACGTACGAGGACCTTCTGACCAATCCCCACGACGAGGCCCTGTTCGACTATTATTTCACGAGCCAGCTTGAACGGGTCTCGGTTTCATCAGCGCGTCCGCGCCTTATCGGCGCTCCGGGCCTGTTCATCGGCTTTCACCTTTCGCCCGACGGCCGATACCTTGAGGTTGAGCGGCTCAAGCGGCCGTTCAGCTACGTGGTTCCGGCCGAGCGTTTTCCCACCGAGCTCGCGATTTGGAGCGTTGACGGAAAGCCGCTCAAGATCATCGCCGACCGGCCGCTAACCGACGCCCTGCCGACGGCCTTCGACGCGGTGACGCCCTTTGCACGCCAGGCCCAATGGCGCGCGGACGCGCCTGCGACCCTGGTCTGGGCCCTGGCCCAGGATGGCGGCGACACGGACCGAAAAGTCGATATCCACGACCGTCTGATGATGCTTTCCGCGCCGTTTAACGGACCCCCAGTCGTCCTTGGCGACCTTAAGGACCGGTTTGCAGCCGTAATGTGGGGCAAGGCTGATACGGCCCTCGTCATTACCCGATACATCAAGACCCGGCGCGAGACGCGGATCCTGGTCGATCCCTCGGGTCACGCGCCGCCCCGGGTCCTCCTGGAGCGGAACTATCAGGACCAGTACAACAACCCCGGCCTCCCCATTTTGGCGCCGGGCCCCTTTGGCCCCCCGACCCTTCAGTTCGCCTCCGACGGTTCGGTGCTGATGACGGGCGAGGGCGCGTCTCGGGACGGTGAACATCCGTTTCTTTCGGCCCTTGACCTCAAGACCGGCCGCTCGACGGTTCTATGGCAGGCGCAGGATCCCTATTACGAGCGGGTGGTGTCGCTCTTGGGGCCAGGTCAGGTTCTAACGCGTAGGGAAAGCCGCGAAGCGCCGCCCAACTATTTCGTCCGCACGCTCAGCGGCGGCGCGCCTCGCGCTCTAACCCAATTTCCTGATCCTGAACCTCAGTTCGCCAAGGTGCAGAAGGCGCTGATCACCTATGCGCGTGCGGACGGCGTGCCCCTGTCCGGCATGCTCTATCTGCCGGCTGGGTATGAGCGCAAACGCGACGGACCCCTGCCGCTTCTCATGTGGGCCTATCCGGCGGAGTTCACCGATGCGGCGGTGGCCGGCCAGGTGGTGGACACCTCCAAGACCCGGTTCTACCGGCCGCAGGGAATAAATCCGGTCTTCCTGGTGACCCAGGGCTACGCTGTGCTCGATGGCCCGAGCTTTCCGATTATCGGTGAGAAGGGGGCCGAGCCCAATGACACCTATATTGAACAGCTCGCTGCGGACGCCAAGGCAGCCGTCGACGCTGTGGTCGATCTTGGCGTAACCGACAAGGATCATATCGCCGTCGGAGGTCACAGCTACGGAGCCTTCATGACCGCGAATCTTCTGGCCCATACGGATCTATTCCGCGCCGGGATCGCGCGGTCGGGGGCCTATAACCGAACCTTGACCCCCTTCGGCTTTCAAGCCGAGCAGCGCACTTACTGGCAGGCCAAGGCGACCTACGACGCGATGAGTCCGTTCAACTATGCGCCCAATATCAAGGCCCCCATTTTGTTGATCCATGGGGAGGCCGACGATAATTCCGGAACCTTCCCGATCCAATCTGAACGGTTCTATGCGGCGCTTAAGGGGGCGGGGGCGACGGTGCGCTACGTCGTTCTACCCAACGAACCCCATGGTTATCGGGGCCGTGAATCCACCGGCGATGTCCTTTGGGAGATGACCGACTGGCTCGATCGCTATGTCAAACACGCCGGGCCGCGCCCAGCTGCGCCTGTGACGGCGGCGAAGGCCGCCAATTGATTGGAGCCTTGTCGCCCTTAAGCAGGCGCGGCAAGAGGCGGTTCTGTCTCTTGAGCGGTTACGACGGCGCCCGCGGCCCCGCCAGATCGGCGCCCATCTGGTGGAGCACCGCGGCTTTTACGGCGCCGTCCGGCCCGGTTTCGAAGGTGAGCTGGGCGTCGACGACCTTCCAGAAGAAATCCCTTGGGCCCTCGGGATAGATCTCATACGCGCCCTGGCCGGTCAGCTGGCCAAAGAGGTGGTCGCCGCTTCGGGTAATACTCAGGGTCACGGCCGGGGAGAAGACATACTTGCCGACAAAGGCCTGGAGAGCCGTTGGGTCGAGGTGGATCGCATGGTGGGGTTTGGGCTGCACCGTGAGAGGAGCGCCGGTCAGGAGATGAAACCCGATGTCATCGGCGCCGCTCACGGTCGCAGCGTTGGTCAAGACCACAAGGCCGAATCGGGCCTTCGGATCGAAACCCATGAAGCTGCGAAATCCTCCCGTGCCGCCGTTGTGCCATACCACCTCGCCATCTGCAGTCTTGCGGATGTGCCAGCCCAGCGAAACTTCCATGTTCGGCTGGCCCGTCGGGCGGCGAGGCCGCCACTGGGCGCGCATGGCGGACTCGAGCGGGGTGTGCAGATAGCCAAGCTCAGCGGCGAGGAAGGTCAGAAGGTCATGAGCGTCCGAGCGCAAAGCGCCGGCGCCGGCGAGGGCCGGAAGGTCCCAGTTGGACACGACGTCGAGACTGGCATCGTGTCCAGTGGCCATGCGGGCCCGAAGCGCCGGCGAGAGGGTAATGGTGGTGCTGTCCATGTGAAGGGGCGCCAAAATGTCCCGACGCACCAAGGCTTCATAGGTAAGGCCTTGATGATAGCTCAGGGCATTGCCCAGCAGGCCCGCTCCGAGATTGGAGTATTCGTACTTAGATCCAATGTCTCTCGGCAATTTATAGGCGGCCAGGAACTGGTAAAGCTCCTCGACGGTGTAGTTTGCGTAAGGATTGTCGAGACTGGTTATGCTGAGGTTGGACGGTAGCCGCGGCAAACCCGAGGTGTGGGTTGCAAGGTCGATAAGGGTGATCTCCTTTCCGTCGCGTTCAGGCGCCTTGACCCCCGCGGGCAGGTATTTGACCACTGGGTCGTCGAGCTTCATCTGACCTTTGAGGACCGCTTCCTCGAGGAGCAGGGAGGTGAACACCTTCGTCATCGAGCCGATTTCGAAAAGGGTGTCGCCGTCTAGGGCGCGTGTGTCCGCTTGATTGCGTACGCCATAAGCAATGATGCGGCGGCCTCGCCGATCGATCACGCCAACGACGATGCCGACGCCCTGCTGATCGACATCGATGCGCTTGACCAGAATGTCGTGGATGGCGTCATCAGTCGGCAGGGCCCAGGGCGCGGCCCTTACCTCAGGGGCGCCCAAAAACAGGCTCGTGATACCGGCGACAAGCGCCAAGATGGCGTGTTGGCCCTTCATAGCCACCCCCCGTTTTGTTCGATTGTAGGCGATCTAGCATGGGGCGATATAGGGGCGCGTCGTTCCTGCTCGGTTGGGAACAAGGCTTTGCCCAGTTCGCCCCTTGCTGCGCTCTTGGCGATCGGATTGGGAGGAGAAATCCATGACGAACGTGACCACGATCACGTCGGAGGCCCTTAGCGCCGACATCCATAGCCTGGGCGCGGAGCTCTATGGGCTACGCGATGCGCACGGCCAGGACCTCCTTTGGAACGGCGATCCGGCCTTCTGGACCGGGCGGGCGCCAATCCTGTTTCCGATCGTCGGCATGCTGGAAGGCGGACGTTACCGGCTGGATGGCCAGACCTACGCCATGCCAAAGCATGGGTTTGCGCGCAAAAAGCCATTCGCGGTTCTGCAGGCGGGGCCAGCGAGCGCAACCTTCCGTCTGAGCGCCGATCCTGAGACCCTGGCGATCTATCCGTTCGACTTTCTGCTGGACCTTCGCTTTACCCTGACCGGCGCTAGGCTCGATATCACCGCCTGGGTGAGGAACGCCGGCGACAGGCCGATGCCAGCGAGTTTCGGGTTCCATCCGGCCCTACGCTGGCCCTTGCCCTATGGTCGACCAAGAAGCGAGCATCGCATTTTGTTCGCGCAAGACGAGCCGGCGCCGATCCGGCGGATCGCCGCTGAAGGTGTGATGACGCCCGAAGGGTTCAAAAGCCCGGTCCAAGGGCGAGCGCTCAGCTTACACGACGCGCTCTTCTTTGATGATGCGATAATCTTCGATCAGCTGGAGAGCCAGGCGGTCCAGTATGGGACGCCGGACGGACCTCAGCTCGACATCAGTTTTCCGCAGACACCTTACCTTGGCGTCTGGACCAAGCCCGGCGCGCCCTACATCTGCATCGAACCCTGGCACGGGCTCGCCGACCCGGCGGGATTTGACGGCGATTTTCGCAACAAGCCGGGGGTATTCGAAGTGGGCCCGGGCGAGGCCTTTGAGATCGGCATGTCGATCCGAATACTGGAGCCTTAGCCGCCGCCGCCAACCGAGCCTGGCGGCGAATCCGAAGCTGATCCGGGCTTAAGCTTTCACCACCGCCGCAACCGCACGCCCGCGCGCGCCGCCCTCTCATTGGAACGAACGCATGCAGACGGATGCAAGATCGAGGGTCGGCCTATGACCCCCCGGCACGTCGCACGCATCGGCGTGATCGGCCTTGGGCAGCGGATCGCCCATGTGCTGAGCGCGATGGCCGAGGTGGGGTGGAACTTTGAGGTCAGCGCTTATGTGGACCCGGACCCAATCGGGGCGCCGATCCTTGCCGCGGCAGGCCTTTCACCCGGCCGCGCCTTGGCGACGGTGGAGGCGTTGATCGCTGAGGGACCGTTTGACCTTCTGATGATCGGGTCGCCCAACCATCTGCATTTCGAGCATTTAACGGCGGCCCTTAACGCGGGCGGGCCCGTGTTTACCGAAAAGCCGATCGTGCGCACCGAGGCGGAAACCCTCGCGCTGGCTGGACGCCTCGCCCTTGGCGGGACGCCGCCGGTCTACGTCGGCCTGGTGATGCGCTCGATGAGCATCGTGCGCGAGGTCATCGCGCGGGTGGACTGTGGCGATCTCGGACAAATCGTATCCATTGACGCAACCGAGCACCTGCACCCTGAGCACGGCGGCTATCTGGCGCGCAACTGGCGGCGCAAACAGGCTTTCGGCGGCTCCTACCTCCTCGACAAGGTCTGCCATGATTTCGATATCTTCGGCCGGATCGCCGGCGCGCGGCCCTGGCGCGCAGCGAGTTTCGGCGGGAGACGGATTTTCCATCCGGATCGGGCAGGGGAGGGGCGATGTTACGACGACGGCGCTCCGGCCTACGCAAGCTTTCCCGCAGGCTGGGCAGGGAGCGAGGACGCCTTCACCTCGGACATGGACGTCGCCGATCATCAGACGGCGATCTTGGAATACATAAACGGGGTACGACTAAGCTTCCACGCCAACAGCCATACGGCGCTGCAGGAGCGCCGCTGGTACATCGCCGGCACGCGGGGAACGCTGATCGCTGATCTGGTGCGAAACAGGCTCATCGCGCGCGGCGTCCTGCAGCGGGGCCGACCTCAGCGCATCGACTATGGCGAGCGCACCTTGGACAACCACAATGGCGCCGACCAGGCCATGGCGCGCGACCTTCGTGCAGCGGTTTATGGGGAAGCCGCTTTTCCGGTGACGCCCTGGGACTCCCTCGAAGCCGGCTTGACGGTTATGGCCATCGACCGGGCGATGGCGGAGCAAAAGGTGGTTGACTGCGCCCCTATGTTCGCGCGCTACGACGCGGCGCGAGCAGGGGCCTCCTCAGGCTAAGCGACGAGGGTGGCTGGCGTCGCTGAAGGCCTGGATCGGTGCAAACCCTGGACTTGACCACATCGCGTGATAAGGGCGCGGCGCGAGACTTCGTCGTTGATCCCCCGTCCAGCCAGAGGGTTTAAGGGGATTGGCCGAGGGCCAAAACGCCCGAAGCCTTGTCGCCGTCTTACAGCGAAGGAAAGCGCGCGTCATCGCCGGTTCATCGGGGACCCGGCAGGGTGGTCGTGTTACAGCTGAGAAACAAACACGCCGGAGACAAACGTGCGCCTGATCCCTCCCCTTCTGTCGGCGATCGCCCTTACGGCGGTCCCCGCCTTGGTGTTCGCACCCGCGGCCGCCCAAGCCCAGCTCTTTATCGGCATCCAGATCGGGATCGCGCCGCCGGCTCTGCCGATATACGAGCAGCCGCCGCTTCCGGGTCCCGACTATGTTTGGATTCCCGGTTACTGGTCTTGGGACGACGACTACGGCGACTACTTCTGGGTGCCCGGGACGTGGGTCCTGGCGCCGAGCCCAGGCTATCTTTGGACCCCGGCATGGTGGGGCTGGGACAACGGCCTTTATGTGTTCCACGACGGCTATTGGGGACAGCACGTCGGCTTCTACGGGGGGGTCAACTACGGCTTCGGCTACAATGGTTCAGGCTATGAAGGCGGCTATTGGAACGGCGGTCACTTCTTCTACAACACCGCCGTCAACAGGATTACCAACGTCAATATCACAAACGTCTATCAGAAGACGGTGATCGTAGAGCAGAACACGCACGTAAGCTTCAGCGGCGGTCCAGGCGGAGTAAGGGCGCAGCCGACGCCGGCCCAGAGCGCCGCCGCCCGCGAACCGCATCTGCAGCCGACCGTCGCTCAAACCCAACAGGTGCAGGCCGCCCATAGTGACCGCACCCTGTTCGCCTCGAGCAATCACGGCGCTCCGCCTGTGGCCGCCTCCGCCGCGCCAGGGCGACTGACCGGCCCAGGGGTGGTTCAGGCGAAATCCGCCGGCGGACCCTTGCCCCAGGCTTTGAGCCGCGGACCGGTCGGGCCGCATGCGGCCGGTCCTTCAAGCCATTTCGCCGCCGCCCCCTCCGCCACACCCTCCGCTTCGCCCGGAGCGCGCTACGAAGGACAGTCAGCGCAGGGACGGCCCGCACCCCAAGGAGAGCTTCAGCGGTCCGTCCCCCCGGTCCAGGCGCGTCCGCCCGCCCCGTTCCCGGCCGGCGCCCCCCAGCAACAGGCCCGCCCGGCCTATCCCCAAGCCCCCAGCGCGGTGCGTCCGTTCAATGCGCCGACGCCTCAGGCGCCAGCGCACCCTCAAACGGTGCGCCCGCCGCAGCCCCCTGCGGCTCGGCCTGCACCGCCGCCGGCGCCCAAGGCTCCCCCGCATCCGCCTGAGGACCACAAAGACGAGCATAAGGCCCGATAAAGTCTAGGGCGTCGCGCGCGGCGCTCCCAAGGCAAGCCCGCGCACCGAGGCTTGGGCGCCGCCCTTGAAAGAATCGCCGCGGCGCGCCCGCCCTTAGACCCCAAGGACCAACGCGCCCTGAAGCGGCATGAGCGCCGGACTGCCGCTTCCTTGGGCGGTCGGCGCAGAAAGCGGCCTCGGGTTCCGCAATAGCGCCGGATATCCGGTTGCGGCGCTCGGACACATGTATCGGACCGCATCGACGCTTTTCGAAACGGGAAAACCGGTCAGACTAACTGTACTGATTCGATCTTGATTCGCGTCCGCAAGTATCGTTGCGGGACCGTTGAGCTTGCGTTTGGCTGTCACTGGCCTTCGTAGGCGTCCAATAGTGCGCCCCAGCCCTTGGGGGAGGAGAAGGCAGTGTATAGTCTTGCGTTTAACGGACTAGACGTGCGCTCTTCGCGGATCATTAGTTGTATTGATAGGCGCCGGTCAAGCCCGAATGGGCAGGCGTGCCCATTCAGCAGCTCAGCGTCTTCACTAGACATGCCGATCGCGACGCCGCCCGGCGCCGCCTCCCCCCTTTCACCCCTGTCCTGACGGCGGCTCCCATGAACATGATGGCTCCCTCCCCGGATGTGTTTGAGCTCTGCTCGGACCTGTTCGAAAGTCGAAAGCAGACTGAGATGTCGCTGCGCGACTACCTCACCCAGTGCCGAGACGACCCAACCACCTTCGCGAACGCGGCCGAACGCATGCTGGCGGCGATCGGCGAGCCAGACGTGATCGACACCTCTACCGATCCGCGCCTTGGCCGAATCTTTATGAACCGATCGATCAAGCGGTATCCGACCTTCGCCGACTTCTACGGCATGGAGGAGACGATCGAGCGCATCGTCGGCTTCTTCAAGCATGCGGCTCAGGGGCTCGAGGAGCGCAAGCAGATCCTCTACCTGTTGGGCCCGGTCGGCGGTGGCAAGTCGTCCCTGGCCGAGCGGCTCAAGACCCTGATGGAACAGCTGCCCATCTATGTTCTGAAGGCCGGCGACCAGATCAGCCCGGTGTTTGAATCCCCCCTCGGCCTGTTCGACCCGGAGCGGCTGAGGGGCCTGCTCTCGGATCGCTACGGCATCCCCTCGCGCTATCTGACGGGGCTGATGTCGCCCTGGGCCGTCAAGCGGGTGGCTGAGTTCGACGGCGACATCTCCCGTTTCACCGTTGTGCGGCTCACACCCTCCAAGCTCAACCAGATCTGCGTGGCCAAGACCGAACCTGGTGACGACAACAATCAGGACATTTCCGCCCTGGTCGGCAAGGTCGATATCCGCAAGCTCGAGTTTTTCAGCCAGAACGACCCGGACGCCTATGCCTACTCCGGAGGTCTGAACCTCACGACCCAGGGCCTGCTGGAATTCGTTGAGATGTTCAAGGCGCCGCTCAAGATCCTGCATCCGCTGCTGACCGCGACCCAGGAGGGCAATTACGTCGGGACCGAGAGTGTCGGCGCCATCCCCTACCAGGGCGTGGTGCTCGCGCACTCCAACGAATCTGAATGGCAAAGCTTCAGAAACAATAAGAACAACGAAGCGATGATCGACCGGATCTGCGTCGTCAACGTGCCTTACTGCCTCAGGACCGACGAAGAGACCGCGATCTATAGCAAACTCCTGCAGGCGAGCGATCTTTCCAAGGCGCCGTGCGCGCCGGCCACCCTCGATATGCTCTCGCGCTTCTGCGTGCTCTCGCGCCTGAAGGAACACGAGAACTCCAACCTCTTCTCCAAGATGCGCGTCTACAACGGCGACAACCTCAAGGACGTCGATCCTAAGGCCAAATCCATGCAGGAGTACCGCGATATGGCGGGCATGGACGAGGGCATGAACGGGGTCTCGACGCGCTTCGCCTTCAAAATTCTGGCCGAGACGTTCAACTTCGACAATGAAGAAGTGGCGGCTGACCCAGTCCACTTGATGTACGTATTAGAACAGTCGATCCGCCGCGCATGCTACCCAGAAGCGGTCGAAAAACAGTACATCGAGTTCATCAAAGGCGAGTTGGCGCCGCGTTACGCTGAATTTATCGGCAACGAAATCCAGAAGGCCTATCTTGAGAGCTACAGCGATTACGGCCAGAACCTGTTTGATCGCTATGTCGCCTATGCGGACGCCTGGGTCGAAGACCAGGACTTCAAGGATTCGGACACGGGCGAGCTCTTCGACCGCAAGACCCTAGACCAGGAGCTTTCCAAGATCGAGAAGCCGGCAGGGATCGCCAACCCCAAGGACTTCCGCAACGAGGTGGTCAAGTTCGCCCTGCGTTCGCGCGCCGCCAATGCCGGTAGGAACCCGGCTTGGACCTCCTACGAGAAGATCCGCGAGGTGATTGAAAAGCGGATGTTCAGCCAGGTCGAGGAGCTCTTGCCGGTGATCAGCTTCAGCACCAAGGGCGATAAGGAGACCGAAAAGAAGCACCTCGACTTCGTCGAGCGCATGGTCGCGCGCGGCTACACCGCCCGCCAGACCCGGCGGTTGGTGGAATGGTACATGCGCGTCGACAAGGCGGGGTGACCCTATGGGCGTGAACGTGATCGACCGTCGTCTCAATCCGAGCGGCAAGAGCCTTCCCAACCGTCAGCGCTTCATCCGGCTGGCGAAGTCGGCGATCAAGGATGCGGTCGTCCGGTCGATCCGCGAGCGCGCCCTTGGCGATGTGGAGAGCAAGGAGGTGGTCAATATTCCGATGAAGCGGATCGCCGAGCCTCATCTGCGCCATGCGTCCCAGGGAGGCGACCGCGACCAGGTAATGCCGGGCAACAAGGAGTTCCTGCGCGGCGACACCCTGCCCAAGCCGAAGTCCGGCGAGGGCGGCCATGGGCAAGACGGCGCGCCGGACGGGGAGGGGGAGGACGTGTTCAGTTTCACGCTCACCTCTGAGGAATACCTCGATGTCTTATTCGAGGAGCTTGAGCTGCCGGATCTGGCCAAGGCCAAGTTGAAGGACGCCAAGACGGTGAGGTATCACCGCGCCGGCCACACCCCGAGCGGCAACCCGACCAACCTCAACCTGATCCGCACCATGCGCCATAGTCTGGCGCGGCGCATCTGTCTCGGCCGGCCCCGCCAAGAGGATCTGGCGGCTCTTGACGCCGAAATCGCTGAATTGCAGGCGATCGACCCGCGCGAGGGCGCGATCCAGGCCCGGCTCGAACAGTGTTTGGAAGATCGGCGCCATCGTCACGCCAGGACCCGGCGGGTCGCCTACATCGATCCGGTCGACCTGCGCTACAACCGCTTTGAAGCGCGCCCGCAGCCGACGGCGCAAGCGGTTATGTTCTGTTTGATGGATGTCTCAGGCTCGATGACCGAAGATATGAAGGATCTGGCCAAGCGCTTCTTCCTGCTCTTGAACCTTTTCCTCAATCGCCAGTACGAGAAGGTCGATCTGGTGTTCATCCGCCACACGACCGAAGCGCGTGAGGTGGACGAAGAGACCTTCTTTCGCAGCCGAGAGACCGGCGGAACCGTCGTGTCTTCGGCCCTGGCGGAAATGCGCCGTATCGTTGAGGCGCGCTATCCGGTCGAGGACTGGAACATATATGCGGCCCAGGCCTCTGACGGTGACAACTACTCAAGCGACAGCGCCCGCTGCAAAGCCCTTCTGACCGGTCAGATCCTGCCGATCTGTCAGTACTTCGCCTACGTCGAAGTCCACGATCAGCGCCAGGCTGAAATCTTCATGTCCAACCAGAACGTCAGCGACCTTTGGAAGGACTACGCCAGCTGTGCAGCGCGGGCGAACTTCGCCATGAGGCGGGTGTTCAGCAAGTCCGACGTCTTCCCGGTATTCCACCAGCTGTTCGCTAAGACGCGTATGGCGGCGTGAGGACAACAGACGGATGGGATCGGGTTTGATCGGCGCCGCCGTTCACAAGACAGGGTCCTGAAGGTCTAGCCAAGAGAGGAGCGCGCCGTGGGCGGTCTGCTGTTCGAAACCGGCGAGTGGAGCTTTGACTCCCTCAAGCGCACCTATGATGCGATCGAGGAGATCGCCGTCGGCGAGATGGGCCTTGATCCTTATCCCAATCAGATTGAGCTGATCAGCGCCGAGCAGATGCTCGACGCCTATTCTTCGATCGGGATGCCGATCTTCTACCACCACTGGTCGTTTGGGAAACGCTTCTGCCGCGACGAGGCGATCTATCGAAAGGGTTATGGCGGTCTCGCCTACGAGATCGTGATCAACTCAAATCCCTGCATCTCCTACATCATGGAGGAGAATACCATGACCATGCAGGCCCTGGTCATGGCGCACGCGGCGTTCGGCCATAACCACTTCTTCAAGAACAACTATCTGTTCAAAGAACAAACCGACGCCAGCGGCATTCTGGACTATCTCAGTTTCGCCAAGGGCTATATCGCCCGCTGCGAGGAGCGCTATGGGATCGGCCCGGTGGAGCGGATCCTCGACGCCGCACACGCCCTTATGGACCAGGGCGTAAACCGATACGGCCGGCGCGCCCGCGCGAGCCTGGCCGAGGAGATGGCCCGTATCGAGGCGCGCGAAGCTCACGCCCAGGGTAGCTATAACGACCTCTGGCGGACGCTGCCGGCGTCCAGTCGTCCGGCGCCGGAAGCCGGATCCTTCGATCCTGACGCGCCGATTCGCGGGGGCATGCAGCTGCCCGAGGAAAACCTACTCTATTTCTTGGAGAAGTTCTCGCCGCGCCTGCGCAACTGGGAGCGCGAGCTCCTGCGCATCGTGCGAAACATCGCTCAATATTTTTTCCCGCAGCGGCAGACCAAGGTGATGAACGAAGGCTGCGCCACCTACGTCCATTACAAGATTATGACCCGCCTCCACGAGCAGGGAAAGATCAGCGACGGCGCTATGCTTGAGTTTCTCGCCAGCCACACCGCTGTGGTTTTCCAGCCGGACTTTGACGACCGGCGCTATAACGGCCTCAACCCCTATGCCCTCGGCTTTGAAATGATGTGCGACATCGAGCGTGTCGCCCTAAATCCTACGGCCGAGGACAAGGCGTGCCTGCCGGGGATTGCTGGATGCGGAGATCCACTTGGCGCGCTCAAGTCGGCCTGGGCCAACTATCGCGACGATAGCTTCATCGCCCAGTTTCTGAGCCCGCACGTGATGCGCAAAATGAAGCTGTTCAAGCTCGAGAATCATGCGGCGCATGACCACTACCGGATCGCCGCCATCCACGACGACGCTGGCTATACCGAGGTGCGCCGCGCCCTCGCGGCTCAGTACGACCCTGGCGCCCGCGATCCGAACATTGAGGTCACCGGGGCTGATCTTGGCGGCGACCGCAAGCTCGAGCTTACCCATCGCCTGCACAACGGCGTTCCCCTGGCCGAGCCCGAGGCCCGGACCGTGCTCGTCTATATCGCCGATCTTTGGGGGTTTGGCGTCGAGCTGCGCGGCCTCGGCGCTGACGACCAGCTAAGTTATAGCTTCGAGCTAAGGGCTGAGGGCAAGGGTCCAGGCGCGCAGCCTGAGATCGCCAGCGCCGCCTGATCAGTAGGCGGCCCGGCGACCGTTCAGACGATGACGCTTAAACGTCCGCTGCCCTCTATCCTTCCGGGTCGATGCCGTTGATCCGGGCGCCAGGCCGGGTGTAGAGGCTGGCGTCTCGCGATGGTCTTCACGGCGCTGACGTTTCTGTTCGCCGTTTACGTGCTCTGGAAAAGCGCCAGCGCCTGAAGAGGATAAAAGCCTGTGTTCGGCCACGTCGACGCCGTGATTCTGGCCCGTGCGCAGTTCGCGTTCACGGTCAGCTTCCATTTCATCTTTCCCGCATTTTCGATCGGGCTAGCCAGCTATCTGATGGTGCTTGAGGGCCTTTGGCTGAAAACGGGCCGCCCCCTTTATCTCGATCTCTTCCGATATTGGGTCAAAATCTTCGCCATCGCCTTTGGCATGGGCGTGGTCTCAGGGATTGTCATGTCCTATCAGTTCGGAACGAACTGGTCGGTCTTTTCCAACAAAGCGGGACCGGTGATCGGCCCCTTGATGGCCTATGAGGTGCTCACGGCCTTCTTCCTGGAGGCGGGGTTTCTCGGCGTCATGTTGTTCGGCATGGCCAAGGTCGGGCGCTCGCTTCACTACTTCGCCACCTGCATGGTGGCGCTGGGCACGCTGATCTCCGCGACCTGGATCATCAGCGTCAACAGCTGGATGCAGACGCCGGTGGGGTTCGTCGTCAACGCCAAGGGCCAGTTTGTTCCGGCGGGTTCATGGCTGCCGATCATCTTCAACCCGAGCTTTCCCTTCCGCCTCGTCCACACGGTGATCGGCGCCTATCTTACCACCTCGCTGGCAGTGGGCGCCGTGGGCGCCTGGCACCTCTTGAACGACCGCGCCAATCAGCACGCGCGGACGATGTTCTCCATGGCCATGTGGATGGCGGCCCTGGTGGCTCCGGTCCAGATCCTCGCCGGCGACGCTCAGGGCCTAAATACGCTCGAGCACCAGCCGGCGAAGGTGCTGGCGATGGAGGGGGACTACGATCCCAGCCCCCACGGCGCGCCCCTTGTTCTTTTCGGGATCCCGAGCGATCAGGATGCGGCCGTCCATTATCGGGTTGAAGTGCCGAAGATCGGCTCATTGATCCTGAAGCATAATCCGAACGCGGCCCTCCCGGGCCTTACGGACTTCCCGCGCGACCGCTGGCCCCCGACGCCGATCGTCTTCTGGTCTTTCCGCATTATGGTGGGCCTCGGACTTGCGATCCTTGGGCTTGGCCTTTGGAGCCTCTTTGCCCGCGTTCGCCGCCGACTTTACGACTGGCCCTGGCTGCATCGCGCCGCCGTGCTGATGGGGCCGGCAGGCTTTGTTGCGGTCATCGCCGGTTGGGTGACGACCGAGGTCGGCCGCCAGCCCTACACCGTCTATGGCCAACTCCTGACGGCTCAGTCGCACTCTCCCCTCGCTCCCCCCGCGGTCGCCACCTCGCTCCTGGCGTTCGTGGTGGTCTATTTTACGGTCTTTGGCGCTGGCTTCCTCTACCTCCTGAGACTGATGTCGCATGCGCCGAATGCACAGGAGCCCGGGCCTTCGCACACGCCCCAGCGCGCGGCCGGCATCACGCCGGCTCCGGCTATCGATCCTGTTCCGGCGGCGGGGGAATGAGCTCATGATCCTAGGGCTCGACCTCACGATCGTCTGGGCGGGCATCGTCGCCTTCGCAGTGTTCGCCTATGTGGTGATGGACGGCTTCGATCTTGGCATCGGTATTCTCTTTCCGACCTTCGCGGTCGGCGAGGAACGCGACCAGGCGATGAATTCCATCGCCCCAGTTTGGGATGGCAACGAAACCTGGCTGGTGCTGGGCGGCGGCGGCCTGATGGCGGCGTTTCCCCTGGCCTATTCGATCATCCTGCCGGCGACCTATCCCCTCATGATCGCCATGCTCTTGGGCCTCGTCTTCCGCGGCGTGGCGTTCGAGTTCCGTTGGCGCGATCCAGGACATCGTCCGTTCTGGGACCTGGCCTTCACCATCGGCTCATTGGCGGCCACCCTGGCCCAGGGGATTACGCTCGGCGCCCTGCTCCAAGGCATCGCCGTTTCTGACGGCGCCTATGCCGGTGGATGGCTCGACTGGCTGACCCCCTTCTCAGTTCTGACCGGCGCCTCGCTGGTGGTCGGCTATGCCCTCCTGGGCGCCGCCTGGCTGGTCTGGAAGACCGAGGGCCAGGCGCAGCGCCACGCGCGGCGCCTGGCAGGATGGCTCGCGGTTGCGATGCTTGTGGCGATGGCGGCGGTGAGCGCGGCCACGCCCTTCCTCCACCACGACTATTGGCGCCGATGGTTCGCGATGCCGGGGATCCTGTTGACGGCGCAGGTGCCGCTCCTGGTGGCGATCGCCGGCGTCGGCTACTTTTGGAGCTTGCGGCGCGGCGCCGAGCGGGCGCCTTTTCTGATCGCTCTTGGCATGTTTCTCCTGGGCTTCGTCGGTCTCGGCATCAGCATGTTCCCTTATGTCGTGCCGAGCCGGATCACGATCTGGGACGCCGCCGCTCCGGCCTCGAGCCAGCTCTTCATGTTGGCGGGGGTCGCCATCATCGTGCCCGTGATCCTGGTCTATACCGGCTGGGCCTATTGGGTCTTTCGCGGCAAGGCCGGTCATGAAGGCTATCATTGATGTCGCGTGAGCCCTCCAACCGCCCGCTCTGGAGTCGCCTGGCTTGGATGGCGGCGATCTGGAGCCTAAGCGTCGTCGCCGTCGCTGCCGTCAGCCTGGTTATTCGCGTCTGGTTAAAGCCCTGAGGGTCGGCCGCTCATCTCGTCCAACGGGCTGAGCGCGCCTTCGTCACGGCCGCTTGGTCCCTCAGCGATAGGTGCGGCATCGGGATGAAGCTCCAAGCCTAGGCAGGTTCGCCCATTAAGCGCGTATCGGCTTAAGGCCCAAAAGAGTGTCCCGTGCAGAGGACTGACATTCGATGAAGCGTCGGTTTTTCAAACTCGGCTTTCAGCCCGGGGCGAGAGGGCGGCGCTGGCGCGCTGACCTGATCGCCTTGGTCGGCGCTGAATGGATCCTATGATCGCCAAGGCCGCCGCACTCGTTGGGCTTGACGCACGTCCGTGTCTCGCCAGTCGTTCTGCAGGACAGCGGCGAGACCCTCGCGAGCAAAGGCGTGATCATCAATGAAAAAATGCCGATGGGCTAAAGGTCTCGGCATGGTCGTAAAACCATCCCGGAGCGGCCGCGCACGGCCCTCCGCGGGCTCACGCCCTACGACGTCGCCGTCAGGCCTCTAGAGTCGAGCCGGATCGCTTCAGGCTCGACCCCGTCCCCTTGACCTTGGCGCTGAACGCCTAGACCGCATTGCCGACCCGGCGCACCGTCCCTAGGCCGAGGACCAGCGCGCCTTGAGACGCCGTCACGGGTCGGTCGAGGCGCCGTTAGTGGCGTGTCGCGTTCGCCTGATGGAGCGCTTCCTCAAGGAGGCTGAGGGCGACTTCGGCGAGCGCGATCATATTCTGCGTCTTGAGCGCCTTGTCAGCCGGGTCAATGACCTTTGTCTCAATCGTCCGCGTCAGGTATACGGCTCCTGAGACGACGAAGCGGGTTTGCCCGATCGAGTCGTCATTGACGTCGCCCTCCGATCTGACGGCGGGGGCCACCGAAAGGCCCCAGGAGGCTCCAAGAATATCGCGCGCCGCTTGCGCCATCACTTCAGGCGCTGGATCTGGGCCCCATTTGATGTCTTTGCTGGGCGTCCCCGGCGGCGCGGCCGCACGCGCCGCGCGCTCGCGAAGGGCGAAGACGACCCCGCCCCCCAAATAGAAGGACACAACGTCCGGCACGGACAACAGCGCAGCGGCGATCATTCCGCCGCACGACGTTTCCGCCACCCCGAGCGTCTCCCCGCGCTTGATCAGGAGCTCGCCCACGCGCGAGCCGATCTCAATGGCTTCGTCAATCATCCCCGTCTAGCCTATCTTACGGCATCCGGCGCCGGTTTCCTCGAACTGAGTTCACGCTATCACAAAACCAGCTTTGCGCCAACGAGGGCCAGAGTTCCTGCCAAGACCAGACGGAGGGCGCGCTCAGGGATCCGCGCTGTCAGCTGGCTGCCGATGATGATGCCAGGGATCGAACCCACCAAAAGCGAGCCTAAGAGCGGCAGGTTCACCGCGCCCAGAGCAAAGTGACCCGCGCCAGCAATCAGGGTCAGCGGTACAGCGTGGGCGATGTCTGATCCGACGATGCGGGCGAGAGGCGCCTTGGGATAGAGGAAGACCAGGATGGTCACCCCAATCGCGCCAGCGCCGACTGACGAGAGGGTGATCAAGACGCCCAGGGCTGCGCCTAGCACCACCGTCAGGATCGCCGTTGCGCCCGGGCTCGGCGGCGTCGACCGCCGCGCGACGAACTCGAAGATCTGTTTGCGGAACAGGAGGGTGAGCGCAGTCAAGACCAGGGCGAAGCCCAACACAGTGGAGATCAGCTTGGAGGCCGCGTCTCCATGAAGGTGGAGTATATAAAGCAGCGCCACCGTCACGATCGCGGCCGGAACGCTGCCGAGCGCCATGCGGCCGGCGATCGTCCAATCCACGGTCTTGTTCGAGCTGTGCACAAGGGCGCCGACGCCCTTGGTCGCCGAGGCGTAGAGCAGGTCAGTGCCGACCGCCGTGCTCGGGTGAAAGCCGAACATGAGCACCAGGAGCGGGGTCATCAGCGATCCACCGCCGACGCCGGTTACGCCCACCAGCAACCCCACCAAGAGGCCTGAGACCGCATAAAGGGGATTGAACCCCGATGCCCTCGCCCCGAGCGCGAGGCCCCCATGGAGCCAGGCCATGGCGAAGGCGGCGGCTACGGCGACGGCGCCAACCGCAATCGCCCAGCGGAGCGACCCCGGGGCTGGCCTCTCGTAGGGTGTGGCTTGCTCCGCCATTTTGGCTCCAGCTCGACGCATAAACCCTGTCTTGCCCCGCTCCGCGCGTCCAGTCAGAGATTCTCTATCCGTGAGGAGTTTTGGGTCTTTGGGCTAAGCGGATCCAGTCCACGCAGCTTGAGCGCGCTCTTAGTCCGCCTGGCCTACCTGCGGGGACGGCTCCGAGATCGGCTCCGCCTTGATAGGGGCGCCGCCAGTCCGGTCGCGCCCGCGAGAGATGCGCACGAGCGCCGTCTGTGCTTAGCTCTTAAGAAAACCAGGAGGACGCGGTTGTGGACGAGCGGACGCAGTTTGAACACCTGAGCGTTCAGGGCCGTGAGCCCGAAGCCGTCAAGGCCTTGGCGCGAGCCCTGCGTGCGGGGGGATCGCGGGCGCAGAGACTTGAGCTCGCCGCCGCTTTCGCTCACGTCGCCTTCTTAGAGCCCGGCCGGATCGCCGGTGTCTATGATGCAGCGAGCGAGGGCTGGTTCGGCGTCCCCGTGTCAGGTCCACCGATCAAATCGTTCTCTGGTCCCGGGCCCGTCGCGCCGCCGCCAGCGATCTTTTGGGATGCTTGGTGGGATCTTGTCGACCAGCAAGCCATGGACGCCGGCGAAGTCACCAGCCGCACGGCCGCGCTTGGCGGACATTTGGACTCGGGTTTCGCCGAAAGGGGCGCGAGCGCCTGCCTGGCCTTCGCGGGCGTCAAGGAGGCGGCTCAAGCGGGCATGCCGGGTCGCTTTGACCTCAGCACGCTCGCGGCCTGCCCGCGGGGATCTGTGGGCGATGTCTTCCACCGGCTGATCGTCGAAAACGGGTTTGATCTTGAGGTGCTGGACCGCGACGCGCTTGGCCTCAGCCGCTTGATCCAACCTCTAGGCTATTTGAATGCGCGCATGCTGCAGACTCACGATCTCTGGCACATCCTTGCGGGCTATCGCACCACGGGCCTGCATGAGATCGGCATCTCAGGATTCCAGATGGCTCAGTTCGGGCACGGCTATTCCGCCATGTTCCTCGCTCTGGTCGCAACCAAGATCGCCCGCGCGCCGACAGCGGCCGCCGACATGATCACCGAGGTTATTCTGTCGGGCTGGGCGCATGGTCGCCGCACGCCCCCGATGCTGCTGATCCCCTGGGAAGAGGCCTTCGACCAAACCCCGGAGGCGCTGCGCCGACGCTACGGCGTCAGGCCTTACGAAACGCCCTATCCTGCCGACATTTTCGAGCAGTTCCGCCTGGCCGAGGCGCCGGTCGCCGGTTGAGGGGCGGGGTGTTGGGCGGCGAGGCTCACCGCTCCGTCGTTGCGCCGTCCACCAGCGCCCGAAAGCGGTGCACAGGCGGCGGCATGGGCGAATCCGGTCCGCGAACGCTTTTCCAGATGATCTCATTGACGCGGTGCATGGGGGCGCGGTCGGTGTCGGAGAAGTCCATCCGGGCGCTCTCGCGGGCCCCATAGGCGCTTGGCGTGTTCTTGCGTTCAACGTCGATTTCGGCCGGACGAGCGGTATAGGGGGTAAGGTCCGGCGTGTCGGAGAAGGCGGCGTAAAACGGGATGGCGGCCGCATCGTATTGGCTCAACGGCGGGAACCCCAAAAGGAGCTCCATGGTGCGGATCATCGAACTTGTGGAATAAAGGGTGCTGTCCACCGTGCGGCGCTTAACGTAGGGGCTGATCGCAAGACAGACCGTTCTTCGGGCGTCCACATGGTCCGGCCCATCCTGGGCGTCGTCCTCGATGATGAAGATTGCGGTTTGCGGCCAATAGCGGCTGTGGCTGACGCGCTCGACCACCCGGCCGATCGCAAGGTCGTTGCTCGCCACCATCGCTTGCGGGGTGAAGGCGCCGGGCGTGCTTGCCTTGGTATGATCTTCGGGGAGGGTCATAATCGTGAAGGTCGGCAGTCGCTTGGCCGGATCCGGGTTGTCGTAGGCGGCCTCGAAGGCGTCAAACTCGCGGATGAAGACCTTCGCATTCTCGGTGTCGCGCGCGCCCCAGCTCTTATAGTCTGTGGCCACGTGCCCGATCAGGCCCGAGACTCCGGCGAGGGCCTCCATCTTGGATCCATCGCTGACCCGGACCGCATACTCGCCATAGGTCCGATAGGTCTTTCCCGCGCGGCGGGCTGAATCCCAGAGATAGCCCGCCGCCGGCATGTAGGCCAAGGATCGGACCGCCCCCTGGCTATGGCCTCCGTAGTTGGCAGGCCAGGACTTCTCGTTCTGATCGGTGGCGTAGGCCCCGTCCGACCAGGAGTGGCCGTCCTCGCTGACCTCGCCGTCGGCGTAACAGTTGTCGAGGGTGACGAACTCCTCGGCCAGGGCGTGGGCGTTGGGCGTCACCTGCCGGCCGAAGATGGCCAGCCTCGCATCTCCGTTGGCGTGGGGCAGGTCGCCCAGAACCTGATCATAGGTCCGGTTCTCTCGGACGATGTAGATCACATGCTTGATCGGCGAGCCCTGGCCGACCCTCGCGGGGATCACGGTCGGCTGCTGAGCCGCACGGGCTGTGGTCAGGCGGGCAGTGATATAAGGCGAGTTGGCGTAAGCCTGCGCGGACCAGGCCTTCAGCCGCGTCCTTAGGCCCGCCAGAGCAATGCGCTCCACAGTGCTGCGCTGCAGGGTCTTGATCGATTCCTCGCCGGCGTGTGTGCTGGCGAGGGGGCTGCCTGGACCCTTGGGGTCAGGGTAGGCGGCCTCGCCCTTGGCAGCGCCGACATAGAGAGCAGCGCCCTTTTCGCCGACGGCGAGGGCGGAGGGATACCAGCCCGTCGGGATGAACCCCAGGAGGGTTGAGCGTATCCGGTTATGAACATCGATTACGGCCACGTCATTGTTGTCTGCGTTGGCGGCGAAGAGCAGCTTGCGCCCGGCATCGTAGGTCAGGGCGTTGGGTGTCGACCCTTCGGGGGCGCTGGGGTAGAGCGCCGTGGACAGGGTCTCGGTCACCTGCAGCGTCTTGGTGTCGATCACCCGCACCGTATTGTCGCCCGAGCAGACCACGAAGAGCCGCCCGTCGGGCGTCGCCAGCATGTCGTTGGGATTGGGTCCGACAGACAGGGTGGCGATGGGTTTTAGGGTCTCCGCGTCGAGGGCGCTGACGGTGCGGTCGGCCCAGTTCGAGACGAACAACCGCCGCCCGTCTGCCGACAGTCGCACTTCATAGGGGGTTATCCCCACCGGAGCCCGGGCCAAGACGGCGCGGGTCTTAAGGTCGAACACCACAAGGGCGCTCGGCCTGTCTTTGGACGTGCCCCGGTTGGCGGCGTAGAGCCGCCCGCGCCGGGGGTCGAGTTCGAGACCGGACCACCACACCTGGTCCTTAGCCAGGGTTGGGTCGTAGAGGTCGGCCGCCGGCTCCGCCAGCAAACGGCCGCTCCGGTAGGCGAGGGCGTAGATGGGCGCGGGGCTCGCCATCCCGTTTTTTTCGCCGTTGGCGTTCCCGCCCGAGACATAAAGGGTCTTGCCGTCCGCGGCCCACGCCAGGCCGAGCCAGGTTGTCCTCAGGGGCGCCGACTGGATCACCCGGTGAGAGCGGGCGTCGATCAGGGTGACGCCGTGCGGCAGGTAGCCGGAGTTCACGGCTGCAATCACATGTCCATCCGGCGACGGGCTGAGCTTAAGCACGAGGTCGCCGAGGTCTGCAACGGCCTTGCCGGCCGGGGTGATGCGCCAGCCGTTCGGCAGGTCGAACCCGCCCTGGATCGGGCCGGGCAGGGCCTTGGTGGCGACGCCGATGGTGCGGGGCGCTGCGGGCGGATCGGCCAGGGCGGGGAGGCTCGCAAGCGCGATCGCGAGCGCAGAGCAGACCTGCCAAAGACGAGGGCGAAGCGCAAACATCGATGGTCCCTCCCAACTGTGGGATAAACCCACGCTTTCACAGAAGCCCACGCTTTCACAGAAGCATGACAAACATGAACGCGCCACGGGCGATCGGCCCGTGCGGGGCAGGCCCATGGGGCGGCGTGTGGGGACTTCAGGCGCAGCAAGCCCACGCCGCGCTGCGCCTCAGTTCGCCTCCGCGCTTTCGCCATCCTGAGATCCGCCTTAAGCATTTCGCAGAAGGTTGCGTCTCACACATAGGCTGGGCGCATGCGCGCCCAGGAGGGGGACGGTCGAGGGTGAAGTCCACCAAGGTCAAGAGCATCCCCAAGGACGCCGGCCAGGGCGCAGCGGCGGATGCGCTCGCCGACCCGTGCCGGCTTACGATCCTTATTCCCTGCCTCAACGAGGCGGAGACCCTCGGCGCCTGTGTGACCGCGGGCCTGGAGTTTCTGCGTGAGGCGTCGGTGACGGGGGAGGTGCTGGTTTCGGACAACGGGAGCAGCGACGGCTCGCAGGCGATCGCCGCCGCTCTCGGCGCACGGGTCATCCAGGCGCCGACGCGTGGCTATGGCGGCGCCCTCAGCGACGGCATCCTGGCTGCACGGGGTCGCTATGTGATCATGGGCGACGCCGATGACAGCTACGACCTTCGCCATCTCGACGCCTTCCTGACCGCGCTCGAAGGGGGCGCGGATCTGGTGATGGGCAACCGCTTCCAGGGCGGGATCATGCCCGATGCGATGCCGCTCCTGCACCGCTACCTCGGAAATCCTGTGTTGAGTTTCGTCGGGCGGCTTCTGTTCGGCGCTCCCGTGCGCGACTTTCACTGCGGGCTTCGAGGCTTCAGCCGCGACCGGGTGCTGAGCCTCGGGTTGAAGACGACGGGGATGGAGTTTGCAAGCGAGATGGTGGTGCGCGCGAGTCTGGCCGGCCTGACCATCGTCGAGGTCCCGACAACGCTGAAGAAGGATGGTCGCAGCCGCGCCCCGCATCTGAAAACCTGGCGGGACGGTTGGCGGCATCTGCGGTTTCTTCTGCTCCATAGCCCGCGCTGGACCTTCATCTATCCAGGCTTGAGTCTGCTTGGGTCAGGCGGCTTCATCACGCTCGCCCTTCTGCGCGGACCGGTGAACCTCGGGCGGGGCGTATCCCTCGACGTCCACACCTTCCTCGTTGGATGCATGGCCATGCTGGTCGGCGTGCAGGTGCTGAGCTTTGGGGTGATTGCACGCCGCTTTCTGGAACGGGGGGGCGTCCTGGCGCCTAAGGCGCGCTATCAGGCGCTGATGCAGGGCATAAGTCTCGAGACTTGGCTGCGTATGGCGGGTCTTCTGATCCTGGCGGGCGCCGCCGGGTTCGCGTGGGCGGCGTGGCGCTGGAGCGCCGCCGGATTCGGCCCATTGAACAACGGGCAGCTGTTGCGCGCGATGATCCTGGCCGGCTGTTCTGTGGCCGCAGGGGTGCAGCTCGGGTCTTCCGCGTTTCTGATCGGCATCCTTGAGATCGGCGCCCAAAAGCCTGGACCTGACCCGTGAGCCCCGCGCCCCGGCGCGGCCACCTCATCCTTACTGGCGCCAGTGGCTACATCGGCCAGGCGGTGGTGGATGAGGCCCTTGCGGAGGGGCGGCGGGTGACGGTGCTGGGGCGAACCAGGCTGGCGCGGACGCGGCTCGTGGCCTGGCGACTCGGCGAGCCCATTCCGCTTGAGGCGCTCGAGCCTGGGATCCCGGGGGCGGATACGGCGCTGGTCCATCTCGCGCACGACTGGGGCGCGGTAGGGGCGAATGAGGATCCCAACCTCGCCGCAGCGCGGGTGTTGAGAGACAGCGCCCGCGCGCTCCATCTTGGCCGTACGGTGTTCATCTCTTCGCTGTCGGCCCGGCCGGACGCGCTCAACCGATACGGCCGGACCAAGGCTGGGATCGAGGGCCTGTTCGACGCAAGGAACGAGGCGTCGCTGCGGGTGGGGTTGGTCTATGGGGGCCCGCAGATCGCCATGTATGGCCTGCTCTGCCGGATCGTGGGGCGCTTGCCGATCGTGCCGATGATACAGCCCGGCCAGCCGGTTCAGCCCATCCACCGGACCGAGGTGGCGCGGGGGATACTGGCCGCCGTTGACCGCGACCTGAACGGGCCGGTGGGCCTGGCGGGCCCCGATCCCTTGGCTTTCGCCCGTTTTCTGGATGGCCTGGCGCTCTGCCTGCGCGGCCGCAGGGTGCGCGTCCTGCCCCTGCCGCTTGGGCTGGCGCTCCTGGCCTTGGAGATCCTGAACGCGGTTCCCTTTGGACCCAAGGTGGACAGGGAGCGGGTGCTCGGCTTGGCGGGCGTGCGTTTTGTCGAGACGCGTTCGGACCTTGAACGGCTGGGGCTTACGGTGGAGCCCTTCGTTCACGGCATGGCCGGCGAGCCTTCTGCGCGGCGGCTTATGCTGGGCGAGGGGCTGTGTTTACTTAGGTTTGTTCTCCGGCGGCGGCCAGGGCGCGCCCTGATCAGCCGCTATGCCCGGGCCATCGGGCGCGCGGGCCCCTTGGCGCTTCCCCCCCTCGTGAAACGCTGGCCTGCGCTGACGCGCTGGATTGAGCCCTTCAGCGCCACGCATGAGCTTCGCCGGCGCCTCGCCATCGCCACGGCGCTCGCCGAGGCCAGCCCTGAAGGCGAGGCGGCGCTCTCGCAGGGTGGGCGCGGCAGGCGGCTTTTGAGCCTCGCCGGCGACCTTGCCCTAGAGGGGGCGGCCATGCCGGTCCGGCTCCTACTCGGCAGCCTGGTTCGGTGATGTCAAAGCCTCGGGCCAACCCGTCGCGCGTGTCGGCGCAGAGCCGCAAACCGCCAAACCTTGGCGCTGGAACGGTCTGCGTCCGGGGGTCGCCCCGGCCTTGGACGGGCGCTAGGCGCCCATCGTTCAGGATAAGGCCAGGGGCTGGGGCGCGGTGAAGGCCAAGACGGCTTTGGTGGTCATCGTCGGCAGCGGACCGGCGGGCGTCAGTGCGGCATGGCCCCTCCTGCGGGCGGGCGTGCGGGTTCTTATGCTGGATGCGGCCGACGGCAGGGTTGTGGTCTCGCCGTCAGCGGAGAGCCCGGCCGGGTTTCGCGCCGATCCCAGCCGCTGGCGGGCTCAGTTTGGCGACGACCTTGCGGGCCTTGTGACCGGCGGCGAGCGATCCCCCAAGTTCTCAACGCCCTTGGCGCGCAGCGTCACACGCGGGTTCGCAGAGGCGATCGGACTTGAGACCCGCGGTTTTTTCGCCGCAGGCGGCCTCGCGCCAGGCGGGCTCTCGACGATCTGGGGCGCGCTTGCGGCGGAGTTGCCGGCGCCGGAGTTGGCGGCTTATCCTGGCGGAGCGGCGGGGATGGCTCGGTTTTACCAGGCCGTCAGGTCGCGAATTGGGGTTCCAAGGTCTGGCGCGGAGGCGATCACCAGTAAAGCCGTGCGGCGGGTGTTCGCGCACCTTCAGGGCCGGGGCGAGCGCCTTTTCGCCGAGCCGGCGCCCAATGCGGTGCTTGATACGCCCATGGGGGGCCGCGAAGCGTGTTCTCACTGCGGCCTTTGTCTCTGGGGCTGCAGCCGGCGTGCGATCTATGACGCCGCTGACGAGCTGGCGGCCCTAAAACACTTCGCCCATTTCGAGTACCGGCCCGGCCATCGAGTAGGGCGCCTGTTCAAGGACGGAGCCCTGCAGGGACTTGAGGTCGACGCCGGCGGACACAGGACGATTGTCTATGCAAAGACCGTGCTCTTGGCGGCCGGAACCATAGCCACCGCAGCCCTTGCCCTGTCGCGGTTGGGTCTTCTGGACCGGGCGGCGCCCCTTTTGACCAATCCCGCCGCCGCGACGGCCTTTTTCGTGCCGACGCTGGTCGGCGCGGACCTGCCGCTGCGCACCATGAGCCTTGGACAAGTGTTCTACCGGCTGGCGGAGAAGGACATGGTCAGCCCCTCCAAGGCTGCGGCCGGTGTCTTATACGGCGCCGAAGCGCTGCCTTTGGAGCTGATGGCGTCCCGCCTTCCCCTGAGCCGGCCCTCAGCCTTGCGGACGGCGCGCGCCTTGGCCCCGGCCCTGGTGATGGCGACCTGCTATCTGCCGGGCGCCTTCAGCCACAACCGGATTACGGTCACGCCAGGCGGGGTGGTGATCGACGGCCGCCAGCCTCTGGCCACGGAGCGGAGGCTGCGGGCGGCGGTGCGGGCGCTGAGCTTGGCCATACTTCCCGCCGCTCTGCCGCTGCCGGGCGCAACCTCGATTCTCGAGCCCGGCGCGGACGCGCATTATGCGGGTGTCTTTCCGATCGGCGGTGAGGGGCCGTTCGCCTCGGGCGCCTTTGGTGAGATCGCCGAGGGTCTGCATGTGGTGGACGGCGCTGCTCTGCCCCGCTTGTCATCTACCCACCCGACCTTGACCATTATGGCCAACGCCACCCGGATCGGAGAAGAAACGGCCCGTCGCCTGGGTGCGACGGCATGAGGGCGCGCGCGTCCTGGTTCGCCTGCCTGCTCATGGCGCTCGCGAGCCTCGTCTATGCGGTTTGCACGCTGAAGGCCGCAATCGAAAATCCTTACTGGATGGACGAAGTGCTCGCGGTATGGACGGCGCGGCAGGCGACGGCCGGAGCCGTATGGGGCGCCCTGAACCAAGGGGCCGAGTTTTCACCGCCCCTGTTTCACTGGCTTTTGCATGGACTGGTCCGGCTCGGCCTCGACGGCCGGCTCGCCATGCGCGCGCCATCGATACTCGCCATCTATGGGGTCGCCTGTTGCGCCTTTACTCTGGTGCGGCGGCGAAGCGAGCTCGGCGTCGCCGCTCTTGCCTTCAGTTTCGTCCTTTGCAGCGGTCTTATCGACTACGCGGTTCAGGCGCGCCCCTACGCCATGGTGGTCTTGTGCTTCGCTGTTGCGGTGGTTCTTTGGAACGGCCTTGAGGGGCGGACGGGAGGGCTGAGGGCGGTTGCGATCGGCGCGGTCCTCGCCCTGGCCGTCGGCCTCCACTTTTACGCCATCGTTCTGGTCGGGACCCTTTTTCTGGTTGAATTGGCCTGGAGCCTCAAGCATCGGCGCCTGCGCTGGCCCATTTTAGCCGCCATCGCCGCCGGAGGCGGCTCTATCCTGCTTTGGTGGCCGATCGTGCAGCATGTGTCGAGCTTCAATCGAGGCGACACAGCTGCGCCCCTTTACTACGCCCACCCGACCCCGATGAAGCTCTTGGACGCCTACGTGGGCGTCCTGGCGGGCTACTCATCAATTCTGGCCTCGCCGCTCGTGCTCTTGATGGTCACCGGCGTTGCGGCATTCGTATATAGCTTGCGCACCCGCTGGCGTATCGGAGATCTTGACCTCATCGGCGCCGGGGCCTGCTTGATCCCGGTCCTAGTGTATGGCTTTGCCGTCCTGGTCTCGCACACCTTTAACGAACGCTATTGTATTGCGGCCGCCCTGGGCTTCGCCTTGGTGATGGCGCGCTCGGCCGCCGCCCTGCCGCGCGCCGCTTGGACCGCGCCGGCGCTCGGCATGGTCTTGCTCCTCGCCAGCCTGTCGCCGCTGAGGACTGCGCTCTTGGCTGATGATCTTCGCGCCGACGCCGCTTTGGCCGAGCGCGCGCCGCCGGGTTTGCCCATAGCGACGGGAAACGGGCTGAGGTTCTTGGAGCTTCGCGAAAACACCGACCCCAAGACCGCTGCCCGCCTGATCTATCTGACCGCGCCCAATGAGAGCGCCCTCGGCGATCCCACCAACGAGCATCAGGTCGAACGTTGGAAGCGCATAAACCCCGGGCTGGCGGTGGCGCCCGCGACGCCTTTCTTTGCAGGGAATCGGAGTTTCCTTTGGTTCAGCGACCCGGATGCTGCGGCAGAGGCTCCGAGCCTTTTCGATCCGTATCGGGCCAAGACCGAGGTTCTGGCGACGGCGAGCTCAGCGACGCTTCTCAGAGTCAGCCTGAGGGATGGACGTCCATAGGCTCGATCTCGCTTAGTCCAAGAACAGCGGTCAGGCCGCGCCGCTGGCCTTGGCGCGAGGGCCGAGCTCAATCGTCCCAATAGCGGTCCGGTCTCCCAGAACCCGGCGCTGAACCAAGGCGCGCGCTCGAGGGTAAAGGGCGACGCGAGCGTTCAGCGCGGCCAACAGGCGAATGACCAGATCAAGCTGGAACATAGGTCAACCGCACCATGCCCTCGCCGATCACATCGCTGACCAGGAGGCGCAGGGGTGGACGGGGCCCAGCGAAAAACGGCGCGCCGCGACCGAGCACCACGGGGCGGAGGTAGAGCCGATATTCGTCGATGAGACCGAGGTCGGTCAGGCTTCGCGCCAAGTTCGGCCCCGCGACGTCGATCTCCCCGGAGATCTGAGCCTTAAGCGCGCCCATGGCCGCCGCGAGGTCACCCTGGATCAGGGTGGCGTTGGGTCCGACGGACTTCATCGCGTTCGATACGACCCATTTGGGTCGGCTGCGCCACGCCGCCGCGAACTCCCGATCCTCCGGGTCCCAATCGGGTTGATCTTCATCCCAGTAACGCATGATCTCATAGGTGCGGCGACCGTACACAGCGCCGGCCAGCTCGCGCACGCGCTCCAGGAAGTGACGGTAGACCTCGGGACCTGGCGGTCCGAGCTCCCTGTGGTCGACGTAGCCGTCAAGAGACTGCTGCAATCCGAATACGAGCTTGGCCATGTCGCCTGCGTCCCTCTCCCGCCCCGCGCCATCGCGCAGTTGTGATTGCGAAATGACATCGAGTGTAGGCTCACGTCTGCGCTTTCGTCTTGCGGAGCGTGCGAAAGTGCTGCGAGCGAAAAACGAAGGCGATCCGTTGAGCGAAGCCGGGGAGGGCTTGCACCCAAGGCGACCCTCTCGGCGGCTTTGGCCGCTGCACTGTGCGAACGGGCTGGTCTCCTGTCCTCCCAGGCCTCGCACACCTTAGCCCCAACCATTTACCGTTCGCCTGCGGATTCCTCAGGATTGTGAGGGTTCGATCACGTTAGTCTGCCATGTATGTCGGGAAGCTCGCACATGGACCCGCTCTTGACGCCCTCGAAGATCCTAAGACCAGAAGACCAGGTTTATCGCGCGTGACAATGAACTCTGCCTCTCCGGCAAGGGCCGTCGCCAAACGATAACGGTCGCGGGGTCGGGCGATGCCGTGAGTGTCGGCAGGTCGGTCACGACGACGGCGACATCCCTAAGCGCATTGATGAGCCGGCCCGACAGCGCAAAAACCAGGCGCTGACGGATCCTTAGCTAGCGGATTACGCGCCTTGGTTCGTCGATCTGGTCGGCCGAGGTTAAGAGGTCCAAACGGCTATCGCGCCAAGGCTTGATGAGTTGCTCTGATAGCGACTGAGTTGAGAAAAGAGCGCTGATAAGACTGTTGGTGATGGTGAGCCGACCCTCTCAACGTCACGCCAGGTTAGCGGGGCAAGAAAGGCAGGACAGGGTGTCGGAACGCGCCGATGCGTTTAGATCGCGGCTAGAATGACCTGAGACGCCTTGATCAGGGCGAACGCCGATTGCCCGAGCTTGAGGTCGAGGCTGCGCACACTCTCGGATGTGACGGTTGCAACGAGGGTTTTGCCGGCATCGATTTCAAGCGTGACCTCGTCGTTGACGGCTCCGGCTCGCATCTCGACGATCCTGCCCTTGAGGGCGTTCCTGGCGGATGTTCGCAGCGCCGCGTCAGATATGGCCAGGATGATCGAACCGGCATTGATGAGGGCGACGGCCGGGACGCCCGGAGCAAGGCCAAGATCGCTGACGCTCTGGCGTGTCACCAAAGCGACGATCACGGCCGCGGCGCCGATTCGCAGCACGACCTCGGCGTTGACCGCGCCGTCTGTGATGCTCTGAACCTCGCCCATCAGGGCGTTTCGCGCGCTCGTCTTCATGGCGAAACTCCATAGCAGGCTAGAGAGTCCAGATCCGGATCCCGCGGCAAGCCTGGTCTGCAGGTCGCTGAGCGTCCGCTGGACGCTCTCCTCCATGAAGCGGAAGGAGGCTGCAACATCGGAGCCGTATGGGGTGACCCTGGCCTCTCCGCCTTGGGCGCCGCCGGAGGCGGCGATAATCAGCGGCTCAGAAAAGAGATTGTTGAGGACCTGGACTGCATCCCAGGTGGCCCGGTAGCTGAGGCCGACTTGCCTGGCCGCTGCGGCAATAGACCCCGTTTCGGCGATAGCTTCGAGCAGCGCTATCCGCTCCGCCCCGGCCTTGCCCACCAATCCGTTCTCAAACGAGAGTTTCGCGCGAACTGATTGGGTCATGCTTGTCTCATGAGAGGCGGTTTGCGCTGACTTGGCGCTGGGTCCGTCACCCGAGCCTATCGCGCGCCGGGATCATCCTAATCCTGAAACCTAAAAGCCATCGTTATGCGCCTTGACCGCATAACGCTATTGCGGCCTAAACACCGTGTTCGATCAGGTTTGAAAGCGGGCCCCCAAAGAGGGGCGGGGTGATTTCTCGTATGAATCGATGGCTTATGGTCACCGGTGCGCTCTCGCTCGCCCTGGCCTCGCTCCAGGCGCCCGCATTGGCGCAGGCCAATCCCAATGGCGCTGCAGGGCCGAGCGCGCCTCAAGGGCAGGGCGCGCAGGCGACCTCGGACGCGCCTGCTCCCTTAACCTGGAACGGAATAACCCTTTACGGAACCTTCGACGTCGGCGCGGGCTGGGTCAGCCACGGCTTGCCGGAGAACGGTTACAACTACGAAGGCGAAGCCCTGATCAATCGGAACGGAAATCATTCCAGATTCCTCATCGCGCCAAACAACCTGTCGCAAACGGGCCTGGGCCTTAAGGGCAAGGAGGCGTTCCTTCCGGGCTGGTCCTTCGTGTTCAACGCCTCCACCGGCATAAACCCTCAGTCCGGCGATCTGGCCAACGCGGCGCACGCCAACACCGCCAACAACGGTCTGGCCAGGAAGAGCTATTCGATTCCCATCGACGGCGCGCGCGCCGGACAGGCGTTCAACGATGAGCTTTACGCCGGGATCTCGTCCGTTTCGTTCGGAACCTTGACCTTCGGCCGCCAGCGCGTCCTTGGGACCGACGCGATGCTTGTCTACGATCCGGCCGGCGGCGCGTATTCCTTTTCGTTCATCGGCTACAACGGCCTGACGGCCGGGGGCGGCGACACCGAGGACAGCCGTCTGGACGATGCGCTGAAGTATCGCATCGCTTATGGCCCCGTCCATTTTGGCGCCCTCTACAAGTTCTCCGACGGCCAGGGCGGGTGTTATTCAGCCGCTGCGATCTGGTCGGCGAGCACCTGTACGCGGGAGGCGCCCCACAACTCCGCATACGGGATCGATATCGGGGGGACCTACGGCGGGTTTTCCGCCGACCTCGTCTTCCAACAGGTCAACCAGGCTATCAGTGTCGTCAACCCTCTTCTTGGCCCGACCAGTCCAGCGGCCCCCTATCAGTCGAGCGTCGACAGCATCAACACGCACGAGATCACGGGCGGAAATCTGGTTGGAACCGACAACACTGAATACGGCATCGTGACAGACAACACCGCTGTAATGGTTGCGGCGAAATACGTCTGGAGACAATTCAAGGTCTTTGGCGGCTATGAGCACATCCTGATGAAGAACCCGGCCAACCCGCTCGGGATCGGCGCCACGGCTCAGGGCGGCTACCTCCTGAGCGGGGTCGAGGACAACAATCTCGATTCCGACAAGATCGTCCAGGTGTTCTGGACCGGCGTGAAATACGCCTTCGATCGCAAGACCGATATTACGTTGTCCTACTACCACGAGATTCAGAACGACTTCCGCGTGCCCTCGACCTGCTCGGTCGCCGCCGGCTTTCGCAGCTCCTGTGCGGGAACCTTGGATGAGGTCTCGCTCTATGCGGATCACCATTTCACCAAACGGTTCGATGGATACCTCGGGATCGCCTATTCCGACGTGACGGGCGGGCTTGACGTCGCCATCCCGCACGGCCCAGGTGTTCGCTACCTGCACAACAACAACACCGCTCCGACGGTGGGTGTTCGATACTCGTTCTGATTTCGAACCGAGGACGAACCGGGCCGCCACGGGCGCGATGAAGACTTAAAGCCTCGGGGGATAGATATGAAGCGAACCCGAGGGGTCTTTGACCGTCCCATCTTCCCGAAGATAGCAAGGACCAATCGGGACCTTGCCGTGGCCGCCGGGGAGGTCGAGGACGTAGGTGGGCTGGCAGAGGCCCGAGACCTGGCCCCGAAGCGTCCGCATCAGATCCTGGCCTTGGGCCAGACTGGTGCGAAGATGGGATGTGCCGGGGGCAAGGTCGGCCTGATGAAGATAGTAGGGCTTAATCCGGGTTTCCACGAAGGCGCGCATCAGCTGGGTCAGGGTGTCCGGGTCGTCGTTTACCCCGCGCAAGAGCACGGTTTGGCTCAGCATGGGGATACCGGCGTCGATGAGCCTGGCGCAGGCGGCCCTGGCCTCCGGGGTCAGCTCGCGCGGATGGTTGGCGTGAAGGGCGACATAGACCGCCATGCCTTGGCCATTTGGAGCGGTGCGCTTTAGAGCAGCGACGAGGGCCTCACTGATCCGAGCGGGATCGACCGCCGGGACGCGGGTATGAAGGCGCACGACCTTGACGTGGTCGATCGCCTCCAGGGCGTCCATGATCGCGCTGAGCCGACGCGGCGACAGGATAAGAGGGTCGCCGCCGGAAAGGATCACCTCCCAGACCTCCGGCCGCGAGGCGATGTAGGCGAGGGCCGCGCCTAGGGCGCGGGGCGACAGGTTCGCCTCCGAGGCCGGCCCAACCGTCTCGCGACGGAAGCAGAACCGGCAGTAGGTTGCGCAGGTGTGGGTCGCTAAAAGCAGCACCCGGTCAGGGTAGCGGTGCACGATCCCCTCGACGGGACTGTGGGCCAAGTCGCCGATCGGATCGGCCAGGTCGCCGGCGGCAGGCTCTAGCTCGGCCTCGTCAGGGATGAACTGGCGCGCGATCGGATCGTCTGGATCCTCAGGATCAATCAGCTGGAGGCTGGCGGGTGTCACGGCCAGCGCATAGCGCGCCGCAACGCGTCGCAGCGCAGGCAGCCGGGCCTCGGCAATCAGGCCCGCATGCGCCAGAGCGCCTGGGTCGCGAAGGGTCTTAGCGGTGCTCATCGGTGGGCGGATATGGACCGGGGATCTGGGGGAGGCAATGGGCGTGACGCGAGGTGACGATGCGGGTGATCTTCATCCGGCCCACTTGCCAGCTTAGCATGGCGCCGAGGTCTCCAGGCTCAAGGTTCGACCCGTCGGGCGCTTCGGGGACCGTTGCTCCGGGTTACCTGCGCACGGCCTCGCCGCTTCAAGGCTGGAACGGATCCACCACCGGCGTCCATAGGACCTGTTCGATCCGTGTCGCGCCTGTGGCGAGCATAGCCAGTCGGTCGAACCCGAGCGCGGCCCCTGACGCGGGGGGCATTGACGCCAGAGCGGTGAGGAAATCTTCGTCCAGCGGGTAAAGTTCGCCATAGACCCGGGCCTTTTCATGCATCTCAAGCTCGAAACGGCGGCGTTGCTCGTCGGCGTCGGTGAGCTCGCTAAAGGCGTTGGCGAGTTCGACCCCGCAGGCGTAGAGTTCGAAGCGTTCGGCGACGCGGGGATCGTTTGGGCTCAACCGGGCCAGGGCGGCTTGGCTGGATGGGTACTCGTAAAGGATCGTGGCGCGGCCGATCCCGAGGTTGGGCTCGATCTTCTCAACCATCACCCGGCTGAACACATCAGGCCAGGCATCGTCATCTGCGACGCGAACGCCTTTGGCGCGGGCCGCCTCCGCCAAGGCGGGGCCAGCGGTCGGTTCGTCGAGGGCTACGGTCGCCAGAAGGTCTATCCCGGCGAACCGATCAAAGGCCTCCGCAACGCTGAGCCGCTCGGGGTCGGAGAAGGGGTCTATCTCTTTCCCGCGAAAGGCGAAGCGCCGCCGACCCGTGGTCTCGGCAGCGAGGCAGAGAAGGGCGGCGCAGTCGTCCATGAGCGCTTCATAGGGCTCATGGGTCCGGTACCATTCCAGAAGCGTGAACTCCGGGTGGTGGAGCGGGCCGCGCTCGCGATTGCGCCAGACCCGGGCGAAGTCGAAGATCCTGCGCTCGCCGGCGGCGAGCAGTTTTTTGCAGGCGAACTCAGGCGAGGTGTGCAGGTAGAGGCGTTCGTGCGCTCCGCGCGGACTGCAAAGGTCAGTGCTGAAGGCGTGAAGATGCGCTTCGTTTCCGGGCGAGGTCTGCAAGGACGCAGCCTCGACCTCGATGAAATCCCGCGTCTCGAACCAGGCGCGCACGGCCCTGGTGAGGGTATTGCGTTGGATGAGCAACGGGCGGCGATCGGCGTGGATTTCCGCGCGCCACCAGGGCGGAGCACTGGTCATCAGCGCGTCCTGCGTGTAGGTGCGCGCAGAATCAAGCCATTCATCGCGTCGCCGCGTCTTTGGGCGCGGCCTCGCATCCAAGGAAAAACCCATTGAAGGTCGCCGCCAGTTCGCTTCGTAAGGGCTCCGTGCTCGACATCGACGGCAAGCTCTACGTCGTGCTCAGTGTCGACAACATCCACCCCGGCAAGGGCACGCCGGTCACCCAACTTGATATGCGCCGCATCGCGGACGGGGTGAAGGTGTCCGAGCGCTATCGCACCACCGAACAGGTTGAGCGCGCCTTTGTGGATGAGCGCGAGTACAATTTTCTTTATGAGGATGGCGACGGCTATCACTTTATGAACCCCGAGACCTACGATCAAGTCTCTGTACCGGCCGACCTTGTGGGCGAAGCCAAAGCCTATTTGCAAGACGGGACCACCGTGCACCTTTCGCTGCACAACGACATCCCGATCGCCATCGAGCTTCCGCCGCGCGCGACGCTTGAGGTGGTGGAGACTGAGCCTGTGGTGAAGGGTCAGACCGCATCAGGCTCCTATAAGCCAGCGACCCTGGCCAATGGCGTACGCACCATGGTCCCCACTTACATCACCGTTGGGACCCGCATCGTGGTCATGACCGAGGATGGGTCCTACGCAGAGCGCGCGAAAGACTGAGGTCAAGGCGCTGGCGACCCAGAACGGACCGAAGCCATCCGCAGCTCAGGTCGAAAAGCGGTGTGGGGGGGGTTGATCCGACCTGCCGCCGTTCGCAACACACTGCGTATCTTACGGGGCGAGGCCGTACTCATTCAGATCCACGGCGATGACCTTCGGTTGACGCGAGCTCAATCCGCCCTGAAGCGCGTCCAGGAAACAATTTCGAGCCTCGTCGCCAGAGGGATTTTGGCGCTCGATGCGCTCATGGACGAGCGCTGGAGCGAAGATCTTGCAAGGCCTGAGACGGCGCCTCCAATCTTGGCGTAGGGGCGATCATCCAATCCGTTTGCGCATTCGTACCTGCGATGGGCGAACCGAATGGGAGGATGCGGTTGAAGACGCTGAATCGACGGGGCATGCTTACGGGGCTTGGACTGATGGTTCCTGCCTCAGCCCTGGCCCAATCCGCGCCGCGCTCCGCTTTGCATTTTGAGGTTTGGCGCAATGGTCAGAAGATCGGCTGGCACAAGGTCAGCTTTCATGACGATGACGGCCAGCTGACCGCGTCCATCACCGCCGAGTTTGTTGTCAAGCTCGGTCCCGTCCCGCTCTTGCGCTATCGTCATGACGCGACCGAGACTTGGCGCGGAGGGCGGTTTGCGGCGCTTGAGACCCGCAGTGTCACGAACGGCAAGGTCGAGCAGGTGTCCGCAACCCGCTCACGTGATGGCGTGGCGATCTCAACCGCCGCTGGCCGAAACGTCCGTGCGGCGGCGAACGCTTGTCCCCTGACCCACTGGAACCCAGCGTCCCTGAGCGGGCCTCTTTTCAATCCGCAGACCGGCCTCCTCCTCGCGCGCGAGAGCGTGTCGCGCGCCAACGACACCCTGCAGATGGCGGATGGGAAGACTGTGAACGCGACCCGCTATCAGCTGCGGGGCGACGCGGACATTGCCGATTGGTATGATCCGGAGGAGGCCTGGATCGCGCTCCGCGGCAAGGCGGTGGATGGCTCATCGGTCGAGTATCGGCGCGTCTGAGCCGTCCCGAGGCTGACCGGATCAGCCGGCGCCTTGTCTCCCGGCTTCAGCCTAAGCCCCTTGGCGATCAGCCTAGCGGCTTCCCAATGGATCCCGGCGATCACCTTGAGGGTCAAAAGGGGATGAGTGAACCAGGCCTTCAGCAGAGACGCGTCGTTCAGCGCTTGGCGCTCGGCGCTGAAACGGGCGTTGAGCAACAGGCCCTCCTGGTCGAGGGTCCTGATCGTAATGTCCAGGGCGTCGCCCGGGGGACGAATCCGAAACTGGTAGTCGAGATCCATGTCCATGAACGGCGAGACGTGCAGGCGCTTGGCCGCGCTTTGTCGCACCACGCCCTTCGCGTCGGGTTCAGCCGGCATCAGATAGCTATGCCGCTCGCCGAAGGTTGAGGAGACCTCATAAACGATGGCCGTCAGCGCCTGGTCTGGGGTGTAGCAGAAGTAGACCGAAAGCGGGTTGAACACGTAGCCCAGAACCCGCGGAAGACAGAGGAGCCGGATCGGGCCCCCGGAGATGCAAAGGCCGGCTGCGCCCAGATGCCGCTCGATCTGGGTTCGAAGCGGCGCGCCCGATCCATCCCCGTGGTCGCGCGCCCAAAAGCTGGTCAGGTTGAACCGGCCCAAGGAGAACCAGCGCAGGCGCCGATGCAGGGCGGGGATCTCGTCGAGGTCGAGAAGCAGCATAAAGATACGGTATTTCAGGGCATGGCGACGTGGCCGGGTCCGGACGTGGGTGACCTCGCCCAGGTAAATCGCAGAGCGCGAGGGGACCGCGGGTTGGCGCATCAGGCGGCGAGACGGTCAGGCTGCGGTCTGGCGAGGTGAATCCGGCCGGATTCATTTTCAACGGTCCAGGGCCGGCGAACGCCGCCGAGCTGCTCGGCCACCGCGAGCCCCGATTGCAGACCGTCTTCATGAAAACCTGCGCCGAAATGGGCGCCGCAGAACCAGACCCCGCCCTCGCCCTGGAGCGACCACAGCCGGCGCTGGGCGTCCAGCGCGCGCTTGTCGAACATCGGGTGTTCGTAGTCGTAACGGCCGAGCACCCGGGAAGGGTCGGGCTCGCGGGACGGGTTTAGGGTGACAAACAGGTCCGGCGTGCGGGGCAGGCCTTGCAGCATGTTCATCCAGTAGGTGACGCAGACCCCGTCAGGATCGTCGCGGCGCCCAATGTGGTTCCAGGCCGACCAGGCGGCTCTGCGGCGCGGCATAAGGGCCTTGTCCGTGTGCAGAACGGCGAGGTTCTGGGTGTAGCGAAAGGCGCCGAGAAGGGTCTTCTCCTCCGGGGTCGGATCGGCCAGAACGGCCAGGGCTCTGTCGGCATGTGTGGCGATCACAACCTGGTCGAAGCGTTCGACCCGGCCTGATCCGTCGCGAACCAGCACCCCGTCGTTGGTTCGGCGGACCTCGGTCACCGGGCTCTCTGTGCGCAGGTTCAGCCCCTCAGCGAGGCGGCGCACGTAGGCGCGCGATCCGCCATCGACGGTGCGCCATTGAGGTCGGCGCACGAGTTTGAGCAGGCCATGGTTTTCGAAAAACCGGATCAAGGCCTCTGCAGGATAGTCGCGCGCGCCGGCGGGGGAGGTCGACCAGATGGCGCCGATCTGCGGCAACAGGTGGTCGTCCTGAAACGCCCGGCCGTAGCGGCCGCGATCAAGGAGTTCGCCAAGGGTGCAAGGTTGGGCCTCAAGGGCGGCGAGGGCGAGGGGCGCTTCGCGATAAAACCGCATCAGGTCCCGAAGCATCGACCAGAACCTTGGGCGGAACAGATTGATCGGCTGCGCCAGGATAGCGGCCGGGTGGGCGCTGCCGTACTCGAGCGCGCCGTCATCCAAAGACACGCCGAACGACATCTCGGCGGTCTTGGTCGGAACGTTAAGATGGTCGAAAAGGGCGGTGAGGTTCGGATAATTCGCCTCATTATAGACAATGAAGCCCGTGTCGACCGCCATGCCGGCGGCGTCGACGGTATTGGAGTGGCCGCCGAGGCGCGTCTCAGCTTCGTAGAGGACAACGTCGTGGCGCCGGCTGAGCAGCCAGGCGCAGGACAGGCCCGACACCCCCGATCCGATTACTGCCGCCGTCATCCGCCGCCCGTCCCCGCCCAACGCCATTTTGGTCCCATGCTCCTAGCTCTGTAGTCAGGTACGCGAAGAAGCGTCTCTTGGATGATTGTAAAGCCAATTCGGATATCGCGGAGAAAGCTTCAGCTCGGGCGCCCCGGAGGGCGCGGGTTGCGTTGGGCCTAAGCGCGTCCCCAATCGGCTTGGCGACCGAGCCAAAGGTCCTCTGGGGCGACGACGCCTTGCGCCCATCCATCCTTCGCAATCTTTCTCTTTGCGCTTTCGGCCGGCGGGACCAGCGCGCAGACCAGGCGTCCGCCTGCGCCGGCCCTTTGGTCTTGGCGGAATGCAGGTTCAGAGAACCTGGTGGACTTGATCTGAGGGTTGGCTATGGGGGTATGAAGCCCCTCGGGCGGCGGCGGCGGGCTGGCGGATCTAAGGTCGGGATGGTTTGCGGCAAAACGATCGCCACGCTTCATCCGTCCGCGCGTTAGTCCGTAACTGAGAGCGAACAGGGAGGCTGGCGTTGGTCGGACTAGGCGCAAAAACCAAAGCGACGCTCGGCCTTGGCCTTATCGTCGCTTCGGCCTCATCGCTTGGCGCCTGTTCGGGCGTCGCGGCCCTGAACGCCTTGGAGCCCAAGGGAGGGGTCGCCATTCACCGCGATATCGCCTTTAGGCAGGGCCCGCGCGGCGGCCTTGACGTCTATCAACCCAAGAGCGCTGAAGGCGGCGCGCCGGTGGTGGTGTTCCTTTATGGCGGCGGCTGGGATTCGGGTGCGAAGGCGGATTATCTCTTTGCGGGCGCAGCTCTGGCCCGCCAGGGCTTTGTCGCCATCGTGCCTGACTACCGAATTTATCCTGAGGTGCGCTGGCCGGTGTTCTTGCAAGACAATGCTGAAGCTGTGGCCTGGAGCCGGGCGCATGCGGCCGAGTATGGGGGCGATCCCCACAAGCTGTTTCTGATGGGCCATTCGGCGGGCGCCTACGACGCGGTGATGCTGGCGGAGGACCGAAGATGGCTGGGGGCGGTCGGTATGGACCCAGCCAAGGACATCAAGGGGGTGGTCGGCCTCGCCGGACCCTACGACTTTCTGCCGCTGCATAGCGACGAGCTGAAGGCCATTTTCGGACCTGAGGCTCAGCGGGCGGACACCCAGCCGATCAACCATGTCGACGCCAGCGCCCCACCCCTCTTGCTGGCGACCGACAGCGCCGACACGGTGGTGGATCCTGGCAACACCCTGCGCATGGCCGCGCGCGTGCAGGCAGCCGGAGGTCAGGTCGAAATGCGCGACTATAAGGGGTTAAGCCACGCTCTGCTTGTGGGCGTGCTCGCCGCGCCCCTGAGTTTCCTGGCGCCGGTCCTGGCGGACGCCAGCCAGTTCATTCGCGCGCACGCGGGCCCAAGCGGAGCGGCGTCTGGAGCCGCCTCATGATCCTCGCTGTGTTCAGCCTCGCTGCTGCGGTCCTGGTCGGTATGCTGGTGGTGATGACCATCGGCTGGTTCGTGCAACGGGGCGCCGGCAACGCGGGCTGGGTCGACGTATTTTGGACCTATGGCACCGGCGCCAGCTGCGCTCTAGCGGCTCTTGTTCCCCTTGTAGGAGCCGGCGCGCCGAGCCTGCGACAGCTGATGGTCGCAGGTCTTGTTCTCGTCTGGTCGCTCAGGCTTGGAACCTATGTCGCGGTGCGCGTCGCTCACGGACCGGAGGACGCGCGCTACGCGGGGTTTCGCCGAGACTGGGGGGCGGGCTTCCAGGCGCGCATGATCTGGGTGATGTTGATCCAGGCCCCGGCGACGGCGCTGTTGTCGATCTCCATCCTCCTGGCGGCCCGCAACCCGCAGCCAGGCCTGGGGCTCGCCGACCTCATCGGCCTCCTGATCCTGGCGGGCGCCATCCTCGGCGAGGGCGTCGCCGACGGACAGATGAAGCGGTTCAAAGCTGATCCTGCGAACAGGGGCCAGGTGTGTGATCAGGGGCTTTGGGCCTGGTCGCGGCATCCAAACTATCTCTTCGAGTTCGTGGGCTGGCTGGCTTATCCCGTGATCGCCTTTCGCGCCGCTGACCTTTGGACCTTGCTGGCCCTGGTCGGCCCGGCCCTCATGTTCGCCATCCTGCGATATGGCACCGGGGTGCCCCCTCTCGAGGCGGCTATGCTCGAATCCCGAGGGGAGGTTTATCGCCGCTACCAGGCCCGCGTTAGCCCGTTCCTGCCCCGTCCACCCAAGGAAATCTCTGCATGAGCGCTGTCGCCTCTGTCATCGCCGCCTTCGAGGGCGCGCCCTTGCCCGATCCGGTCCGCCGGGCGGCCGTGACGCTTTTGGTCAATGGAGCCAAGAAAAGCCTGGCCAGCGCGCCGGCCGACGTCGACGCCGCCTTTGCGCTCGATATGACCCTTCACCCGATTGCGGAACATACCAAGGCGGCCAACGACCAGCACTATGAATTGCCCGACGCCTTCTTCCAGAAGGTGCTCGGCCCCAGGATGAAGTACTCCTCCTGCCTCTATCCGACCGGTAAGGAGACCCTCGCCGAAGCCGAAGAGGCGGCGCTGGCCGAGACTGCGAAGCACGCAGATCTTTCGGACGGTCAGGCGATTCTCGAGCTCGGTTGCGGCTGGGGCTCGCTCAGCCTCTGGATGGCCGAACGCTATCCGAACGCCACGATTGTCAGCGTGTCCAACTCCGCCTCTCAGCGCGCCTTCATCACGCAAAGGGCAGAGGCGCGCGGGCTCTCCAATCTCACCGTCGTCACCGCCGACATGAACGCCTTCACCCCAGACCGGCGCTTTGACCGGGTGGTCTCCGTGGAAATGTTCGAGCACATGGCCAACTGGCGCGCTCTACTGACGCGGGTTCAAGGCTGGTTAAAGCCCGACGGCGCTTTGTTCTTGCATGTGTTCAGCCACAGGCGGGCGCCCTACCGCTTCGACGCGGAAGATCCCGCCGACTGGATCGCCCAACACTTCTTCACAGGGGGGTTGATGCCGAGCCATGCCTTGATCCGGGAGTTCAGCGATCTTTTTGTCCTTGAGGCCGACTGGCGCTGGAGCGGCGCGCACTATGCCCGAACCGCCGAGGCTTGGCTCGTCAACTACGATCGCAGCGCCCCAGAGATCGGCTCTATCCTGCGCGAGGTTTACGGCAAGGACGCGCGATTGTGGGGGCGGCGCTGGCGCCTGTTTTTCCTGGCGACGGCGGGCCTTTTTGGCCATGACGGGGGTGAGGAGTGGGGCGTTAGTCACTATCGCCTGCGTCCGGCGGGGAAGAGCGCCTGAACATGCTGAAGATTGGCCTTGCCTATATCTGCACAGCCGTCGTGTTTCTGCTCATGGACGCGGCCTTCTTGAGCCTGATCGGCCCACGGCTCTATCGGCCGGACATCGGCCCCCTGCTTGGCGATAGCGTTCGGGCGGCGCCGGCGATCTTGTTCTATCTTTTGTATATCGCCGGCCTCGTTTATTTCTGCGTCCAGCCGGCCCAATCGGCCGGGTGGACCCGCGCGTTAAGCGCCGGGATCGCGCTGGGACTTGTCGCCTATGGGACCTACGACCTGACCTGCCAGTCTGTGATGCGCCTGTGGTCTTGGAAGATCACCCTTGTGGATTTGGCCTGGGGTGCGTTCGCCAGCGGCGTCGCTTCAACCCTTGGCCTCTTGGCGGCGAAGGGTTTGGCGTCCAAACTGAATCTCCAATGACGACAAGTCTCCCGATCGATACCCGTGTCGTCCCGGGCGGTTTCGGCCGCGGGCGTTCCGCCGGACTGATGGCGCTGATCGGCGCCCTGCAGAAATGCTGGAGCGCCGGAACGCTGACGGTCGTTGCGCCCGATGGCTCGGTTCATCAGATGCACGGCGCGGAACCTGGGCCCGAGGCGATCATTCAGGTACGCGACGCGCGCATGGTCGGGCGGGTCCTGACGTCGGGCGACATCGGGTTTGCCGAGAGCTTTATCGCCGGCGAGGTGGATACGCCTGATCTCGAGCGGCTCCTCACCACCTTCTCGATCAACTTCGACGCCATGGCGCGCATTTTGGCCGGCAAGCCGGTGCTGCGTTTTATCAACGCCATTGGCCATGCCCTGAACCGCAACAGCAAGTCGGGCTCGCGGCGCAATATCTATGCGCACTATGACCTCGGAGATGATTTTTATCGGCTTTGGCTGGATCCTGGGCTCAACTATTCCTCAGCCCTTTACACCAACCCATCACAGGATCTCGCCGCCGCCCAGCGCGCCAAACATGCCGCCCTTGCCGAGGCGATGGACCTCAGGCGAGGCCAGAGCCTGCTCGAGATCGGTTGCGGCTGGGGCGCCTTCGCCCGATTCGCTGCGACGGCTTATGAGGCGAAGGTCACCGCGATTACGGTCTCGCCTTCGCAGCATGCTTTCGCGGCGAAGATGGTCCAGGCCGAGGGCCTTGGCGAGCGGGTAAAGATTGAGCTCTGCGACTATCGCGACGTCAAAGGTCGGTTCGATCGAATCGCCTCGATTGAGATGTTCGAGGCCGTCGGGGAGGCCTATTGGCCGGCCTATTTTTCGACGATCCACGACCGCCTGGAAGACGCAGGTCGGGCGGCGCTGCAGATCATCACCATCGACAACGCCCTGTTCGACGACTACCGCCGACGACCCGATTTCATCCAGATGCATATCTTTCCCGGCGGCATGCTGCCGAGTGAGGGCCGGCTGAAGCAGGAGACCGACCGGGTTGGGCTGAACTGGACCGGCGTGCGCCGCTTCGGTCAGGATTACGCCGAGACCCTCGCCGAATGGGGGCGGCGCTATCGCGCCCAGGCCAGCGAGGTGGCCGCCCAGGGATTTGACGAGCGCTTCGATCGGTTGTGGCGTTACTACCTCGCCTACTGCGAGGCCGGCTTTCGCACCCGCCGGACGGACGTGATCCAGCTTGGGCTCGCCCGGGCCTGAGCAAAGATCAAGGCAGGGGCTGACGTCGCTAAATCGAAGTTTTTGCGCCGAATTGACTGAACTGCGCGGTGTCGATTTAGGGTCGGCTCAACGCGCAGAATTTCTAGGAGCCGCCAATACCCTGAAAGCCGTTCAAGCGCGTCTATATCGATCCGGTCCGTGTCCAGTCGCCAAAAAGACGGAAGTCTGGAGCGTCATCCTGATCAATACCGTCCTTGTCCCGCGGGCGAAACCTTCCGTTTAAAGCAGCTGCAGCTTGCCGGTGGCGACAACCGGGCCGGTGGGCTGGCCGGTCGGCGAGCCGCCTTCAGGCTCGATCGAGACGGCGAGCACTTCAGCGCCGGTCGGGCTCGTGTTGAGTTTCAGCTCAACGGGTTTGGCGAACTCGGCGATGCCGAGCGAGACCGGCTTGCCGTCCGGTCCGATCAGCCAGAGCTGGGGCGAGCGGCCGGGGGTCGAGGTCATTGAGACCGGTTGAAGGATCACGCGGTGGTGGGCCGGGTCCATCATGGCCACATAAACAATGGGCCCCTTGGACTCTGCAATCTCTGAGGTCATTACGGGCGTCGGGCCTTCGGGCGGACGGGGCCAGAAGGCGACCAGCGCCATCACCGCCGCCATGCTCGCGGCGGCGGCGGAGACGCTGCGCCAGAGGATCAGGCTCCGCCTCAGGCGCAGCTCAACCACGTTGCCAAGGTCGCCAAGCCGCTCGACGATGCCGGTCCAGACATGGTCCGGGGCCTCTTCGGGGGCGACCCTATCGAGCAGTGCGGCGAGGCGGGCGCGCCAGCCCTCGACCTGCCTTGCGAAGGCCGGATCGGTCAGCTCGCGCCGCTCGGCCGCCTCCCGTTCGGGCGGGTCGAGAACGCCCAGGGCATGCTCTGCCGCGAGCACGCCCTCGTCGTGGGGCGGATCGTCGTCTTGGGGGGGGCTGAAGTCGCTCATTGGTCTAGGCAGGTCCTAAGCCGCATCAGGGCCCGGCGGATCCAGCTCTTCATCGTGCCGATGGGCGCGCCTGCCGCTTCGGCGAGGGCCGCGTAAGTCTTGCCGTCGAAAAACGCGGCGCGAATGTAGGCGGCCGTGTGGGGTTCAAGCTCGCCCAGGCAGCCTTGCAGGCGATCAAAGGTTTCTGCGCCGAGAAGGGCGCCGTCGGCGAGCGGACGGGGATCAGGGGTCTCGCTGGCCGCCTCGATCGGACGGTTCAGGTGCGCCTTGCTGGAGCGCAGGCGATCGATGGCGCGGTTGCGCGCCAAGGTGGCCAGCCAGGTGATCGGGCTGATCCCCCGGTCGGGGTCGAAGGCCCCGGCCCGCCTCCAGACGGTGACATAGATGTCCTGCAAGGCGTCCTCAGCTTCGCTACGATCGCCCAAGATACGGAGACAAATCCCAAATAGTTTCGCAGAGGTCTGTTGATAGACCAGCTGCAGGGCGGCCTGATCGCCGTCGGCGACTTTTCCAAGAGCGAGGCTCAATCGCTGGCGGTCCGCAGCTAAATCCACGCAAGGCGCTCCGAATCCGACGCCGCGCGTCCCAAAGCATCCAATCCCAGTGGACCCTACGGCGTCAAGCGACGCGCGGATGCAGGCGCATTACGCCTATTTAATGATAGATACCTTGCATCACACGCTACCTTGTCGTACTCACCTAACTGAAGCAAGGAGCGCCGTGGTGCCCGAGGCCATTGAGATCCAGCTAAAAAAAGGGGTGCTCGAGCTCTGCGTGCTCGCGCTCCTGTCGGAACACGACAGCTACGCCTACGAAATCGCCAGCCGCCTCGCCGATGGCATCGGCATGGGCGAGGGGACCATCTATCCCCTTATGCGGCGGCTCCAGAACGACGGTCTGGTCGAGACCTACCTGGTTGAGTCGTCTTCCGGCCCGTCACGCAAATACTATCGGCTTACCCCCGGGGGGGCGGAGAGTTTCAACGCGCAGAAGGCGGCCTGGCTGTCCTTCGCCGGCGCGGTTCAGGGCATTTTGGGAGGCGCAGCGTGACCCGACAGGCGTTCATGGCCCGATTGCGGGAGGGATTGCGTGGGCTTCCGCCGCAGGCCCAGGTCGAGATTGCCGCCGACTATGAGGCTCATTTCGCCGACGGCGCCGCCGCAGGCCGAAGCGAGGAGGATGTCGCGGCCAGCCTTGGCGATCCCGCCCGGTTGGCGCAGGAGCTTCGCGCGGAAGTCGGTCTGAAACGATGGGAGGCCCAGCGCAGCCCATCGAGCGCGGTGTCGGCGGTGTTCGGCCTGCTCGGCCTTGGCGCGCTCGATATCCTGATCATGCTGCCCATCCTGATGGGCGTTGGCGGCGCCTTGTTCGGCCTGCTCGCCGCCGTCATCGCCCTGTTCTTCAGCGGAATCATGGTGTTTGTCGCCGGGCCGTTCTCGGGCATCCCGGGCGGCCCCGCCGTCGCCGTTCTTTTGGGGGTCGGCCTCATGACCGGTGCGACCTCCTTAGGAGCCCTCCTCGGCATCGCCACGATCGGCCTCGTCAACGCCGTCGTCTGGTACGCCCGGCTTCACTATCGGGTGCTTAAGCCGGCCCTCGAACCCAAGATTATGGAAGGTCTGTGATGATCCGCGTTCTCGCAATGATCGCCGTCGCTGGCTTTCTGGTCTCGGCGGTCACCTTGTCCGTGGCGGTCGCCATCACTGGGCCCGAGGCGATCATTCATGGGGCCTGGTCGTGGGGTCCGCATGGCTGGGGCTGGAGGGGGCGCGATCATGACAGGCATGAAAGCCGCGAGGAGGGTGAGCAGAATACTCGCGAACTCACGTGGACGGGCGGGGACCGCGTGATTGTATCGGTTCCTGCGGACGTCACCTACACCCAGGCGGACGGACCGGCGAAGGTGACGGTTTCTGGACCGTCCGACGCTGTGGCCGCGGTCCATCTTGAGGCGGGTCAGATCCGTTATGACGAGGATCGGGATTTCGACGACGAAAGACTGAAGATCACCATCACCGCGCCCTCAGTGTCCGATTTCGCCCTTGAAGGCGACGAGACCCTCGCCGTCGTGGACTACAAGCAATCAAAGCTCTCCCTGTCCTTGTCGGGGCGCGCCGACGTCAAGGCGGCTGGCGAGACGCGAGACGCCGAGGTCAATATCTCAGGATCAGGGCGTGCGGATCTCGCCGCCCTGAAGATCACGTCTGCGAAGGTCGAGATCAGCGGTTCTGGGAAGGCGTCCTTGGCGCCGAGCGTTGCGGCGGAGGTCGATATCTCCGGCGATGGCGACGTCACCCTCTTGAGCAATCCGCCGCAGCTTCGCACCAGCATCACCGGCGCTGGCGAGATCCATCGTCCTGGCGTCTGATCAGGCCGCGGGGGCTGACGATTGAGGTCTTAACCGGCAGCCGAGGTTGGTTCTAAGCCCATCGTCGCCAGCCCCGGCCCGAGATCAGGACGCCCCCGCGCAAAACGCTCAGGGCTGCGCGGCCCATAGACGGGGCGCGTGCAGCGCTAAGGATTGGCGGCATTATCCTCGCCGCTGTCCTTGGGCCGGTGGCGGCCCGTCACTGGCGGGCGAAGGCGCGTGACGCGTCCAGACAGCCGCGCTTCAGAGCGTCGAGGGCGGATGTCGCCTGGTCGAGCTGGCGCTGCAGGGTGATCAGCTTTGTGTTCAGCGACCAGAGTTCATCCAGCTGACGCACCCGGTCTGAGCGGCAATGGACGAGATAGGTCTCAAGGGCGCGCCTTTGTCCGTCCGTCAGAATCCGGCCATATCCCATGGCGCGGAGCATGTTTTCGAACATGCAGTCGACAAAAGTGATCGTCGGCGGATCAAAGCTGAGGATATTTTTGTCGCCGTTGATCCGCTCCAGCAGATCGATCGGCGCGCCGACCGCTGCGCCAGCCCGGGCCAACAGGACCGGAAGACTGACCCCATAATCGAAGAAGTTCCCCGCGTGATAGTCGGGAACCACGGAATTCTCGCCTCGGTGAACCAGGTAAGGCTCCGCCGCATAGCGGGACGGGGCGCTGTGGTGCTTCTCAAGGAAGGCCACCACGTGCGGGTGCCTTGTGTCCATGGTCAAATAGGGCTCAGGATCGATCGCGCGCGCCGCTGTGGTGAGCTCGATATTGCCGCTGATAAAGGCGAGCTGATTGATTCCGACCGCGCAGAAGAGGTCGATAAAGCTCTCGAAGCGCCGATCGGGAATGGCGTTGCTGGACGCTCGAAGCTGCTGGGAGAGATCGGCGTTGAATACCCGCTTGTTGAGGGTAAGGAACTGGGGCGCCTCCCCTTCGAGGATCGACACCACGTAGGAAAGCCCGCCGTCCATCAGAAGATCGTCCGATCCGAACACCCAGGTCCACCGCCCGCGGGCGCGCCAGGGCGCAGCAAAAAGCTGGAAACATCCGCCTTCATCGCGGGCGTGGAGCACATAGCTCACGGATCCATAGGCGGCGGCGAGCTCTTTGATCGTGGAGCGGGTCTGATCGCTTGAGGCATTGTCGCAGATGATGATCTCGACCTTGTCCAGCAGTGCGCCCTTCAGTTGCTGTGCGAGACTGCCTACGGTTTGGACGAGCTCGGGCGCGCGGTTGAACGTCGGAATGATGATGCTGAGGATCGGCTCGCAGGCAAGCGGGCGCATCAGGGTTTCAAGGACGGCGCACTCAAGCATGGGGGCTAGTTCCGGTCCGAGCCGAAATCCGGCCCGTTCGACCTCTGACGATCCTTTGACTTGGCTAATGGACTGATAATGGGCCGTTGATCACATGCGTCGACACGCCAGCTGAAACACGTAAGCGGGCTCAGGCCCCTCCTCGATCCTGAGGGTTGAGAGGGCGAGAATATCAAGCTCGCTTTGACGCATCAGCCGCCTTAGGGCGCGTTCAGAGAAGAAGTTTATGTGTTCGTGCCAATGCCGTTTGACCGGCGCCGCAGCTTCAGGTCGACGCTCGGCGCGCATCAAAGGTTCGAAGGGGAGCTCGAGGTAGAGCACCGTCTTTGGATCCATGACGCTCCGGAGCCCATCCAGAAGCTCCAGAGGATAGGCGACGTGTTCAAGAACGTGGGCGCACACCACAAGGTCATAGGGGGTGAAGGACGCCTCCTCCAAGCCGACGCGCCGGGCCCCGGCCACGGGCTCGACGGCGCTGATGTCGTGGATATGCAGAAGGCGCCGCTCGGTTCTGAACGGGGTGTTGCGCCCTGTGTCTCCACCCCAGTCGAGAACGCTGATCGGCGGGGACACCATCGGCCTTAAGAACTGCTCGACCTTATCAATGTAGGCCGCGCCCTGCAGGAGGGCGGCGTTCTTGGCGAGATAGCCGGGCTCATAATGGTCTCGCAGGCGGGCGTACTCCTCGTTCCGATAGCCCCGATAGAGCCGGGCCATTTCCTCATCGGAAAACCGCATGTCGAGGAACAGAAAGTCGCAGCTGGCGCAAAAGAGCGAGGTGCAGAGGGTGTAGGCGGTTCCTGATTTGATCGTCCTTAGGCCCCAGCGCTCATCGATCTCGACGGGCGCCCAGCCGAACACGCGGTGAGCGACAAAGGGCATCAAGATGGCGGGGGTTTTTTCGAGGGCGCTCTGGCCACAGCAGAGGCAGGCGCTCGCGACCCTTTGCTTGACGCGCACGCTCGACACAGGACGGGGTCAGACCCTAGCCGGCTGTTCGGCGTAGTAATCGAGAATTTCGGCGATCTTGGCGCGCGATATGTCGTCGATGTTGTCTGGGTGGCTCCAGTCCCAGGTGCAGTTGGCGCAGGATTTGATCAGCCGCCGTTGGCCGTTCAGGAGTTTACTGCGCACCGCCTGCAAGGCCGGCCCGAACCAGATCTCCTTAAGGCTCTGGTCGTTTAGGTTGCCGACTGCGGACGACCAACTCCAGTCGATACAGCAGATGGTGACCTCGCCGTTTGCAGCCACTGAGGACATGTAGAAGGGGGCAGGACAGATCTTCTTCGGCGCTCGGACCGGGATCTCGACGCCGAGCTTCTGGTCGATACCGTCAATCCCGGACATATTGTGCAGCATCTCGAGAGTCAGCTCGTCGCCGACGTCCTTGAACATGTCCCGAAACCGGGCCTCGTCGTCAGCCGAGACGGTCTCGAACATCTTGACGTAGATGTAGGGACGCGAAGCGCCCATGCGATCGCGCATATGGCGCAGGCGCTCCAGGTTTTCGAACACGGTTTCGATCCGGACCTTGCTGCCGGTGAAGGCCTGGTGCGCAGTTTGATCGAGGGAATAGATCGAGACCCGCAGGTAATCCAGAGGCCCCTCGATCAGCTCCAGCGCCATCTTTTCGGTCAGACGCGTGCAGTTGCTGGTCAGCTCGATACGGTCGGCGACGTCCATGACCTTGGCGAGCCGGATCATCCGGCCGAGGTCCGGGTTGACCATGGATTCGCCGTAGCCGAACAGCTTCAGCGCCTTCAGCCGGCCCATGGACTTGATATCGACGAGAATCTTCTCGTAGAGGCTGAAGTCCATGTTCTGATAATAGCCGGCTTTCTCTTTGTAGTCGGGCATGGTCTGCGGGCAGCTCACGCATTTGAAATTGCAGATATTGGTGGGCTCGATGTGCATAGACATGGGCATGGCCAGGGGCAGAATGTCCCGGAGATTGCGCCGGTTGGCGAGGGCCAGCTGGGTATAGGCGATGGGCGGCGCGGTCATCGAAACTCCCAGGCGTTCAACGGCGACACGATGTCACAAGACGCTTTGCAGTAGGTCGGAAAAGGCGATCACATTGCGCACGCCATAGCCTCGGGCCAGATCGGCGATGGCGGGCGCGGAAAATCGCGCGAGCACCACACAGACGTCCGGCTGGACCGTGCGCAGGACCGTCGGGTTCTGCACCGCTGCGCCATGGTGTTCGGGCCAGTACTTGTAGACATAGCTGTCCACCAGGCAGGACACCTTGGACGCGTTAAGGCCGCCGTATTTCACCAGAAGGTCGAAGATCGTGGTCGCTCCCCAGAACGCCACGGTCTGGCGTTCCATCAGCCGATCTAGGATCTCCACCACCGCCGCCAGTCTGTCGCGATTGCGGCTGACGTTGAGGGCGTAGGTCTGGATCAAGGCGCGGTTAAAGGCCGGCAGGTCTCCCGCTTCGAAACCATCACTGAAGGGGAGCTTGGACCCCGGCCCATCTTTGGTGGCCAGGACACGAACGTTGAGAATATCGTCAGCGCCATTGGTGCCGGCCTCGAGCCTGAAGCCCGACCATTCGAGATAGGCGCAGAGCAGGCGGTGGCTGAAATGGGTGGTGTGTTTGTCGATGAAGAACTCCTCGACGGTGAGGGGATAGGAAATCACCTCGATGTTGGGGACTTCTAAGAAGAGGACGCCGCCCGGCTTCAGCGCTCTGTGTATGTCCGCGATCATCGCGCCAGGCGAGTCGGCGTGCTCGAGGGTCTGGCAGCAATAGGCGAAGTCGTAGGCGTCGGGCTCCAGGCGGGTGTGTTCTAACTTGGCGAGGCGAAGGTCGATCTCAGGCCGATCTTGGTAGCCGCCGACGACCCGCGCGTCCGGTTCGACCGCTGTGACCTGAAACGCCGGATGCGTCTCAAGCGCCCACTCGGTGAAGCTGCCCCGGTTGGCGCCGACGTCCAGGAGGCGTTTGAGCTTTTTGCCGTGCAAAACGCCCTCGAGCAGGGGCCTGAGGGCGTCCAGTCTGAACCCCTTCGCCCAGCGGATATTGCCCCAGTCCGCATCGCCGCTGGCGCGTGGTTCGCGGCTATAAGGGACGTCGGCATAGCGGCTGAACACAAGGCCGCAGCGGCGGCACAAGGCGATGCGGACATCGCGCTGGGTTCTGATCGGACGATAGACCTCGTCAAACGCGTCCGCGCCGCAGAAGTCGCAATGGTCTGGCGTCAGAGCGAGCTGCATCAGTAGCTGACCCGATATTCCTTGGCGGCGAGATCATACCCCAGGCGCTGCATCATGGGCGCGCAGATGGCGGCGAACTTCGCCTGCTGATCAGAGGTCAAGGGATAGTCGATCGGTATATAGACATGCTGGGGTTTTCTCAGGAGCTGAGCGAAGGTGTCGTCAAAGGGCGTGTCAAAAAAAGCCAGGAACCGCGTCGTCTCCGCGGCCGACGCTGTCAGCGTCTCAAGCTTGATCTCGAGCTTGCGTTCCCCTGGAACCCCCGCCAGCGCCTCGGTTATGCACCGGTTGGTTTCCGCCCATTGGTAACAGCAGCGCTGGAACTGATCAAAAGCCGGGAACTCCTGGTAGAACGGCTGGCCGTGCTGGGGGATCGGCCACCAGAAGGTTTCGGGGGGCGGGGGCATCGGCGCCGCGTCCGGACCGCTCAGCCAGGCCTGCAGCGCCGCCACGCCCCGGTCGGCATAGACATGGCCGCCGAGCTTGTGGAAGAAGGAGCTGGCGACCTTGCGCCCGTCTCTGACCAGATGGACGAACTTCGCCTCAGGAAAAGCCTCGACCAGAACATCGGCGACCCATGCCAGCTTATTGCTGGAGTCAACGAAATATCGGGCGGAGCTATAGTGCGCGGCCGCGGCGTAGATGTCCCTCAGCCGCCCAGCCATATCCGCTCGCGGCAGGCGGCCCATGAAACAGAGCGCCGCCTCGCGTTGGTAGGCGTCGCGTACATACTCATGGTGCGCCTCCACCGAGGCGACGCCGGCGAACAGTTTAACCGCCATCTTGGTGCCGCTGCGGCCCGAGCCCAGAATGAAGACCGGCGTGGTCTGCGCCGTCACCAGTCGATCTCCAGCAAAGGTGTCGAGGCCATGCGGCCGTCGGCGTGCATCACCGTTTTGACGGCCGGTCCCCGCGGCTCGGATCTGCCGATCATCAATTCGACCACGACCGGCGGGGCGGCGACGTCATGGCCGGCGAGGAAGGCCTCCAGGGCAGGAAGGGTCGCAACGCGGAGATAGGGAAGGTCGAACGCGGCGCTGAGCGCCTCGAATGAAGGGATCCAGACCCCGCTCGCGTCGTCGGCGCCGAACAGGCCGCCGAAATGGCGGCTCTGAGACATCCGGATCGACTCGTATCCGTCGTTGTTCATGATGAAGAGGATAAAGCCTCTGGGCGCCGCGCGTTTTAGGGTCGCCAGCTCCTGAAGGTTCAGCATCACTCCACCATCGGCGTCGGCGCAGACGACGGGCTTGGTGGAAGCGAAGGCGGCGCCGAGGGCAAGCGGCAGACCAAAGCCCATGGCGCCGAGCGCCGCGCCGCAGAATATGCGTCCATGCTCCGGCGGCCGAAAGAACCGGCTGAAGGTCTCAGCGGCATAGCCCGAGCAGGCGGGAACGACGATGCGGCCTGAGGACCAGGCCGAGAGGCGATCGCAGAGGGTGTAGACGCTAAGCTGGTCGCTCGACAGCCGGCGACGCTCTTCGGCGAGTTCTGTCTTGTGCTGAGCCTGACACCAGGCCGCCCAGGCCGGATCGGCCTTCGCCTCAGGAATAGGTGTTCTCGTCAGGGCCCTTAGATCAACCGTCAAGACCGCGCTATTGGCCAGACCGGCGAATTTTCTCAACTCCGCCTCGTCGACGTCTATGAAGGTCCGCCGGGCCTGGGCCCCAAACCCCTCCCTTTGGAAGGCGGTGGTGGCCAGATCGAGCCGGGCTCCCAGGAAGACGATTTCATCGGCCTCGCCGAGAATTCGGTTGGACGAGATCGGCGCCAGTCCGCCGGGGCAGCCGAAGTGAAGATCATGCCCTGAGGGGACAATGTCATAGGACAGCCAGGAAAAGACGGCCGGCGTGCCGGTCGTTTGGATGAAGTCACGGATGAAGGCTTCCGCCCCCGCGATCCGGCAGCCATTGCCGACATAGATCAGCGGCCGGCGGGCCGTCAGAAGCTGGCTGAATACGGCCGCGAGGCGGCGCGCCCCGTCCTCGGCCTTGACCTCGCCCTCCGCCAGGGCGCGAACGCGCCCAAGGTCCTCTTCAAGCTCGTCCGATCCGAGGGCCACAGGCGCGCCTTGAACATCCAAGGGGAACTCGATCACCACCGGACCTGGACGGCCGCCGATCGCCTGGGCCAGGGCTTCGATAAGCTCTGTTCTGAAGTGGTCTTTGGAAACCCGCTGGAACCTTTTGACACAGGGCCTGAGCAAGGCCTCGGAGGGCACCTCCTGCGGGCCGTGGGTGCGGAGGCCAAAGGGATCTATGTCCGCAGTCTTGATCTGACCGGCCAGGACAATGAGGGGGACAGAATCGCCCTGGGCCGACAACAGGGCGGTGACCGTATTGGCGACCCCGGGCCCGGACGTCACCACGGCAAATCCCGGCCGGCGGAAGTCCGACGCGCAGGCATAGCCTTCCGCCGCGGCGACAACGGCCTGTTCATGCTGGCAGTAAACCGCCCTCAGTCCCGGCTGCGCCGCCACGGCGCGGTTCAGGTGCATGGCCATGCCGCCCGTCAGGCTGAACACCGTATCAGGGCCCAAAGCCGCTGACAGGGCTACGGCGTAGTCGGCGATCGTCTTAGGGGCGAGGGGTTGGGGCGCTCCAGATGCGGTGATCGACACGCTCGACAGCAAGGATCAGACGATCCGCTCACTGCTTGGCCAGTACCTCAGCTTGTCGGCGACCAGGGTCTCGCCGGGGGTGATCCGCTTTTCGCCGTCGCCGAACATCTCAGGCAGGCGCCGAAGCCCCTCGACCAGGCTGCGCAGGCCGAACGGATCCAGCGAGGCCGCCTGATCGGACCCATATAAAGTCCGGTCCAGGGTGATGTGTCGCTCGATGGCGACTGCGCCGAGGGCGGCGGCGACGATGCTCGGCGCGACCGACGGCTCGTGGCCGCTATAGCCCACCGGCGCGCCGTAGCGACGGCGCAGGGTCTCGATGGTCAAAAGATTAAGGTCGGTCTCTGGCGTGGGATAGGTGGACACCGTATGCATCAGGATGATCGGGCACTGATAGGCCTTCAGGATCTCCACCGCCGCATCGATCTCGGCCAGGGTGCACATGCCTGTGGAGACAAAGGTCAGTTTCTGTTCACGGGCGACCGCCTCCACCAGGGCGCGGTGGGTCAGCATCGCGGAGGCGATCTTGTTGTAGCGAAGGTTGTAGCGGGCAAGAAAGTTCTGGCTCTCCACGTCCCAGGCGGAGGCGAACCAGTCGATGCCGAGGGCTGAGCAAAACCGGTCGATCTCGTCGTACTCCGCCGCTCCAAACTCGAGCCCCTCCTTTTGTTCCCTCTGGGTCGAGCCCCAGGGGCTCTCGCGGGCCTGGGCCAGGACCTCGGGGCTATAGACCACCTCGATGGTGCGTTTTTGGAACTTGACGGCGTCGCAACCCGCGTCGTGCGCCGCGGTGATCAGTCGGCGCGCCATGTCGAGGTCGCCGTTGTGGTTGATGCCGATTTCAGCGATCACGAACACCCGGTTGGCGAGTTTCCACGGCAGATAGGGCGCGGAGAACACCGGCAGGGCCGCAGCGCTCAGCTTGGGGGCCATATTCATTGAAAACTCCTGCCCGATGGGGGCGAACTCCTGAGCAATGGCCCGCGAACCTTATCAAGGACTGACAGAACCCTGATGGTTCTACAAACTGCAAACGCCTCAGATCCTTTGAATCGTACGCGCGATTCCGCACCGACGCCTAGCCTTCAGTTGGTCCGATGGGTCGCTTCGCCGCAAGCGCGAGTGGCGATTACCGGGGCGTCCGGCTGGGTGGGGAGGGGGCTTGTGCGGTATGGCCTGGCGGCTGGCCTCAGGGCCGACCAGCTCGCCCTCTTCGGCGCTCGCCCAAGATCACTCACCATCGCGGGCGCCGTGCTTCACATTCACGCGATGGACGATGCAGAGGCCCTGATCGCCAGATCGGCTGACGCTGACTGGATTATCGTCCATGCAGCGATCGCGGGCCCGGACCGGACGCCGGGGGGCGATCTTGATCGGATGCGCGCCATCAATGACGATCTCCTGGCCCAGGTGATGTCGCTTGCCGATCGAACCGCTTTGCGCCGTCTCGTCTATATGTCCTCGGGCGCGGCGCGACCGGCGGACCCGCAGGCGATTTCGCCGGCAAAACGCGCTTATGGGGTGATGAAGCGCGAGCAGGAGGCGGCCCTTGGCGAATGGAGCGCCCGCGCCGGGGCGCCGCTCCTGATCGCGCGGCTGTTCAATCTCGGCGGCCCTTACATGCATCCGGTCCATGCCTATGCCCTGGGGGACTTTATCGATGCGGTCCTTGGGGGGCGGCCGATCGCGATCGCCGCCGAGCGGCCGACCTTCCGGTCCTACGTTCACGTCTTCGACCTGGCGCGGGCGATCTTTCAGGGCAGTCTTTCTGAAGGTGTTCAGATTGATCAGTTCGAAACCCGGGGCCAGGAGATCGTTGAGTTGTCGGATCTGGCGGCGCGGGTGGTCAAGGTGTTAGGACGCCCGGACCTTGCGATCGAACGCCAGCCTCTCAGGGGCGTCCTGGACCGTTATATTGGCGATGGCGTGCGTTGGCGGGATCTGATGGCCGGCGCGTCGCCCGCATCCCTTGACGAGATCATTCTCGACACCGCGCGGCATCTCTCAGCCGGTCCACCTTAGATCCTGATCCAAAACGCCCGTCTCCAAGCCCTGTTTCAGCGCTTTCAGGCGAACGAAGCGGCAGGATTGGAAGTCTTCGCCCTCAAGACCGCCGGCCTCCAGCCAGGCTGCGGCTTCGGTCACGCCCATGCTGAGGGTCCAGCGGGGCTCAAATCCCGGCAAGCCGTCCAGCGCCTTGTCCACGCTCACCCGGTAGGACCTCGGGTCAGCTCCGGTTTCGCCGTGGACCTTAAGCTCGGCTGCGGGAAAGGCGGCGTTGACCGCGTCCGCTATCTCGCGGACCCTATAGTTGCAATCCCTGCCGCCGATGTTGAAGGCCTCGGCGTGTACGCGCTCGCGCGGGGCTTCAGCGGCGCAGAGGGCGGCGAGGCTGATGTCCTCGATGTGGACTAGGGGTCGCCAAGGCGAGCCGTCGGACATGAGGTTGATGGCGCCGGTTTGGTGCGCAAAGCCCGCGAGGTTGTTGACCACGAGGTCAAACCGCGGTCGGACGCCGAGGCCAAAGGCGGTGGCGTTGCGCATAAAAACCGGAGAGAAGCTCGCGTCCGCCAGGGCGAGGAGCGCGTTTTCCGCGTCGAGCTTAGATGAGGCGTAGGCGGACATCGGCGCTGTCGAGGCGGTCTCGTCAAGGGGGGTGTCGGCCACGCCAGCGCCGTAGATCGAGCAGGACGACGCGAAGACGAACCTCGGCACACGCGCGGCCTTGGCCAGGGCGCCCAGCCTTGCTGTGGCCTCCAGATTGATCCGACGGGTCAGGACCGGGTTGAGCTCGCCGATGGGATCGTTGGAGAGGCCGGCGAGATGGATGATCGCGTCGAGGTCGGCGAGATCTGAGGGCTCTACATCTCTTATGTCGCGCACGATCTGACGGTCAGGGAAGACTTCCTCGGCACGCGTTTGGCGGCAGGCGTGGAAATAACCGGTATCGAGCCCGGTCACATGATGGCCGCGGGCTTTGGCGAGGGCGGTCAGGGCGGGCCCGATATAGCCCTGATTGCCGGTGATCAGGAGGCGCACCGATCAGGCCTTGCGCCGCGCCGCGCAAAACGCGTGGATGACGTCAAGCATATAGGCCAGGGCCTCTGGCGAGAGGCCAGGATAGACGCCGACCCAGAAGGACTGGCGCATCACTCGATCGCTGTTGGCGAGGTCTCCATGGATGCGAAAATCTCGTCCCTTCATGTAGGGCTGGCGCGTAAGGTTTCCGCCGAACAGCAGGCGCGTTCCGATGCGGCAGGCGTTCAGATGCTTGACGATGTCGTCTCTGACGAAGGGCGCATCCTCTCTGACCGTGAGCAGGAAACCGAACCAGGACGGCTCTGCGCCCGGGGAGGCCTCTGGAAGCACAAAGTAGGGTTCTAAGTCCGCCATGCCGCTGCGGAGCGCGTCGAAGTTGCGCCGCCGGGCGGCGATGAAGGCCTCGAGGTGGCCGAGCTGCGCCACGCCAATCGCCGCCTGCATGTCGGTGATCTTCAGGTTGAAGCCGAGGTGGGAGTAGGTGAACTTGTGATCGTAACCATAGGGCAGCTCGCCAAGCTGCCAGTCGAAACGACGCTTGCAGGTGTTGTCCCGGCCAGGGTCGCAGTAGCAGTCGCGGCCCCAGTCGCGGAACGCCTCCATGGCGCGGCGAAGCATGGGATCGCTGGTGAAGCACGCGCCGCCCTCGCCCATGGTGATGTGATGCGCCGGGTAGAAGCTCAAGGTGCCGATATCCCCGAAGGTGCCCACGTGGCGTCCGCCGATGGTGGCGCCGAGGGCGTCGCAGCAGTCCTCGATCAGCCAAAGGCCGTGCGCCTCGGCGAGGGCCTTGAGCCTTATGGCGTCAAACGGATTGCCGAGGGTGTGGGCCACCATGATGGCGCGGGTCTCAGGCGTGATCGCCGCCGCCGCCTGATCAACGTTGATATTGTAGCTCGGGATGTCGATGTCGACGAACACAGGCCGCAGACCCCAGGTCATGGCGGGGTTCACCGTGGTCGGAAATCCCGCGGCCGCAGTGATGATCTCATTGCCGGGCTTGACCTGCCGGTCTCCAAGAAGCGGCGAGGTGAGGGCGGAGAGGGCGATCAGGTTTGCGGACGACCCGGAGTTGACGGTCAGGGCGAAACGGGCGCCGACACGGGCGGCGAGGCGGGTTTCAAATTCGGCGTTGTAGCGGCCGGAGGTGAGCCAGAACTCGAGGGCCGAATCGACCAGGACCTTAACGTCGGAGGCGTCGAACACCCTGCCGTTGACCGGCGCCGGGCTCTGGCCGGCCACGAAGGGTTTGGGCGCATGCACAAGGCTGCAGTAGGCGTCCAGCAGCGCCGCGATTCCCGCGCGAAGGGTTTCAGCGTCCCGGCCCTGGTCGTCGCGGTCGGTCATGCCCGCCCCCGCCTTCAGGGTGTTCACCAGGTTTTCCATGCCGCCTCGTTACGCGCCCAGCAGGCCTCGAGGTAGTTTTTGTCGCGCAAGGTGTCCATCGGATGCCAGAAACCCTGATGGATGTAGGCCCTGAGCTGATCGTCTCGCGCCAGGCCCTCCATGGGCTCGCGCTCCCATGAGGTCTCATCGCCCCCGAGCCGGTCGCCAACCTTGGGGGAGAGCAGAAAGAAGCCGCCGTTGATCAGGCCGCCCTCGCCGTCGGGCTTTTCCTGAAAGCCTGTGACCACGTCATTGGTTAGGGCAAGGGCGCCGAACCGCTTGAGCGGCCGAACCGCGGTCACTGTCGCCAGCCGTCCGTGTGCGCGGTGAAACGCGAGCTGATGGTTGATGTCGATGTCCGAGACGCCGTCGCCATACGTGAGGGCGAACACCTCCTCATCCGCCACATGATGCAGGACCCGCTTCAATCGGCCCGCGGTCATGGTGTGTTCGCCGGTGTCGATGAGGGTGACACGCCAGGGTTCGGCAGTCTCCCGGTGCACTTCCATACGGTTCTCAGCGATGTGAATGGTGACATCCGACATGTGGAGAAAGTAGTTCATGAAGTATTCTTTGATAATATAACCCTTATAGCCTAGGCAGATAATGAAATCGTTATGCCCGCAACGGCTGTAGTTCTTCATGATGTGCCAGATGATCGGCTTGCCACCGATGTCGATCATGGGCTTGGGTTTGGTCACCACTTCTTCGGCGATGCGTGTCCCCAGGCCTCCCGCAAAGATCACGACTTTCACGGCGGGCGCCTCTATTGGGATTTGATCTAAACGCAGTTCGAACCCCTGGGCCGGCGCTCCGTGGCTCCGCAAACGGTGTTTAGCCCGCGTCGTCTCAGAAAACGCCATGAGTCGTTGCGAAGGTCCATGCGACGCCTCGCCTCCCTTAAAGCCCCATTAACCGCAGCGATCCAAACCCTGAGGCCGATGGGGCAGGATGAGGACGTCGATGACGCTCGCGGCAAAACTTCCGCCCCGGTCCGCCGCCGAGCACCCGGCGCTCGCGGACCTGATGGCGAGCGGCGCCCACCTTTTTTCCGAGCCCCTCGAGGCTTCAGCGGCGACACGCCTGCTTGAGGCGATCCGCAGGGAGCGGCGCATCGACACCGGCCTTTTTCTATCGGAGGCGGAGTTTGACGCGAACCCGCTTTACCGCGGGGTCAATCCGCGCCCGGGGCGAAACCTTCTCGAGCGTTTCACCTCAGAGCTGGCTTTTGTCGAGCAGGCCCCGCCGATCGTTTCAGCGCTCAAGGCCGTCCTGGGCGACGGCTACCGGATCTTTGACAAGAAGGTGGTCTGCGGCGTGCCCGCCTCGATCGTGCCCGGATGGCTGAAGGCGAGGATCGAGGGCGCGCCGGTCAACAATCTTGGACCTTACGTCCGGCCGGCCTATCGGGACGTCACCTACTTCTACGGCATCGATTTCCACCAGGACCTCATCGATTACAAGGAGCGGGAAGCGGACTTTCTCACCCTTTACGTCTATCTGCATCCGGTCGGTGAAGCGGATGCGCCGCTTTATCTGCTCGAGGGCAGTCACATCCTCGGCGAGACCCGATTTCCGCACGATCTCGTTCGCGTTGGACCCGATGGCTGGCGTTATGGCGACGGCCGGGGTGGATCTGTTCTGGTCCATCAGCGCGTGTTGACTGGCCCGACCGGCATGGCCGCCCTTTGGCATTCGTGCACTCTGCATGGCACTCAGCCCGACGCCGCCGATCACGAGCGGTTTTCCCTGCGCTATCTGATTGAGAGGGACGCGGGCCCGATGGCCGGAATCGATCGGGTGAACACGATGATCGATGGGCCTCTCTGCCTTGACGACACCCGGGCGGACCTGGCGAAGGACGGATCCGCCCGGGTTCGGAGCAATACGATCAATCGGTTGCGCCCACCCAGAGCCTAGGCTTGCGAAATTCCAGACGCTGCAGCAGGGTCGAGTAAAGGGCGTTGCGTTGGGGGGATTAGGATGCTGGATTCAGCGGCGAGCCGCTTCGACATGGGGCGGGTTATCGGCAACACCTTCGAGGTGCTCGGGCGTAATTTTGTTCCCTTTCTCCTTGTCGCCCTAGGGCTGTCAGGGATCCCGGCGTTCCTCTTGCAGTTTCTGTCGATCTCCACGCCCAAAATGAGCCTGACCGGCCCCATGCTGACCGGGCTTGTCGCCCTGATCAAAGGGGTGCTGAGCTTGGTGCTCCAGGGGACGCTGGTGTCTGGCGCCATCTCGAGCCTCAACGGAAACCGGATCGATCTTAACGCGATGTTGTCGCGGGGCGCATCGGCGGCCCTGCCCTTGTTCGGGCTCGCGATCCTGGAGGGCCTCGGCATCGGCCTGGGTTTTCTTCTCCTGATCGTTCCAGGTCTGATCCTCGCCACCCTATGGTCGGTCGCAGCGCCGGCCCTCGTGGTGGAGCGCACCGGTGTGTTCGACGCCTTCAGCCGTTCAAGCGATCTCACGCGCGGACGCCGCTGGCCGGTGTTCGGGCTGCTCGTCGTCTACGCGATCTTGACCTGGATCGTCAGCGCAATCAGCGGCGCTATTCTGTTTGCGGTGGGCGGCGGCCTGGCCGCCATCACCGCCGGAAGCCTGCCTTTGTTCTCCACCGCCCTCTTCAGCGGCATCGTCGCAACCGTTTTCGGCGCCCTGTCGGCGTCTGGCGTTGCTTCGCTCTATTACGAGCTGCGGTTCACCAAGGAGGGGGTCGCGCCACAGGCGGTGCTCGACACATTCTCCTGAGCCGGCGCCTGAGCGGGCGCCTGAGCGGGCGCCTGAGCGGGCGCCTGAGCGGGCGCCTGA
>Ga0116231_10000060_pt1 | contig 114081 bp, 113 predicted proteins | sample S1TSphgellanicum_2_FD_89695 | JGI IMG/M metagenome (GOLD analysis project Ga0116231, IMG submission 89695) | Host-associated microbial communities from peat moss isolated from Minnesota, USA - S1T2_Fd - Sphagnum magellanicum MG | ecosystem: Host-associated > Plants > Peat moss > Unclassified...
TAATTACTTATTGGGTTTAGTCCCATTAAGTTTTGGTTTAGTGATTCTTTACAGCTTGTGGTTTATATTAGGAGCCACTAGTATTTGGTTTGTCAAGGTTTACAATATTACGGAAGTGTTAAAAGGGTTATTAGAAGCTGGTAGATATCCGATTGTGGCTTATCCTGCTAGTTATCGGGTTTTCTTCACATTTATAGTTCCAGTAACTTTTTTAACTACTATTCCTGCAGAAGCAATATTGGGTCGAAGTCAATTTATTTGGTTTCTTAGCGCAGGGTTATTAGCTGTATTTTTATTTGGCGCTTCCACCTTGTTTTGGCGTTTTGCATTGCGATTCTATACGAGCGCATCTAGTTAGGACTTAGGAACGCAGTTCTCGCCCACCATAGCCCTTCGGGTGCGCCAGTCATCTACGACGGGATAACCATCTACAGTGCTGGTCTTATCACACGACTACAGTGTGAAAGAATATGCTTAATTTGATTCCAGCCTATATACCCATATTCGCACGACTAATCATTTAGATTGATTATTATTTCGAGAATTTAGGACTAAGACTGATGATGGCTGGAGCAAATGAAGACAGAAGCTAAAGAGTTGACTGCTCTAATTCCTTGACAAATTAGTGGAGACTTTGGTACTATAAAAGGAATGGTGATGAAACTCGCCTTCTGGAAAAACCAGAGAACCGCCCTCACGGCTGATAGTTTCTAGTTCAACGCTACATTAACCTTCTGTCAAAAGATAGGTAATAATAGCTAGGAATTATCAGCCAAGATGAGGAAAGTAAGGTGGGTAAAATTTTTTGTATATTTATCAAAACAAGGCTAGAAACTCTCAAGAGTTTATTTTTAGAAAGGCCCAGAGCAGCTTTAAATCATGCTGATGAGTTATATCTAATAATTAAGGTAATCAAGGATTGCTGCTTTAACAATAAAATTTTACTGAGTTACTTTCAAGCGAATATCAAAAAACACTTCAATATTGTCACATTCAAACTAGCAGAATTACTAGAGAACTCTCTTGCACAGAAGTCCTTGCTTAAAAGCTCAGAGAGTCAGTTAGTATTGAATCTTGTAAATCAGAAATACATATTTGTAATACCAATTCTCTATAATCTCGCAACAGATCAATCTCCGCGTCTGCGTGTAATAGCGTCATTATCCGTAGCCATCTTTTGGAGAATTGGTATAACCAGCATAAAACCAGCAGATAATTTATCTGTTTTAAAACTTATTAGGAAGATTTATTTAGTTTTAAAAAATCGTCAATTGATTGATGAAAATTTAGCTCGTTCTAGACTATATCAATCAGCAAATTTTATTAGCTGATTTTTGGGATCTCTACTTCGGCTCATGAAGAGATAAAGCTAAACTTACAAAAATTAAGGTAATTTAAATATGAACAAATTACGCCAGTTAGAGCAGTTAATTGCCTTACCTCAACTCAGTAAATGGTTAATCGTCTCCTTTATAGTTGGTATTCTTTCTGGGATAGGTTCTGCTGCGCTTTTAGTATCCTTAGAATGGGCAACTGATTGGCGAGAATCTCATCTTTGGATAATTGCATTATTACCACTGGGCGGCTTCTTAAGCGGTTGGATTTATCATCGGTTTGGCAAACGAGTAGAAGCAGGAAATAATCTTTTACTTGAAGAAATTCATAACCCCAAAGAGATTATTCCCTTGCGGATGGCTCCTCTCGTTTTGCTAGGGACAGACCTAACTCATTTATTTGGGGGTTCAGCTGGGCGTGAAGGTACAGCTTTACAAATAGCAGCTTCACTTGCAGATCGGTTGACAAAGATATTCCACTTCAAACACACAGATCGACGAATTTTATTGATGGCTGGTTTAAGTGGAGGATTTGCTTCAGTTTTCGGAACTCCCTTAGCTGGAACCATCTTTGGTTTAGAAGTTTTAGCTATTGGTAAAATCCAACACGATGCGCTTTTTCCTTGTTTAGTTGCAGCAGTCGTAGGCGATCGCGTTACCTTAATGTTCGGTTTACATCATACGGCATATCGTCACGCCCCCGTTGTCCCCACAGTCACAGTCATGGGGCTGATTTCGGCAATTATCGCTGGCGCAATTTTTGGAATTGTAGCAATGATTTTTGCCAAGCTGACTCACCGAATCAACCACATTTTTAAAGAAAAAATTTCCTACCCTCCTTTACGCCCTGCCATCGGTGGGGTGATTGTGGCATTGGCTGTTTGGGCAGTGGGAACTACAAAATATATTGGACTGGGTATTCCTACAATTGTTGATGCTTTTAACACTCAGTTACCACCGTGGGATTTTGCCGAGAAAATAGCTTTCACCGCTATGACTTTGGGAGCAGGTTTTAAAGGAGGGGAAGTAACCCCTCTATTTTATATTGGTGCAACATTAGGCAATGCTTTGTCCTTAATATTGGCGCTACCTGCACCACTACTTGCAGGCATGGGATTTGTAGCTGTCTTTGGTGGAGCAGCAAATACACCAATAGCCTCAACTTTCATGGGAATTGAACTCTTTGGTTTAGAATCGGGAGTCTTTATTGGTATCGCTTGTGTGGCGAGCTATATTTTTTCTGGTCATGCTGGTATCTATAATGCACAGCGCCTTGGCTCAGGCAAGTACCATTTTATGCCTGTGCAAGAAGGACTGAGTTTGGCTACTCAATCTCTAGAACCTGCTCAGACTGTGGAAAAAAAGAGTAGTAACTGTGATTGATAATGCCGAAGCAATTCGCCTTTTTACCTTTAGTTAAAGAAATAGTAACTATAGGCTCGGTGATTCAAGAAACGGTGAATGTAGTTCACTATACACCTTACTAAAATTCCTATTAGGCAAACTAAAAGCAATGACACAGAAAAGTGCATCACTGAAGTTTATTATTTTGTTAGGGTTCGTTAGTCTTTGTGCCGATGCTACTTATGAAGGGGCACGCAGTATCACAGGAGCATTTCTAGGAACACTGGGAGCTAGTGGTACAATTGTGGGGCTAGTTGCAGGCTTGGGTGAGTTAATTAGTTATGGATTACGCCTAGTAACAGGATATCTTAGCGACCAGACGCGTAAATACTGGGGAATCACTACGCTGGGATACTTTATCAATACGGCAGCAGTGCCACTTTTAGCTTTCGCGGGACGGTGGGAAGTCGCCGCAGGACTGATGATTGCGGAGCGTACAGGTAAAGCCATTCGCACACCAGCGCGAGATGTGCTACTGTCTCATGCTGCGATGCAAGTGGGTAAAGGCTTTGGCTTCGGCTTGCATGAAATGATGGATCAAATCGGTGCAGTCCTGGGGCCTCTAATAGTTGCAGGGATGCTATATCTTCAGAAAGGATATTACGGGGCTTTTGCCATTCTGGTGATTCCAGCAGTTTTGGGATTGGTTATCTTGCTCGTGGCGCAAAGGATTTATCCAAATCCGAGTGAGTTTGAACCCAAAACATTTGATTTGAAAGGTGAAGGGCTACCGCAAATCTTCTGGATTTATCTAGGGGCGATCGCTCTAGTAGCAGCTGGCTATGCAGATTTCCCCCTGATTGCGTTTCATTTTCAAAAGGTGAGTATTGGTAGCCAAGACCAAATTCCTCTGTTTTACGCCTTGGCAATGGGTGTAGATGCGATCGCCGCTTTAGCATTTGGGCGCTGGTTTGACCGGATTGGGTTTACGAGTTTGACCTTAGCGGTGCTTTTTTCTTCCCTGTTTGCTCCTCTTGTCTTTTTGGGAAATTCCGTGATGGCATTTGTGGGTATGGTGTTATGGGGCATTGGTATGGGGGCGCAAGAATCGATTATGAAGGCCGCGGTAACTGGCATGGTACCAGCAGACAAACGCGGGTCTGCATTTGGTATCTTCAACACAGGCTACGGTTTAGCTTGGTTTCTTGGCAGTGCTTTCATGGGGATTTTATACGATAAATCAGTTAACACATTAGTTCTGTTTTCAGTCGTAATTCAACTTGTTGCCATTCCTATTTTGTTACTGGTTCAAAGGCAGATTAATCGGGTGTAAATGATCAAATCTGATATGTGTTACTGTCACGAAGTTTTCGCCACCTAAAAATCCACAGTTTGGAATCCTTGCTAGAAGTGAGTCTCAAAATGGGAATTATGAAATGGCGAAAAATTCATGACACTAACAAATATGGAGAAAACATCTAATAGAAATTTATTGTGTCAAAACAGTAAATTAATTTTTTATTTTGCTGATTTTACTTTTCGAGTAACGTATTTAGTGCTAAACTATTACCTAGTGAGGGAATAGTTTTTGGGTTTAGTACCGGAGCTAAGTAATAGAGAGTAAAAATTTTGATGAATTGTAGAGAATTGCAGTTTTATTCTCTAGATATTTGTTTTGATTAATTGAGAGGTCAAAAGATGCTTATGCAAACAGTCTTTACACCTAATGAAGCTTCAGCCTTTGTGCAATTGCCTGAAAAACGTATCTATAAAGAAATAGAACACAAAATCATTGTACGAACACATATTTCTTTTTGTACATTAATCTATTTGTGTGCGCTTAAAGAAGTAGACTTTGTATTTTCTATTCCAGAGCGAATTAAATTCCATGAGCGGTTGAGTGAGGCATTAAGTCAGAATTTACCAGTATTAAATATAGGTTCTTACTGGGAATTAAAGCTGAATACTATTCAACAAGAGTTATCAGAGTTGGTTACTTCCTTTGAGGTATGGAAAAAAAAATTAGTAATATCACCAGATATTATGGGTGGAGAGCCAGTCTTTCCAAATTCTAGGCTGACTGTACGCCATATTGGGAAGTTAATACAAAGAGGAGAGTTGCCCGAAAATATTATTGAAGATTATCCTTACTTATCTGAGACTGATGTAAAATTCGCAGATATTTATGTAACAGCGTATCCAGTTGTTGGTCGTCCAAAAAAGCATGAAATTTTTGATTGATGAAGACCTCTCTCCTAATGTTGCACAGCATTTGTGTAGAAATCTTTCTATTGATGCAATTGCTGTTAGAGATAGAGGCTTGCTTAGTGCGAAGGATTATCAAGTCTTAGAATATGCTTTTAGGGAAGATCGTATACTTGTTACGGCTAATGTATGCGACTTTAAAAGATTTGCTTCCAACCGTGAAATTCATGCGGGTATCATTTTTATCTGTGATGGTTCGCTATTGCGTGATCAGCAAATAAATGTTGTTGTAGAGGCTATTGAAGCAATACACAACGAATTAGAATTTGGACGCGATATGGTAAATCGTGTTCTATATGTTGAAGTAGACGGTACTCTGAATTTTCAAGTTATACCGTCTGCTCTTTCCACTGAATAATGGTTGAAAAGGATTAGAGTGGAAAATAATTAACAACCTATTCTCGCCGCCGCTTTGACAGATGCACTAGGAGCAGCAGAGCTAGTCAAACCAGAGATGCTGATTGTATCAAACTCCTGAAAAATATTCAGACATTCTATCGAGTATGTAAGTACGATTAGGTAGATGATGCGAAAATATTTTCAGGTACTCAGGCTGTTTTGGAGTACTGCGATCGCCGCCGAGATGGAGTACTGAGTTAATTTCATCATAGCTGCCCCAATACGGTACGGTTAATCGAAAACCGCAATTTTAGGAATCTCAAAAGGTTGATTATTTCGTTCCCTTATTGAGAATATTATCAATTATTACCCTTAACCGTACAGTATTGATAGCTGCCCTGAGTAGCTTATGCGGTTTAACGGAGAGTATTGTTGGACTATTTTTGTTTTATCGGACTGGCTATACTTTTGCTGGTTGGTCATGGTCAGGGGCTTTAGTAGTGTTGGGAATTTTTACATTACTACAAGTATTTAATGAAACTCAATCATAAAACTCTCAGTGGTCTTGCTCTGGCTTTGGGAGTCCCACTGGAATCCTAGTGGTTCTGTTGACTCAATTATGGGCAAATGTTCGCGCTCGGTTCTGCTATCTATGTGGTACACCTTTGCGGGCTAGTTGTCACAAATGTGGTAAGCTGCTGGTGTCTTTAAGATATAAGTTCTACCCATTGTGTGGAAGTCCTGATAAACCTCAAGTTGAAAATCGCTGAAACCTATATACAACAACAGTTTCTAGACTATCTTGCAGGTTTTTACACGTATCTCGGCTCAATAACATGTAGCGTTGTACTTTAAAATTTTATTAGGTAGTAAATTTTACTGGTAACATCTTATGCAATCCTGGCTGTCATATACGATTTCAATCTTCTTCCTGCTTCTCGCCTTAGTTGCTTACCCCTACTTGATAGCTTACAGACGCATCCTTAACTCAACTTTACGGTGTTTCCGCACAAAGCTCATATCGCCTGAGGAATTCCCCGATTATCTCAAGACTCTTCTTCAAAGCAGTCTCCAGGAGTTAGAACTCCATGAATTCCACCTAGCTACCTATTATCAAGTGCCAAAAGCTGACAACCAATGGTACTGTAATATTTTAGCTCAACATGGTTCCCAGCATACCTATGCTACTCTGAACATGGAGTCCTTAAACCAATCCAAGCCACTGATTTTAGTCTGTACTTTCTTTACAGATGGGTTTTACCTGGTTACCCTAAACACATCTCCCAGCAGAATTTATAGTCAGAATCCCAAGGAGTTTAATCAATATATGGGAGATGCGAGCACAATCGCAGACCTCTGGCAAACCCATCAAAACAAGCTTATAGAACTGAGTGCTACTAGGTCTCCCCGGAACCTTACCCCCGAAGCATTCCTAGCCACCCTAGAAGATAACCACAAAATCAGTATAGAACGACTGGTCGAGACCAAAGAGATTTATTGGGTGCAGCCAGGGGAAACCTATCGCATGAGTTGGTGGGTTGCTCTGAAATGTATGGTGAGAACGGTCTTCAGAATGCGAAAAATTGGGCGGCACAAGCAAGCCAATCCACCATCTCCATTAGCAGATCCCAAGGTTAGGGATGCAACGATCGAACTCGAAGTCGCCAAATTTCACCAACTGCAACAAAAGCGACAGGGGCTATCTAATTTAACCAAGATGCTAGTTCTAGTCGGGAGTTTGCTGTTTTTTATAGCCAGCTATTCCACCATCTTAGCACCCTACAAACTTGTCCTCTTTATTATCACCTTACTCCTGCATGAAAGTGGTCATATCATTACCATGAAACTGTTTGGCTATCGGGATACCAGTCTGCTGTTTTTGCCCTTTCTAGGAGCTCTAGCGATAGCTCGCAAAGAGAATTCTACCCTCACAGAAAAAGTCTGGGTCTCCCTGGCCGGACCCTTACCCGGATTGATTTTAGGGCTTGGCTTAACAATCGCCTTCAATTTGCAGACTTCCTATCCCGAAATCACCCAGACCGCAAGTTGGCGCACTGATTTTGTTTGGCTGCGCGAGTTCAGTCTGATGTTAATTGGTCTTAACTTGTTTAACCTGCTACCGCTTTACCCCTTGGATGGCGGGCAGGTGGTTAACTTACTCCTGTTTTCCCCCAATCCTTATTTGGGAGTTTTGTTTAAGAGTATCGGGCTGTTGTTTCTGTCCTTACTGGGATTGCTGCAACCTATGTTTCTACTGTTTGCTATTTTGATCGCCTTAGGGATTCCCAATAGTTTTCGGATGGCAAAACTCAGTACCGCCCTGCGTAAAGATATGGGAGCTATTCCGGCAGGGGATTGCGCGGAGCGCAGTGCCGGAGGCGATCGCGACAGTCTCATCCGACTAATCCTGGCTCGATTACAACACCCGCCCTACCACAGACTACCCTTTGGGCGAAAATATGCTCTCGTGGTGGGACTCTTAGAAAGTCATCGAGAAAATAAGGCGCAATGGCCAGTCAGGGTAGTGCTATCTAGTGTTTACTTCATCAGCCTTTTAGGAGGCATAGTTGGGGCGGTTTGTGCCATTATTCCCCCTGACATTTTACGCAGTTTTTCCCCTGACATTTTACGCAGTTTCGTAAATCCAAAGGAATACTCAAAGGAATACTATCAAAAGCGTATGAAGTATGAGATTAACCAGGCTAACCAGAGCCTCAAACAAAATCCCAACAATAGCGATGCTTATCTCCGAAGAGCTCGAGTCCGTTTATATTTGAAAGATATACCAGGGGTGATCGCCGATACCAATCGAGTTATACAACTGAACCCCACTTCTTTTATGGCTTATCAACTACGGGGGAGCGCTCGTCAACAACTAGGAGATTGGCAGGGGGCTCAGTCCGATACAAAGACGGCTCGAACTCTTGTCCTGACACAACAGATACAAAGCGCGAACCGAATTTTACGGAACCATCCCCAAGATATCGAAGCCTATTTGAATCGGGCGGATGCCAAGCTACATTTAAAGGATTATCAGGGTGCAATCGCGGACTGTAATCAGGTTTTACGATTTAATCCTAAAAGTTCTGCTGCTCTCATGACACGAGCACAGGTGTATTTGCAGAAGGAAGATTACACAAAAGCCCTCGCAGATGCTAATGATTCCTTACAAATAAAACCGATTCCCTCTGAGGCTTACTATCTGCGTAGCCAGATTCGCCAAAAGATGGGGGATAAACAGGGGGCGATCTCAGATACTCAGAAAGCCTATCAGATCGATCAAATCGAGGAAGCTACCCAAGACGCTCAATAACCTCGATCTAACGTGAATTCGAGGGGAGCAACTAGAAGAATTAACTAATGTCTAGTAACTCTCGCTAGCATTATCGCCACCGAGATGGAGTACCGAGTTAATTTTATCATAGCTGCCCTGAGTAGCTTAAGTGGTTTAACGGGGAATATTTTTGGGTTGTTTTTGTTTTACCGGACTGGCTATACTTTTGCTGGTTGGTCATGGTCAGCTTGCATTGTGATTCTATACAAGTGCATCAAGTTAAGCTATTGAGAGTACTATTCTTGAAATTGAAACTATGATCTTCAGGCAATTTTGGTCAAATCAGCATCAAGTGGTTAAGAATACGTTTATAGCATCTGTTTTGGTCATAGTTGCTGCCTTATTGTTGTATTTCTACAAGTTCGATGGTGATATCACTGGTTTTTTCAGGATAGGTTCGGTACTACCGCTTTCACCTTACCTAAAGGGTCAGCATGTACTAGTCCATCAGGGTGAAATAGGATATGATGGTCAACAATTTCTCAGCATTGCTCTAGATCCATGGTTACAAAACCAAGATTCTCTAGAGACATTCGATAGTCCGAAATATCGATACAGAAGAATTCTTTATCCACTATTAGGCTATTTGCTCAGTTTAGGCAATCGTAATTTGATTCCATATGTTTTAGTGGTTATCAATTGTCTGTGCATCATCCTGTTAGTCTTTTTCATTGGCTTAGATATGCACAAACACCAACAGCCAGTTTGGCAATCGCTGTTGGTACTAGTAGTACCAGGAATATGGATAATTTTATCATTTTCAACGGCAGATTTACTCAGTAGTTTGCTGCTGGCGATCGCTATCTATTGTTACCGTTCTCATAAAAATATTTATACTTCTATATCTTTGTCCCTTGCCTGTTTAACACGAGAACCAATGCTACTTGTCTGGTTAGGGTTTTTATTGACAAGTATATATGAGCGTAAACGCCAGCAGATGCTACATCTATTTTGGGCGTGGATACCGCCAGTAGCCTGGAATATATATGTGTTATTTAGGTTTTCCGATCGGGGAACTTCTGGTATCAGAGAAAATTTTGGCTGGCCATTAGCTGGTATAGCTGATAAGATTTCTCAGTTGGTGACGAATGGTTTGCAAGCTAAAAACCTTTTTGAAGCTTATTCCTTTGCTTTATTAATATTAATGTTTGTGGGAATTATTTTAATAACTCGTCAGCGTTTAAAAGACAATCGAGCGATCGTTTCCAGTGTTATTGCTTACGGCTTGATGTTAGCCTTTAGTACAAAGACAATACTAGGATATTTTTTAGATTATTCTCGTGTATATGTTGATGTTTACTTATTACTGCTGCTTAGTATTAGCTCAAAACATTATCTAAAAACTATACCAATAGCTTTATCGAGTCTATTGACAATCACATTTTTACTAGCCCATTCATAATAGCTGTATTTTTGTTTGTTGCTTCCACTTTATTTTTGCGTTTTGCATTGCGATTCTATACGAGTGCATCAAGTTAGACTTGGATCTAACTACTTGTGATTAGGTAAATAGTTAGCTATATTACCCAGCATAAACGCCATAATTTTTTTCACATTTGGGTGTTTTTTAATATAACTTGCGACTATTGGACCAAAATGGTAGTAATAAGCGATGAATTTCCTCCCAAAGAAGTTGTTGTTTAAATATTCATTCCTAAAATAACGATACTTAACTACCTCTGGTGCGTATGGTGTACCGTAAGTAGCTGTGACAACAAAGCAATCACCTGTAGAATTGCTAGTAGAATTATTAGGGGATTTATCAGTAGGCCGATACTGCTGCTTTTGACAACTTTCTGTAGCTACCTGTTCTAAATGAGAAAAAATTTCAGGATTCAAGCGATATACAGCTGGATATTTCAGTTTTATACGCTGTACAGATACAAGAAGCTGATGACCTGTTAAATAGCCAATTTCTTGAATGATATTATTGAAATTCCTTTCTCGTTCATAGGTAGAATCTTTTGATCCCAGACTATGGATAAGACTAAATGCTGCTAATCTTTGAAGTCCATTAGGAATTTGATCATCATTTATAAGATGATCAAATTGATAGAAAGCACTAACAACTCCTGAAATTTCCTCGTGTGCTTTGGCAATTTCAGTATTGCTAGGACTAAACCGTTTTGCTGCCTCTATAAATGTTAATGCAGATTTAAACATACTTGAATTTGTATATTTTAAACCAATCTCAACTAGTTCAAAACCAATCACGGCAAATCTTGCTGCAACGTAATTGCGTATATCTTCATCTGCTGGTAGACAAGAGATAATCCGTTCTGCGGTGAACGTAACTTTTTCTAGTTGATTACTGTGTAAATGAATAATACAGATGAAAAAGAGTGCATCAAAGTCTTGAAAATCAACTTTGCCATCTATACCTATAGCCTTCTCAGCCCAATCCAAAGCTGCTGAGTAATTGTGTTCAGCTAAAAAAGTCCTAGCGATCGCAATAAAAGGTTGCGAGTTGAAAGACTCTAACTTAATAGACTGTTGAAAACAATGTCGAGATAGTTGATAGATGCCAAATCTTCTAGTATCTCCTTCCGCTAGAGAGTCTGCTTTTTCTTTGTAAGCACAACCAAAATTTGACCAATATAAAGCCACATCAGGATTCGATTCAGTTAAAGCCTGATAGGTTTTGATAGCTTCATCCCATTGTTGATTATGGATACAACATAATCCTAAACGGTTACGAATTGAATCAGCACTAGGAGCAAGTACCAAGATATGTTTTAGCAGACGAATTGCTTCATACCAATTTTCCTCCTGCATCTTATTCTCAGCTTCACTGAGTAATTGGATAATTTCTCCACCATGTTGCTGTAGGGAATCATAGTTTTGTTTGGCTTTGGCATCAGCTAGAGTTTCGTATGCTTCCCGAATCAGCTTAAACCTTTCAGGATCTTTTTCAGGCGAATGCTTGCGGATGAGTTTATAATACGAGCGCCGAATTTCTTCGGTAGATGCTTGGATGGGAATATTTAGCGTTTCGTAGAGTTCGTAAGCCATTTTAATTACACCTCTAATTAATTTTCTGATGCAAACATCATGTCAATCAAGCGATCGCCTGCCTCATCAATCAGACTGGTATTATCAGTCATTAAAGCTTCTTTTAAATCCACTACTGCACGAGAAAGAGAATATCTTTCCTCCAATGGAATACCTGCCATAAAACGTTCAGCTTTATTAATCAAGCTTTCATATTGCTTTGCTCGTTCATTCTGTTTCCACAAATCATTAATCCGGTTAATAGAGAGTTGTTTATCTTGCTCACTCATCCGCTTGTTTGAGTGTCCATAGCTAATTTCAATGCTCTTACCAATATCAGGAAGACTGGCTGTAAGCTTGGCAATTCCATTAATATCGTAGGAAAAATCAACTTCAATCGGATGAGGTCTACCATTCGATACGGGTGGTATGTCTGTGATTTCTCCAGAAATTCCAGTATCAATAGCATCCCTAGAAAGTTTAGCCGTCCCTTGATGATCTTGATAAAGACGTACTTCAACTTGTTGCTGTTCAGAATGAAGTAAGCTATATGTTTTCTTGACCGAATAAGGAATAGTAGTATTTGGTTGAATCAATGGTTCATAAGTCAACATAGCTTGTCCACCAATAATGCTGACTACATCAATTCCTAAACCAAATGGGGCAACATCAGTTAAAATAATACCACTTTCTTCATTAATCAACCCATTAGCTAAAGCTGCTTGTATACAAGCACCAATACCAACTGCCAAATCTGGATTAACATCTAATTTTGGTTCCTTACCGAACATTTCTGCAACCATATTCCGAACTGATGGAATATAGGTTGTACCCCCAACTAATAGGACTCTATCAATTGCACTAGGTCGTATTTTTTTAGCATTTAGTGCTTTTCGGATACAGACTCTAGCTCGTTCTAAAAGTGGTTCTATCTCTTTTTCAAATTCTGTGCGAGTGATTTCAATATCCAAATCGATTGCTTTTCCATCTTTAAATGTAAAATAAGGAATTCGGATATCACAAGAGTTCTCTCTAGAAAGTATCTTTTTTGCTCGTTCTGCAGATTCTTTCAAATCCGCCTCTCGGTTGATTACTGAAACACCTGGATGCTGCGCTTGAAATTTTTTAAGCAACAGAGAAATCATTACTTCATCAATATCCTTACCACCTAAGTTAGGATCACCAAAGCTGCTCTTTACTTCTAACACCCCTTCGATCATTTCTAGAACTGAAATATCTAAGGTTCCACCACCAAAGTCAAACACAACAATTTGTTCTTCAACATCAATATTTTTGATTCCAAATGCTAATGCTGCTGCTGTTGGTTCATTAATCAAACGGAGTACATTTAAACCAGCTATTTCACCAGCATTAAATGTTGCTTTACGAGCAGCATCTGGGAAATTAGCTGGTACTGAAATTACCACATCTTGAATCGGATGTCCTAATGCTTCTTCCGCATTCTCCTTTAACTTACGAAGAATCAAAGCTGCAATCTCTTCTGGGCGATAATCTTGTTGTTGTAAGCGAAAATTTTCCCCAGTTCCCATTAATCGTTTACTTTCTCGAACCCCAAAACCTGGTCTATCAACTGTACTTCTTGCTGCTTCCCCAACTACCAATTCTCCCCGCTTATTCAATGCAACAATTGAAGGGATAATAGGAATATTTGTACTTGGTTCAGGAATTGGCAGAGGTTCGTAATTTTTGTAAACACAAATTTCTGAGGTTGATGTACCCAAATCAATTCCAATTGCATAGTTTGGTTTCATTGTTTAAATCTCCTGAAAACTACTCTTATGGTGATATTAAGTAAAGTCGGAAATCGCATATTCCCATGAAAATCTTGCTTGAGTTATAGTAGAAAGCTCTACATATATGGTTTATGCGTAGTCAATAATATTTGCAGGTTATTCTGATACAGTTACATCTGCTTTCTTTAAGATTTTTGTCCCACATTGATAACCCCAACGTTCACATTTTAGAATCAATTCAGGTTTTACACCTGGTGACGATTGAGAACTCTGAATCAAATGAAGTCCCTCATCAAATGGATCGTTAGGAGATGGAGCAATTCGAGATAAGCCACGCTTTTGAACGATTTTTTCAAATTCCCGGAGAATTTTAGGATAATCAGAGTCATTTTGTGTATTTTCAAGTGCTCGTTCTAGTAATTTAAAGAATTCAATAGCACCACTATACCACTCCTCCAATTCACGCTGGTTATTACCTTTATCTTGACGTAGTTGCATCAACTCTTTTTCAATTGACTTATTAGTGTCTAAAAGTTCTCCGATTTTTGGTTCGATTAAATTCTGCAATTTATGGGCCGATGTAATTATACTTTCAGTATCATGATATATCCTCTTGTACAATTTAATGGCTGTACTTATTTGTTCAATTGCTTGAGGTAAATCACCTACCAATTTTTGATCTTGATTGCGTAGGTAAATCCATAAAAAAAGGCTAGAAGCTGCTAGCAAGTATATCGCTGAAATAACAAAGATAATATTCTGGTCAATTTTAAGTTTCAAAGTAGGTAAAATAGCAACTATAAGACCAAAAATGGAAATAATTAAAATAGTTGCACTGATGCTATAAAGAAGCCAATGTTTTTTGAAAAAACTTGGGGCTATATTTTTGTCGTTACGCATTTAGATAACTCCTGTGGAAATTTCTGTGAGAGCACATACTGATATTTTGTCAAGTTTGATTTGGAGAAAGTTTGTTAGTTAAACTGCTCCATCAATGTAAATCTGATTCGAGTTTATTTGACCTACTTAAATTAACATATGGATGGAAGTGGGGTCTTCCTAATTTTTAACTTTTCTGTAGCACTATATTTATTCTTACAGCAGTATTTATAGTATAATATACTACAGACAACTACTCTACTAGTCTGGATTAGGAGTAAGTAATTTTTTTAGTCAAATATGAAAGAAACTTTTTAACTTCTGGAGTATAAGAAATACCCATGTTAAGAGACCACTGTCATAGGCTCATGTAGATGGGTAGTTAAATCTAAAATTCAAGATAAACTTTAGATAGAAGTAAAACTCACACTTCGCTATACTTTGGCTTAGGGTTAATAAACATGGTTTTACAAATTGCACCCCAGAAAACGGAACTGAAACCGGAACTGTTCATTTCTTGGGAACCACTACCAGAAGACTTTGAACTACCCGACGATCCCGTGGAAAATAATCAACAACCTATTCTCGCCGCCGCTTTGACAGATGCACTAGGAGCAGCAGAGCTAGTCAAACCAGAGATGCTAATTGTATCGAATTTTGCCCTAGTAGCAAAGGTAAATGAATATACTGTTGTCAAAGCACCAGACTGGTTATACGTACCACAGGTCGAACCAGTTGCTCCAGGAATAATCCGCCGGAGCTATACGCCTAATTTACAGGGTTCTCCCGTTGCTGTCGTGATGGAGTTTCTTTCAGAAAATGGTGGGGACGAATATTCTACACGTCCAAGAGCACCCTATGGTAAATTATATTTCTACGAGCAAATTTTACAAGTACCAACTTATGTAATTTATGATCCTTACGAGCAAATTTTAGAAGTCTGGTATTTAGAAAATGGGCGTTATGTATTACAGTCAGCAAACACTGAAGGTAGATTTTGGATTCCAGAATTAAAGCTATTCATCGGAATTTGGCAAGGAGAACGGCTACAACAAACTATCAATTGGTTACGCTGGTGGGATAAGACCGGAAATTTACTCTTGTGGAGTTCAGAACAAGTGGAACAGGAGAAACAACGGGCTGAACAGGAGAAACAACGGGCTGAACAGGAGAAACAACGGGCTGAAGTATTAGCCGCTAAGTTACGCGAGTTGGGAATTGATCCTGATAGTATCTCCTGAAAAATGTTCAGACATTTTAATGAGTATCTAAACTAAGATTTTGAAGGCGATCGCTTCTTGTGAAAAAACATAGCGATCGCCCAAAATAAAAACCAACAGTAGGTTTAAGTGTCGAGGTTGAGCAACTCGACCTAATCCTTAAGGTTCGTCATACTTACTAAAAGACTCAACTGGTAAATCTGGATCGATCTGAATAAAATTGATTTTGGCATTTTCTACCACTGTATTTCCCATCACAGTGTCTTGTAGAGCTTCAAATATAGATTCTGCTTCCCGAATATCTTCATAATGCAAAACTACATGATAATGTTTGATGATTGGTTCTCCCGATTCCGAATGTTCAACCTCTAGGTGATCTATATTTTGAAGTTCTTCAGCGATTTGACGATATTTACCAGCTAAATGCTCTAATGCGATCGCTATGGCGTGTTCCTTGCTTTGACCAGAGTAACTGACTTCTTGAACAGGGCGATCGCTCAAAGCAGATGACATCTGACAAACAAAATGTCCATTATCCTGAGAAAGTGTGTTAACGGTAATTGTTCCCGTAATTTCAGTCATAACCAGTTTCCCCAAAGTGAAATTTATAGTAGAACATCCATACTAACTATTGTAATGAAGATTAGCCGAGGAAAAAGGTCATTCTCCCATCACGACTTAACTCCAAATTCCAGTAAAATCAATTGGCGTTTGTATTGTGAAACAGGAGAAACTTGGAGTGCCTACCCTGGGTGTAAATATTGACCATATCGCTACCATCCGTCAAGCTAGGCGAACAGTGGAACCAGACCCAGTAGCAGCAGCGGTGTTAGCAGAGCTAGGAGGAGCCGACGGAATTACCGCCCATTTACGGGAGGATAGGAGACATATTCAGGATAGAGATGTCAGATTACTCCGTCAAACGGTGAGAACTCACCTCAATTTAGAAATGGCTGCGACTGATGAAATGTTGGCGATCGCTCTGGAGATCAAACCAGATTATGTGACATTGGTCCCCGAAAAACGGGAGGAAGTTACCACCGAAGGTGGATTGGATATTGCGGGACAAATTGCTAGAATAGGGGAAATAGTCGCTAAATTACAAAAAGCTGATATTCCAGTCAGTTTGTTTGTTGACGCTCAACCAGCCCAAATCGCCGCATCAGCCAAAGTAAAAGCGAAGTTCATCGAACTGCATACTGGACAATATGCTGATGCGAAAGATGAAATTAGTTGCCAGCGAGAATTAGCTTTGTTAGCTCAAGGGTGTGACCAAGCTATAAAGGAAGGTTTACGCGTAAATGCAGGACATGGACTGACTTACCAGAATGTTTATCCAGTCGCCATGATTTTGGGAATGGAAGAGCTAAATATTGGTCACACTATTATTAGTCGTGCTGCTTTAGTAGGTATAGAGCGAGCAGTCCGCGAGATGAAACAAGCCATGAGGGGTTGAAACTGCGATATCTCAAATCTCCACAATTTTCCAGCCCAAATTCCTATGAGTACAACAGAACTGAATAACTTACCTCTTTGGGTACAAGATAGAGACTTAGTAGTTGCTACCGCTACTGGTGTTGAATGGCGCTACCAAAAACCACCAGATTACAGTCGTTCACGAGAAAATCTGGCGAAAGAAAGCATTTACAATCATTTGGCGGGGACTTTGGAATTAATTGTCCAAAACTTAGTGAAAACATTTGAGATGGAGGTATCTTTTAAAGTTAATCCCCAGCAATGGTTATCGATAGTAAATGATAAATTCCGTGTAAGTACCAATGGCGGTAAGGAATATACTGCGGCTGAATTGGGTGCGCAAGGGACTTATAATACGTTTATGGCTGATTCTGAACATTATAAAGCTTCAGAAGAAAGCTTCCAGTCATCTCATGAGATATTTCATAGTACCTTTCCTCAAGGTTTTCCTTGGGAAGTCATGGAAGTTTACTCTGGTCCACCCAAGGTGACATTCAAATGGCGTCATTGGGGACACTTTCGCGGTACATATAAAGGATATGCGCCTACAGGAGAAACCGTAGAAATTGTCGGTATGAGTATTGCTCACGTTACTGACAATTTAAAAATCGTTTCCCTGGAAAACTATTTTGATAACGCCCTGTTTTTAGAAAAGCTGACAGCAGGTGGTAAAGAGTCTGATAGTGTCAGCGATGTTAAAGAAGGAAGCGGTTGTCCCTTCAGTTCTTGGTTCAAAGAATTGAAGAAAGGTTAGATGTAGGTTGGTTGGGTATCCCTCGCGCTCTACCCAACCAACAATTTGTTTAAATTAGTCAATAGTCATCAAAGGAAAAAGATGAAATATTATTATGTTGTTGCGAGTCACCACTTTCTTTTAGAAGAAGAACCTCTAGGGGAGGTTTTGAAAGAACGAACACGTTATTATCACGAACAAGAAAAAGAAATCGATTTTTGGTTAGTTAAACAACCCGCTTTTTTAGAAACGCCAGAATTTAGCAAAATTAAAGCCCAGGTTCCTCAACCCCCAGTAGCAATCATTTCTACTAATCCCCAATTTATTACTTGGTTAAAATTACGTTTGGAATATGTCACTACTGGCGAGTTCTCCGCACCAACCGCTACTATCCCCAACGCTTTAGCGTCACTAACTTCTGCAAACGCAGAATAAAGCAGAATTAGCATGGTGGGTCCAATACGGTTCGGTTTGAGTTCGTAGTTGCGCTTCAGCGCTATTTACATATATTGCGTTGAAGCGCAACTACGAACTTTCAGCTATTACATTTTCGCAAAAATACCCTTCTTTAGATTATCCGAACCGTATTGATGGTGGGTTTTACCCACCATAAAATTGATCTATGCTAATTTGGTAGCACGAATTTAAGATACCTTCCAGGTTATGCATATCAATTCCGTGCGAAGATTTATCACTCTATCAATCGCTGCGATTTTAGCTGCTCCCTTAATCAGTGGAATTAGTCCGGCTTTTTCCGAAAAAGCCATAACTACTTGTCAACCTCCCGGTGTCGGGGAGTATCTCTTATTGGTAGTTAGTCCTACAACTGAGACGCAAAATCAATTACGCAAAGCATTACCATCTGACCTGAAGACTGTGAACTGTAAATATCTCAATGAAACAGTGACGCGGATTGGTGGCTTTAAAAAAATGGATGATGCTAAACGTTGGGCTAGGTATGTTAATGACATAGTTGGTTTATCCGCTATCGTTACTACTCGACCGACAACGGTAGCTTCAGCATCTACAGTACCCAAGACAATACCCAATACGGTACCTAAGATATCATCTAAATCTTCTGTAGCTTCAGCGTCAATGATAGCGTCAACGAAAACCACCAAAATCAATAAAACTAACGTATCGTCAACAGTACCATCTAGATCATCATCTCAGAAAGTAGTTAGCTATAACCCTAGAGTTTTAGGTGAAGGTTATGCGGTATTAGTAGATTATTTCAATCGTCCAGAATTAGCAAGTACTGTGCAACAGGTTGTCGAAGGTAATGTGGGTTTTGTTGCTTATGGACAACGCCCTTATTTACTAGCAGTTTATACAACTAACCAAAAAGAAGCCAATAATACCCTACAAAAACTCAATGAACGTGGGTTGTTTGCCAATTTAGTTGATAGTCGCAAAGTCGTGCTCTTGCGTTCAGTGGTGAATGTGAAGTAATCAATAGGTGAACAGATTTCCCCAATCCAAATTCGGCAAAATTCAAATTGGGGAATTTATTTGTAATAAGCGGCTACTATAGCTAGCCAAGCAACAGTAATACCTAAAACGGAACCTGCTAAGACTTGTACTGGTGTATGTCCCAGTAATTCCTTCAAACGGTCTTGGTTAAACTCTGGCTTTTCTTGAAAAAGTTCATCGATCATTTGATTGAGGACTCGCGCTTGTTTACCAGCAGCTTGACGCACTCCAGCTGCATCGTACATCACAATAATCGCAAAAATCGTAGCTAAAGCAAATTCCGGTGATGTCCAATTGAGAGTTTGCCCAATACCAGTTGCTAAAGCAGTAACTAGGGCTGAGTGAGCACTGGGCATACCTCCAGTTGTCACCAATACGTGAACGTTCAGTTTACGATTTTGGACTAGATCAATGATCAGTTTTAATCCTTGAGCGACAAAACAAGCTACAAGAGCAACTAACAGCACCCGATTATTTAAAATGTTGCCTATGTCCTGCATGTTATTAGTGATTGCGACTGACAATAAAGTGAGCGATCGCCTGCAATGGTGAGGCTTTTTCCCCAAAGGGTGCCAAGATAACACAAGCCTCATTAACTAGTTGTTGCGCTTTACGGTGTGATTCCTCAATTCCCCATAAACTAGGATAAGTCACTTTCTGGGCTTTGAGGTCTTTACCAGCAGTTTTGCCCAATTGTTCTTGAGTGGCTGTGATATCCAAAATATCATCAATAATTTGGAAAGCCAGCCCAATATTCTGGGAGTAGCGAGTCAATATGCATACATCATCGGCTCCAGCCCCGGCGAGAATTCCACCACAGACTACACAAGCTTCTAATAAAGCAGCTGTTTTGTGATTATGGATGAAATTCAGTGTTTCCAGGGAAATATCCAGTTTACCCTCTGATTCTAAATCTACCACTTGACCACCCACCAAACCAGCAGCTCCCAAGGCTTTACCCATCCGAGCAATTACCTGTAAAACTGCTTCTTTGGAAACATAAGATGGTGTTTGGGTAGCTACAACTTCAAAAGCTAGAGCTAACAGGCCATCTCCTGCCAAAATAGCAATATCTTCCCCAAAGACCTTATGATTTGTCAGTTTACCCCTACGGTAATCATCATCATCCATAGCAGGTAAATCATCATGAATCAAAGACATTGTGTGCATCATTTCCAATGCACAAGCTGTAGGTATAGCCATTTCGATTGTACCACCCAACATTTCACAGGTAGCGAGACAAAGAATGGGACGCAAGCGCTTTCCTCCAGCTAATAGCGAGTAGCGCATCGCTTGATAAATTTTTTCTGGATAAACTATGGGAATTGCTTGGTCCAATGCCATTTCACACAGTTTTTGTCGGTCTTTTAGATAATCAACCAGGTTAAACCTGACTTGCTCTGAGGTCTTTTGAAAATCATCCGTTGCTACCATGCTTAAGTTCCTAGCTTAAATTCCTAAAAAATTGAGATTTTTTGGCATTTAGGTCACAATTTTACGGGTAGAGTAGAGCTATAACGCTCATAATTGTGATCCGGTCATCATCAATCCTGTAATCAGGATATCAGCATTGTGACGTTCTCTCCCCTTAAGTCTATGACTATAATGGAAGCTGCTAAATCAAAACACCAGAAAGTTGCAACTCTTCAATTACAAAATATTTACAGCCTTGTTTGTCCTCATAGGGGGACTTTATGGTTGTCATCGCCAGGAGATAAATTCTGGTTTGAGTGAAAATAAAGCCCAAAGCAGAAGCATGACAAATATCACTCCGATTGGAGCAATCAAACTGGCTCCCAATCAACAGCAGCAAAGTCTCTATTTCCAAGGTAAAGTGGTTAAATATGCGCCGATGCTCGCACAACAGGGATATCAAATTAGCGACGCAACTGGAAAAATCTGGGTGTTTACGCGTCGTCAAAATCATTGGCAAATAGGACAAGATGTGTCATTCAAGGGTAAGGTAAAATATGATGACATAACTTTGGCAGGCATTCAGTATGGAGAAGTTTACTTGGAACAGGAGTGATTTATGTCCCCACTCCTAGTTAGGAGGTGGGGACTAAAAATCATAACTTACCTCCGGTAGCGATCGCCATTCTTTCCCAAAAGGAAAAATCGCCGCCAGAAAGTCAGTCAAGCCCATCATTAATTATGCAAATCGTGAGTAAACTACCACAATGGTTAAACTTAAGTTTGGCTTTTCCGATGACGATCTTGAATGGTTGGTTATTAATTGAGTTTTTACGCTATTTTCAACCATTGGTTAATGTAGTCTCTATCGCCATTTTATTGGCTTTTGTGGTGAATTACCCCATCCAATTTCTCCACGGACGCGGAATTCCCCGAAACCTAGCTATTTCAGGAGTATTACTGTTATCTGTATTGATTTTAGGGGCTATAGGTGTGATCTTAGTCCCACTCATTTTCCAACAGTTGAATGAATTGGTGAATATTCTTCCAGATTGGATTGACTCTGGTTCTCAGCAATTAGCAGCTTTTCAACTTTGGGCTGCCAAACAACAAGAATTACCTTTAACTCTGAGTAGTTTAATCACTCAACTCCTAGAGAAATTATCTAATCAACTGCAAACTTTTACTGGTCGGATTCTCGGCTTTGCTTTTGATACAATTGGCGTCTTATTTAATCTTATTCTCACACTAGTGCTGACTGTTTATTTGGTTTTCAATGGGGAAATGTTATGGGATGGTATCTATGGATGGCTTCCTCCACATATTAGCCCCAAGATTCGGGGATTTCTCAAGGAAGATTTCCAGAATTATTTTATCGGTCAAGCCACATTGGGTGCTATTCTAGCTTCTATCTTAACTCTGACTTTTGTGGCGCTACGCATTCCCCTAGCTCTACTATTTGGCATCGGTATTGGCTTCTGCTCGCTTTTCCCTTTTGGTACAGGTATAGGTATTAGTATTGTCAGTTTATTGGTAGCATTACAAAATTTTTGGCTAGGAGTGGAAGTACTAGGGTTTTCCCTGGCCATAGACCAAATAAATGCCAATATTGTCGCACCACGTATTTTAGGCAATTTAACCGGATTAAATCCAGTTTGGGTGGTAATTTCTCTCTTATTGGGAGCCAAATTGGCTGGTGTTTTAGGCGTGTTAATTGCTATTCCTCTAGCTAGTTTTATCAAGGATGTGGTAGATGCTTGGCGGGCTGGAGAGTTTGACCGAACTTCAGAAGCGCTAAAATAAAAAATACTCACAGCAAACACATCAAATCTGCTCCATCTTCTGCTCTACACGCTAAGATCGGAGCTAATGGCTATTATTTAACCGCCACTTCCTCCAATTACGGTTATCCCGTGGGTAATATCTCAGCATCTATGACCGCTTCTGACGCTACACTTAAGACCACAGATTCCAGCAACTCTCCCTCTGCACCTCTGTCTGACACCAAACTGGTAGACCGCACCAAGTTGAGCAAGATGTATCAGCACTACGTGGAAATGAAGGATAAATATCCCCATGCTTTGCTGTTATATCGGGTAGGCGATTTTTTTGAAACTTTCTTCCAAGATGCGATCGCTGTGGCGAGAGAACTAGAATTGGTTCTCACTAGTAAACATGGCGGTGAAGTCGGTCGGGTGGCGATGACTGGTGTTCCCCACCATGCTTGGGAACGCTATAGTACACAACTCCTAGAAAAAGGCTACGCTGTCGTCATTTGTGACCAAGTGGAAGACTCTGCTGATGCGATCGGCTTGGTGAAACGGGAAGTGACCCGCATCCTCACCCCTGGTACACTTTTGGCGGAGGGAATGCTGAAATCCGGTCGTAATAATTACTTAGCAGCGGTGGTAATTGCTGTTAATCATTGGGGTATAGCCTATGCGGATATCTCCACAGGGGAATTTCTTGCTGCTCAAGGCAGTGATTTAGAACACCTTACCCATGAATTAATGCGGTTACAGCCGGCGGAAGTGTTGGTCCCGACAAACGCACCGGATTTGGGTAGTTTACTGCGTCCAGGTGAAACTTCTCCTCACCTACCGCAATGTTTACCCCCGATGTTTTGTTATAGTTTAAGGTCGCAATTACCTTTTTCTCCAGCGGAAGCCAGAGGGAGATTATTGCAAAAATTCAAAGTGCGATCGCTCGAAGGATTCGGTTGTGAACACCTCCCCTTAGCTGTGCGCGCGGCTGGTGGTTTACTGGAATATTTAGCAGATACGCAAAGAGAGAATCCCATTCCTCTGCAAAACCTCCGCACTTATAACATCTCTGATTATCTAATCGTAGACTACCAAACCCGACGCAACCTAGAAATTATCCAAACCCTGCGCGACGGTACTTTTCATGGTTCTCTACTCTGGGCTTTAGATAGAACCAGCACCGCTATGGGAAGTCGTGCTCTGCGTCGCTGGCTCCTCCAACCACTCATGGATATCAAAGGGATTCGCTCGCGACAAGACACAATTCAAGAATTGATTGATAACACACCCCTGCGCCAAGATTTACGCCAGTTATTCAAACAAATTTATGACTTAGAGCGGTTGACAGGAAGAGCAGGTTCAGGTACAGCTAACGCCAAGGATTTAGTTGCTTTAGCTGATTCTCTGACTCGATTACCGGAATTATCTCGTTTAGTAGCTACTTCCCGTTCTCCTTTCCTGAAAGCATTACAAAATGTATCCCCTGTCCTAGAGGAATTGGCGCGGAAACTACATACTCATATTGTCGAATCACCCCCAATTCATTTAAAAGAAGGAGGGTTAATTCGAGCGGGGGTTAATCCCCAATTAGATGAAAGGAAAGCGACTGTAGAAGCTGACCAACAGTGGATTGCTAATTTGGAAGTTGAGGAACGCACGAGAACGGGAGTTTCTCAATTGAAGGTGGGTTTTAATAAAACTTTTGGTTATTACATTAGCATTTCCCGCTCTAAAGCTGACCTGGTACCAACAAATTATATTCGCAGACAAACGCTGGTAAATGAAGAGCGTTACATTACTCCAGAGTTAAAGGAACGGGAAGCACGCATTCTCACCGCCAGAGATGACTTAAATGATTTGGAATATGAAATTTTTGTCGCTTTGCGGGAAGAAGTAGGAAAACAAGCAGAAACAATTCGCACTATTTCGCGGGCGATCGCCGCTGTGGATATTTTGTCTGGTTTAGCCGAATTGGCAGTACACCAAGGTTATTGTCGCCCAGAGATGGTAGCGGGACGGGAAATAGAAGTTATTGATGGTCGCCATCCAGTGGTAGAACAGTCTTTACCTGCGGGATTTTTTGTCCCCAATTCCACAAGATTAGGCGCAGTTCCAGACTCAGAAGAATTAACAAAAGAATTAACAGCAGAAATAAGAGAGAAAAAACCTGATTTAGTAATTCTCACAGGACCCAACGCCAGTGGAAAGAGTTGTTATTTGCGTCAAGTTGGTTTGATCCAATTAATGGCCCAAATTGGCGCTTTTATTCCCGCCCGTTCAGCTACTTTGGGAATTTGCGACCGGATTTTCACTCGTGTAGGCGCAGTTGATGATTTAGCTACTGGTCAGTCTACATTTATGGTAGAAATGAACGAAACAGCAAACATTCTCAACCATGCGACGGCTCAGTCTTTAGTCTTATTAGATGAAATTGGTAGGGGAACAGCGACATTTGACGGTCTTTCCATCGCATGGGCTGTAGCTGAGTATCTAGCAATGGACATTAAAGCCAGGACTATATTCGCCACCCATTACCATGAACTCAACGAATTAGCTAGTATTCTAGCGAACGTAGCTAATTATCAAGTTACAGTCAAGGAGTTACCCGACCAAATCATATTTTTACATCAAGTCCAGCCAGGAGGAGCAGACAAATCTTATGGTATTGAAGCCGGGAGATTAGCCGGTCTACCTCAAGTAGTCATTCAGCGAGCTAGACAAGTCATGGGACAAATTGAAAAGCACAGTAAGATTGCGGTTGGTTTGCGGGAGAACCTTTAAGGTACTATCAATACCGGACAGGGGGAAAGGTTAATCACGCGATTGGTAACGCTATCAGTTGAGCCTTCATCAGTTAGTCCTAATCCCCGACAACCCATAATTATTAAATCCGCCCCAATTTCATCAGCCACATCACAGATAGTAAAGGCTGCTTTACCTTGCTTTTCGATGATTTCGGCTGTGATCCCTTGCTGAGAAAATAGCAGTTTTGCATTTTCCAACAATTTAGCCACTATTTCTGGGGAGAGCATGGGGCTGTCCGTAGTTGCTTCTGGATTTGCTTCCTCCACAACAGAAAGCAGGACTAAACGAGCGTTGTAAGTTTTGACAACATCAGCTACTACATCAGCAGCTTCCCTGGCTTCTCGGCTTTGATCGATGGGAAACAGAACAGTTTTAAACATAATCTTAGTGTCAGTGACCCTGACTTAATAGCTAGAGGTCATCGATTTAATAATACACTATTCTCCATCCTCACAGTTCAAATAAAGAATGGTTCAAGAAACACGGAGATACAGCAAAACGATAAAATCGCCCCTCACTCCGGTAAAATCTGGAATGGTGCTACTTTAAGCAATTATAAAAAAAGCCATTAGGAGGGTTTGGTTGTGTCCAAAAAAAGTTTAGCAAATTTAGCTGCGACTGATATTTCTGGGAAACGGGCGCTAGTTAGGGTTGACTTCAACGTACCGATAGATAATAACGCGATTACAGACGACACCCGCATTCGTGCTGCTCTACCAACCATCCAAGATTTAATCCACAAGGGAGCTAAAGTAATTTTAGTTAGTCACTTTGGTCGTCCTAAAGGTGTGGATGAAAAATTGCGCTTGACCCCTGTGGCTAAACGCCTGTCTGAGTTGCTAGGACAAGAGGTTTTCAAGACTAACGACTGTATTGGAGATGAAGTGACAGCGAAAGTTGCAGCTTTGGAAAATGGCCAAGTGCTATTGCTGGAAAATGTGCGCTTTTACCCAGAAGAAGAAAAGAATGACCCAGAATTTGCCAAAGAACTGGCGTCTAATGCTGATTTTTATGTAAATGACGCTTTTGGAACCGCACACCGCGCTCATGCTTCTACGGAAGGCGTGACTCATTATCTCAAACCCTCCGTTGCGGGATTTTTGATTGAGAAGGAATTGGAATATTTACAAAATGCGATTGAAAATCCCCAACGTCCTCTAGTCGCGATTATTGGTGGGTCAAAAGTTTCGAGCAAAATTGGTGTAATCGAAACTTTGTTGGATAAGTGCGACAAGTTGATTTTGGGTGGTGGGATGATCTTCACTTTTTACAAAGCGCGTGGTTTGAATGTGGGTAAATCTTTAGTAGAAGCAGACAAACTGGAATTGGCTAAGTCTTTGGAAGCTAAAGCCAAGGAGCGGGGAGTAGCTCTTTTGCTTCCTACAGATATCATCTCAGCCGATAAGTTCGCTCCCGACGCTCAGGCGACGATTGTGAATATTGAGGATATTCCTGCTGATGGTATGGGTTTGGATATTGGTCCTGAATCGGTGAAGTTATTTCAAGCCGCACTCGCAGATACTAAAACTGTGATTTGGAATGGTCCTATGGGTGTATTTGAGTTTGATCAGTTCGCTAAGGGTACAGAAGCGATCGCCCAAACTCTCGCCGAAATCAGCAAAACTGGCGCGATTACAATCATCGGTGGGGGTGATTCTGTCGCAGCGGTAGAGAAAGTCGGTTTGGCTGACCAGATGAGCCATATCTCTACTGGTGGGGGTGCTAGTTTAGAGTTGCTGGAAGGGAAAGTCCTCCCCGGTATTGCTGCTTTAGATCCTGCTTAATCGATAATTTAAATCTCTCCTTCAGAAGGAGGGATTTAAGATCGGGGTTAATTAAATTAAATTAAATTAAATTAAATAAGGAGAATTAATGCAACCCAATTGGTTGGAATGGGCGCAAAAATTACAGGCGATCGCCCAAACTGGTTTGACCTATGCGGAAAATGTATTCGATATCCAACGTTATGAACAGATAAAAGAAATTTCAGCGGATATAATTGCCAATTATTCGCAAACAGATCAAAGTTATATTCTGGATTTATTTAATCAGGAATCTGGATACGCGACACCGAAAGTTGATGTGCGTGGCGCAGTTTTCCGCGATAATCAGATATTGCTAGTCAAAGAACGTTCTGATGGTTGTTGGAGTCTACCAGGTGGATGGGCGGATGTAGGAGAAACAGCCAGCGAGTCAATTGTAAAAGAGATTTGGGAGGAATCTGGATTTCGCACAAGAGCAGTAAAACTTTTAGCAGCTTATGACCGGAATAAACAAGGACATCCACCTTTTATTTTTTGCGTTTATCGGCTGTTTTTCTTATGTGAAATCATTGGAGGAACGGCGACACCAAGCATTGAAACGGAAGCAGTGGATTTTTTCCCAGAAGATGGAATCCCAGATTTATCCTTGAGACGAACCACACCAACTCAAATTACCCGTGCGTTTCACCATCATCGCCATCCAGATTTACCTACAGATTTCGATTGATCCACCTCGACGTGCAACAAGTTCAAGTTCTATTTCGTCTTCGTTGAGTAGTTTTAATCCATCTGCGATGGCTCGTTGTCGGATTTCCCATAGCTTTTTGCCTAAGAGTGTTTGTGGTACAAAACTAGTAGATATGAGATGTGTTGTTTCCGATTCCAATTTAAGTATTTCTCCGAACTCCAAAACTTTTTGTTGCTTTTCCGGTGTGAGTCCTCGCCAATGTCCAACTAGTTTAACTTCATTATCCATAAGTACTTCCTGATTAGACTATTTTCCTATTTTAGCATGGGCATATTATTCCCACATATCTAGATTAAGAGGTTCAACTACACGCAGAGAAATTTGTTAATAGTTCCGTATCAAAAGCTCCAGACCCAAATCCGCTTTTTCTCGGTTATAATTATTCATGCCATACTGAAGCGTCCACTGAGAGATATTAGCGAAGCTGAATAACTGTCTAATCTCTGGAGAGTCATCATAAGTAATTAGCCATTTGTGTTCGCATTTACGCATATTTTCAGCGAATCGCTCATGATTAAACGCAGTATGTAAATTTCCTTTCAATCCATAGAGTTTTGATTTTTTTGCACTTAAATAAGGTGGGTCGAGAAAAATAAAAACATTCTCGCCTTCTTGAAACAACAGGTTTTCGTAGTCACTATTAGTAATGTAGACAGATGATAAATGAAAAGAGAGTTTTTGCAATCTATCAATTGATGAATCTGTAAATCTTTGTTCAAAAGCTTGTTGAGAATAACCTCCCGCATCCACGAGTCCACTGAAAGAAATCCGGTTTAAAATAAAAAAACGTACTGCTCGGTCGAAGTCACTAAGCTGGAGGTCTTCACGAGTGAAATAATTAAATAAAGCTCTACCATCTATATATTCTTGCTTAAACCTATATACTTCTTTTACAAAAGAATCAATTTCTGATTTAGCATAAAACCAAAAGCAATACAAATCAAAGTTTAAGTCGTTGATCCAGTATTGTTTTACCTGACTACCAAATAGTTGTCTTGCTGCAAGAAAAACAGATCCTCCACCGACAAGAGGCTCTCTATATTCTTCGATTTTTAATGGAATATGTGGAATTATTTTATCTAGGGCTTTTGATTTACCTCCTGGATATCTTAGGGGACTTTTGACTTGAGCCATAGATTTTTTAAACAAACATTATAGAGTTATTCTAGTGCTCCAGAACCATAAATTAAAAATGCTTGATTGAATGCGATCGCAATCCTCAACGCCGATCGCTTATTTGTTTAAGGATGAAGGGAGCTTAACTGAAGCTTAATTCAGTATTTTTACTGTGTTGCTATTCTTAATGAACAATAAATTTTAATGTAGTTTAAGAGCTAAGTAAAATGGTTGGATTCTTGATTTAGTAATGAAAACCTGAATTACAATGTAGCTTTTTGCATCTTATACCTTTAAGATAAGTGTTATGTGTGAATGTACAAGATAATGTAGGGATATATCGGGATGCCAGAGCGATTACTACAACTGGATGATGTACGCAATATGGACAGCCCAGAAAAAATAGCTGTTCTATTTCAAAAGTTGGGTTACAACTCTGGTGTCCATTTGTTAAACACCGAAGACCTACAATTACCATCCCGGAGTTTTGAGGCGGTCTATCATTCTTACATGATAGCTAATCAGGGTAATAGTGAGTTACAAGTTTTACTGTTCCACTTGAAACCGGAGGAATGGAATTCTCCTAGCATTGCTAGCGGAAGGATGAAAGCGATCGCCACTAATATCTGTCAGCGTCAGACAAATTTTCTGCTGCTGGGAACCAAAAACTATAATCAATTAATGCTGGTGAATCCTCGGAAGGATTTTGACAAGCAGCAAATGAGTTCTAAAATCAGCATCAGAAAGCTGTTGATTGACCGGACTAGTCCTACTAATTATGACCGCGATCGTTTAGATGCGATCGCCGCTTATAATCTGACTCCTTCGCAGTTATATCAAGTCCAATGTGAAGCTTTTGACGTAGATAAACTAACTAAGAGCTTTTATCGAGGATATAAAGATTTATTCGACAAGGTTCAGAAAATCATCAAAGAGCATAATCCAGATCCTTATTTTGGGGATTCCAGTCGATTACATCAGTTTTCCCAGCGCCTCTTAGGGCGGATCATGTTTCTCTATTTTTTGCAGAAGAAAGAGTTTTTAGCGGGCGATCGCCGATTTTTGACTGAGCAATACAAGAAGTTAAAACTAGACCCAGATGAGACTAATTATTATGGACATCTGCTAGAGCCTTTATTTTTTGAGACTTTGAATCAAGACCGTCCTAACTTCGCATCTGAATGGGGTATGATTCCTTATCTGAATGGTGGTCTATTCGATCGGGACTATGGTGAAGGAATTAAAGATGCTGCTGGTAGAGTTACACCCAAACAAATTGAGTTACCTAATTCTTTATTTGATCCCAGTGAAGAAAATAGCATTTTAGGTTTTTTCAATGGTTATAACTTCACCATTGCGGAAAATGTGGCGGGTGATGAAGATGTAGCTGTTGACCCAGAAATGCTGGGTAAAGTGTTTGAGAATATGTTGGTTACTGCTGAACGGGGTCAAAGTGGTACGTTCTACACTCCCAGGGGAATTGTCCAGTTTATGTGTGTGGAAGTTTTGAGTAGATATTTATCAGACTCCACAGGGATGAGTTTGGAGACTATCAAAGAATTGCTCGAACTTGATGCTGATATTGCTGATAGTGAGCTAAAACAACTGTTGACAAAAGAACAGACGCGGAAATTAAAACAGGCTTTAGAGAATGTGAAGGTTTTAGATCCGGCGGTGGGTTCGGGTGCTTTTCCTCTGGGAATGATGCAAATAATTATCGCTGTGCGTCAAGTTATTGCGAGGAGGGAAGGTGAAGCAATTCAACGCGGTAGTTTAGCTATGAGTAGATTGAAGCGGAATATAATTGCAAATAATCTTTATGGTGTAGATATCAAGCCGGAAGCGATAGAAATTGCTAAGTTACGGATGTGGTTGTCTTTGGTTGTGGATATTCCTGATATTGAAGATGTGGAACCACTACCGAATTTAGACTATAAGTTGATGTGTGGGGATTCTCTGATTTCAACTATTCACGGTGAAAGGTTGATTCCCGATCCGACGAAAGAACAGCAGTTGATGTTGGCGGTAACTCCGATTCAACTGGCGATTCAACCACTGTTGGAGTTACAGCGTCGTTATTTTGATGCGCAAACTCAGGAACGTCAGGAATTGCGATCGCATATCTTGTCAGCTGAAGCAAATGTGTTTCGGACTGCTATTAGCGATCGTCGTCAATATTGGTTGGGTAAACAGCAGGATTTGGAACGGAAGATTCAGGCGTTTAAGGGTAAGGTTTCTAAGGCGCAAGAAAAGGAACGATCTGAGATTTCGGCTAAGTTGGCTGAGTTGGATAAGTTTGCTTTGGAGGTGGAAAGTGGGGAGCGATCGCTGAATTTCTTCCAATACCATCTACATTTTTATGATGTGTTCCAGAGTAAGGGTGGTTTTGATGTGGTGATTGGGAATCCTCCTTATGTGAGACAGGAACAGATTAAGGAGTTGAAACCAGCTTTACAAAAGGAATATGACTGTTATACGGGAGTCGCTGACCTGTATGTTTATTTCTATGAGCAGGGGTTTAATTTACTCAAGTCTAGCGGTCATTTGTCTTATATCACTTCTAATAAGTATTTTCGTGCTGGTTATGGGGAGAAGTTACGCCAATTTTTGGGGGAAAAGTCAAAGGTTGAGGTTTTGATTGATTTTGGGGATGCTGCTGTTTTTGAGGCGATCGCATATCCGAGCATTATTTTGGTGAGTAAGAGTAAACCGGATAATCATCAATCCCGTGTTTTGAATTGGGAAGCTGGGAAGTCTGTTAATGAGTTTAATTCGGTGTACAAGAGTCAAAGTTTTTATATGGCTCAGAAGGAATTAGGATCTGATGGTTGGCGTTTGGAATCTCCTTCTGTATTAAGGTTATTGGATAAGTTGAGGAATGCGGGTACTCCATTGGGTAAGTATGTGAATGGGAGGTTTTATTATGGAATTAAGACGGGTTTAAATGAAGCTTTTGTTGTTGATAGAGCAACACGAGATAGGTTGATTGCTGAAGATGAGCGATCGGCTGAGGTGTTGAAGCCGTTTTTGAGGGGGAGGGATTTTAAGCGATGGTGTGTGGATTATCAGGATTTATGGCTGATTTTCACAAGAAGGGGAATTGATATTACAAAGTATCCTACTATTTATGAATATCTTCTGGAATACAGGGAAAGACTAACACCAGGTATTGAAGGAGGAAGAAAAGATGGAACTTATAAATGGTATGAAATACAAGATAATGTTGCTTATTACCAAGCATTTGAAACTCCTAAGATACTATATCAAGAAATTGCTACCTATCAAGCATTTGCTTGGGATAACTCTCATGCATACTCTAATAATAAGACTTTCTTAATACCTGGCGCTAATTTTTATCTTTTATCGTTACTCAATTCAAAAATAATCTGGTTTTTCCTAAGTTATATTGCTTCAAAATTACAAGGAGGTGCTTATGCCATGCAAACTCCTTATGTTACGCAAATCCCAATTCGTACTGCTCCTGAAGCAGACAGCCTAGCGATGGAAACCTTAGTCCAAAAATGCATTGATGCCAATGGAGTCGATGTAGAGCATTGGGAAGCAGAAATTGATAATAGGATGGCTTATTTGTATGGGCTGTCTGATGAAGAAATGAAGATTATTAGGGAGGAGTAATGCATAATCCTAGAGAAGTATTTGAATATCCTGAACAACATTGGGAATTTCTAACAGCATTAGATGATGCCGAGTTTGAAGGCCAATATTTTGACCGTAAAGAAGCTGGGCGAGTTGGGCAAAATGGTAAAAATGACTTAACTAAAGTTATTGAACAGATAGCAGAATGTATTTCGGCGTTTGCCAATGCAAATAAGTCAGGAAGCCTTTTGGTATTAGGAATATCTACTAAAGGTGAAATCAAAGGAGTTAAACATCTAGTAGATTCAGAGAGAATCAGATTAACAAATTTTGGAGATATTCTTCGTAATCAAGCGGCTCAGGGTAAGTTTTATGACTGTATAAATGAATTTGGAGATAAAGATGAAATCTGTTTAATATATGTTCCTTATACGCCACAGCAAATTTGCGAAACTATAGGTAATTTTCCAAAGGCGTGGATAAGACAAGGCTATCACAATACTTTGCTTGATCAAATTAGAAAGGAACAACTCATAAGAGATAAAAAAATTGTTCATTTTGAACAAGTTTTCTGCTGTCCTTATGACAAAACTGATATAGATCAAAGTTTACTTAAAGAATTTTGTAAATCTTTAGATAATGATTATGAACATACTGAAGAACAATTACTTTATCAAATCGGAGCATTAACAAAAGGAGAGGATACATATGATTTTACCAATGCAGGATTTTTCTTTTTCACAACAAATCCTCAGCGGATTAAATCATATTTTTATATTCGGTTACTTCGTTTTGAATCCAATTTATGATTTTACCAATGCAGGATTTTTCTTTTTCACAACAAATCCTCAGCGGATTAAATCATATTTTTATATTCGGTTACTTCGTTTTGAATCCAATTATGGAGATATAGAGCGTGGATTACCAACATTTGAGAAAAAATTTAGTGGCTCAATTACTAAACAAATTAGAGATATTAGAACATTTTTTAGAGAATCTGGTTTTTTTAAAATTTATCAAACACGAAATCCTGACGGTGGTTTTACGGAAGAACCTGAATATCCTTATCTAGCTATTGATGAAGCTGTTGTTAATGCGGTTACTCATAGGGAATATGCAATTACTCTACCTATTGAATGTGAATCTTATAAAGATGCTTTTATTGTTCGTAATCCTGGAAAAATCATTCAAAGAGATCATGACGTTCCAGCAGAATTTTCTCTTGAAAATACAATATTAGATTCAACTCCACGTAATCCCAAGCTAATTGAATGGCTAAAAATGATGAAAGATGAGAGAGGTTCAGCTTTTGTCAGAGCTTTAAGCGAAGGAACTAAAAGAATGCAACATGAGATGAATAAGCTTAGTCTACCTTCTCCTAAATATATAGTTACCGCATCTCAAACTACTGTTATTTTATATAACAATCATATTGCTAGGGAAACAGCTTTAAAATTATCATCCACATTACCATCAACCGAGTTTACTAACTTATTTCCTTTAAGATTTATTTTGACAAATGGTGAGCAACCTAATTTTAACTATTTACAGAATCGCTACCAAAATTTTCTCATAACACTGAAAGATTCTTTAGAATCTAAAGGTTGGTATATTGATAATTTTAAGTTCAGTCGCATCATAGCTCATAGACAAAGACAATATATTTCACAATCAGAAGCAATTGATAAATATTGTAGATTTTATCCATCTTACTCATTTCAAATTCGCCAATATTGGAAAAATTTTTACCTTTGTATAGATTATATGCTTATAGTTAGAAATATTCAAACTATTCAGTTTCTGATTAATATGATAGATATTAAAGATTTAATTGGTAAAAAGGCTGTAGCTCAATGGAATGGATGGCAAAGAGGAAAAATTATATCAATTAATAATGAATTTACTAATTTATACTTTTTTGATTTTAAACAAGAGAGTGCTATTTCAAATAATAAGGTTATTCCTGATTTGCCTTTATATCTAATAGAAAATATTTTGAATAAATTTAATATTAATATTGATTTTAATAGAATTATTAAAAAATATGGATTGAGTTTAGAACCAAATGCTTCTAAGACTCGCTCTGAGAAAACACAAGCTGTTATTGAAGAAATTTATCAATCAGTTTTTCCTCTCAGAGTTGGTGATATTCAAATTGTAGTTGACACTAATTTTACCCAATTATCAAGAAATGTTAACTCTAATCACTTATTTCAAGTTTATAGTTTATCAGAACCCAGTGTTGAATTTGGTCGTCATAAAGAATCACCAAATATTAGAGAAGGGATTAATCAGTTTGGTTCGTATAATAGAGATGAAAAAAATATAGAAATAATCCCAATATGTGAGCAAAATCTCAGAGAACTAATGGCTAACTTAATTAATAGATTAAAAATAGGTAAATACAAGTATAAAGGTGCTGAAAGAACTTTCAGTACAAAATTTACTTATAATTCAATCATCACTACAACATCAATTAGAAATTCTTTAGAAGAATGTAAGCGATTGTTAAATGAACATCCTAATTGGATTGGGGATACATCTTTAAAAAGAGTCTTTTTAGTACATACTCCAGAAAAAGGATACTCTTTAGACGATGAAAATTCTCCTTACTATCAAATCAAGAGATTTTTGTTAGAAAAAGGTATTCCTTGTCAAATGATCGATACTTCTACTATTGATAATCCTGATTGGAAAGATTTAAACTTAACATTAAATATTGTTGCTAAATGTGGTGTTATTCCTTGGGTATTACCTGATGCTATTCCCGATGCAGATTTTTTTATTGGACTTTCTTATACACAAAGTCAAAATCATACATCGACAAAATTAATGGGATATGCTAATGTTTTTAATCAATACGGTAGATGGGAATTTTATTGTGGTAATACAGAAACATTTATCTATGATGAAAGGAAAACATATTTTCAAAACTTAATTAAACAAACATTATTACGGCTTCCTCTTTCAGAAACTCCAACGATCTGCTTTCATTATTCAGCAAAATTTTCATGGGAAGATAGAAAAGCTATTGTCCAAGCAGCTAGAAGTATTAAACCACAAGGAAATTATATATTTATTTGGATTAATAAAACTCATCAAGTTAGGTTTTATGATAATAAACCCGAAACAGATGGAAGTCTGAGTAGAGGAAGTTATATTATTACCTCACCTCATCAGTTTTATATTTCTACAACAGGATATAATCCTTATCGCAAAGCACTAGGAACGCCACAAATGCTTGAAATAAATTGTTGGGTAGAAAAACCAATAGGAGCAACTAACCATGCTCCTGATTTAAAATCAATAGCTACTCAAATTTTATATTTAACTAAACTAAACTGGGCATCTACTGATTCATTATGTGGAGAACCTATTACAACTAAATATGCCGGAAATATTGCCTATTTAACAGCAGCCTTTATGAGACAAAGTCAGCCTTTCAAGTTACATCATGCACTAGAAAAAACTCCTTGGTTTATCTAATATATATAATTTTCGACTTTTTAATAATCTATTATACCTCCACCAGATTATCTTGACAATTTTCTATCAAACAAACTCCAAACCATCATCCAAATCTTAATCGAGGATGAAAAGCAAATCACCCTTGATATTGCTACTAGATTTTTCCGTATTGAAGCATGGGTAAAGTTTAGAAACTATGATGAATCAACTTACCATTTTACGATTCTTCTATTAGACCAGCTTCAAAACGATCACTTGAAGGAAAATATCCCAAAGGGACTAGAACTGCATTATGGTAATATCTATCTTAAGAAAGATGAGAATTATTAAAGCTGTAATTACTATTAAGGGAATCTTCAGACAAACTTATTTCCTCAAATCTAGATGCTTAGAGGAAGGATATCTGTTGATGTATATTCTCTCTCGTTGTAGCCGTGCGGCTATGGCGGGAGAGAATTTGGTTTTTTTATGTTTTAATTGCTAACTTCTCAGTTTCGCTTTATAATAACCACCATAAAAACGTGAAAAGAAAATGAGTTTTGATAACCTTTGTAAGCTACTGTCAGAGAAATATCCGATGGATTTTGCTCGCTGGTTACTACCAGAAGAACCAAAAACAATCAAACTATTAAAAACTGAATTGAGTATTGAACCAATTCGGGCTGACTTTGTTAGCTTCTTCCAAACAGAAAAACAGATGAGAGCATTTGGAATTTCAAACAGAAGCCACAAGCTCTGAAAGGAGAACTCCCATTCCTTTACGGATGTTAGATTACTATGTCAGGCTAAAGCGGTTACATAGAGTTCCCATAACGCAAGTGGTGATTTTTTTACAACAAACAAATGATCCAAAAGCTTTTGTTGAAGCTTATGAAGATGAAAACACAACTCACCGCTATCGGGTGATTAGAATGTGGGAGCAAGATCCAGCCATATTTCTGAACAATCCAGCTTTACTACCATTAGCACCATTGGCGCGTACAGACTCACCACAGGAGTTATTATCACAAGTTGCTGAGAATATTGCTAAAATTGAGGATAGGGAAACTAAACAAGATATTGCCGCTTATACGGAAATTTTAGCAGGTTTGCGGTTTGAAAAAGATTTCATTCGTCAATTGTTAAGCGAGGAAATTATGCAAGAATCAGTCATTTACCAAGATATTTTCCAGAAGGGTGAAGAACGTGGCGAAAAACGTGGTGAAGAACGTGGCGAAAAACGTGGTGAAGTTAAAGGTAAAAGAAATACTCTGATGCGCCAGCTTAATCGTCGTTTAGGAGAGATAGATTCATTATTGGTTGACAAAATTCAATTACTTACAGTTGAAAAACTAGATGATCTAGCAGAAGCATTGTTGGAATTTTCAGAAGTTACTGATTTAGTATATTGGTTAAATGAACAAGAAAATCCCAATCTCCAATCTCCTGAAACATCAACCTAGATTTACTTCACAATTAACTTCCTTTTCACTAGTAGCAAATTCTACACATGAGGGTTGTTCAGAGTTAAAAAAATGCCATTACCAGACTACATTGATAACTCTCCCTCAAACAAACTCCAAACCATCCTCCAAATTTTAATTGAGGATGAAAAACAGATTACCCTTGATATTGCTACCGGATTCTTCCGCATTGAAGCATGGGTAAAATTAGAAACTGTCATGAGCCAGCTTACTAGCTTCCGGTTACTCATAGGACGTGACCCCACTATTAGACCAGCAGAAAGCGATCGCATAGACCTAATCCGCTACTTCAAGAAAAATATTCAAGAAGAACTAGAAAAAGAACCACTAAATTCTCAATACCAGAATCAAATAGAACGGATGATTGCTTATCTCCAAAGAAATGATGTCCAAGTTAGACTATTTGGAGCGCATGGAGATAAAAATCAATTTCTCCACGCTAAAGCATATATTTTCGACAATTACAGCATTGTTGGTTCATCCAACTTCACTCCATCTGGCTTAGAAGGGAATACAGAGTTAAATATTCTCAACAAAGTTGGCGCGATCGCTTGCGACTTAAGAAATAACTGGTTTGAAAAATTCTGGAACGACCCCAGCGTTGACATTAATTACAAAAACAAACTAATTGATGCTCTCAACGCATCAAAATTTGGTAGTAAAGCATATACCCCCTATCAAATTTTCCTCAAAGCACTATATGAACTATTCAAAGATGATACTCTTATTGGCGAAAGCGATGGTCGCACTTCCTTAGAACTAGCCAGTTTTCAACAACAAGGATTTGAAAGAGCCGTAAGGCTGATAGAGAAACACGACGGTTGTATGATAGCGGATGCTGTTGGACTCGGTAAAACTTATATTGGATTAAGAATACTAGACTATTACCTGATCAAAGAAAGAAAACCAGGGAAAGTTCCCCGCGCCTTAGTGATTTGTCCTGCTCAACTTAAATTATTAGTTTGGGATAAAAAGTTAGATGAATTTGGGATCAAAGCTGATGTAGTTTCCCATGAAGAAATCAGTCGTCAAACTTTTAATGTGCAACGATTTAGCCGTTATGACATTTTAATAGTAGATGAATCTCATAATTTCCGTAATAGTGCAACTAACCGTTATCGAAACTTATTAAAACTCATCAGCAGTGGAAAACGCAATAAAAAAGTAGTACTACTGACAGCTACTCCCATCAACAACAGTATATTTGACTTATATCATCAAATTCTCCTAATTACCCGTGGAACTGAAACATACTATCGAGAATGGGGTATTTCTAATTTAAAAACTTATTTTAAATCATTATCTAAAGGTAGTGTAGAAATTACAGAACTCCTATTACAAAGTATGGTGAGACGCAGCCGACAGGATGTAATTCGCCGACAAGCAGCAGGTGAGGAGATTAAAATTAATGGCAAATTAATCAAATTCCCTCGGAGGAAACTAGAACAGTTCACCTACAATTTTGAGGATACTTTTGCAGGACTATATAGAGATATAAGTAATCAAATTGACCAACTTAATTTAGCAGCTTATAACATTAAAGCATTTAAGAAAAAGAAAGATAAGAGTGAAGTAATAGAAGTTGAGAGAAATAAAGCTTTAGTCGCTCTGCAAAAAGCACTTTATTTAAAGCGATTTGAAAGCTCATTAATAGCATTTAGAAATAGTATTAATAATCAGCGTAGCTTTCAAGTCAAATTCTATGAGATTCTGACTAAAGAAAAGAAACTGCTAGATAGCAAGAATTTTCGTAAGTTATTCTTAGCAGCAGAAACGGATGAAGATGAGAATACTACAGTCCAAAATATCATTGATTCATTAGATGAAGTTGACCCTAAAGATTATGATATAGATAAACTCCAAAGTCAAATTGAAACCGACTTAGCGAATCTTGATTATATTCTTAGCCAAATATCCAAGATTGAATCAAGTGAAATAACTGGAGATTATGATCGGAAATTAGCAGCATTTAAACACATAGTAGCTACAAAATTAAAGGGTAAAAAAATATTAGTATTTAGTTATTTTAAGGATACTGCTATTTATTTACATCAGCAGGTAACAAGTGATAAAAAATGGTTAGGAGAAATGCAAGTAGATGGGAAAATACCTGTAATTGAATTATTAACTGGTGGAACATCTAGCAGTCAAAGAGAAGATAAAGTTAAGCGCTTTTCACCAAAAGCTAACGCTGAAGATAGTGAAGAATTAATCATCCTCCAACAAAACCCCATAGACATTCTCATTTGTACAGATGTTCTTTCAGAGGGTCAAAACCTCCAAGATGCAGGTGTGTTAATTAACTACGATCTACATTGGAATCCAGTCAGAATGATTCAGAGAGCAGGGCGAATTGATCGTCTAGGAACTGATTATGATCAATTATTTATCTATAACTGCTTTCCAGAGCAAGGACTAGAAGACTTACTTAAGTTAGTTAGCAGACTCCAAGATAGAATTGCTACTATTGATCGTGAAGTTGGCTTAGATGGGAGTGTTTTAGGTGAAATTATTTCTGATAAATCATTAGAAGAATTATACAAACTAAAAACTGCTGATACAGATGCGGATAAAGAAGCTATTCTAGCAGAATTAGAACAAGCATCTGATTTAGTTTCCTTAGATGAGATGCGATTACCTCTCATAGAATTTCTCCAACAAGCCAGCAAGGATATTATTGATGATATTCCTTTTGGAATTCATAGTACATGGAAAAAACATATTCCCTATCCTGATATTTCCAACGGGGGAATATTTCTTGCTTTTCGAGTCAAGGATAAACACTTTTGGCATTTTTATCCCCGGATTCAAGGCGCGATTTCTTTAGACCCTACTAGATTAATCAGTGATAAACGAACAATTTTTAATTGGTTAAAATGTCAAGTATCTGATTTTCCTTCACCTGATAAACTCCCACCAGTAGAGTTTGATAATCAAATATTTCCCGTTTTAACTAGTGCTGTCAAGAACCTAATTACTTTCTTTCACAAGCAGCAAACAGCCCAAACTATCAAACCTAAATTGTCTAAATTATTACAAGATATACACAAAGTAATAACCGATCCTGAATTATTTCCAGGTGAAACAGTAGACAAGGAAACTAAACAACGGGTTTTAACAGTTCTGACTACAGTTAACTCACGCAGTTACGAGCGAGATGTAAAAACTATCTGGGAGAAATTTAAAAGCCATCAAAATATTCTTTTATTCATTACACAATTAGATGAATATTTTATAGATACTGACCAATATATGGAAATAGAGAATGAGGAAGATATTAGAACGATAGATATTATCCAAGAAAAGGACATTAAATTAATTTGTTACCAATGGTTTAAACCAGATGTAATTAAAAAATAAAGTCCTATACTAGATTCAAAAATTACATTTGCTGTATAGCTTGAAATTACATTTCAATAGGTTGTTAATCCCTTAAGCTTTTCTTGACAGCAATTTCTTTCGCAATCATACTCGCTAAACGATTCTGGACTATCAAAAAAACTCCTTTCTGTGTACTTAGCCACCAACGCATATACTCGTGTTTACTCTTGAAATCTGGATGCTGACCTATAGAATTATTCCAATCTGCTATAATCCAAGATTCTATTTCAGGAGCAGCAAATCCAACAAATTTCTCGATTGTAGAACTTGCTGATATTTTCGATATAGCTGTTAATATTTTTCCTCTTTGTTCTCTGGGATTCCGACAATCCAAATCATCAAAAATTAAAATAAGATTGCATTTATTTGGTTCATTTCTTAAAGCAATAGGTAGTTCATTACTAATTTGGTCGATTAAGCTTTGACCAGTTTTCCCATAACTATTAGCTTTATTAGGTTTGGGACCTTTGTTTTTGACTGGTAATTTCCTTTCAAATCTACACCCAGGAAAATTTTTTTCTAAAAAAGGGATTAGTCCTCTGACTTCAGCTTCCCCACCTCCAGAAAATACCCATACTACCACGGCCATCCTCCAATACTAGGGTCGCCAACGCGGTATAAATCACCTAATTCCCATCCTTCTTTAAGTTTCTCATCAATCATTTCTCTGGAGATTTTTTTGATGGAGAAATGTGTTTTATCTTCCGAATAAAAACACAGAACATTCTCTAAACAATCTGTGAAATGGTCTAAAAGGTCTGGGCTATGTGTAGTAATAATTAATTGAGTCCTTTCCGCAGCCTGTTTAATCCACTCAGCTAAAATTGGCATCCAAGCTATATGTAAACCTAATTCTGGTTCATCAATTACTAGTAACGAAGGAAGAATCGGAGAATTTAATATATATGGGAGCAGATGGGAGCGAGAAATCCACGGCGATCGCCCGCTTCCAGAAAGATAAATTAAGGATTTGAGTTGAGATTAGTTTCTTGCGGCGTGGGTATTGGTGCTGTCGTTAGATTTGGTGTTGGGGATTCTGTAGATATGGGAGCGGGTAAGAGTGGAGGATTTTCCGCAACAACAGTGAATTGATAATTGACTTTTTCTGATGCTGTAGAAACAACAACAAATTCATAATATCCTCCTTGAGTTAATTTAGTGGAGAATTCACGCTCTGGGGAATCTACCAAAAGTTTGATTTTGCCAGATGGAGGATAAATTGATAGGAGAATTTTCGCATCTGCGTCTAAATTAACTTTGAGGCTTTGGTCTTTGGCTAGACTAGCGACAAATACCTTACCTTCTCCAGGTTGAAGTTCACCATTGACTGTCTGACTAGTTTCATTAGCAGCAAACTTAATTTCCTGAAACGCATTTCCACTCAAAATCGCATTTATTTGATCGTTGATAAATCCGTACCAGACTTGTTTCCAAGGTTTTGGGAGGGATTTTATATCATGTAGCTCAGGGAATTGATGGTAAAAAGCTGCGTCACCTAAAGCATATAAAGAACTACTACCAACATGAATTTTACTCAGCTTTGTTTCCAGAGTACCAAATTTTCCTGAAGTAAAACTACCTAACCCATTCCTTGACTCTCGGCTGAGAATCGCCAGTTTGTCCAAAATTTGATTAGCGGTTTTATCCCAATCTGCGCGCGCACTTTCTTCTTCCGGTCCTTTGCTCAATTTATGTCCTTTTAAAGCTGGGTTTTGCTCCCAAAAAGCTTGATAAACCAAACTGTTGAAAAAATCAGGGTCAATCCCCAATTGTTGACGTTTATCGTTCAAGGCTTCTTGGCGTTTTAGTTCCTCTGGTGAATACTGTGGCGCTACAGGAGTTGGTGAAGCTACGCTACTTGTAGTAGGACTAGAACTAGGACTGGATGTGGATATCTCTGTTGGCTCGATCGCACTTTGTTCATTTCCCGCACTATGAAATAACTTCAAACCCAGTCCCAAACCACCAGCTAATAACAATGTGAACAAGAAAGCACCCATGGGGAGTAACCATGGAGGTGTAGAATTAGTAGGAGTTTGATATGAGTTGGGAGTTTGGGGAGGAGCGATCGCTACAGTTCCAGATACAGGTGGTTGAGTTGGTGGTTGAGTTGGTAGATAGCTACCTGCTGAATTTGAGTCAAGCTGAGAGAGGACTTGCTGCGCTGATTGAAAGCGATCGCCTGGACGGGAGGAGAGCATTCTTTCTAATATCTGTCCTAGCGCTGGACTGACACTAACTTCCCGTCGCCATTGCCAAGTTAAATTATAAGTATCAACCAATTCTTCTGGTTGCTTCCCTGTGAGTAAAACGACCACAGTTACCGCCAAAGCATACAAATCGCTATAAGGATATACCATTCCAGTTTGCATTTGTTCTGGAGGCGCATAACCTATTTTACCCAACAGCGTCCCCGATGAAGGAGATGGAATATTCCCTTGACCAGCAGCACCTTGATAATATTGGGAAGCGACAGTTGCAGCTACTTGCTTGACACCACCGAAATCAATTAGTACTGGTAACTGGTCAGCAGTGCGGAGCATTAAATTATCTGGAGAAATATCGCGATGAATGACGCCAAGGGAGTGAATATAGACTAAAACTGGGAGAATTTGCAGTAATAACTGGCGTACTTCCAGTTCTGTAAACTTTAAACCCTGTTGCTGGCGAGTTCGTAATAAATCGCTATAAGTTTGACCTTCTACATAATCCTGAACTAAAAACAGATATTCTTTACCTTGGACAGTAGTGCGGAGAAATTCCCGAAAGCGGGGAATTTGTGGATGTTGTAATTTATAAAGAACAGCGGCTTCTCTCTGAAATAGTTCTTCTGCTTTTTGGATAATTTCAGGAGTTTGAATTTGGGGGGAAAATTCCTTTAAAACGCAAGCTTCCCGAAACCGATTGATATCTTCAGCTAGATAAGTCCGCCCAAATCCACCTTGTCCGATTTGACGGACGATTACATAGCGATCGCCTAAAGTTTGTCCAGGTTGAATTCCATAATTAATGGGCGTTGCGGAAATCTTTTCCCCACAATGGAGACAAAAGCGGCTTCCAGTGGGGTTTTCATGTCCTTGAGAGCAGTAAATTTTATTCATTAAAATAAGGAGTTAGTAGAGATCCATTCAGAAACATTAAGATTATATTAGCTATCCTGGGTAAAACCTGGGTATTATCATAATCTTATCTGAAAACATAGTCACTTATATCGAATCAACCTATGAAACTGGTAAGAGGGAACAGGGAACGGGGAACGGGGAATAGTAAAATCCCCATAATTAAAATTAGGGGATTTGTGTAAGGACGTGTTTTTTATTATGCTGCGCCAGAAAGAAAAAAATGTTTTTATTTCTTTTCATAAATAAATTTAGTTGCTCTATATCCAAAATTCGGGTAAGGTTTTCTTGCTATTCCCTGTTAGATAGTTCCCTCCCGCAGGGCTGGTAAGTAATGAAGAAATCTCAGCTAATAAAATTAAAGGTTTTTTTCCAAAATAGGTTTGTAAAAATTTATCAGAGCGATAAATTGGGCGGGTTAACAGTACTGTTGTTGTTAGTCATTACAGTAGTATTTACAGGTATAATTGGCATTAGTAGCTATCAGTTAGTCAGAAAAATTATTTTAGCTCAAATCAAAGAGAAAGCTTTATTGCAAGTTAGTCAAGCTACTGAGGAAATAGATAGATGGGTGGAAATGCACGCTAACGAAGTTAAGCTTCTTGCTACTACAGATACTATCCGTTCACTAAATTGGCAAGTTGCTTTACCTCTTATACATGAAGAGATGAACCGTGTTAAAAGTTTTTTCATCTTTGGGATAATATACCCTGATGGTTCTTATTACCTGACAAAATATATAGGTAAAGGTAAAGCTCATGCTAATCTCAAAGACCGCCAGTATTTCCGCCAGGCGATCGCAGGTCAATTTAATATTTCCGACCCCTTTATTGGACGTGTCAATAAAGTTCCAGTGATTGCAATAGCTGTACCAATTCACAAAAATTCTCAGCCAAATAGTCCAGTTATAGGTGTACTCTTTGGTGAACCCTCTATTAAGAAGGTGGCTGAAGTAACAAATCGGGTGTACTATGGTAAAAACAGTTATGCTTTTATCCTCAACTCCCAAGGAAAAGCAGTTGTTCACCCTAACAGGTTGTTGATGTCAACTATAGAGAGATCAGCTCCCAGCTTTCTGGAATCAAGCGATCGCGATCTAGCAGCATTGGCTAGGAAGATGGTGAATAGAAATCGAGGTTTGGAACTAATTCATATTGATGGCGAACAGAAGTATGTAGCTTACTTTCCTTTGGAACAAGTTAAGTGGTCAGTTGCTTTAGTTATTCCCCGAACAAACATTGAATCTCAATTAAAACCACTTAATTTACTTGCTTCTATACTCGGTCTACTGTCGCTACTCATAGCAATTATATTTTGGCGACAAATATATTTATCTGGAGAAACGAAAAAACAAGCCAACGAATTAGAACAGACATTAAAGGAATTACGCAAGACTCAAACCCAGTTAATTCAGCAAGAAAAAATGTCAAGTCTAGGTCAACTGGTAGCTGGGATAGCCCATGAGATCAACAACCCCATAGGCTTTATATATAGTAATATAATATATATTGATGAATATACCCAAGACCTATTCAGAATAATCGAACTATATGAACATCATTTTCCTGGTCCAATAGCAGAAATTCAAAATGAATTTGAATTAATCGATCTAGATTTTTTACGAGAAGATCTACCCAAATTACTCTTTTCCATGCAATCTGGGGCTGAAAGAATTAAGCAGATTATTATATCATTACGCAATTTTTCCCGGCTAGATGAAGCAACAATGAAAGAAGTTGATATTCATCAAGGTATTGATAGTACATTACTCATTCTAGGAATTCGGTTAAAAAATACAAATAAGTCTCAGGAAATTGAAGTCATTAAAGAATATGGAAATTTACCACGGGTAGAATGTTATGCTGGACAAATAAATCAAGCATTTATAAATATTTTGTCAAATGCTATTGATGCTTTAGAAGGGTTATTTATAAATTCTTCTAACGGAAATGATGGTAAACAAGTAGAAATTACTCAACCACAGATTAGAATTAAAACTGAATTAGACGATAATCAAAAAGTAAATATCCATATTATCAATAATGGTGCTTATATTCCAGAGGATATTCAATCTGTAATATTTGACCCTTTTTTCACCACTAAGGCGGTAGGTAAAGGGTCTGGGCTAGGACTATTTATCACCTATCAAATTATTACTGAAGTTCACAAGGGAAAACTGCTGCTATTTTCGTCACCTAATCAGCCTACAGAATTTATCATCCAAATCCCTCTACATCAAAGAACATAAAGTTTATGCTTTTATGCTGATTTAGTAATTCATCCTTTTTTTAATTGGTCTTGCAACGCCTACTACTATTTGACCTGGTAGTACATCTCTGGTAACAACAGCTATGCTTGGCTACTTAACCACCATAAATTAGCAGGGTTTAACATAAATTGGTTTTGTTTTGATTTTAGCAGTAATTTCTATTTTTTATACACATCGCGACGATGTTTGCACTGTATCAGTAAAATAATTAACTGTTCGTCTTCAACTTTATAGCGTAAGCGATAGTCTCCAATCCTAATACGATACTCATGCTCAAATCCTTTAAGTTTTACAACCCCATCAGGGCGAGGTTCTTCTCCAAGCTGGGAAATCTTTATATAGATACGTTCTTTAATATTATTCGGAAGATTATCTAATTGTTTTTGAATTGATTTAGTTAAAATAATCTGGTAAACCATAAAAGTATCTATTTGTTTTGATTACTTAGATACTGCTCAAAAGTAATGTATTCCCCATTTGCGTATTCATTCAGGACTAGTTGTCTTTCTTTTGCAGTTACTTCATCTTCTTGCCAATTTTCTTCCTCAGCTTCAGCAATTAACTCATCCAGAATCTGCCAAATTCGCCGTTTTTCTGATAAGCTTAGTGTGTTTAAGGAGTTAATCAGTAACTCCAGAGGAATAAATAAATTTAAGCCTATCTCTGACATTGCTTTCCTCCTTATACTGTTTAGTATTATATCTTAATCCAAATGTATAGCAATAATGCGAGTCGGGAGTTTCGACTCGCACTATTGCTCGGTGTAGATATTTAATTCAACCAAATCTACCACTGATATACGCCTTAGTATCTTCTTGCTGGGGATCGCTAAAAATCACTTCTGTGGCATCAAACTCGACTAAATAACCACTCCGTTCTCCCTTTTCTGAAGTCTTGACATTGAAAAAGGCAGTTCTATCAGATACCCGTGATGCCTGTTGCATATTGTGGGTAACAATGACAATAGTGTATCTTTCTTTCAATTCATGAATCAATTCCTCTACCCTTAAAGTAGAAATTGGGTCTAGAGCAGAACAAGGTTCATCCATCAAAATCACTTCTGGTTGTACAGCGATCGCTCTAGCAATACATAAACGCTGTTGTTGTCCACCGGAAAGGGATAAACCACTTTGATGTAATTTGTCTTTGACTTCATCCCACAAAGCAGCTTGCTGGAGACTGCGTTGGACTAATTCAGCCAGATCACCTTTATAGCCATTAATCTTGGCACCAAAAGTAATATTATCAAAAATCGACTTAGGAAATGGGTTGGGTCTTTGAAACACCATCCCAATGCGCCGTCTAACTTCTACAGGGTCAATATCAGGCGCGTACAAATTCTTATCGTTAAAATAAACTTTACCTTCAGCTCGAAAAGATTCAATTAAATCATTCAGACGGTTATAACACCGCAACAATGTACTCTTACCACAACCCGAAGGTCCGATAAAAGCTGTTACCTGATGTTTGGGGATATTCAGCCAAACATTCTGTACAGCTAAAAAATTGCCGTAGTAAATATTGAGTCCTTCTGTACGCAAGATAGCTTCCGTACTATTCGTTACACTATTATCTGTAGACATAGATGATGTTACGTAAGGTTTATAGGATAGGGTTAAGCTTTTTGTCGAGTCGCCCAACGAGATATAATACTAGTAATCAAAACCATTATTACCAATATCAGCGACGCAGCCCAAGCTAAAGATTGCCAATTCTTATAGGGAGAGATAGCAAAGTTGTAAACTAGTACTGCTAAAGAAGCCGTAGGTTTGAATAAGCTATCAGCCGATGGCCAAAAAGAAGAAAATAGTGCGGTGAATAACAGTGGAGCCGTTTCTCCAGAAGCTCTAGCTATAGCCAAGGTTGAACCTGTAACAATTGCAGGCATAGCCGCCGGTAAAACTACACGGGATACCGTTTGAAAGTTAGTTGCTCCCAGCCCTACAGCAGCTTGTCTTAAATCTTCAGAGACTAACTGCAAAGCTTCATCTGTAGTTCTGACAATTATGGGTAACATCAGCACGGCTAGCGCAAATCCACCACCGAGAGCCGAATAAGAGCCTATTTTTAACTTTGTCAATGTCAAAACAATCAGACCGTAAGCAAATACTCCAGCAATAATGGAAGGAACTCCACTCAAGACATTAGTGGCGAAACGTATCCATCTCGCGGTTGTTTTGGAGCTAAATTCTGTTAAATAAATTGCGCCTAATACACCAAAAGGTATGCTGATCAGCGTACCAATACCTACCATAAGTATGGTACCTAAAATTGCATTACCAAAACCGCCTCCTTGTCCAAAAGGCGATGGCGGTAGTTGAAAAAATATATCCGGTCCTAAGCTGCTGAAACCTTGGACTACTACATATGCAAGTACAGCTAGTAGAGGTAATAGCGCTAATGCTCCACAAGCAAATCCTAAGCAGGTCATGACTGTATTAAACAGTGTTCTTTGAGAGAAGCCGGAGCGCACGAGGGTGTTTTCAGGAAAAGAGTCAGTCATAATTCAATATTCACTCTGATTAACTACAATCGCTTAACTCGGATTACGACAAATTCTGCCAAAATATTGACTAGTAGTGTCAAAATAAACAAAACTAATGCAGCATACATCAAAGCCGATATTTGCAAATCACTAGCTTCTGAAAACTGACTGGCTAAAAGTGACGAAATTGTATTGGATGGAGCTAATAGGGAAATATTGATATTGTTGGAATTCCCAATTAGCATAGTTACAGCCATCGTTTCTCCCATTGCTCGACCAAGCGCTAGCATTACGGCGCTGACAATACCGGAAAAAGCTGCAGGTACAAGGACTTGGAGGATGGTTTCCCATCGAGTTGCACCTAGTCCAATGGCGGCTTGTCTTAAACTAGAAGGAAGGGAAATTAAGGCGTCACGAGATATAGCAGTGATAATCGGTAAGGTCATAATTGCTAATATCACGCCCGCAGGTAACATCCCTGGACCTGTCGGTGGAGAGCTAAAGAAGGGAAACCAGCCGAAAGAGCTATTCAGCCATTTGCCTAAGCCATTTAAAATAGGTACTAAAACGAAAATTCCCCATATACCGTATACTACACTGGGGATCGCAGCTAGTAACTCTACTAAAAATACTAGGACTAAGCGGACTTTCGATGGTAAGAAATTCTCACTCAGTAAAATTGCAGTACCGACACCGATAGGGACTGCTATGAGTAACCCGATCAAGGAACTCATGATGGTGCCATAAATTTGTGGTAGGACACCATATTGGTTTTGGACTGGGTTCCAGCTGGTAGTGAACATAAAGGGAATACCAAATTTAAAAATGGCATCCTTAGCACCAATCAGTACCTGTAAGGCAATCAGTAATAAAAGTCCAGCGATCGCTAAAGCAAAAACTCTTGTGAGCAGAATAAATCCTTTATCCAGAGACCTATCCATTTCCGATCGCTGTGAAATTACTGGAGACATAATCCGGGAATTTATACTCATGAATCCAAATCGTCTTAGTGAGAATAATGTGGGAGAGAACCAGCCAAAAACTATCTCTATGGCTTAGCTGCACCAGCAGAGGTATCAATTTTAATGGTATAGTCAGGAGATATTTGTTGAGCAGCCTTTGCTACCTGAGCAACTACCTTTTTAGGTAAAGGAATATAACCTAAGTCACTAGAGGTTTTTTGACCCTCGGTTAAAGCGTATTCAATTGTTTGTTCCATACCCTTAGCTTTGGCCGCATCGGCATACTTCTTGTAAGCTAAAAGCCAGGTGTAGGTAACAATAGGATAAGAATCTGCTCCTTCTGGGTCAGAAATAAACGCCCGCAGGTTTTCTGGTAATTTTACTGCTTCTAAGGTTTTAGCAGCTGACTCCAAAGTAGCAGGAATAATTTTACCAGCCTTGTTTTCTAAAGCAGCAAACTTGAGCTTACTATTTTTAGCGTAGCCATATTCAACATAGCCCAGCGCGCCTGAGGTTTGGAAAATTTGAGCAGTAACACCTTCATTTCCCTTGGCTCCCACACCTGTCGGCCATTTTACGCTTTTACCATCGCCAACTGACTTCTTCCATTCTGGACTAATAGTGCTGAGGTGTTTGGTGAACACTGCTGTTGTCCCGCTCCCGTCAGCACGGTAGACGACGGTAATTGGTAACTTCGGTAACTTGGCTCCAGGATTCGCCTTAGCGATCACAGGGTCATCCCAAGACTTTATTTTGCCCAGTAAAATATCTACATAGGCTTTACGTGTTAATTTTAATTCAGGGACATCGGGTAAGTTATAAGCTAGGACGATGCTACCAGCAGTCAAAGGTAGTAAAAGTACCCCCTTATCGGCTGGTACCTTTTTAATTTCTTCGTCCTTCATGGCTACATCACTAGCACCAAAATCTACAGTGCCCTTGGTAAATTGTTCAACTCCTGCACCACTACCTACTGACTGGTAGTTAACTAGCAAGTTAGGATTTTTTTTGCTTAAATCAGTAAACCAACTTGTGTACAGTGGAGCCGGGAAAGAAGCACCAGCGCCGGTGAGAGTAACCTTTGTATCTTTATTATCTGGAGTTCCACCACCACCACCACAAGCTGCTAAACCCATAGTTAAAGATAATATGGAGATGAATTTCACTAAACGCTGATGTTTGCGGGAAATTTGCTGTAATAACATAGCTGTCAATATCAAATTATTTTTCTTGAGCGGAGCGATTCTAAGATACCTTTAAATGATTCAGAGTCAGGTTAACAAAAGGTTAACAAACAAAATCGCTTACCCTTCGGGTAGGGAACAGGGAACGGGGAACAGGGAACAGCAAGAAAAACTGTCCTATTTTTGGGTATGGAGCAACTAAATTTATTTGTGAAAACAATGTTTTTATACAAAGCCTCTAATTTTAACTATGGATATTTTACTGTTCCCTGTTCCCTGTTCCCTGTTCCCTTGTTGTAAGATTCGCTTATACTGTTTGCTGTATATTCCCTAATTTTGCCTTTTCCCTATTGCCGAATATTTGATCATAAATGTTTGCTGTTTCCAATCAATTGCTATGGTCCATGATTGGCTTACTCCTGACAATAGGTGGCACTTTCCTAGAAGCTTATAGCACTACCTTACCCTGGAATTGGAGCCAGCACGGAATTAAAACTTTTTCGCTAGGTGCCAGTTATCAAATTGGCGCAGTGCTGTTGGTCGGTTGTTTAGGCGGAAAAAATGCGGGCGCGCTTTCGCAAATAGCTTATTTAGTCATGGGATTAACTCTATTGCCTGTATTTGCGGATGGAGGAGGAATTGGTTATGTTAGGTTATCTCAATTTGGTTATTTGTTAGGTTTCATCCCTGGAGCTTGGATTTGTGGTTATTTAGCCTTTAAAGTAAGACCTCGACTGGAAACTCTGGCTTTTAGCTGCGTCTGTGGCTTGTTAACTATCCACATATTCGGGATTACTTACCTGATATTAGCCTACCTGCTTCCTGGAAAAGTTGTTGGGGAAAATTTCTCTCTCATCCAAGCTATTGTGAAATATTCTTGGCTAGCGCTACCTGGACAATTGGCGATTATTTGTACTGTCACCTTAGTAGCATATGTGCTCAGACAAGTCATGTTTTATTAGTCCATGAAATGATGACTAATAACCTCTATCTTGATTAAATACACCATGCGTTTAAAAAATCGCTACTTCTGGATTGCTGCCATCCTGGTTTTTTTGCTTGACCAATTCACAAAATACTGGATAGTAAAAACTTTTACCTTGGGACAAACATTCCCCATTTGGCCAGGAGTATTTCATTTTACATATGTAACTAACACTGGTGCAGCTTTTAGTTTATTAAGCGGCAAAGTAGAATGGTTACGTTGGCTATCTTTAGGGGTAAGTCTGCTGTTGATAGCTGTAGCATGTTTCGGTCAATTATTTAGCCTCTGGGAGCAAATTGGCTATGGTTTAATTTTAGGTGGCGCTATAGGTAATGGTATTGATAGATTCCAGTTAGGACATGTTGTGGATTTTTTGGATGTTCGCTGGCTCAATTTTCCCGTATTTAACGTGGCGGATTCATTTATTAACGTTGGTATTGTTTGTCTACTAATTAGCTCTTTACAAACGACAACAGCAGGAAGGAGGAAGAATTAATTAACAGGGAGCAGGTCTTCCCTGTTCCCTTTGCTCCCCTATGGCGAAGATGTAGGTGAAGCCGGGGACTTATGAGGAGGGGATAATTGTGCCAATTTATTTATCTCATCTTTATACTGCGTAGGTGCTAAAGTTGATGCACTTGCAAATAGAGGCTGCGCCTGCTCATACTTTCCCTGTTCTTTGAGTAACATAGCTTTTGCTAAAACAGGGCGAAAATCCTGGGTATTCTGCTTCATGGCTTGGTCGTATATATTATCAGCTTGGGTATATTCCTTCTGGAAGGAATATACACCTCCTAAAAGGATCTGTACAGCTACAACATCTACACTTCCGGGTTGGATGGAATTGGCTTGAGCAGCTTTAGATATGGTATCTTGCAGTAAACCAACAGCAGCTTCAGGCCTTTGTTTAGCCAACTGTAATTTCACCATTCCTTGTAAAGCTTTCAGGTCTCCTGGTTTTGTGCTGAGGATAGACCTATAGACCTGTGCTGCTCCCTCTAGGTCGCCTATTTCCTGCTTTGCTTGTGCTAGGAGAACAGCATATTCTGATTGTTGCGGATTGAGTTTAACCAGTTTTTCTAGAGTTTCAATCACAACTTGGATGTCGGATGGTTTAACTTCACCTCTCTTTTTTTGACTCAATAGTCTGAGTCTAGCTTCTAGGAGACCTTTCAGGGCTGTTTGATTTTCTGGCTCTCGTTGTAAAACTGATTCGTAACCCCGGACTTGATCTTCCAGTGTGGATGATTGAGCGGACGATGATAAAGCACTGTTACTCATACCACTCACGTTAGACGATAAAGACTTTGGCGGGTTAAATGCCGTCAGGATCGGGATTAGGGAAATCCCCACAAAAGCAACCACTGCTAGTACCAGCACAATTTGAAATATCCGCCGATTACCGGGTTGAGACACAATATTATCCTGCTCCTAATAATGTTAACTAGATTGGCTCTTGCCTAAATCATAAAGTCAAAATTTCTAAAACTTTGCGGAATACGGTTATCTGACTGTGAATTTTATAACAAATAACTATCTACACTGCTAAAGTAAGTGATGACTTTAGGAGGAGCCGTCAGAATTATAGCTATGCTATGCTTCCAAAATTAGTGTAAAGACGCTAAATTACACATTTAGGCTCTAAATGAGAAATTTAGCGTCTTTTATATTTTTACAGAGCGCTCTCGAACGGTTAGATTGAAAGAAAATATACTTTCATTAGCCGCACAAACGCTCTTTCCATCTGCCTTGATAAAATCCCACAATGGGATATGTCTGATGCCGCAAGGAGTTTTTATGAATTCCGACCTGATGCCTTCTCCTGAATCGTTCAATTCTTCTGGCTCTAATCAAGCAGTAGCTGATGTAGCAACTCATGTTGACTCAGATGCTAAGTCCGATCAACCAGAACCAGCAGCCTCTGTTAAAGAAAGTAAACCTGACTCTAACGGTAATTTAGCCGATAGACAGCAACCTATTCCACCTCCAAGTGAACCCATGCAGTATCGTGCCATTGGGTTAGTTCGCGGTCGCTATCTCGCCAGTAGCGAGCAACTTACTCAAGGTACACTGCTAACTACAGACAATGTGGAACTCAATGCTGTTCTTTTGGGGCGGATTATGAGTTTAGTCAAAAATCATCTGGATTTAGATAAAGAACACTTATGGGTTGTTTATCCCCGGACTAGACAAGAAAATGATACTCTACACCTACAAATAGTAGGAGTTTGGGAACCAGAAAACCTGGCTAAAATTCCGCAGGAGAAAACTTTTCTGGATGCTGATTCCCACAACATAGACCTATTAGACGATGATTTGGTTCAGAGTCCTCCTCTCGTTGAGGATTTACCTGCAAAAGCGGAACTTTCTCCACCTGTCAAACCTTCTACAGAACTTCCCGATGGTGGTTTTTCTGTCCGGGGTGAAGTGGTTTATCAGTCTTTTGATGCTAAGAATTTAGTCGTCAAAATTAAGCAGGCACCTAGAAAACCTACTGATAAACCCAAGTATTTTAAATTGAAATTGCAAGGTGTTTTAACTACTAAGGCTGTGGGTAAATTCTGGGATTTCAATGTCAAGCGAGATGCAGATGCATTGATTGTAGAAAACGCAGAAGCGATCGCCGACTTACCTAAAAAACGTAAACCACCATTCAAAGGTGCTCCACGTAGTGGTGGGAAAAAATCATTCCCGCCAAGGCGAAATGGCGACACCACCCGCCCAGTAAAAAAAGTCGGTGGGGAATCTTCACCGATATCAAAACCTGTGCAAAAAGCATCTGTTCCTAAGCCAGTTAAGCGGACAAAACCTCCGGAGTAGTCCCCCACTCAAGCCTAGCGCTGAGGACAGTTAAAAATCGTTCCAACGGTCTTGAGGCAAGAATGACCGCTCCATCGGAATGGGCGAGACTGCTTCTGTAAGAGTAAATGTACCTGCTGCAATCCACTGTTTCAACTCTATGGCAACTTGCCGCGACAAAAACAAACTTGCTAAAGGTGCAACTCGGACTGTTTTCCCTTCAATAGTGATCCGCCCAGATTTCATCTGGGCGTAACTCACTAAACCAAAAGTAGGACGCACCCGCCGAGGGATAGAAAAGTCTACGATGGGAGCTACTAAGTCTTTGTCTTGGACAGCACATTGCTCCACTACTAACTCGTTCAGGACGGGAAATGGTATCCCGACCCCTAACATCAAAGAAGCTCCATAATTTTTGAAGTAACAACCCCGCACCCAACGATGATGCATTTGTTTCGCATCCCCAATTAAGGCTAAGGTGGCTGCAGGTCCAATCGGTGTGCGATTAGCTAGGCGTTTTTGTAAGGGAAAGTGTTGTGTCCCTTCCCAAGCAATATAGCCAATACCACCACCGAGGAAAATTCTTGTCCCAATCCCAATTAACTGTAAATCAGGGTCGTTTATTAGCGGTGAAATGGCTCCAGGATTGGAATAAACTGCATTTCCTAAATATGGTTGTAGTGGACCTAGATAAGTGAAAAGTGGGCGATCGCCTCCGTTTACGCCCACAATAAAATTTTGATATACATTTCTGGGATTAAATAAATAGAACTGATTTATTGTCTCTCGCGTAATCGTAGTCTCAAACGATGCTCTGGGGTAACAATCAGTCACTTGACCCTCAGCCCGCACTTGGACACTTTTACCAGCGATTAATCTCTCTATTACGTGACCGCCACCACGCTCTCGCACTTCTTCCCCATCAAAGGTATCTACTGTACAACTAGCACCCAAATATAAATCAACTGCACCAAAACCAGAATAAGCCTGTACACCATCCAACCAGCAGCGACGAATTTTAATTGGTGGGTCAGTATGTCCCAGATTAATCATGGCACCACTTGACTCCATCGGCTCAAAAGTCCCGGTGGTAATCACATCCACTTCCTTAGCAGCTTGAGTAACACCAACTTCTACTACGCGGGCTTTCAATTCTTCAACTGTCAATACCACCGCACGTTTATGGCTAATTTTCTGATTGATTTCGGCGATTGTCCGCATTTTTCAGCTATGTAGATGAACCATTGGTTCTCAGCATACCAAATAGAATCTAACTAGTAGCATTTACCCTACACCCTACATCAAGAGCTGGCGGACTTCTTCGTCTGTAGTTTGTCTGAAGTCTTCATACCAAACACCAATTGCATACATTAGTTGTGGAGTATATAAACAGATGACTGCATCCACTTCCAGTTTTAATTGCTGATAAACACTGGGTGGTGCAATAGGTACAGCGACAACGATCGATGCGGGTTGTTGTTGTCGCAAGATAGCGATCGCCGCCAACATAGTTGAGCCAGTAGCTATCCCATCATCAACTAAAATAACATGTTTATCCTTTATATCTACTGGAGGTCTGCCTTGACGATAAGCGAGGTCCCGGCGCTGCAGTTCCTGCAATTCTTGAGCAGCCACTTGAGCAATTGTGAGACTATCTATTCCCAAAGAATTAATCACATCATAATTTAGTACTTGTGTAGTGGGTGAAGCAATAGCACCCATAGCTAATTCCTCATGACCAGGAACACCCAGCTTTCTTACTAAACAGATATCCAGAGGTGCGTGTAAAACTTTAGCTACTTCAAACGCCACTGGTACGCCGCCCCGGGGTAAAGCTAAAACTAGCAAGTCTTCTTGGTGCATATAGTCTTGCATTTGGGCTGCTATCATCTGCCCTGCTTCAACCCGATTACGGAATTTTTTCCTCATCACTATCATCTCCTTAATAGTTATAGATGAAGGTCCAAGACTGACTGATATATTCTCTATCTGTTCTGGTTCTATAGTAAATCCTCCTCGTAGCTGTAATTCAATTCTAGGTATGATCGCGGATAAGAAGTTTTCGTGACACTAACTTTACACTACTGTCAAATGAATATGCCATGATTATGGCTTCCATCCAGCCTAAAAGCTTAGTATAGGACTAGAAGGTAGAATCGGTTTACATACAGTCAAAAATTCTGAGAAATTCTACGATAAACTCCAATTAACTGATTTAGGCTATGATACATTTAAGACATGTAAGCTTAAATACTTAGAGCTATCCCCTGAAAAAGCAGAACTAATTTTATTAAATTCTCTACTAATGTGAAATTTAAACTAATCTCAGCGGAGCGATCCAAAGCTCCGCCTGCGGTAGAACTAGCAGTAAATCCTCAAGTGTCTTCACTAGATGACAGATTGCTATATTTAAAGCGTTACAAGTTTGTACTTTCAGGTTTATCCTCAGGATAGTTAACTATAGGGCATACTGGAATAAGTGAGTTGCTTTTAGACTGCTTCCATACCATAAACAATTTATCCCCAAAATACTTTTAATTTAAAATTACAGAGGTATCAATGAGTTTTAGCGACCTTAGCAAAAGAACAAGTGAATATAAAGAACTTAAGGAAAAACCTCATTGGCAAGGGGCCCCTATGACTAAAACCACTGTCAAAGGTCGAGAAACTAAACCTCAACAGACGATAAATAGCAATATGATCAATGACGATTCATCCCGTGGTCGAGTGGCTATCTTTATCGATGGACTAAACTTATTTCACACAGCCCTGCAGCTTAGTTTAGAAGTTGACTATGTGAAGTTGCTCTGTCGCTTAACTAAGACTTCTCGGCTTTTACGTGCTTTTTTTTACACTGGGGTTGACACAAATAATGAGAAACAACAGGGGTTCCTTTTGTGGATGCGGCGAAATGGTTATCGAGTAGTTACCAAAGATGTATTTGCTGTAGCGGAAAATGGCAAAAGACCAAATCTAAACGTAGAAATCGCTGTGGATATGATTACTTTAGCTCCCTACTATGATACCGCTGTTTTGGTGAGTGGGGATGGAGATTTAGGCTATGCGGTCAATGCAGTTTGTAGTTTGGGAGCTAGAGTAGAAGTGATAGGTCTACAAACTACAACTAGCGATCATTTAATTGACGTAGCTGATGAGTTCATTGATTTTGATCATATTAAGCAGTATATTCAAAAAGACTCTCATCTGGGTTATACCTATCGCACAAATTCTTAAATAGATATTGTGCCTACATATGTATTTATTAACTAGTCGAGATGGATATTTTAATTGTAGAAGATGACACAGAAATTGCCTATTTAATCCAGCTGGCGTTAGAAAAAGAAGGTTTTTGCTGTCGGATCGCCTACGATGGATTAGCTGCTTTACAGTCGTTTGACATCTTAGCACCTGATTTAATAGTTCTGGATTTAATGCTACCTGGTTTGGATGGGTTAGAGGTTTGCGCCCGGATCCGCCAAAAACCAAATACTAAAGACCCCTATATTTTAATGCTCACGGCTAAGGGCGAAGAGATAGACAGGATTATTGGCTTGTCTACAGGGGCTGATGATTATATGGTTAAGCCTTTTAGTCCCAGGGAGTTAGTCGCCAGGATCAGGGCTTTGCTGCGGCGCAGTCTGCGCCAAGGAGGTCATCAAACTCATATCAATCGTACCCAGCACTTTGTGGTAGATACCGAACAACGTACTGCTAGTCGGCAAATGGACTCTGCGGATGCATTAGAAATTTTGGACTTAACTACTTTAGAGTTTAATTTATTAAGCACTTTTGTGAGTAACCCTGGTAGGGTTTGGCATCGTACACATTTAATAGACAAGCTTTGGGGGGATAATTTTTTTGGTGATGAACGTGTGGTAGATACTCACGTCGCCCGATTACGTAAAAAAGTTGAACCTGATCCAGCTAACCCGACCTTTATTAAAACTGTGATTGGGGTTGGTTATAAATTCGAGGACAATTCATTGGCTTGAATATGAAGATGGGATTGCGCTCACGCCTACTATTATCCCATCTAGTGGTAATGTTGTTTGGGGTGACTAGTTTTATTATTATCAGTAGAATTTCTTCTCCTCGTTTATTTGTTTTACATTTAGAAAGATTAGAAAATCAGGGATTTGACTTGATTGATGTCCGGGCTGAATTGGTCGCAGGATTTGAAATTGCTTGGCAACGCAGTACTTTTTGGTCGGTAGTAGTTGGTACTACTGCTTCTGGGGGATTGAGTTATTGGGTATCCCGCCGCATCATGGAGCAGTTGATCGGATTAGAACAGGCTACCCAGAAATTTGCTGCTGGTGAAATGAATGTTCGTGCTCCCCTGTCAGATATTCCTGAACTGAATGGTCTTAGTACTAGTTTTAACCTCATGGCAGCTAGTGTATCAGGAGTGGAAGCCCGAAGACGTGAGATCATCAGCGATATGACTCATGAACTCCGCACCCCGTTAACTGTACTCTATGGTTATTTGGAAGAACTGGCTGAAGGACATATTCAACCGAGTCCAGAAGTTTATCGGCGGTTAGGTCAAGAAACTAAACGTTTAGAACGCTTAGTTAATGATTTACAAGAACTCTCCCAAGCAGAAACGGGTTATTTACCCATCAAAATCCAGTCAGTGAATCTATATCCTTTATTGGAATCATTAATAGATAGGTTTGTTGAGCAGATTTTAGAAGACGGTCCAATTTTACAGCTGGACCTGCCAATTCTTCTCCCCAATGTATTATCAGATATAGACCGGACTGAACAAGTGCTAGTTAATATGCTCAGTAATGCAATTCGCTATACTAATCAAGGCACGATTACTATTCGGGTCTGGGTAGATGAATCCTACCTGTGGATTGCTGTTATTGATACAGGTATAGGAATCGATTCGGCGGATTTACCACATGTATTTGAACGCTTTTGGCGGGCGGACGAATCACGCGATCGCCATTCTGGAGGGAGTGGGATTGGATTGACTATTTCCAGACGTTTAGTGGAACTCCAAGGTGGACAGATTCAAGTTCAAAGTCAGTTAGGATTAGGTAGTGAGTTTCGTTTTTGCTTACCTTTAGCATAAAAACAAACCAGATTTCTATGTTAAATTACTTATAATAAAGTGACATAATTAAGTCATATCTATGCCATGTGAAATTGTTAGTTTAAATGCAGTTCAATCAACTCTCTGCAAAGTACTCTGAATTTCAATTATGACTTTGATTGTTTTAGCAGCATTATTAATTATTCTACTCACAGTTTTTGGATATGCGGCGATCGCTTATTTATTTCCCAAACAATAATCTACAACCCCATAGTAGCATCGGCGACGTTTCGTTTGCCAAAATTTTTAAATATATGCTATACCAGGTGCAGCATACCTCGATCTCGTAAATATAATTAATCATTATGCAGATTATGCAGATAAATCTTCTGGCGTGCGGGAGTCAACGTTTAATGTGGTTTTAGCATTAGAAATTTTAATACAGATACTTCTGATAGATATCACATAAACTAAGGAGCGTTAACTGTGAATCAAATCCAATTGACTTTAGTGATTAGTTACCTATTGATGTCTGGTTATTTCTTAACTAATTGGTTAAATTTTTCCCTGCGTCATCCCACCTCTTCTCCAGAAGATAAATTTTTGTCATTTGTATTGTTTTTGATCAGTACTATTTTTTGGCCAGTGATTATTCCCATTACTTGCATAGAAATACTTAAAAAGCGTAAACTGGAATTTAATCAGGTAATTCCTGTCATTTTAGCCATCTTTGCCGTTGGTATTTCTTTCTACCTAAGTCATATTAGAGAATATTGGCTGTGCTACTCTGATTTTTTATGCCCTTACTCCTCATAGAAATATGCAGTTAGGGAAATGGGCCAGAATAGCGCTTAAGAATAGCACTAGATTGCCCATTTATCCCTGGCCTAATGCACTTGTGTAGGAAATGTCCCAGGTTGGACGGCTAAGTTGATGCTCTGTCCATTACGGCGCAAATCTAGGCGTAAGTCTCTGCCAACTTGGCTATTTTCCACTGCTTTTTGGACACTAGCAGCATCTTTGACTGATTGACCATTCAGCTTTTGAATCACATCCCCAGCCCTGACTCCCGCTTTAGCTGCTGGAGAATCAGGTACGACTTTGACTACTAAGACTCCTTGGTCTTCATTTACAGTTAATCCACTATTGGGGTCTGAGTTGATATTGTGTTTCAATTCAGGGGTCAAGCCGATCATCTGAATTCCTAAATAAGGATGTTGAGCTTTACCTGTAGCCAGTATTTGCTCAGATATCCTTTGGGCTGTGTTGATGGGAATAGCAAATCCTAATCCTTGCGCTCCTTGAATAATAGCTGTATTCATACCTATTACTTCTCCCCGCGCATTCAACAGAGGTCCGCCAGAATTACCTGGGTTAATAGCTGCGTCAGTTTGAATAAACTCTACTCGCTTATCCGGAGCACCAATCAGATTGCTGGCGCGTCCAGTGGCGCTAATAATTCCTGTAGTTACTGTATTGTCAAGACCAAGGGGATTACCAATGGCGATCGCCCATTGTCCTGGTTGTAATAGGTCGGAATTTCCCAGAGTGATTGTGGGCAAATTCTCCGCCTGAATTTTCACCACCGCCACATCTGTTAATTCATCTTTCCCCACCACTTTTCCTTGAAAGCTGCGCCCATCTTTGAGGATTACTTTGACTGTATCAGCACCATCCACAACATGGGCGTTAGTGAGAATCTTGCCATCAGCAGAAATAATAAATCCCGAACCAGTCCCCCGCTCAACCCGTTTTTCTGATTGTGATGGTAATTGTGAGCCAAAGAAACGCCGAAAAAATGGGTCATTGAACTCGTCTGGAATTTGGGTCTTGACTGTACGTGAAGAATCAATCCTCACTACTGCTGTACCAACTCTCTGGACAACCTCAGTAATGAAATTAGGGTCTGTATTAGCTGATAACGGGGGAGCAGCATTTACTCGACTTACTCCTAGAGTAGGAGTACTTTGAGATATCTGTTGATGGTGGTTCGCTAAGTAACCACCTGCTAATGTCATTCCTGACCCCAACAGCACCAGCGATAGATAGGTAGTTGTTTTTTGCCAAGATTTGTGGCTATGGCTGTTGGGTAATTTATTTTTGGATGAGTTATTGTCTGAGGAATTTCCTCCGTCGCCTGGTTGATTTCTCATTTGCTCTTTGGGTGAATATTAAGAGTTATTACTATTAGTGTAGATAAATTTTAGGAATCTTTTGTTGCAGAACTATAGCAGGATTATGAAAATACATTAAAAGAATAGCATTTTTTCTCTATATTTGCCATGGGTAGAATTAATATTCTCAGAATTTTGTCAAGCAAAATCAGTAATATCAAACTATCACAAGTCATATTATAACTATTGCTTATAACTAGTCTGGGTCAGACCCAACTAGGAGTAACTTAGGCTACAAACATATGGGATTTTTCTTGAGGATTTCTACCTTGAGGATGATGTTTAAACTACTGAAGACTTTATAAGATGATCACATATTTTACCCTGAGTGAAGTTTGGGCTTGGTTTCCCTTCCAAGCCTTTTTTATCACAAAATAAATAATGAAGTAGGAGGAAAGTTTGGGTTCCGAGAAACCCTACACCCTACACCCTACTTCACTTGTTCATTTCTTGGACAAAATTTGTATAGACGTTACCTTGTAGAAATTGAGGTGTTTCCATAATTTTTTGATGAAACCCGATTGTAGTAGGTAGTCCAGTAATAGCGCATTCACGTAGAGCCCGCTTCATGCGGATAATGGCAGTGGGGCGGTCTGGTCCCCAAACGATAAGTTTGCCAATCAGAGAATCGTAGTAGGGTGGTATTTGATAATCAGTGTAAACATGAGAATCAATTCTCACACCAGGACCTCCAGGCGGTAAATAGCCGCTAATTCTACCGGGAGAAGGACGGAAATCATGTTCTGGGTCTTCAGCATTAATCCGACATTCGATCGCATGTCCTTGTAATACGACTTTATCTTGGGTGAGTCTCAGCCTTTCTCCTTGAGCAATGCGGATTTGTTCCCCAACTATGTCTATTCCAGTGATCATCTCTGTGACTGGATGCTCAACTTGGATTCTAGTGTTCATTTCCATAAAGTAAAAATCACCAGATTTATCCAAGAGGAATTCAATCGTCCCTGCTCCTGAATAATTGATAAATTGAGCGGCTTTGACGGCTGATATGCCCATTTTTTCGCGTAGTTCTGCATTTAAAGCCGGACTAGGCGCTTCTTCGAGCAATTTTTGATTTCGGCGTTGAATCGAACAATCTCTTTCTCCTAAGTGGATGACATTGCCATAGTTATCTGCCAATATCTGAAATTCTATATGGCGGGGACGCTCAATGAATTTTTCGATATAGATCCCAGAATTGCCAAAAGCTGCTCCGGCTTCTCCTTGAGCCGCTAGGTACAGTTTGACAAATTCATCTTCAGACCTGACAAGTCGCATTCCCCTCCCGCCACCACCAGCTGTAGCTTTGATCATCACAGGGTAGCCGATATCCTTGGCGATCGCCAGACCTTCAGACTCAGATTCCACCAAACCCTCACTCCCCGGTATAGTAGGAACCCCTGCCCTTTGCATAGTTTTTTTAGCTGTAGACTTATCTCCCATTAAGCGAATTGCTTCGGGAGAAGGTCCAATAAAAGCGATATGATGGTCGGCGCAAATTTCCGCAAAGCGGGCATTTTCTGCCAAAAAACCATAACCAGGGTGGATAGCACTAGCATTACGCGTTAACGCAGCCGCGATAATATTGGGAATATTCAAATAACTTTTACCACTAGCAGCTTCACCAATACAAACCGCCTCATCAGCTAGCTGTACGTGGAGAGCATTGCGGTCAACAGTAGAGTGAATAGCAACCGTGGCGATTCCCATTTCTTCACAAGCTCGGAGAACGCGCAGGGCTATTTCTCCTCGATTGGCGATTAATATTTTGTCAAACTTCATTTTTTAGTTTTGATATTAGTACCAGTAGATTGACATTTTCTCCCATCCCATTCACATAAAGCTGTCGCATTCAGGTAAATTCTGATCAGAGAATCGATCAACTTGCATTTTGCGGCTTTGTGTATTCCACTCCCCCATCTTCGACTATCGCAGTCTTAACAAGGTTTGGCGAAATATTTCGCTAAATATTTCGCTAAATATTTGCCCAAAAAATCGCTCCAATCTATTTTTTATGTTATATTCTAAATCTAGGCAACCTGTGCGGATGTGGCGGAATTGGTATACGCGCACGCTTGAGGTGCGTGTGGCTTTGCCTTGCGAGTTCGAGTCTCGCCATCCGCATTTTAAATTTTGTGGTGAAATTCTGTAAAAAAAATTGACTACAACTACTACATCAACGGACAGATTAGTTTTATCCAATGACTGGTATAGATTGGCTTATATCTGGCAAGGCGGAGAGGAGGATATTTACCAGGGCTTACCACATAAACAATTAGCACCAGCTTGGCAGATGTTGCTTTTAGGTGATGGTTCTCCTACGAGGCATTTGCAGTTGTTAACAGGTGAGCCGACAGAAGTTGATGTGATCGATATGTCTTTAATTGGCATGAATTCAGACCATGCTCCTGAAATAATTTCATCTATTCCCGGACCAAGAGTCAGACGACAAGTGTGGCTGCGTGCTGCGTCTGGTCAGCGTTTAGCTTATGCTGTATCCTGGTGGGAAGCTGTACATGTAGATGAGTATCTACAAAATCGGTCTTTACCAATTTGGGCTAGTTTGGCTCGGATGCGGACTGAATTATATCGAGATGTTCAAGGTATCTACTACGGTCATTCTCAAGTTCTAGAAACAGGTTTTGAGCAAATTGGTCCTTTTTGGGGACGCCATTATCTATTTTGGCATCATGGATTACCCTTAACTGTAATTTATGAAGTCTTTTCCCCTTATTTGACTAAATACTTGGGTTCAATGCATATAAGTGCTAACTATTGAGGTGTAATTTGGCACTACGTACTATTCCTAATAGAAGAAAGAAAAAGCAAAAGTCTTCCCTGTTATTAACGCTCTCGGCTACTGGATTATTAATCGCTATTGGTGTTTTAGTATATTGCTTGTTTACCCAAGGAAAACCATTAACTAGAGATTTGCCAGTAGGAGTAGAGGTGATTCCTCAAGATGCGGTATTAGCAGTCTCTCTGACAACAGAAGCAAAACAATGGCAGAAGTTACAAGAATTTGGTACAGCATCAGCACCAGGAGAACTGGCTAAAAATTTGGCGCAATTGCGGAATCATTTGCTGACTAATAGTGGTTACGACTTTGAGAAAGATATTCAACCTTGGGTAGGTAATGCAGTTACTATCGCTGTTTTACCTGCTCCATTGGTAAGTTCTGCGCCTAAGCCAATAACTAATGAGATTAATCAGACTAATCAGTTAGATATTAATGGTTCTGGTCAATCATTAATCATGGTTTTACCGGTGAGAGACCGAGAAATAGCTAGAAATAGCTTGGTACAGACAAAAATTCCCCCACAAGGGCAATGGGTTTATCGGGTTTATCAAGGAATCACGATTAAACAAACTCAGGGACAAGAGGGATTAACTCGTTGTGCTGCGCTCCTAGATGGTCATTTTTTAGTAGTTACCGATCATCCCTCGACAATGGAAAAAGCAATTGATGCTTATAAGAATAAAGTTTCCTTGGCTACAGTTGCAGGTTTTGGCGAAAATGTGGACAAAATCTCCAGTTTTCAACCTTTTGCCCAGTTTTATCTGAATGTACCCGTAGCAGCTAGAATATCTGCTACAGACCCTAATCGACATTTACCTGCTCAGGTTTTAACTCAGTTACAGAATAATCAAGGTCTGGCGGGGACGGTTACTTTAGAGCCGGAAGGGTTGAGTTTGAGAGGTATTTCTTGGTTAAACCCCCAAAGTCAGCGATTGCTCTTGGTAGAAAATAAAGCGGGAAACATGCAAAATCGTCTTCCTGAGGAAACTTTGATGATGTTATCTGGGAGCAATTTGCAAAGTTGGTGGCGCGAATATGTCTCGACATCTGAAGGAAATCCTCAGTCACCCATTGCTCCAGACCAACTGCGTCAGGGAGTGAAATCCCTAGCTAATTTGGATTTAGAGCGGGATTTACTCAGCTGGATGCAAGGGGAATTTTCTTTGGCTGTGATTCCTTATCACCCACAGCCAGGTTTGGTGGAAAATTTCCATGCAGGTTTGGTGTTGATGGCTCAATCTAGCGATCGCCAAGCAACGGAGAATGTATTTAAGCAAATAGATAGTACGATGCAGAACCAGTATCAGTTCAAGGTTCAACCAGGGACAGTTGGGGGTAAACAGGTAATCAATTGGATTTCACCTTTTGGGACTTTGACTGCTACTCATGGTTGGTTAGATGGAGATGTAGCTTTTTTCATTTTAGGCGCTCCCATCAGTAATTTGATTGTTCCTCAACCCAGCAACACATTAGCTAGTAATCTCCCCTTTCAACAAACAGTCCCTAGAGAACTTAATCCCCTCAATGGTCTGTTTTTCTTGGATGTGGAACAGATGGACAAAAACTTTACGCTCAATTTTGTATTCCCCAATCAAAGAGCTTTGTTGGAATCAACTAAAACCATCGGTGTTACCTCATCTGTCAGTGATAGTCGTAGTACCCGTTATGATATTTTTATTGCTCTGAAAAAAGCTGGTAATCTAGTCCAGCCTCAGCCAAGTCCTAAAAATTAATCAGAAGGCTATAGGATCAAGACAGTTGGAATTATTTTTGCAAGCATTCATCCTGGGGAGAACATTCTATGAATCTGGTTGTAATCCAGAATTGGCTAGACAACGCCTCCTTTGCCGTTTTGTTCGCTACTATGTTGGTGTATTGGGTGGGGATCGCTTTTCCCAATATATCGGCTACTGCTGCTGTGGGAACGGCGGGAATGGCGATCGCTAATTTGAGTATCGCTACTCTATTAGGGGCGAGATGGCTAGAATCTGGTTATTTTCCCCTGAGTAATCTCTACGAATCTCTATTTTTCCTCACTTGGGGAATTACTGCTGTCCATTTAATTGCGGAAAATTCTAGTCGCAGCCGCTTGGTGGGAGTTTTCACAGCTCCTGTCGCCATGGCGATCGCTGCTTTTGCTACGCTGACACTACCAGCGCAAATGCAAGTTTCCGAACCTTTAGTCCCAGCGCTGAAGTCAAATTGGCTGATGATGCATGTGAGTGTGATGATGTTAAGCTATTCGGCTTTAATGGTAGGAGCATTATTGGCGATCGCTTTTCTTGTTGTCACCCGTGGACAAAGTGTCCAACTTCAAGGAAGTTCTGTAGGGATGGGTGGATATCGCCACAATGGATATAAACTGCGTAAAGCTGGAGAATTAGTTACTTCCCCAAATACATCTATAGGGGAAAATAACGGGTTTGCTCAATTTGAGCACAGTAATAATGGGAATGGAGTTGCTGTTTTGGATTTAGTCAAAACAATTCCCACACAAAGTGCGGAAATTCTTTCACCCCAGCGTTTGAGTCTAGCTGAAACCCTGGATAATATCAGTTATCGCATCATTGGTTTGGGATTTCCTTTGTTGACAATTGGGATTATTGCTGGTGCTGTGTGGGCGAATGAAGCTTGGGGTTCTTACTGGAGTTGGGACCCGAAGGAAACTTGGGCGTTAATTACCTGGTTGGTTTTTGCTGCTTATCTTCACGCTAGAATCACTCGCGGATGGCAAGGACGCAAGCCAGCAATTCTCGCTGCTGGGGGTTTTGTAGTTGTTTGGATTTGCTACCTCGGTGTAAATCTCTTGGGTAAGGGTTTGCATTCTTATGGATGGTTTTTATAACATCCCAGAGTAAGTAAATCTGGAATTGGACATTTAAATTGAATTTTCTGATTAGAGGTGTATTACAATACACCTCTAATTATTTTGTAGTATCTGTTACAATTATTCAGCTTAAAGTCTAGGCTTTTTACTTAGATATAAACACAGTAAGGTTGAATGTTACCTTAGTAATGTAACTTTAGTAATGAGATTTTTACTTCCAAGACTGTTATTATTACGTCAAGTACAGTATTTTAGATAAGTACTCTAAGTTGTTAAATTAAAGATATCTTAGCTATGAAAAGCAAAATTTTAATTCCGTTAGTAATGGTTGGTTTCACCTGGATATTCCAACATCCAGGAAATGCAGCTCAAAAACATGGTAATTATCTATTCCATAAAAACCAAAGCCATCGTAATTTAATCCATAATGAATCTACCCAGGAAAATTACAGGGGATCTAATTATGGTTTCAAACAAGCAGATTTAGATAAACTTTTAAAAACAAAAGAGTGTTCTAACTGTGTCATTCCAGGTGCTAATCTCCAAGGTGTTGACCTCCAAGGTGCTAACCTCTCAAATACTGATCTCTCGAATGCTAATCTCTCAGGTGCTAATCTCTCAGGTGCTAATCTCTCAGGTGCTAATCTCTCAGGTGCTAATGTCGTAGGTGCTAAACTTGTAAGCGCCAATGTCGTAGGTGCTAACCTGGCGAGTGCTAACCTGGCAGGTACTAACCTGGCAAGTGCTAACCTGGCAAATGCTAACCTGGCAGGTACTAACCTCACTGATGTTAACCTACAAGGTACTAAGTTTCCAGATGATAACTTCGCAGAGGTTAGCAGCTTTAAAGGCGCTAACTTTGTCGGTACTGATTTCACTGGATCTGACTTTATCGGAGTTAGTCTCCAAGATGCTAATCTAACCGGGGCTAATCTGACTGGGGCTAATCTTCAAGGTTATCAACTCCAAGGTGCTAACTTAGTAAATACTATATTGACAAATGCTAACCTGAAAGGCGCTGACCTGAAAGGTGCTAACCTTAGTAGGGCTAACCTTAGAGGTGCTAACTTGCAAAATTCTAATCTTACAGATGTTAGTCTGATAGATACTATTGATGCTAACTTTCAAGGCGCTATCAAATTAAGGTAGAATGAAAATTCCCTTTTAATTGTTCAGTATATTAACTAAAATGTTGACTAACTCAGTTAATTCTTCTGGTACTCGATATAATTTGATATCTTCAGTTATCTGTTTTTCTGGACGGTTATATGTAGCGAATCGCCAATCTTCACCATTAGTGACTGCACCATAAAGAACAGATGTGTCTGAATTTATCCATTGATCGAGTGCTATTAGCTCAACTGCTAATTGTGTAAACCCTCTACTCAAATCCGCTTGTTTAGCTTCAATTACTACCAAACTTTTACCTTTGTTAATGTAATAATCCAAACTCCCTTTTAGTTGATCGCTAACGCTAATAGGATATTCAATATTTAATTGGGTTTGTGTAATTTCACATACTTCTAGAAGTATAGGAGCTATAATTGCTTGCTTCCGCGCATCTTCACTTAATAGTTTGACTCGTCGGAGGTTACGCTCAATTATGCGCTGTAACTCCTCAATGTGATGGGAAATAAATTCAATTTTTGCTAAGTATAAATGTTGACGCTCATAGATACAACCTAATTCAGCCAAAATATCTTCTGGGGAAAAAGGGAGGTCAAAATACTTGCTAAAGGTATAGCTTTGTCCAGGTTGAAGAATCCGAGAGCGGTTCATATTAAAGTTCAGGCTCAATTAACTTGAACCCCCAAGGTTTCAAAACAGCAATCACTAATTCTCTATCTACGCCTTCATAAGCTTCCCATTCAGACTGAGGGTCTTTAGGATGACCATCACCGATATAACCTGCAACTTTTATTACCGGAAGACCCACCAATTGATTACGCTCTATTCCTTTTGGAAGTACTAGTTGGAGTTTATGACCTACAAACTTGGATGTACTTGTCTGGGCTACAGATTCACGGATCACATAGATGTCACCAGCAGTTCCCCAAGTAGTTTGGTAGGTGTGGAGAAAAGATATACAGGGTTCTGGTTTAATGGATCTTTTAAGAACTTGCATTGTCTGTAATTTTTACGCGTTTAGTAAAGAATATAGTATGAAAGCTCGTGATTAATGGCTATAACTACTTCAATTTCACAACAAATTTAGTTTACTTCTCTTCCTTCGTCAAGATTTGTGGAAGTTGCTCGATTTGGAAATACTGATAAAACTTAGCAGTTACTTGTAATGAGTAAGAGCGGGAATCACTATCTCGACGCTTGCGAACAAAACCAGATTCTACTAGTTCTTGAACTTGCTGATATGCTCCCGAACCTCGTAAATTAATCAATTCGCTCTGGAGTATCGGATTATTTAGGGCGATCGCCGCCAGTGTCCGCAAAGCACCTACGCCCAATTCTACAGGTATCAGCTTTTGGACTAGCTCATGAAACTCAGCCCTAAGCTGGAAAGAATAGCCATCTGGAGTCTCTACCACTTCCAGCGCACTATCGCGCCGAGCGTAGTTATCCATCAATTCCATGATACTTTGGGCGACTGTGGCGCGATCGCATGTAGCGTATTCTGCAATCTCAGCCAAGGATAAAGGCTTACCCTTTAAATAAAGAATCGCTTCTATCTTATTCGCAATGGCTATATTCTGATTCATAAATTAAGCATAGCCCAGTTATTCCGAGCTTCTCTGGCTGAGGATAAATTCAGCGATCGCTAAGTCTTGGGGAGTAGTCACCTTCAAATTCGTTTCTTCTCCGGGGACTATAATTACCTCCACACCACACCTTTCTAATAAAGCCGCATCATCAGTCACTTCCCAGCCTTGACTTATTCCCAACTCATGGCATTCTCGTAACAACTTAACGTCAAATCCTTGGGGAGTTTGAGCCGCCCAAAGCTGCTTGCGGTCTGGTGTACTTTGAATTATACCATTTTGATCCACAACTTTAATAGTATCCTTCACAGGTATAGCAGCAATCAAACCTGAACAATTATGAATAGCTCTAGTACAAGCGTTAAATAAATTTGGAGTCACTAAACAACGAGCGCCATCGTGAATCAATACAAATTTAGCTTCTGCTGGTAATGCTTTTATCCCATTATAAACTGATTCTTGGCGGGTCGAACCACCCAGAATTATTTCTACAGGCTTACTCAAGTTTAAATCAGCAATAATCGCTTTTAAGTCATCCTTGTCGTCCGAGCTAGCAATAATTCCGATCCATTTGATAGTAGTCGCAGCCTCTGCTGCTAACAAAGTCCAAGCTATAATCGGATGCGATCGCACATTCAGCAAGAGCTTATTCCGATCAGCCCCCATTCTTTTACCAGTGCCAGCAGATGGTATTAGTAAATACACAGTATATTTCTGTCTCCACAAACCAAATACAAATAATACTCAAGCATAGATTCCCAATTTGCAATTCCCAAGTTGCTCTTACCTATATTCACCTAAAATAAGGAGCAAGTCAGCGTAAGTAAATATTATGCAATTTATGCGATTATGCGATTAATAGCCCTGATACCTGGTGGAATTGGTGACCAAATTCTTTTTTTTGCGACCTTCGATGATCTGAAGCGCTATTATCCCAATATGCAAATAGATGTGGTTGTACAGCCGCACGCAAAAGCTGCATATCGTGTGAGTAAATCAGTTCATGAAGTATTCACCTTCGATTACAAAGACCGCAACAGCCTAGCCGATTGGGGTAATTTGTTAGGGACAATTCGCGATCGCGAATATGACGTTGCTATTACTCTTGACCAAAGTTGGTTTGTTGGTTTACTCATCTGGCTAACGGGAATTCCCCTACGAATTGGTTACCAAGGTAAAAATGCTGCTTTTCTGACTCATATTATATCCTGGAGAAAAAACCAATATAGGGCCCAACTATACCACGATTTAATCCAACCCTTAAATATCAATACCTCTTGTCCTGAACTGGCGGTAACTATACTCAAACAGGACATTGAATGGGCACAACAGGAACAAAAACGTTTAGGAGTGCATGAAACAGGCTATATACTGATTAATGGTAATACGGGCAATTTATCCGCTCCAAGGGCAGAGGATATCTCTTACCCTGTAGAATCTTGGCAGCAGATTATTCAAGCATGTCAACAAAAACAGCCAAATTTGCCCGTAGTAGCAATTCAAGAAGCAGAAGATGAATATTTTATTTCAGCGCTTCTAAATATATTTCCTCACCTTCAAGTTACTGCTCCTAGTGATATTGGTAAGCTGACTGCAATTATCGGTGGAGCGAGTTTACTGTTATCCATCGATAACGGAGCGCTGCAACTGAGTGTAGCAGTCCAGACTTATACTATTGCTTTATTTGGTCCCACAGAACCAGAAAGTATCCTACCAATAAACGAAAAATTTCTGGCGATTAAATCTACTACTAGTAAAACAGGAGATATTTTGCCGGAGAAAGTCTTGGAAAAGATTTGGGGAGCTTAAACAGCAAATCCGCTGGCTAGCAGCGGATTTTAGCTTTTGGCTCCTGACTCCTGACTCCTGCTTTATCAGCCCTGACTTTTTTCGATTAATGCAAAAAAAGCATCATCTAGTTCATACCCCAAAATTTGAGCTAAAGATTTGAGCCGGAATTGACTGGGAATACCCTGCTGTTTTAACCAATCATGCAAAATGAAAGTTTTGTGCATCAGAAAAATCTCTAGGGCTTCAGGATTATACTGGATGCCATCTTGAGAGCTGAAATGGTGTGGAACTAACATCGCAGTATAACGGACAAATTCTTTAGCTTGCCAATTTAGCAAAAAAGGTAGCCAAGGATACTGAGAATCTAGGCGGACGAACCATAGCCTTACCTCGGGAATTTCTGACAATTCTCGTGGGTCGTTGGCTTCTCTGACGTAGTTAATGACAAACTGCAGTTGTTGTTCATGGGAAGTAATTTTTTCCTCTTGCAGTAGCGGTTCAATCACTGTTAATACAGGTGAAAGGTCGAGATTATTAATGGATTCTTGATTGATAGTAATTGTGATTGTCATTTAAGAAAGAGGGAATAGGGAACAGGGAACAGGGAACAGGAAGAAAAACCTGCCCGAATTTTGGGCATAGAGCAACTAAAATTTATTTATGAAAAGAAATAAAAACATTTTTTTCGAGGTGCGTAGCACAAGAAAAAATACGTCCTTATACAAATTCCCATAATTCAACTTAGTGTATTTTACTGTTCCCCGTTCCCTGTTCCCTGTTCCCTTGTCATAAGTATTTATGCACATCAAGCCGTTCAGCTAGCATCTGCTGTTGTCACACGCCCGTGAAAAATACCACGAATCTTAACTTCTTTTGGTTCTCCAGCGCCTAAATCTGTATCAGATGGCTGTGTACTCTCGAAAGTACCAGCTATTTCACCTGTGTCGCTATCGATTTTAGCAACTTGTAAGGAAATGTTTCCCTTGAGAATGTCCGCCCGCTTAACGTTAGTCCGTGTAAGTTCTTCATCATCTGCTTGAGCTGGCAGAGCTACGGCATTATCATAGCCTGTAACTATACCACGACCTTTGGGGTCCAAGAAAGCAGAACCACGATAAGAAGGTACTTTAAAAGTTCCTTTCAAGTCAGTTGAGGTAGTAATACTGCTCTGATTTGGTTGTGATTGTGCCACTAAGTCCTTAATTGTGAATAGAAATGGGACTCTTTCTCCACCGGGAAGTTGGACTGTAATTGCTTGAAAATCCAGCCCATCTGCTTCTGCAAAAGTGAGGCTGCTATCTGGATTGACTTTTAAGCCACCTTGTACTTGGTCAATTGTGGATGTGTACCTAGTTAATAATTTACCAGCAACAAATTCTGCTTTTTGTCTTTTATTAGCAGGTTCTTCTTTGACAAAGAATTCAGTTGGTTCTAAGCAAAGTTCTTTGATGGTATAAGACTGATTAGGATCAATAGGAATTACACCCCGGCTAGTTTGGATTAGCTGCGGACATTTGTTAGCCAAGCCAGTCCCGCGAATCTCTTCGTAAGTGAGTAAATCTCTACCACCGTCAGCAGATGGAGCATCGCTACTACATGCAGTGATCAGACTTAAACATAAAGCAAAAAAAGCAACAATTAAAGCACGATATTTCATGGTCAACCTCAATTTCAAAAGTAGAATTTCCCCAGCCCCCTTGTATCATGTGTGTATTAGCAATACACATAACCTATGACTTGATGGGGAAATAAGCCAGATCATACGATTTTTTTAAACTCGAAATCAAAGCTACTTTTATAAGTAGGCGAGGGATTAGGGGCCTGGGAAAAAATCATAACTAATTCAGTTACTTTTATGAGAGTAACAACATAATTATTCACTATATGAATCATGTTAATAATTGTTTAATCTCTCTGGGCTAGAGCGGCAAGGCGTCGTTTTGGCTTCCCCGCCGCATATGTTGGCAGAACTAGGATTTTCCGGTATTGTATTTAGTTTTATAAGGCATAACCTTGCATGGATGATCAAAAAAATCTAGAATTAGCGGACTTATCGAGTAAGTTACAGGCGATTGGTGCGGCTACACAGGATGCAGTCGCTGTTTGTCGAGGCGACGTTACATCTCTCTTGGCTTTACTACGACAGTTAGAAAAGTTGCACAAAGAAGTTAGAGATGGAGCTTTTCAAGAAAGTCTGCCTGATAATCGCCAAAGACTCTATTCGTTGCTGAGAGATATCGAGTCTGAAGGGGGTTGGCCTTATATTGAACGAATGCGACTACGGGAATTATTTATGTATGTTGCTGCCGATCAATTTATCTCCCACAATTTGGTTAACCAAAAAGCTAAAGATGATTTGAGCAGTGATAATTCTCTGGAGTGGTAAGTTCGTCAAAATTGGTGTATAATGGTGAATTTAGTTGAAAAACCAGCTAAAAGAGGTTGGCATGACTTTCATCGTATCAGTTTCACGTCAAGACTTAGCTCAACGTCGCCAAAAATTGCGTCGTCAACGGCAAGCAAGAATTATTACAGCTATCTGGCGGACTTTTGCTGTTACATGTTTTGCAGGTGGATTATTTTGGATTTCAGTTCAGCCCATATGGGTACTGCAATCTCCTAGACAAATAGTGATGAAGTCCGGTAATCATCTCTTGCCAGAGAAAACAATTAAGTCTTTGCTCAAGCTATCTTATCCTCAGTCTTTGTGGCGGATTCAACCGGATGCGATCGCTAAGTCTTTGCAGCAACAACCTGCGATTGCTCAAGTTTATGTGAGTCGTCGTTTATTTCCCCCTGGGCTAATGATCAATATTGAGGAACGAGTACCAGTAGCGATCGCCCAACGGCTGCCGCAAAGTACCAATTCACTGGGTTTAATAGACGCTAAGGGAGTATGGATGCCGTTAGAAAAATACATCTCCCTGAGTGGGAATCTCAAATTACCCATTCTCAGAGTCATAGGGTCACCAGAACAATATCAGCCATATTGGTTCGAGCTGTATCAAGCTCTAAGCCAAAGCTATGTCAAGGTAACAGAAGTTGATTGTCAAGATTCCAGCAATTTAATTTTAAAAACAGAATTAGGGAAAGTCCATTTGGGAATTGCTAATACCCAACTGAACGAAAAAATCAAAGTACTTTCTCAGATCCGTCACTTACCATCAAAATTGAATCTCAGCCAAGTTGAGTACATTGATTTAAAAAATCCAGCTATTCCATTAGTCCAAATGATTGATCTTAAGAGGGAACAGGAAAAATATCCTCATATGTAGTTAAAGTTGCGGAATTAACTCGTATCCAGATGTAGAGACTATTCACTATGTAAAGGTTAAAGGTGGCACTTTTCAAAGTTAGCAATAAAGCATATATTGGTTTTCAGTTTGGCTAAACTGAGTCAGATGAGTGTCAATCTGCTAAGGTGTATAAGAACTTATGAAGCTGTTTAGTCCCATGATCACTTTCTGAGTCAGAGAATTTAGCTTGCCTTAGTATAAAAAATTAGTAAAATGTGCAAAATACATAATTACCCACAGGAAATTACCCTGTTTAACTCCAACTGTTACCCTAATGGCTGTAAAGTTGGGGACTTATCAAAATTTTTAGCTCAAATGGAGGCAAGAGGTAGTATATATCATATATATCAAAGATATACACAGAAAAGTCGCCAACGTCAGCCGAAAAATCTGCATATCTGGAAGAATAAGTTAAGCGGGGCGATTTCTGGTCAATGTAGAGTTACTTTTTTAGAATTAGTCATGCGATCGCATTCTTATGTTGGGTTAACTTTAAAGCCTGTAGAGTTCTACGCGCAATCACTTGTATCCAAAAGTAATTTGATTGTAAATTATCTCAACTCCAATCATTTGAGGTTCCAGATAGTGAGAATTATAGAAAACAGTGCTATGGATTGTGGCAATATCCAACCATAGCTGATTATTAAATGCATAGCACCAGGAAAAGTCGTTTATCTACCTTTCAAAAATCCAATGACACTTGACAATAACCAAGAGCTTACTTACAAAAATTCCCAATCTATGGGACAACCAGTGTTTCCTCTAGCAGTTAACTCAGCTAATCCCTTTAATAATTCTGGGTTGAATTTCGGGCCAGGTCATGATGTCAAGAAGACTGCTGCAGACCTGAGCCGCATTGGCGAGATTGTTCCAGGTAGGATTGCCAATATTAAAGTAATTGGCGTAGGTGGTGGTGGTGGTAACGCTGTTAACCGGATGATTGAGTCTGATGTCTCTGGAGTTGAATTTTGGTCAATTAATACGGATGCTCAAGCATTAACATTAGCTGGTGCGCCAAGCCGATTACAAATTGGTCAAAAGCTCACAAGAGGTCTAGGAGCAGGAGGTAATCCAGCAATTGGTCAAAAGGCAGCAGAGGAATCCCGTGATGAGATTGCCTTGGCTTTAGAAGGCGCTGATTTGGTGTTTATTACAGCAGGTATGGGTGGTGGCACAGGTACGGGTGCTGCCCCGATTGTGGCTGAAGTAGCTAAGGAAATGGGTGCCCTCACTGTGGGTGTTGTCACCCGTCCGTTTGTGTTCGAGGGGCGTCGGCGCACTAATCAAGCAGATCAAGGTATCGAAGGCTTAAAAAGTCGGGTGGATACTTTAATTATCATTCCCAATAACAAATTACTAGAAGTGATTCCAGAACAAACTCCTGTTCAAGAAGCTTTTCGTTATGCAGATGATGTCCTCCGTCAAGGGGTACAAGGAATTTCTGATATTATTACAATTCCTGGTCTGGTTAATGTGGATTTTGCTGATGTCCGAGCTGTGATGGCGGATGCAGGTTCGGCCTTGATGGGGATTGGTGTAAGTTCGGGAAAATCTAGGGCTAGAGAAGCGGCGATCGCTGCTATTTCTTCACCACTATTAGAATGTTCTATTGAAGGTGCTAGAGGAGTTGTGTTTAATATTACAGGTGGTAGTGACCTGACACTGCATGAAGTAAATGCTGCTGCTGAAACTATCTATGAGGTGGTTGACCCCAACGCGAATATCATTTTTGGAGCAGTAATCGATGACCGATTACAGGGTGAGGTCAGGATTACTGTTATAGCTACTGGATTTACAGGTGAGATGCAAAGCACACCACCACAAAACACAGTTAACACTACCAGGATAGTTAATCCTAGTGCCCGTAAACCCACTACACCACCACAATCTAACGTGCCAAATCAAGCTCCAGAGATCAATAAGGATAAACCAATTTTAGATATCCCCGACTTTCTGCAACGAAGACGTACACCTCCCAAAAATTAAGTAGGAGAGGGAACGGGGAACAGGGAACAGGGAACAGAAAGAAATAAAAACATTTTTTTCGAGATGTGCAACGCAGGAAAAAATAGGCTCTTATACAAATCACCTAATTTTAATTATGAGGATTTTACTGTTACAGAGTTCCCTGTTCCCTGTTCCCTGTTCCCTGTTCCCTCTCTTAGAAGTTTCTCTTTATCTTGCTTACGTTTTTTGGCGTATAACTGAATAGTAATGGCTGTGAAAACAGTCAGAGCGAAAATTCCCCAAGCGGTTATGTCAGTGGGTAGATTATTCTTAAACACGGCCAATAAAACAACTACAACTAATATTAATGTAGGTGCTTCGTTTAAAGCACGTAAATTTTGACTATGCCAACGACATGTATCTGCTGCTAATTGCTTCATTAGACGACCACAATAGTAATGATAGCCCAGCAAGAGCACAACAAATAACAGCTTGAAATGTAACCAGGGTTCTTTCAATATTTCTGGTTCAGTGGTGAGAAGACCAATAGCCATAACTACAGTTACCACCATTCCTGGAGTGGTAATAATGTGGTAAAGGCGCTTTTCCATAATCTGGTATTGGTTCTTGAGTATCGTGCGTGCTGGTTCTGTTTCTTCATTAGCTTCAACGTGATAGATAAACAGACGTACCAGATAAAATAACCCAGCGAACCAAACGACTATACCAATAATATGAAATGCTTTAAACCAGGAATAAGCCATGAATCGTCATCAACTTTTGTAAGTGTTGGTTCAAAAAATAAAGCCTTGAGGTTCTAATACTCAAGGCTTTATTTATAACAATTTGGTGGCGGGAAGTGGATTTGAACCACTGACCTTCGGGTTATGAGCCCGACGAGCTACCAGGCTGCTCTATCCCGCGTCGCTTCTGTCTCTTGACTTCTTAAATATAACTCATAGTTAAAAATCTGTCAACTACAAAAGCGATAATTCTCCAATTACTTCTAAACGCTTGTACTTCCCTAAGTTCATAAACTTCTCTGCTAGGCTTTCAGCGGTAGTAGGACTAATCCAACCCATTTGATGGAGTAAGTGGATCGCTACGGCATATTTTGCCCGTTTTGCGCCATCCATAACTTTAATTACTAATCCCATACCTTCACCCAATCTACCAATACACTGCACTCCTTCTGCACCAGCTTTACTGACTAATTCGCCTGGAGCCAATTGCATCAACTCCGTGTCAAATTCGCCATTTCCCGCCACCAGCACGGGATGATGATTCATAGCTCGGATAATGCGTTCCATATCCAAATTATTGCTGGAAGCAAGTACGGCATATAGCCCAGCTATGTGACCAAGCTGCATCAGATATGTAGGCGCACCACAATCATCATGAGCGCTGAGGAACTCTTCTGCTGGCATATGCAAGAGTTCAGCAACTTTCGCTAAAATTAATTGCTGAATTGGGTGTTTTCGCTCCAAGTAGTTAGTCAAAGGCCAATGACGCTGTTGACAAACAGCTAACATTCCTGCGTGTTTACCAGAGCAGTTATTTTCTAAAGAACTACGTTTGTCTTTAGGTGTTGGACACTGGAGTACGCTAGGGTCAAGGTCGGCTCGCCACAAGACATTAAATACTTGTCTTACCTGTTCTATGTTTCCTTTATGTGAACTAGTAATAATGGCTAAGTCGCGATCGCTCAAGCCGTAATTTTCTAGTGTACCTGTGCTAGTAATTGCCAAGGCTTGAAATGGTTTGAGAGCAGAACGGACAAATGTGGCAGTTTCTGCATTACCAGCAACGGAAAGAATCCGCCCCCGTTCGTCGCAAACAACGGCCTGGACTATGTGCCTGGATTCTGTAAGACCTTCCCGCAACAACCTAACTTCTAGTGCTGTGGCTTGTGTTCGTTTGCCCATTGTCATGGGTTAATTTTTATGAGTGAGTATTCAACAAATGTTTAGCCATTAATTAGCCATTAATCAGTTTTTATGGGCTGATTCTGGGACTATTTATAGCAAATGCCAAACTATAGTACCAGTAAGATACATTCCCGCCAAGGCCACAAAGGTAAATTGCAACCGATGCAGAATGGGTTTAATTTCGTAGTTAACAATTAAGCGATCGCGATTGAGCGTTTCTAGAGGTTTTGTCCAGGTTTGTCCATCGTACCAACCCGATTCTTCATAAAAAACTGTAGTACAGTATAGGCGATCGCTGATGTAAAACCAACCCAAATATAACCGTACCAGTACTAGAACTACTCCTCCATTCGCAGATGCTGTACCAGCTAAAAGAAATTGGCTCAAGTGATGCTGTGGAGGAAAACTAGTAGCAACTACTGGTCCCGCTAATAACCACGACCAAACCCAAGTCCAAAAAATCTGCCCGAGATACTTATGCCAACTTGAGGTGCTATCTCGAAATAGCCAGGCATTTTTTAATTCTTCGTACTCGTGGATTGGTTGTTGTTCTAGCGGTACTGGACATTTTGGTGCGGATTGCATCACTTTGGGTTACTCCTACCATCATCAGAATTTGGCAGTAAAATCCGTTCAGCATTGATCCAAAAAGCTTCTAAATTGTAAAACTCCCGTTCCCTGGGCATCATGATGTGAACAATCACATCTCCATAGTCTTGGAGTACCCAACTTCCTTCGGTTTTTCCCTCTGTCCTTAAAGGTCGGCGATGCCATTCATTCACAACTTTTCCCTCTATAGCATCGGCGATCGCTCTTACTTGTACTCTAGAATAGCCAGTCATCATCACAAAATAATCAGACAGGTAAGATACATCTCCCACTTTCAGCAGCAGAATCTCTCCCGCTTTACGGTCTGATGCAGCTGCGGCAATAGTTCTAGCCAACTTTTCACTCACATCTTCAGCAATTGGGGTATTGATCGCAGTTTTTGTGAGTGAGACAGAATGTGATGGGTAATTTCCTTGGAAATAATCAGTCATTAAACCTCAAGTGTTTTCTTCCTTTTTTAATGAGCAAGTTCTACAAAATTTTCCCCGAACCCAGCAACAGCAGAGCCGACTCTGCTCCGGCTCCGTCCGAAGTCCAGAATCTTTTTTCCGTAGTTATAGTTTCCATTATAATGGTTTACTTTAATTAGGGTGTAACCTACACTCTCCTTTTAACAAGCACCACTATTTTTGTTAAACAAAATAACTACAGTTTGGAAAATCAGTTTTAAATCGTAAGTAAAGCACCAATTTTTCTGATACTGTAAATCCATCTGAATTACGTCCTCAAAACTACGCACAGTCGAACGTCCCTTGACTTGCCATTCACCAGTCATTCCGGGTTTAACATCCAAACGTTGCCATTCTGGCACTTCATAGCGCTCTACCTCGTCAGGTGTTGGTGGTCTAGTACCGACTAAACTCATCTCCCCTTTGAGAACGTTCCAGAATTGTGGTAGTTCATCTAAACTGGTTCGCCGCAAGAAACGGCCTACTCTGGTGATTCTCGGGTCATTCTCGTTTTTGAAGAAAGCACCTTGGACTTGATTTTTCACTTGAGATTTTTTGGCTTCCGCGTCTACACACATAGAACGGAATTTCCAAATAGCAAACCTTTTACCCATCCAACCACAACGGATCTGTGTAAAGAAAATTGGTCCTGGATCATCGATTTGAATCGCCAGCATGATGGGAATAAATAAAATTCCTGTAATGAACAAACCTACTAATGACCCAATAATGTCAATCAACCGTTTCATCCAACTGGCCACTGAAGGATGTGTTTGGGGTAATGGTTCTACTTTACGCAGGTTATTCTTATGTAAATCTACTGAAGTAGTATCTCCTGTTATTATACTGTCTTGCAAAGATTCTATCGAAAAAACCTGGTCTAATCCCGTCAAGTTAAGCACTGCCATAACCTGAGGAGTAACATTACGTAGTATAAAAGTTATACCTTTTTCCTGTGCTGCCTTAAAATTACTTACGAGCGCTCCTAAACCACTACTATCCATAAAGATAGTATGTTGGAAGTCAATCACAACTTGTTTTGTATGAGAATCCGCTTGAGTTAATTTCTGGCAGGTTTGCTTAAAGCCAATAGCCTCAAGCACGCTCAACCGAGGGGAAACCTGCACTACTGCGGTACCTTCTAAGTAAATAACCGGAAAATCTGCTTTTTGAGGTTGGCTAGTCATGAAGCTATGTACTTTAGTTGCCATTCTTATCTAATCTGCTAAACATTTTTGTTTTGTCCCTCTAAGCAGAACCTATGCTCTGCTTACTCATGTTGAATTAGTAAGTATCAGGACTAATTTTTAGTTTCTAGCCAGTGAGATGGGAATTTAACCCTGCGACGGTTCACAATAAAACAAGAAGCGAGAAACTTACTTGCTGTTGCTGTGGTTCGGCTACGCGATCACGTAGCTATCATTACCTTATTATATGACTGCTGAAACTAAAGTTGAGTTCAGTGCACGCTTAATAGAAGTCTTTTCTGCTATTCAAGGGGAAGGGCTTAATGTCGGGACACGTCAGATATTTATTCGGTTTGCTCTGTGTGACTTACGCTGTGCTTTTTGTGATAGTGCTCATACGTGGATTACACCTCCTACATGTAGGATTGAGAAAACACCTGGGTTAAGAGACTTTGAAATTCACTCTAACCCTATATCTATTGACAAACTCACAGAATGGATTCAAAGACAAAACCTACCTTCTTTACACGATAGCATTAGCTTAACTGGAGGAGAACCATTACTTCATGCTCCGTTTCTAGTTAAATTTCTGCCTAAATTAAGGTCGATCACAAATCTACCTATTTACTTAGAAACTGGTGGACATCGCCCGGAACAGTTGGCTCTGATTCTTCCCTACTTAGATTCTATTGGCATGGATATTAAACTACCTAGTGTCAGTGGGGAACAATGTTGGATAGAACATAAAAATTTTCTCCAACTCTGCTCTGATACAAATTTAGAGATTTTTATCAAGATAATTGTCTCTCAAGAGACAGATTCAGAAGATTTAGAACAAGCAGCTGTATTAGTAGCAGCTATTAGTCGGAATATTCCCATCTTCCTACAACCTGTTACGCCAATACATAAATCAGAGCATTTTAGTGCTATTCCTGTACTTGCTCCTAGTCCTGATCAAATCTTAATCTGGCAGGCTTTAATGAAGCGTTATATTAAGCAAGTGAGGGTAATACCACAGACGCATAAGATGATTAATCAACTTTGAAGAAGGGTGTAGGGTGTAGGGTGTAGGGTGGAAAGATAAAGATGAGATTCTTTAATCTTTTCAGCTTCTCACTCTCTGTATTCATCCATAGTTTTTGATTTACCCTTTGCCTTATTAGCACTGCGTTTAAGAGCAGAAAGTCTTGACTCATAGCGAGAACGCTGACGCTTACCTGGGGTATTCTCAATTAAAGTTTTCAAAGCGCTACCAAGGCTTTTATAAGCATTGGGTAAACTATAACCAAAGCGAGTAGCTAGAGAGATGGCTTTCTCGTCAGCATCGAGCATTTCTTTAAGGCGCTTACCACCATTATTCTTTTGGTAAAGTCGCCAGCCAGAAATACCACAGAGCGTTAAAGCCAAAACTAATAGGAGTGCATCCTGTACCCATAATTCACCTACAGCACCACCTAAACCGATAGCTAGTGCTGCCATTTCCCAGCCATCTTTGGGAATTGTGTCATTTTGAATGCGAGCAACTTCATGCCAGAAGAGTAAATTACGCTGATCTATAGCTAAGGCATCCCATTTTACCAAGTCGATTTGAATTTCTACCTGGTCTTTACCAATTTCTTCACTGCGGATCAACGGCGGATTAACTTCAGTTGTACTTTCCACTGTCACCCAACTTTGTAACTCTGGGGGGAGTATGCCTTTTAATCGCCGTAATTCACTCATTTCTGCTCTAGCAAAAGAAGTCGCATATGATGTCATAAACTCTAACCTGATTCAGCTTCAATATTTAAAACTTACTCAATTCTATCTTGAAGAAGAGTTTAGAGTGTAGGACTTTGGCTTCGCGTTCGACTGAGCCGAAGTCCTGTACTCTATACTAGAGAATCTTCCCTAACTAACTTATCCCAACCTAAGTCCTGCAAATTATTGTTGCGACGTAGTGGACGAGTTACTAATTCCAGAATATCCCGCGCATTACTAAAACCATGAATCTGGGCAAATGTAAACTCCACAGACCACTTAGTATTAATACCTCTTGCTTCTAAGGGATTGGCGTGAGCCATACCAGTAATGACCAAATCTGGCTTTAACTCGTAAATCCGCTGGATTTGATTGTAGTTATCTGGCTTCTCTACAATTGTAGGCAAGGGCGCACCCATTTTTTGGCAAGTTTTTTCCAGCATTTCCAACTCAGCCGATTGATAACGCTTGTCCATATAAGGAATACCAATTTCTACAACCGTCATTCCACAACTAACCAAAAACCGCGCTAAGGAAATTTCTAACAGATTATCGCCCATGAAGAATACAGACTTACCCCGAATTAATTCGACATAGTCTGCTAAATTTGCCCAAATTTGTGTTTCCCGCTCATCTAATCCTTGAGGCGTAATCCCAAATGCAGAACAGATTTTTTCTACCCAAGCTCTGGTTCCATCAGGTCCTATGGGGAAAGGTGCATTAATAAGATTACATTTACGACGACGCATAAGGGTAGTAGCGGTGCGACTAAGGAATGGGTTAACACCTACAACATAATATCCTTCTTCTAGTACAGGTAGTTCAGTGAATCGCTTTGCTGGTAGCCAACCAGAAACTTTTATACCTTGTCGCTTTAACTCTAAGGTTAACTGCGTCACTACAGGGTCAGGAAGAGAGCCAAAAAGCACTAAAGGAGGATGGTCTACGTACTTTGACTCATCGGCAACTATTTCTTCTTTTTTCTTCCCAAAGTTAAGCAACTTTTGGATAGCATTCCGCTCGTTTTTATCAGTTTCCGATGTAGGAGACTGATTGGGACAACGATTAGCCATAGCGGCTAATACAGTATCTTCGCCTTGAGTGAAAGCATAATCTAACCCATTAGCACGAGCCACAACGATAGGAATACCAATTTCTGCTTCTAACTTGGGAGCCAATCCTTCCAAGTCCATCTTAATAATTTCAGTAGTACAAGTGCCAATCCAGACGATTACACTGGGATTACGATCGCGCTTGATTTGTGTACATAATCGTTTCAATTCCTCATAATCGTTGAGTTGTGCGGAAATGTCCCCTTCTTCCAACTCAGCCATTGCATAACGAGGTTCGGCAAAAATCATTACCCCCATAGCATTTTGTAAGAAATAGCCACAGGTTTTGGTACCAATCACCAGAAAAAAGCTATCTTCAATTTTTTGGTATAACCAAGCCACACAACTAATAGGACAGAAAGTGTGGTAATTACCCGTTTCGCATTCAAAATTTAAAGCTTGTGGCTCTTGTGTAACAGTCATTTTAATTTAATCTCCCAGATTATATTTCCTTGTTTCAGGACTGGGGATTAAGAATCTGGAAATAGAGAATTGACAAGAACATTACCAATTAGCCATTTCCAGATTCTCGACTAACCATTCCTGAAATTATGAATTGGGGAAGAGACGAGCAATTTCTGCATCATCAAAGACTTCCGCCGGTAGTTCTTCCCCCAAAAGATTTCCATTCTCTTCACCCAAGCCCTGGGAACCCCCATCGCCCCAGACATCAGACATGACATCGCGAAAAGAATTTTCATCTGGTGGAGTATTTAAATCATCTAGACCTGACTCATCCAGAATTTCTTCAGCTAAAGTCTCGGTCTCAAAAGAAAAGTCATCCAGCTTGTCTGCTGTTGTTTCCAGACTATGTTTTGCTTCAGAGTCATCTGAATCGAAATCACTAGTTAAGGAAATTTCATCAAGCTCACTAAGTACTGCTTCTGGTTCTGTAATTAATTGGTTATCTGTATTCCCAATGTTCAGTTCTGGCTCAACTGTTTCTTCTCCAAAACCATTGAAGTCAGAACCTCCTAGAGACTGATTGGGAAAATCATCTTCTGCATCAGATGCTAAATCATCTGAGTCAAAATTTGGCTCTATGCCAGGATTTAAACGATTACCCAAAGCAATATCTGGGTCAAAATGCAATTCCAGCACTTCAATGAGAATATCAGCGTCAGAATTTAACTTAGCAAAGGGAAGCATGAGCTGCGCTAGTTTAGGTTCTAGAGCATTAACTACTCCCAGAATGAGGTAAGAGGATGGCCGCTTCCCACCATCAGGGGTATATACGGATTCCACTGCCATATGCAGGATAATCCAATCGCGATTGACCTGGAAAAATTGCAACCACTTCTGTTTGATTGAATCTGTAAAATTTTGGAAAAAAGCCATAGCGCCCCTCATCCTGAGAACTAAAAAGTTTTATACAACCATCAAGTCTAATTCCTCTTTTGCATTAGTGGGTTGTGATTTATGGGGATTTAGATAAAAATCAGACAATAGAGAAAAAACTTCACGATCTGGACAATCGTTAGGAACGACACCTTCGGGACGAGCTAAAATTTGGTCAGCGATATTCAGGTAATATTCACAAACATAGTTCAGGGAAGGGTCTGACTCTGCCATTTCAAACAGCGTCTTTCCTTTAACACGGGAAACACGAATATCTTCTATCAAAGGCAACACCTCCAAAACTGGCATGGTTACTGCTTCTATATATTTCTCAATTAAGTCACGCTTGGTAGTACGATTACCGATTAATCCAGCTAAACGCAGTGGGTGAGTTCTCGCTTTTTCCCGCACTGAAGCAGCAATTCGATTAGCAGCAAATAAAGCATCAAAACCGTTATCTGTAACTATCAAGCAATAATCTGCATAGTTGAGAGGTGCAGCAAAACCACCACAGACTACGTCTCCCAAAACATCAAACAGAATTACATCATATTCATCAAAAGCATTTAATTCTTTTAGTAATTTTACAGTCTCACCGACTACGTATCCTCCGCAACCTGCACCAGCTGGTGGACCGCCTGCTTCTACGCAATCAACACCGCCATAACCTCTATAAATTACATCCTCTGGCCAAACATCTTCGTAGTGATAATCCTTCTCTTGCAGGGTATCAATAATCGTAGGAATCAGAAACCCAGTTAGTGTGAAGGTACTGTCATGTTTGGGATCGCAGCCAATCTGTAGCACTTTCTTACCACGTTTGGCTAGGGCTACGGAGATATTACAGCTGGTTGTAGATTTGCCAATTCCGCCTTTTCCGTAAACTGCTAATTTCACTTTTTTCGCCTCTGAATATAGTTTCTTGTCAAACTGGTGACTCAAACATTTGCCTTCACCCAGTTCGATTTGGCAATGCATGAGGGGTGTGAATGCCATTATTAGGCAAATTCTCCAGAAAATAAAGGGTGTTCAATCTCAAAAAAACGATTAAAAGGTATCTGGGTAGATTTTTTAAGAGATTTATCCGATTTTATCCCTTAATATCAACTTTTAAAGCTATAAATCTCTTAAAAATAGATTTTATATTATTAAAATTATAAAATTAGTTATAAAAGACAAAAAAATAAATAAGTGTATTTTTAACGTTTTTCTCTCCTCTGCCTTTAGGGTCTATTTCCTATGGAGTAAAAGGCTTAAAAGTCTTACACCTCTTATATTTGAAAGATTTATCATTGGTTATTGAATGGGGATAATTTTAGGCTTTAGTCAGGCTATGCAAAAAATATCAATCCTGTTGATAGGCGATCGCCAGCCAATTTATGAATAATTATTACATTATATAATTGTGTTAATTTCTTGTAATGTTTGCCAACCCGCTTGCCACTGAGAGCTATCCTGTAATAATTTAGCATTAATCCAAAAGCGGACATTAGGGTCACAAGCAGCAACTATTTCCGCGTATACCCATTTACCTTGATTTTTGCGGTTGACAACTTGGAAATGTCGCCAACCATCAACCTGTTGTTGTGCTGTCCACTTAGAACCGACTAAATAGGGATATTTTTGTTTTTTAGCCATTGTCTTGGAGGCGATATTAAAAATGAATCAAAATCAGCGAGATTGGAAACCTGAGAAAACCTGGGTTTTCGCCGTAGGAATTCTAGAATGGGAAAATTCAGATACCTTTCCCTCCTTTCCCGACGCTGTGGCTGGTCGTTTTGATGAAAAGCTAGTCAATTTCTTCCATACTCAAGGAGTTCCAGAAGAACAAATCATTTATTTAAAAGACGATAAAGCTACTATCGATCAGATTCGTACACAATTTCCTGAATTTTTGGCTAAAGGCGATGAAGATGACTTGCTAATTTTATATTTTGCTGGTCATGGGGACTGGGATTCTGATTCTAACCAGCATTACTTTGTAAATTATGATGCTAACGCGGAAAACCGAGACAACTATTGGTCAATATCCTCCATTTTTGATGATATTGAAAGCAATTTTTCCGGGTCTAAAGCCTTACTTTTAGCCGATTGCTGTTTTTCTGGTGGTCTCATCGATGAGGTCAAACAGCGAGATAGCGATATTTCCTACGCTTGTGTTAGTTCAGCCTACTCACATAACACTTCTACAGGCGCATGGACTTTTACCGAATCGTTATATCAGGGTTTGCTAGGCGATCCGATGGTTGACTTGGATGGGGATCAAGTAGTGACTTTATACGACTTTGCTCGATATGCGGAGTTAGAGATGGCTTTTATTGAAGAACAGAAATCTATGTTCTTTACTACTAGCGATTTTGATCCCCAAATGCAATTGGCGAAAGTTTCTCAAAATATTCTCCAATTAGAAGGTAAACGAGTTTTAGTAGAGTATGAAGATGAATGGTACAAAGCTAAAACTTTACAAAGAAAAGATGGTCAAGTCTTAATTAAGTATATAGAGGATAGTTCTCAAGAATGGGTAGAAGAAGCAAGGATACGTGTCTATAATCCAGAAATGTTTACTGTTGGTGAATCGGTAGAAGTGGAACAAGACGGTGAATGGTATCCAGGAAAAATAGAAAAAGCTTGGTTTGGTATTTACTATGTAAGTTACGATGATTATCCATCTATTTGGATGGAATGGGTAGGAAGCGAAAGAGTACGCGCCCAAGAGTAGTTTGATTAATAGCTTACTCTTGATTTTCCCATCTTATCTTGACAGAAGTAGAGGAAGAAATACTTCTGCTAATCTAAAAAAATACCTCTTGAGAGGGATTGATTTTCCTCGGCTGATAATTAATATGGGAGTTGAGCTTAATAATGGGAGTGGGTCTTCTAATAAAAATTTGACGCGCATTCCTATTATTTAGAATAATTAATTTTTATCATCCCATCGCTTTGGGGATTTTTTATCTATCTCAGGGCAGAAATTTTTTAAGTTGGTTTTACATTTTATGGAAGTATCCCACACTCACAACGTCCAGAGGATAAACCGGTGCAACCCGATGAAGAACTATCAATTACCTTACCTGTCGAAATGGCAAATTTTATCCAAGGTAAGGTCAGCTTAGGACTTTACGGAGCTAACAGCGAAATTATCCGTGAGGCTTTACGTGGTTGGATAGAGCGCGAACGCCGATTAGAAATGCTGGATACCGGAATTGTCCAGGGTATCGCTGATGCTGAAGCGGGACGCGTACAAGATATTGATGAAATTCATGCACAACTGCGTGAGCAATTTACAACCAATTACAACCAATTCTGAGCAAACTTTTATATAAGGTTTTAAATTACCGAAACAGATTGTGAATCTGATAAAAAAGCTAGTACGATATCCTGCTCAGAAATACCTTTGTTAACTAAGTCTTGCATGATCCCACACTCGATCCCATCATATTCAATTATTACTTTTCCATTTTCTATAATTACATATATTAAGTTACCACGTACACGCTTTCCTCTATCCCAACCAACTTGCATGAGAGCATACCGATCTCGCATCTCATCAAATACAGTATCTAGGCGAATGCTGCCGTGAGATGGTCGCAATTTTGCATACTTACTAATTACTTGTGTGACAATTTCTCGATAGGATGTGATGGTATCCATTGGTTTACTTCCTTTTTATCTAAATCTATAATAACCAGCTTTAAAGGTAGGTGAGTAATCACTAGTTCTCCAATCGGTTCGCTAAATATGTCCCGGTAGGTTTCTTCGGAAATAGCAAGATAGAGGTCGCGTAACGGATCAACTTGGTCGAATAAAAGTCGATATAGGGTATATTGACCAATCGCTTGTTGTAAGTCCTTTACTGCAGATTGACCACCAAATTGTTTAATTTCAATGGCAATATGTTTATTTCCCTGCTTGACTCCAATAAACCCACTTGCGCCAAGATCAACAAAAAGGAAGCGTTCACCATAGGAGATAACATAGGGATCATCCGTAATTTCCCAACCGTTTTTGATAACTGCTTCTTGAACAGTTTCATGAATAGAATCTCTGGCTGGCATTTTATTATAATTTTACTCTAATGGGTATTTTTCTATTGGTATATTCAATGAATATAGACTCTGTTATACGGGGACGTAACTGTAATTTCAATTCCTCATGGCTATTGTTTATGCTTTTTCTGCTCTTGAGACATACTACTAATGCAGCTTGACAAAGGTGTGAATTATTCATACCATTTAAGGAGATACTTGGAAGATTCTGTATGGGAACCGTTGAAAAAATTAGTATTGCCCTCCCTCATGATATGGTATCCCTTGTCCGGGATGCTGTTGAAAGCGGCGAATATGCGAGCGCAAGTGAGGTGATACGGGAAGCACTTAGGGCATGGAAGTTCCGACGGAAAGTGGAAACTCTCGAAGTCGATGAACTTCGGCAACTCCTTCAAGAAGGAGCGCAAAGTGGACCTGGAATTGATGCCGACCTAGTATTTGCCCGCCTCCGTGAGAAGTACGAGACGCTCGCACAATGAAGCTTGTCTTTTCTCCTAAAGCCATAGATGACCTTGAAAAAATTGGCGACTATATTGCCCGTGACAATCCAGAGCGTGCAGTTTCCTTTATTTTAGAGATTGAAGAAAGATGCCGAAAGCTACTGGTTTCCCCTGATGCTTTTCCAACACGAGATGATCTTCTTCTCGGTGCTCGGATGGCTAGCTATGGGCGATACCTCATCTTCTTCCGGTTGATCAACGGAACTATCCGTATCGAGCGGATTATTCACGGAGCACGAGACTTACGGAGTCTTCTATAGTAAACCCTAACAGGATACTAGGAATTGGTTCTGAGTGTGTGAAGTTGGAAGGAGCGATGGCGTAGAGCGCCCCTTCTATTCGAGGTGATCCGCGAACGAGATCGCATTTTAAACTTGCAAAATATAATTTTTAACTTGATTAAGATGCAAGAATTACGTATATTTAGAATATATATAGTCTAAATAAAATTCATAAATCAAAGGAGAATATAGTCTTGTCAGATAGCCTATTTAATGCTTTACGCAAATATCCCAAAAGTCAAAAACTCGATCCAATTGAAAATTTCATAACTGAGGGCTTTACTTGGTTGATGAGAAATAGAAAGACGCTTGCCGTTGATTTTATAGACTATAAGGAATAGTAGAAACTTTCTCCCAGATGCATTAGGAAGATTTAAGGCGAATTATTTTGATGATCACGCGTTAGGTGAATGAATGAGACTTAATTTATAAAATATTTTCTACAGATTTTAGCTAACTGAGTAGACTTTTTTACATACTTAAGCCATCATGATAAATATATAGCCTTTCTGATACTGTTCTTTCTTATCAGGATTTTCAATAAATCTTTGTAGATAGGCCCGCAGCTTCATTATTTCGTCAAGTCCCGAAAACACAACATTAAGCTCGATGCTAAGAATATCTTTAGTAGAAATCTTTGATAAGCTTTCTTTGATATAAGTAGCAATACCAGAATAAAGTTTCTCAAGAAATTTTTTATCTATCTGTTCAACTTGACATATGTAAGCTTTCCCGACTACTTGTTGAAGGATTATGGGGGTTTCCATCAAATCATTATTCTGTATGATATTTTTTTCATTCAATGATTCAGATACAGTATCTTCATTTGTTTTTGACTTTAATTTTTTGCTTTTGCTTAAAGCTGGTTTCTCAACTATAGCAACAGGTTCTAGTGCTGGAATAAATTGTTCAACTATTCCTACAATCTCAGGGACAGAGATACTAATTTTACCCACAAGATTTTCACTGTTATAGAAAACTTGAGAATTTTGCGGCTTCAAATCAAGAGCAAAGTTGATATAGCAAGTCATTACTCGTTATAAGGATGAGGGTCTCTATCAACTATGGTAATCTTTATTCGTCTATCTTCATAATATTTATTAACTGCGTCCCGCGCAGGTTTTGTTGCACTAATACAACGAATAATTAGTTCATCACCACCGTTAAGTATGTGAGAGCCTACGATTTCGTTAAGCAGTGGGCGAGTTAAACGACGATTTTTGACTTCATAATTAATTTTGTACTCAGCCATTAATAATTTCCCTTTGTCAAGATATTTCTGATGCGTCCAGCGACGTTTCTAGCCCCTCGTTCTGTAGGAGCTACAATATGGATAACACAATCAATTCCACCATCTCGACCAAAGCGCTGATCGATTGTCTCAGGGACGAGAAGATTACCAGAGATATCTGTGAAATCAACTGTTTGAAAATCACGCAACCTTAGCATCAGTCGCTTTAACTCTTTATGCTCAAAATTATATCCAGCCCTACTAGGTGTTATTTTAGCAGGTTTTATTTCCTCGACAGATGTAAAAAAAGTGTCTTTAATCCACCCAATAACCAACTCTATCATCCCTAATAACTCCTTACCGAGATTCTAAACCGAATTAATCTTAACTTTAAAAGCTGAATTATTATTTTGTCAAGTCTCTGTAATAGTAAAATTACTGTTTAAGCTAATGTATAGAAATGAATAATAGTTTTTTGCAACCTAAACCATTAGTATCAAAATAGTTACATTTTTGTTTATATACATTTGTATAGGGCATAATTGTATACAAAAATATTCTCCAACTCCAGCATCCCCAAAATCATTACCTTAATCTCGACTGCTATCAGAACCCCTGTCCTTGTAAAAGCTAATGTGTACACATCAATTTCCAGTTGACAACGGGTTTTCAATAATTCCTAAGTTGGTTTGATATTCCACTAATAACCTTTGTACTTCCACATAAACAGGTTCAGCAACTTTGATATTTTCTAACTGGGCGATCGCCTGACTCCAAAGTTTTGAGATTTGCTCCCATTCCCCTGCTGTATGGGGTGGATTTTGAGAAGATTTAGCGGCTGACATCGCGTACTGTTTCGACGCTTCAATAAATGTGCTACTATGTGCATCAATAGGAGTCTTCTGCTTGATTTGATAAGCAGCCATCAATGTTTGGGCTTCCAAATAGTGGGGATTGTCAATTGGTACTTGATTAAGACGGTCAATTGCTTGTCGCCATAACTCTGATGCGGTTTGAGCTTGTGTTGTCTTAATTTTCTCCGCTTCAGCATCAAATCCTTCAGCAGCAGCAATAAAAGTACTAATCTTCGCATCTTCAAAATCCCGTCTATAAGCTAGGAGTTTTGTCTGTGCTGCTTTTCCAGCAAATGTTTGAGAGGAGATTTCCGTCAACTTGTCAATTTCTGCTTGCCAAATGGCGATCGCCCGCTCTTTCTCACTTAAACTAGTAGCTCTTTCATATTGTTGTTTAGCTGCTACAAGACTATTCACACCTTCATTCAAAGGAGATAATGCGTTTTCTAATAAAAATTTGACATGCATTCCTATTATCTAGAATAATTAATTTTTATCATCCCATCGCTCTGGGTATTTTTTATCCATCTTAGAGCAGAAATTTATTAAGTTGGTTTTATATTTTATGGAAGTATCCCACACTCACAAGGTTGATATTAGGGATGTGCGCCAAATTCAAGTTAATATTTGGTAGTATTAAATAGTATTTAAAGCTATTAGTTTTGGGAAATGGTCAACGACCAGAGGATAAACACAATGCAATCCGCTGAAAAACTCTCAATTACCTTGCCTGTCGAAATGGCAAATTTTATCCGAGGTAAGGTCAGCTTAGGACTTTACGGATCTAACAGCGAAATTATCCGTGAGGCTTTACGTGGTTGGATAGAGCGCGAACGCCGATTAGAAATGCTGGATAAGGCAATTGTCCAGGGTATCGCTGATGCTGAAGCAGGACGCGTACAAGATATTGATGAAATTCATGCACAACTGCGTGAGCAATTTACAACCAATTCTGAGCAGTCTTTTATATGAGGATTGTGATTACGGCAGCTGCAAAAGCTGATTTAATCGCCATTGGTAATTTTATCCAACGGAAAAATCCAGAACGCGCAGCCACATTTGTCGATGAACTTATTGACCGATGTAAAACTTTGGTGAATATGCCCCAATCATGTCCACTAGTTCCACGTTATGAAAAGTGGGGTATTCGGCGCTGTGTATATCGTGACTATTTGATTTTCTACCGTGTCCACAAAGAATTAATTGAGGTTATTCATATTCTGAATGGTGCACAGGATTATGAGGCTTGGTTATTCCCCAGCCTTTAATAAGTGATTCTTGTAGGATGAGAGGTAAAACTCCCAAAAAAGCCTAATATGCTACTCAGAGAGTTAATCAGTGTTCTCTCTTAATTGTTTCAGATTGAATTTCTTGCATAATTAAAGAAATTTATTAAACCCTATTCAATGAATTTGCTGGAGTTGATTATTGGCTGATTTAATTAAAGCTTGTGCATCAGCGTAAGCTGTTGTTCCAGGTTTAACATTGTTAAGTTGGTTGATAATTCCCCGCAATTCTCCACTTACCTGATTTTTATCAGTTGGTGGATTGGTAATCAATCTTTGAATTTGCTCGTTTGCTTCAGTGTAAATTCTCTGCGACTCAATTTCCAGTTGACGACGGTTTTCAATAATTCCTAAATTGGTTTGATATTCTGCTAATAACCTTTGTGCTTCCACATAACCAGCTTCAGCAACTTTGATATTTTCTAATTGGGCGATCGCCTGACTCCAAAGTTTTGAGATTTGCTCCCATTCTCGTGCTGTATGGGGCGGTTTTTGAGAAGCTTCCGCTGCTAACATTGCGTACTGTTTCGACGCTTCAATAAATGTGCTACTATATGCATCAGTAGGAGTATTCTGCTTGATTTGATAAGCAGCCATCAGTGTTTGGGCTTCCAAATAGTGAGGATTACCAACTGGTACTTGGTTAAGACGGTTAATTGCTTCTTGCCATAATTCTGATGCAGTTTGAGCTTGTGCTGTCTTAATCCTCTCGGCTTCAGCATCAAATCCTTCAGCAGCAGCAATAAAAGTACTAATCTTCGCATCTTCAAAATCGCGTTTATAAGCTAGGAGCTTTGTCTGTACGGCTTTTCCAGCAAATGTTTGGGAAGATATTTCCGTCAACTTGTCAATTTCTGCTTGCCAAATGGCGATCGCACGCTCTTTCTCACTTAAACTAGTAGCTTTTTCATACTGCTGTTTAGCTGCTACAAGATTATTTACACCTTCATTTAAAGGAGATAATGCGTTTATATCTTGAAAAGCGGTAGCATCCAATCGCGCTACATGATGTCGCGCAGCTTCAAATTCATCTATAGTAAATTTCCAGGTACAACCGAAAAGCGTACAATAACCTTGAGGATAGTAACCCAAAAACCAGACTGGTAAATTATCCAAATGGTTTTTTGCTTCCTTGACTTTTTCACTACCTTTAGCGATATCAGCAGGACTAGTAGATCGAGTGATCAGCTGGTCTGCTTGTTCCAAAGAATCGATCGCACCTCGATAATGATAATCCATACTGAAAAAGCTAGGTAAAAGCAAGAGAGGCGCTGTTTTAGAAACTGGCCAGCGAATCATGGGATAAGGCAAATTAACAAACCACAAAAATCCCGATGCACTGACTAATAGAATAGTTCCCCATTTAAGCTTAGTCATTATACCTGGTTGTCGATTAGCACGGACTGCTGCATGGATAACCTTAGCGCTGAAATTGGGGAAGATGTCTACAATTACTTCTTTAATTTCCTCATATGTCGCTAACTCTCCTGCTTCTTTACGCATATCTGAAAGGCGCTTAATTACTAGTTCACGCTCAATTATGCTCATGCTATCATGACCACCTAACTTATCCAATTCGGTGCGGAGTATTTCCCAAGCAGTTTTATTTAAACGACTCATGATACTTTTATGTATAGTTATTCAGTGTAAACTTAATCTTATTATGCTCTTACCCACAAGAAATTACCTAACTCTTGAGGAAAATGTAATTTTTTGTTAACACATCGGACTAATTGTTAAGATACATAAATAATATCGTAGCTATTTTGAGTAGCTGATCTGAAATGCCTACAGCTTTAATCACAGGTGCTTCTGGTGGTATTGGTAAAGCTTTTGCTGAAGAATTAGCCACGGATCAAATGAATCTGGTTTTGGTGGCTCGTTCGGAAGAGAAACTCCAGCAAATAGCTCAAAAGCTACGAGAGAAACATAAAATCCACGTAGATATCATAGTTCAAGACTTAACAGCAGACAATGCAACAACTGTAATATTTAATACTGTCCAATCTCAAGGATTAACTATTGACCTTTTGATTAATAACGCTGGTTTTGGAGATTATGGCGATTTTGCTGAAAGTGATGGGGAACGACAATTACAAATGGTGCGATTAAACGTGATGGTGTTGGTAGATTTAACCCATAAATTTCTCCCTTTCATGCGACAACAGCGTTCTGGTAGCATTATCAATGTTGCTTCAGTCGCAGGATTCCTGCCAATTCCATATCTCTCAGTATATGCGGCAACTAAAGCTTTTGTAATCAACTTTAGCGCTGCACTATGGGAAGAGAATCGTGATTATGGTGTGCGTTTCCTAGTTCTTTGTCCAGGTCCAACTAAAACTGAATTTTTTACTGAAGCTAAGTTTCCTCCAAATTTAGCTTCAGCAAATAATAAACTATCAACTCCAAGTGAAGTTGTTCGAGATGCGTTAAAAGCTTTGTCCAAGGATGAGATGACTGTGGTTACAGATGGTTGCGTAAGCCAAGTGCTGATTAATATCGCGAGACTTTTACCGATAAAGTCTTTGGTGGCGATGATCGCCAAGCAATTTAAACCTCAGCAGAGCGGGAGCCGCTCCACCAAGGCGAGTAAATCTAATCCCAACAAAGTCACTTGAGTATTTTTAACGGTTGGTGATTAACATTGAGAATTTAGATGTGGATGTTCAAACTTCCTTCAGTCAAAAAAGCGAAAATTTATATCTTAGGGAGGATGAAAAGCCAATTATTCCCCAATATCCTAGATAATAGAAGTGCGACTATTCATAATTATTTTCGGTCGCACTCCCATTATTAAGAATATCATAACCAGGATGCAAGAGCTTTTTCAATACCTCTGAAGAATGATATTTTTAGAGTTAAATTAATATAAATTATCTACCTTAAGGAAGATGAAACGAGCATTTTTCATCGATATCCTAGACGATAGAAGTGCGACTATTCATAATTATTTTTGGTCACACTCCCATTACTAAGAATATCATAACCAGGATGCAAGATGCTTTTCAATACCTCTGAAGAATGATGTTTTTTCAACTAAAAAGCAAAAATTTGTATCTTAAGGAAGATGAAACGAGCATCTTCCATCGATATTCTAGATAATAGAAGTGCGACTATTCATAATTATTTTTGGTCACACTCCCATTATTAAGAATATCATAACCAGGATGCAAGATAGTTTTCAATACCTCTGAAGAATGATGTTTTTTTTGAATTAAGAATTAAAATTGATGACTTTAAACTAAAAACAATATTTTAGCATGATAATTCAAACCCATTCGCTGCGCTACATATACCTAGTTAATTGGATACGATATCGGTCTTTTTTGGTAACGGCTATTTCGCCAATTTCCAACCGCCCTTTCCCTCGAACAGCAATTAAATCTCCTGACTTGACTTGAAAACTTGCTTGACTGACATCTTTCCAGTTAACACGCACATCACCGCCATCAATTAAATCCACCATTTTGCTGCGAGACATACCAAAACCAGCAGAAGCGATCGCATCTAATCGCAAAGAAGCTTCCACAGTAGTTGATTCTTTCTTTTTCGGTTCGCGGACTTTCAACTCACTCAGAGCGATTAGTTGAGTTTTGACGGGAACCGAGCGCACTTGCTGGAGATGTAAGCAGAGAAATTCCGCCAATTCGGGAGCGACGATCGCCTGAGCACCTCTTTCGCCAGTCAAAAGTAGGTCGCCAGTTTTCTCTCTGACAATTCCCGTCCCCAACATAGCACCTAAAAAGTCGCGATGAGTGGCGGTATCAAACAGAAAATTACCCGCAATTTCTAAAACCACCACAGCAACTTGAGCTTGATCTAAGGGAATTTCCGAACGGGCGATCGCTAACCGTTGACGTTCAGCTTGGGGATATCCACCCCAAGCAAGCAAATGTACTTCTGTCAATCGACTAAAGACCCGTTGAATTTCTGCTAGCTCTGGAGGGGAGAGAAAATCGGTCAAAACAGGTTCCCAAGTTTTCATAGCTTGCGCGGACAAATCAATGATCCGAGCTACGCTATCACGATTTTCCACAGATTTTAAAAGTTCTTCTCTAGGCAACATAATAGAAATACACGCTGGGATGAAATACAAAATTTACAATAAGAGGGAACAGGGAACGGGGAACAGGGAACAGTAAATAGGGGATTTTTATCAGGAAGTATTTTTTCTTGCGCTACGCCAGAAAGAAAAAATGTTTTTATTCTTTTTCATAAATAAATTTAGTTACTCTAGACTCAAAATTCGGGCAGGTTTTTCTTTATGTTCCCTGTTCCCTGTTCCCTGTTCCCTAGTCACTAGTTGTATCGGCATAACCTTGGATATTTTCTGGTTCAAACTGGCGTAATATACGTGTAGCCTGGCGAGAGAGACTTTCTGGACCCTGGACAATAATCAAGTACTTACCTGCGTCTAGACGATTACGGTAAGGTAACGCATCACCACTACCAACCACTAAACTGATACCACCACCAACAAATATAGCTCCTAGAGCACCACTAATAGCACCAAGCAGTCCACCAACAACATGATTACCAATTTCTCCCGCCCAAGCAAAGGTGTCTAATCCAGTAATCAGACTAAATGTAAAACCTGCAAAAAAGCCAAATGGGACAAGCCAGGTTAGCATCAATAATGCCTGTTTTTTAGCCTTCTCCTTGGGGTCAATCAAGCCAAACTCGTCAGCAGTTTTATAGCCTTTACCTAAAATATTACTTTGAATATTTTCCTTTTCTAAAGCTAAATAAGCTGCTTCAGCTACGATGCGGTTTGGGAGTACAGCCACAAGATAGTTCATTTTTCTCAGTTCCTAGCAAAAATGGGGCAATTTTTTGAGCAAAAAACCTCATTTGGCAAGTATTTACCAGCAAATGAGGTTTTAATAGTTTTTTAATGTTTTTTAACAGTCCTATTGAGACAAAGCGCGGGTAGAAACATATCGTTGTAGCTGTGTTAAAGCTATGTTGTAATTCAAAATAGCTTTAACACGATTACCTTCAGCTGTTGTCAGACTGTTTTCGGAATTGATCACGTCAGTTTGAGTCCCGACACCAGCCTGGAATCGCAATCTGGCTAATCGCAGAGCTTCCTTGGCTTGGTCGAGAGCCACATTAGCTGTTTGGACATTATCTAGATTCGACCGCTCGGTAAAATAAGCTTGTTCTACCTGGAAGCGGATTTGATTACGTTGTTCCGAAAATTGAGTTTCTGTGATTAATATGTTGGATTTAGCCTGAGCTGCTTTAGCTTTAGCAGCTCCTCCATCATATAAATTTAGAGTAGCTTGAAGTCCTATTGAATAACCATCACTAGTGCTGACATGGTCATTAAAAATATCCTCTAGACTATAGCTAGCCACAAAATTGACTTGTGGACCCAAAGCAGATAGCGCCTGTCTCCGTTGTTGTTCATAAATGTTACGTTGTGCTAACTGTTCTTGTAATTCTGGACGGTTTTGATAAGCCAAGATGATACTTTGTTCCAAAGTCCTTTGCCAAAGCCCAGCTAATTGCACAGGCTCTGCTGCAGTCAAATTGGTCATTTCGGACGTATTGATCAGAACTGCTAACTGGCGACGGGCAATTTCCTGTTGTCCAATAGAAGTAACTACATTTTGCTGGGCATTTGCTAAGTTCACTTGCGCAGTCAACACATCAAATTTTGTCCCCACACCTGCTCTTTCTAAGGATACCGCATCACGTAAACTAGCTTGCGCATTAACTACAGCCGAGTTGTTAATCCGTACTTGTTCATCTGCTTGCTGCAAGTTATAGTATGCTGTAGCGACATTCAAGCGAATATCTTCTGACTGAGTTTCCACAGCCAACTCTTGGTAACGTATCTGTTCTTCCGCCTGTCTGATGCTAGCTTTGCGTTGACCTGAGCTATAAAGGTTATACGACAATTGCGCCTGACCAGTAAAAGCCGAATTGCTAGTATTAGAAACATACTCACCCAACGCCCTTGCTTGGTCTGCACTCACTGAACTGCCAGCATCAAGGCTGTTAGCAATGCTAGTAGTAAGTCCTAAAGTGGGAAATAGCGCAGCTTGTGCTTGTCGCAAGGCAAATTTGCTTTGTTCTAACTGCAATATGGTTACTTGCAAATTATTATTGTTGCGCTTTGCCAACTCCAGCGCCTGTGCCAAAGTGATTGGCTGATTTTCTTTTAACGTGACTTCCTCTTTTCTTGTAGGTAATGCGAGAGGATTGGAATCATGATTCAGCTGTTCGGGAACTGGTATAGATCCTGTGGAAGCAGGTACAACATTTCCTGAAGTCCGATCAGATGGCTGAGACAATGTCGATTGCGCCAATAAAGTATCAAACGCATTAGGTGTACTTGTTTCGTCACAATTACTTGGCGCTAATAGTAAAGCGGCTTGACTCTGGTTGTGCGAATTTAAGCACTTACTTCCTGTGAGACTAGATTTTATCCTAGTTTCTGATCCAGGTAGAGTTTTTTCCCCAATAGTGGGATCGGCGAAACTCTGAACACTTGGTTGACTCAAATTAGAAATAGGTACCACCGATGGAGAACTATCTATATCCGCATTAGATAGTAGTCTATTCGTGTCAATCGTCTCCGGTACTCTATCTTTCGTAGCATATACAACAACTGACTGAGAGTCTAGTTGTTGTCCAGTTACTTCAGTCGTACTAGCCCAAGCTGATTGCGTGGTTAGTACTGCTAATGTCACACTAGGTAAGAAACTATGGAATAATTGCTGCTTTTTCACCGCGTCCCCTCACACAAATATCAATCTAGCGGCAGAAAACCTGTTTTTAATAAAATCAGGAGTCTAAACGCTATTTGTCTTCAAATCGTTTGACAATTCGCGAAAGTTCCGCCTTTTCGTCTATGCTAACGCGAGTAGGCGCACCACTGACAATTCTTTCATAATTGCTGAAAGCTCCTTTGATGTCTGGACCATCAGTAGTAATATTATATTCACGAATGCCTTTATCGTGCCACGAGCCCCGCATTTTAAATACGTTAATTGCTCGTGACATTTCCCCACGTATCTCGACATACTGCAACATAAGAATTGTATCTGTAATTGTAGAAATATGGGAATCGGTAATCGAATGTGATCCCATAAATTGGTCTGATGTATTGGTAAAAAAGCCAGTAATTTCTTCTTGTTTAGCATAACCGGTAACACCAATAACAAATTGGCGAAAAGCATTATTACTTACTCCTCTAGCTAGCGCTGAAAGAGAGTCAATTGCAATCCGGGCTGGTTTAAAAACCGCTATTTCTGATTTAATAATTTGTAAGTGGTCTTCCAAACCTGTTGATTCGGGATAAGTACAAATAATTTTTAGTAATCCTTGCTCTTCTAATTCCTCAAAATCGATACCCCAAGAATAGGCGTTACGCGATAGTTGAGCGCGTGATTCTTCATAAGCAAATAATATCGCTCGCTCACCATTGACACAACCATCTTGGATAAACTTACTTACCAGTAAGGTTTTTCCAGTTCCAGTAGCGCCTGTTGTCAAAATAATCGAATCTTTAAAGAAACCACCACCACACATTTCATCCAGAGTTTTTACCCCTGAAGAAACACGGACATTAGAGGACCGTTGAGTTAATCGCATTGCTCCCAAGGGGAAAATATTTACTCCTGCATTGGTAATCGTAAATGGGTATTCACCTTTCATGTGCGTTGTCCCGCGCAACTTGAGAATCTCAATTGTGCGCCGACGCCGTTCTCCTTCTAAAACATTCCGTACAATAGCAACGTTATCAGAAACAAACTCCTCTACGCCAAAAGAAGCAACAGATCCATATTCCTCAGCTCTTTCAGTTGTAATTAGAGTAGTTACATTCAACTGTTTGAGACGCGCCACTAGCCGGAATATCTCTCGTCTTACCACGCCTATAGCTTCATACTGCTGAAACACAGAAGTTATTGAATCTATTGATACCCGTTTAGCCTTGTACTTATGAATTGCATATTGTAGTCGCTCAATTAGGGCTGAAAGGTCAAAATTACCAATAATGTCTTGGCCTTCAGGGTCAGGAGATGCATCAAGAATAAACAATTTTCCTTCGTTAATTAGTTGTTGTAAATTCCAACCAAAAATACAAGCGTTTTTAATAATGTCCGTGGGTGATTCCTCGAAGGTGACAAATACTCCCGACTCATCGAAATAGACAATCCCATTATAAAGAAACTGCAGGGATAATAAGGTCTTTCCTGTACCAGATGTACCACTGACTAAGGTGGTTCTACCGCTAGGTAAACCTCCATGACTGATATCATCAAAGCCTTCGATCATCGTGTGGATTTTTTGCACACCTACTAATGGGATATTGTTTTGCTCTGGGGTTCCTTTTTCGCTCATTGTTTGCGGGCTATAATGTTTATTGAGAGTCAGGAGTCAGGAATCAGGAGCCTCTCCGGCTCCAATCATTTTTTGTTACTCTTTGCCATCTTCTTCACTCAATTCTTCATACAGTAAATCTAACCCAATTAATACTCTTTCTCTATCCGAAAGATCGCCAATAATCTTACGGACAGGTAACGGGAGGATTTTGGATAAGGTAGGCGTAGCCAATATTTTATCTTCTTCTGCTAATTGTGGGTTTTTCAGGACATCAATCACTTTTAAGGCATAAACACCTTTAAACTCCCGCTCTAATATATTTTTCAGTGTTTTTAACGCCCTTACAGAATTAGGTGTATTCCCTGCCACATATAATTTGAGAACATATGTCTTTCTGATTTTATTCATAATTTTCAGATATAGATTTGAACATAAATAATCAAGCTACTTAGCTACTTGATATACTTCCTCTTGCCCCCTGCATAGCTAAAAGAGCAGTCCCAAAAGCAGCTTCAGTATTGGCAGCGGGAATAATAGGTACTTTTAAATGTCGTTGTCGAATGGCTGTCCAAGTTGGATTTGATGCTCCACCACCAGCAGTATATACATGAGTTAATTGGTCAGATCCTAATTGTTGTAACAACTCATACCCCTGCGCTTCAATTCGTGACATGCCCTCTAACATACCATGTAGAAAATCTTTATCTCGTCTTGGACGAGGTTCTAATCGAGGAGGTAACACAGGGTCGTTAATCGGAAAGCGATCGCCAGGCTCTAACAATGGATAGTAATCGAAGGGACTTGCTATATCACCATCAATTTCTTGACTCAAACTGACTAACTCTCTGGCTGTGAAGAATTTCTGTAAAACTGCACCTCCTGTATTAGAAGCCCCTCCTGTCAACCATAAATTACCTAAGCGATGGCTGTAAATACCAAATCGAGAATCTTCTACAGGAGTACGACTTAAAAGTTTCAATACCAATGTTGACCCTAATGAAGTCACAGCTTCACCAGGAAATTTAGCTCCACTAGCTAAGAAAGCAGCAATACTATCTGTTGTACCTGTACAAACTAAACAATCGACCCGTAAACCGTATTTAGTGGCTATCTCAGGGCTAATTTCAGCCACAGGGGTACCAGGTGCTAAAACTTTTGGTAATTGTAGGGGAATTTTCAATTCTTCTAACCATTCTGGGTATTGTAAATTTTCCACGTCATAGCCCAATTTAAGAGCATTGTGATAATCACTAATACCCAGTTGACCATGTAACAGGCTAGCTAGCCAGTCAGCTTGGTGTAATAGGTATTTGGCTTCGCTAAAAGATGGTAATTGCTGCATCCACAAAAGTTTAGCCAAACTGGAAGTAGCGCCCAGGACAATATGGTTGGCTGGAACTATAGGGATCAAGTATTCTAGCATTGTAGCAGCACAAGCATCATTGTACAGCAGAGGCTTGTCTATGGGCTGTCCAACAGCATTGGTGAGTAAAATAGTAGAAGAAGTTCCATTAATGGCGATCGCCCTGATTCTCCGCCGGAAATCCTCAGGAATTTCTGCCAATAGACTCCAAAGAGCCTTTTCCCAACAAGCAATCCAATCTTTATTACTGGCTGCGGTCACATCCCAAGAATGACGCTTTTGCTCTACGATAGTCCCTACTTCATCAATCACTACACACCTAGCACCAGACGTACCAAAATCGATCCCCAAATATAAACTCATTTCCCCCGCCCTTCATTTCTACCAACAATTAACAATTTTTGTTGCATTTTGTCACAAAATATTCCCCAATCTAGCTAAAACAGTGAAAAGTAGTAAACGAAGTCTCAAGTAATTTCTGATTTTGACCTCAGGAGGATTATGAATATATCTGACACTCAAGTTTACATTGCCTTAGTTGTAGCAATAATTCCAGGAATTCTAGCTTGGCGTTTAGCTACAGAACTATACAAATAACTTTCTTGTTAAAAGCTGACATGTAAACTGTCACATGTCAGCTTTTGTCGATTAGCTGCGATCTGTGAATTGCTAACAGCTATCACAAAGTGATTAATTGTGATGTACAAAAAAAGTGCAATTTCCCAATTCTGATGACTTTATGTCATCAACAAAATTAGGGGAAATGCACTTTTTTTGCTAGGCTATGGAAAAGTTAAGGCTAGGTTTGTAAAAATTTTCCCAATAAAGCCCAAAGTAAAGTAACATAGCAGCAATATTTAGTATCTATAAGCTCAGAGCTATTTGTGGCGATGCTCCCCTTCAATCAGCGAGGTTCTTTTTAGCATCATGAACGCGTTCCAACCATCCAGTTCCCAGTTAGAACCTATAGAAAAGCGCCGAGTTGTATCTCGGACTAAACGGCATCTCCGTCAAAATTCTTACAAGGTGATGGCACTGGAAATTACAGCAAAAATATGTGTTAACCTCGTAATTATTACAGCATCAGTATCTGCTTTAGTGCAACTTCTACCTTATCACTGGCTCCAACAAGATAAACTTCGGGATGTCCACAATGAAGTGAGATTAATGGAAGGGCGTGTAAAAACCTTACAAGCGGAATTCAGCCGAAATTTTGATCCTCGTCAAGCTAAAAGCGTTATGCAGCAACAATCATACCGATTTAATTCTCAACAACGCCGTATTGTCTTGATCAATTCAGAACCAGCTATAACTGAACAATCAGATATTTCTCCCTAAATGCTGAGGGGTTGAGGAAAGATATCTGTTAATTTAAATAACTTGTTGTTGATAATTAAGTAGTTATCTTTGACTACCTAATTATTGACTATAATGTCTCAAAAATATATAGAAAATATACAGACACTAAGCAAGACTCCTGACTCCTGCTTTAAGGGGAAGTTAGGGAAAATTGGGCAGATGCAACCCTGGATAACAAAGAACAGATGAGTACGGTTTTTCCACATACTAATTTGTTTACTGCTGAGGATGAAGTAGCTCGTTTAGCCAGGTTTCAGCTTGTAAAAGGTATCTATAACTATCAATATCTTCAGAGTCAGTCAAAGAGGATATTTGTTTTAGAGCGCGTTGGTAATCAGCGATCGCACAATTCCAGTCGCCCCAAAGATGATAAGTTCTACCACGTCCAGCCCAAATATGACCTGTTAATTGACCCAGTAGAAGGGCGATTTCAAAATTTTCTAGAGATTCTTCATATTGTGATAGATCGCGTAGAGTAATAGCTCGATTAATCCAAGCCCGAACATTACGAGGATTCAAATCTAGCGCCTGATCATAATCAGTCAGTGCTACTATCAGGTTTCCACAAGCAGCATAATAATTTGCTCGATTGTTATAAGCACTAGCTAAGCTAGGATTTAGTTGTAACGCTGTATTATAATCGCAGAACGCTTTATGGATTTGACCACTTTGAAAGTAAATGAGACCTCGATTGTTATAATCGACAGCATTGTCAGGATAGCAATCAATTAGTCCACTTAAAAGAGCGATCGCCTGATGATATTCTCTGCGTTGTGCCAATTTTAAAGCGCAAGAGCGTAAGAAATTTTCTCCTCTAGGTAAATCGTCGTCACCTTTGACTACACAGTCTGGAGAAGAGATTGTATTTTTATTAACTGATTTATAGCTTTTATACATTTGGTCGTCTGCAGCTAAAAAAGAGTACTGTTCCATATTTTCCTGTATGCTCTCATTGTTTTGTAAAATTAGACTACCGATATTCTTCGGTGAGTGGGTTGCTGATTGTGTCAGTTATTTATGAGTCTGTTCCCAAGCAACTTGAGCGGAGCCGGAGCGGCTCCGCCGACCGTTGAACCCGATGAGACAATTAAGCCTCAAATCCTCTAATGTATACTTCCCACCCAAGTGCAATTCCAGCAAATAATTAGAATTAGGGTGTAGGGTGTAGCAGAGCCGGAGGTGCTCCGCTTCCGGGGAAAAGAGAATGGACAAATAAGTTGCTAAAATTTTTCTAATTCCTCATTCCCGATAACTAATGACAACAGCAATTTCCTATCCTGACGGTGCGGACATGACAGAAAACGATTATATCGTCATTGGCTTGGCCACATGCTACTTTAAAGAAGATGGAGAAGTGCATCAAATTGATGTGATAGAACCTATTCCTTCAGCTGCTTTAGAAGCTATTTTTAAGGGTATACCAACTTCTTATAAGCTTGCTCATGCTACAACATTAGGAACTGTAGTCAATAATGGTAAGCTAATTTTGCCAGAAGGTTTTCCAGAAAATGCCCAGTTTGGGGAGGAATTTGTCGAGCGAGCATTTGCAGCTGTGCGTACCTATAAAAGGCGTGAGTCGGCAAAATCTCTAATTCCCTTAGGAACTAGCACGGCTAATTTAAATTATTCCACTGAGCGCAAGCGAGTACTAAATGCTCCTCGTGTAGTAAGTAAAGAAGATAACATTAAGCAGCATCCTCATACCCACAAAGTTATCTAGGAAGAAGGGTGTAGGGGTATCTACACCCTTCTTCCTATCGATAATTTGTAAATTGTAATGCTACAGGGAAATCTTCCTGCTTGAGACGCTGGATCACGATTTGTAAATCATCCTTAGCTTTAGCGCTTACTCGGACAGCATCTCCTTGAATCGCAGGTTGAACTTTTTTAAATTCATCCCGAATCAATTTAGATATTTGCTTGGCAATTTCTTGATTAATACCTTTCTTGAGGGTGATTTCTTGACGCACACGATTCCCACTAGCTGACTCCACCTTACCAAAATCAAAGATTTTTTGGGAGAGGTTACGTTTAGCAGCCTTTTCTCGGAGAATAGTATGAACAGACTCCAGGGTGAACTCACTATCTGTACTGATAGTAATATTCTCTTCGTTTAACTCAACAGTAGTTTGTGTGTCTTTCAAATCGTAACGACTCTTGACATCTCGCACTACTTGATCAATAGCGTTAACTAATTCTTGTCTGTCAAAGTCGCTGACAATATCAAAAGAAAATGTGGAAGCCATAAAAAAATAGTGATTGTAGACAATTAGGAGGGAACAGGGAACAGGGAACGGGGAACAGTAAAACCAAAATTTGTATAAGGAGGTATTTTTTCTGATGCTGTGCATCTTGAAAACATGTTTTTATTTCTTTTCATAAATAAATTTTAGTTACTCTACACCCAATATTCGGGCAGGTTTTTCTTGCTGTTCCCCGTTCCCCGTTCCCTGTTCCCTTTCTTACGAGAAATAAGTAAAGGGTAATTTAGACAATCGATTACCCTTTAAGTAATGGTAAGTTGCATTTCCATTATCAGCTGGGCGTGAAATAATATCACTTTAGTCAAAATAAAAAAGCGTCACTACTCTTCTTTGCTCTTCTGCGTCTTTACAAGTTTGGAGCAGAATTTGACTGTCATGAAATGCAAAACAAATTAATTGCTGACAGCGGGAGACAATCTCATGATTGCACAAGTAACTAGCTTCAGCTAGAGATAAATTATCGTGACTAGGATTTTCTACCAAATGCATGACATTTTCAAGTTGCTGACGCGATTCATAAGGCTGACGTTCTAGGCTTTGGGGTAGAATTACCGTCAGTAAGTTCGGGTCAGCTCTGGTTGCGCCTCGAATAGCAGCTGAATTAGTGCCTATAGCACCAGATGTAATAATGCGATTACCCGATAAAACTAGGGCATATGTCATCATTTCAATCAGATTTTGATGCGTAATTGGTACATGGCGTGAACCTAGTAAAGCAATCCGCTTAGAACCTGTTTGCTGGATAGTAGCCAGTTCTTGTGCTAACGTGTCGAGGTTAATGAGGTCTATTGACTGACTCAAAGATTGATCTATTCACATTAAACAACCTTGATATTGTACCAAAAAGCCTGTACATGGGAAGCTAACTAGAGTTACATATTGTGCGACTTTTTTCTCTTTTTGCCAAGAGTGCTTATGACAAAGTAGCGGATGGGTTAAATCCTAATTGAGCCAATAAACGTTCGATATCAAAATGTTCAGCCATTAGTTGGCGAATACACTCAACTTTTGGAGGTTCGTGGACGCGGACTTGACCAAATGTCCGATTAACAATTTCTACGGTTGTGAGTGTATCTAAATCAACTGATAAAATCGGGATTTCCAATTCTTCAGCCCGATTGAGGATAAATCCAGGTGGAGGTAGCTGTCCAGTGAGGATGAGACATTGAGTGGAGGTTTCTAAGGCAGCTTGCTGAATTTCTACGCGATCGCCACCTGTGACTACTGCCATATTCCGGCGCTTGCGGAAGTATTTCACTGCCGAATTTACATTCATCGCCCCAATCGCTAAACTTTCGACTAATAAATCCAAGCGATCGCTGCGACAAAGTACTTCCGCATTTAACTGCTTGACCAGTTCTCCCACACTGACACTGCGAAGTAAATTACTTTTGGGTAATAGCGCCAGTACAGGAATATCTCTCTGTTCTAAGAATGGCCGGACAAGGTTTCCCACCGTAGCCAACTGCTCTATAGGAATTTCATTGATGACTAGACCAATCAGGCGATCGCCCAGTTGTTGTTTAGCAGAAAGTAGCGTTTCAACAGAGAGAATTGATTGATAGCGAGCTACTAACAATATCCGAGCAGCCAATAATTGGGCAATATCTAGTAAGGATAAATCAAATAAATTCCCCTCTGACAAATCACCAGGTCCTTCTAACAACACCAGATTCCCTCGTGGTATTTGCAAATACTGCTGTACTAGAGACTGTTGATAATTGGTTTTATCTTCACCAGATAAACGTTTTTGAATAGTAGTTGCATTCAAAGCCAATAAGGTAGGTGCAATACGGGTTTCTGGCAGTTTCAGAGTATGAGTAATAAACTGAACATCTTCTTCAATTACATTTTCTGCAGAAGTATTTAAACAAGTACCTAGAGGTTTTCCGTAAGCAATATCCAGTCCCTTCTGCTGCAGTTGATAAGACAAACCTAAAACCGTTGCGGATTTACCACTGTAAGTCTCAACCGATCCAACCAGCAAATATTTAGCATGTGTTGGCACTTATGCGCTCCTAATTTCAAAAGTCCGAGGAACCCCAAGAAAAGAGCTGAGGGGCTGGGGAGCTGGGAGCTGAGGGGAAAGAGAATTATTAAGTAAGTTAGAGAGATTAAGAACACAATTACTTTTTGTAGCTTGTATTAATAATCCTTTAATCTCGTCAGCTCCTCAACTCCTCAGCTCCTACCTCTTAATTCTAGTCGTCTTTACGTAGTAATTTACGGTAAAAAGCTTGGGAAAAATCAGTTAACCGATAGCGTTTATTGTTTTCCATCATTTCAATTAAATAGTTGATGAACTCAAAACTAGACATCATCACTTCATAACTTGATTCAGCGTTGCCATCAAACTGCACACGACAGCGAGTCAAGTCCAAAGGTAGAGTCGCCACATTCCATGTGGCGACAAAGGGGATATTATCACCAGCCTCTATTTTGCGGTTGCCTTCCAAAACCCCTTTTTGGTAAAGACTAATGGCGTAGGGCAAAAAGTTGCGCTTGCTGGTACCCTGAATGTAAGGTAAGTAAACACTGGCTTGTTGTTGGGTGACAGGTGCTATTTGGTCTATAGACATAGTTTAAGAATCCTCCTAGGGAATATTCCTTAACTAAAATGATAACTGGGTATTTTTAATAGTCGCTAATATAACCTAATGATTACCAGAAATTTCCTGATATTTACAGCAAGGGTGAATATTTTCTGAGCGTATACGCTACTAGAAGGAATCGGCAAAAGAGCAAAATACTGACTTTGCTGGACTGAAGGTTGAGCATGGTTAGGGCTAAAAACATTTCTCTTCCCGAAAATATGCAACAATGTCTATCAAGCAGGAATCGGGAGCGGGGCTTGAGAAAGTTTTGCTCCCGACTCCCTGTTCGACAATTACTGGTTTTTGATGCAAATAAACTATGCCAGCGAATCCCTGGCCTGAACACGATTCCTACGATGACCCAATTAACTCGCTTTTATCCGACCTATCGGCAGAAGATGAGTTGATGGTAGAGATAAATACCGTGTCTTTATCATCTTCGCGGTTTCAAGGACGTAGACGTAAAGCCGCCTTGGTTCTAACTATTGTCTGGAGTGGGACTATTGCACTGCATTTAGTTTCCTGGAGTTTTGTCTTAATACTGGGATTGACAGCGATTTTGGGTATTCATGCGCTACGTCTAGTTTTTGCGAAAAATCGCCCCTATACCCCCTCCATAAAAGCCCTAGAAAACCCCCCTTCTGTCTCTATTTTAGTAGCGGCAAAAAATGAGGAAGCCGTTATTGGTAGACTAGTCCACAACCTCTGTCACCTGGATTATCCCCATGGACAATATGAAGTCTGGATCATTGATGATAACAGCACCGACAATACACTGCATCTACTCACTGAATTAGCACAGCAGTATCAACAACTGAGAATATTCAGTCGTCCTCCTCAATCTAGTGGTGGTAAATCGGGAGCATTGAATCAATTATTGCCTCTAACTAAGGGGGAAATTATTGCTGTATTTGATGCTGATGCCCAAGTAGTACCAGACTTACTACTACAGGTAATACCTTTATTTCAACAGAAAAATGTGGGAGCGGTACAAGTACGCAAAGCGATCGCCAATGCCAAGAAAAACTTTTGGACTAAGGGTCAAATGGCGGAAATGTCCCTGGATATGTGGTTTCAACAACAAAGAACCACCATTGGGGGAATCGGGGAACTCCGGGGAAATGGCCAATTTGTGCGCCGTTTAGCTCTAGAAAATTGTGGTGGATGGAATGAAGAGACAATCACAGATGATTTAGATTTGACAATTCGCCTACATTTGGAAAAGTGGGATATTGAATGTGTTTTCGATCCACCTGTAGAAGAAGAAGGAGTAGTTAATGTTATATCTCTATGGCACCAGCGTAATCGCTGGGCTGAAGGTGGCTATCAACGTTATTTGGATTACTGGGACCTGATTCTAAAGAATCGTATGGGTACTTGGAAAACCTGGGATTTGATGATTTTCCTGTTGACAATGTATATTTTACCAACAGCAGCAGTTCCAGATTTTTTGATGTCAATTATCCGACATCGACCACCAGTTTTAAGTAGTGTAGCTACTCTATCTCTTACTATGTCTTTTGTAGGCATGTTTGCTGGGCTAAAACGAGTTCGCCAAGAGCAGCGATTTACATTTTCTACTTATTTACTGTTGTTAATGCAGACAATACGAGGTAGCTTATATATGCTACACTGGCTAGTAGTAATGACTAGTACTACCGCCCGCATGTCGTTCCGACCAAAGCATTTAAAATGGGTAAAAACTGTACATACTGGGATGAATCCTGAATAAGATTTAATTTTTGTCTTAATCTTGACAATGAAAAGGGGAAATAGATACTGGTTTAGAAACTAAAGTTAAACGCTTAAAAATTAAACAACTAGAACTTTTAGCGGCAGAATTACTGGATTTCTCTTCACTAGACGACTTAAAAGCTGGCTTGGCTAGAAAAAGTAAAGAGAAAAAAATCAACCTGCTAATTAAGCAAATGCAGATAATCCCAAGTCAGGGGGAATATCTTGAATCCTTCCAGGACCGATCGCTTGGATTGCTTCTTGAAGAGAAACTTCCCCCGTGTATAATGCACGACCAACAATTACACCTGAGACGCCTTGGGGTTCCAAAGCCAATAAACTCAAGAGATCGACTACAGAACTCACACCGCCAGAAGCTATGATTGGTAAAGATATCACTCCAGCTAATTCTCGTAAAGCTGCTAAGTTCGGTCCTGTCAGAGTACCATCCCGGTTAATATCTGTATAAATAATCGCTGCTGCTCCCAATTCTTGCATTTGTACAGCTAGTTGAGTCGCTAAAACTGTGGAAGTTTCTAGCCAGCCACGAGTCGCCACTAATCCATTACGAGCATCAATCCCAATGATGATTTTTTGGGGAAATGCTGTACAGATTTGTGAAACTAATTCAGGTTTTTCTACAGCAACAGTTCCTAAAATTGCCCATCTGACACCAAGTTGAAATAATTGCTCTACACTGGAGCGATCGCGCAATCCTCCACCTACTTCAATGGGGACATCAACAGCATTGGCGATCGCCGCGATCGCTTCCAGGTTGATAATCTTACCCGCCTTAGCTCCATCTAAATCCACTAAATGTAACCGAGTAGCGCCTTGATCTACCCACGATTTCGCTACATCAACAGGATTTTCACTAAACACCTGGGATTTTTGATAGTCTCCCTGATAAAGTCGTACACAACGACCTTCTAATAAATCTATAGCAGGTATTACGTCCATATTTCTATTTCCTCTTTTCCAGTATTGCTTGGCGAAAACCCAGCACAATCAAAATATTAGACAAGGATAAAAAAGCTTCTGCGCCACCATGTAACCAATCGACATTGGCTAAACTTTCTCCATAATATATTTTGGCGTAAATTCCCGCAGGAATGGTAACAGCCACAAATACCAATGTGCCATAAAAACCATATAATGACAGACGGGGCATTTGTCCAGAACGGCTGATAAACCATAAGAAACCCAAATAGGGAAATAACGAAAGTGCAAATAGGGTTTCTTTAGATATCATCGGACTCAACTGAATTAACTGGATTAACTAAATTAACAGATTTTGTCACCCGCCAAATTCCAAACGCTGCTGCGCAAAGTGTGAAATTACCAACTAATGTCATGGTAGCTTGAAGGGTGACTAACCATTCTAAATCCGGGGAATTGTCGAAAAAATGCCAAGTACAAGCACACATGGCACTAATCAAAGCTGGTAACATGGCAAAGGATAACCCCCACCAACTACGATTATCTGTAAGTTCGCCATAAGTCCAGATCAGCCAAATAGCTATAATCCATTCAATAACGCTAGAAATATGAATAATCCAGGTGGGAATTGAAAGGGCGTGCATAGGGTGTAGGGTGTAGGGTGTAGGGAAAGATTAAACAAGTTAGGAAAAAGATGCGGGCGTTATTATCTGGTTATTACGGTAAAGGTAATGGCGGTGACGAAGCTTTATTGGCGACTCTTTTGCAAATGTTACCACCTGATGTAACGCCTGTGGTACTTTCGGGGAATCCTCAAGCTACTCATCAACGCTATGCGGTAGAAAGCCATTCTCGGATGTCTGTTACTGCTGTACTCAAAGCACTTGCTTCCTGTGATGCTTTTATTTGGGGTGGGGGAAGTTTAATGCAAGATACTACTAGTTCCATTAGCCCTCTCTATTATGGAGGATTAATCACCCTAGCACAGACAATGGGTTTGAAAACTATCGCTTGGTCCCAAGGTATCGGTCCTTTGATTCGTCCCCAAACTCGTTGGTTTACTAAACGTTGTTTTCAAGGTTGTACTCAGGTTAGTGTGCGCGATCGCTCTAGCTCTAATTTACTATCCGCTTGGAAAGTTCCCCATATCCTCGCACCTGACCCGGTTTTTGCTCTCGCTGGTAAACCTGTCGCCGAATTAGATGATATCCCTCAACCCCGAATTGCTGTCACTTTGCGATCGCATCCCCAACTCACCCCCGCCCGTTTATCCACAATTATTACTGCTCTAAGAAGTTTACAAACAGAAACTCAGGCGTTTATTCTCATTTTACCATTTCAAAAAAGTGCAGATCACTCGATTGCGGTGGCGGTTCAATCTCAATTACCAGATGTCAGCCGAATTTTATCATTGGCAGACCCGCAACTACTAAAAGGAGTATTTGCAGGGGTAGAAATGGCGATCGGGATGCGTTTACATAGCTTAATTATGGCATCTGCGGCTGGTTGTCGATGTTTTGCGCTGAGTTATGACCCTAAGATAAATAGTCTTATGGAAGAATTGGCGATCCCTGGTTGGGATTTAGCTAATCTCCCAGAAGATGATCAGTCAAATTCCATCAGTCATCTCTGGATTGAACATTATCAAAATGGTCGAGGTCTTTCATCTGAGCAAATACAATCTTTAGTTGATAGCGCTCTACTACATCGTCAAGTTCTCGAAGAATCGCTTCAAAGTTTTTAATTCTGAATTCAAAAAAATCATTCTTCAGAAGTATGGAAATTTCGCCTTGATTTTGGTTATGATAATCTTAAATAATGGGAGTGTGAGCAAAAATAATTATGAATAGTCGCACTTCTATTATCAAGGATGCCGTA